>Ga0335069_10012325_pt1 | contig 12032 bp, 17 predicted proteins | sample Lox_Sample_11_FD_206714 | JGI IMG/M metagenome (GOLD analysis project Ga0335069, IMG submission 206714) | Soil microbial communities from Loxahatchee National Wildlife Refuge, Florida, United States - Lox_Sample_1.1 | ecosystem: Environmental > Terrestrial > Soil > Wetlands | place: USA...
GAAAGTAGTGACTGTCGTCAATGTTGATGATACAGTGCAAGTGCAGCCGAATGCAGAGTACGAATTGCGTTGGGTCATCATGAAGATTGATCTGACTGAGCATGAAGCTAACATGGAGAGAAACCGCAAGATCGAAGAGGCCGTAGCTGATGCTTACCGTGCAAATCTTCGGCGATCTTTTGCAGCTCAGATTTTGTCCGGTGTTGAGGGTGATGCCCGTCTGCAACTTGAAAATCTTCTTAAGTGAGGCTCAAAATGATTGTAACCGTGACTGCGTATGTGCATGCGTACAAGGACTATAACGATAAAGTGGTGTATCGAATCGATTCATTCGAAGCACCGCTCACAAAAAATGAAGCTCTGGTCCTGAAAAAAGACTTTCAGATTGAAATTCCTGAAGGGTTTGATCTGGACGCTGTTCTCCGTGAAACACACTCCGACCGCCTCAAGCAGGATTTGGCGATCATGGAAAACCGTGTGGCCGATCTCAAGAAGCAATTGTCGGAGAGTGTGTGATGCCGCGAAAACATTACCCTCATGGATATTGCCCCGAAAGGGGTAGTGTCGCAAAACATACGCTAGTGGCAGAGAAAGCTTTTGGGGGGAGGTTGCCTCAGCAAGCCGTAGTTCATCATGTAGATTACGATGAAGCAAACTACGACAATTCCAATCTAGTAATTTGCCAGGATGAGGCTTACCACAATCTTCTGCATATGCGTACCGATGCCTACAATGCCTGTGGTCACGCTGATTGGCTGAAATGCTATATCTGCAAAGATTACGATCACCCAAGTAAGCTCTTGGCAGTCAAAAAGAAGGGTCGCAGGGTTACCACGTTTTACCATTCGGCTTGTCGCAGCGCTTATAGAAAAGGGGAATTGTGATGGAACCGCAAGTGAGGCCGATGTTTCCCCATACTGTTGATTCCACTATCCTGAGTACATTCCGTGCATGCCCAAAAAAGTTCTCTTACCAGTACGTGTCTCATTGGAAGCCCCTTGCCCAATCCGTCCACCTCGTCGCCGGGGGAGCGTTTGCAAGCGCTATTGAAGCGGCTCGAAATGCCTTCTACGTTGAGGGGCGAAGCTCTTCTGACGCAGAGGCTGCAGGACTTTCTGCCCTTATTGCACATTATGGCGACTTCGACTGCCCTGATGACTCAGCAAAATCCCTTGAACGAATGTGTGGGGCGTTTGAATTCTATTTGTTTAACTACCCTCTTGGAGCTGACGGGGCCACTCCCATTACGCTCGCGTCGGGTCGTAGAGGGATCGAATTTTCTTTTGCAGAGCCGCTTGAAGTCAGACATCCTGTGACAGGGGACCCGATCCTTTACACAGGCCGGTCGGATATGATCGCAGAGCGCTTCGGCGCGGGGGTGTGGATTTATGACGAAAAAACTACAAGTAGTCTCGGCGCTACATGGGGCCGTCAGTGGGAAATGCGGAGTCAATTTACTGGTTACTCCTGGGCCGCACGAAGACAAGGTATCAAGACTGCTGGCACGATTGTACGCGGAGTGTCTATCCTCAAAACCAAATACGACACACTTGAAGTGGCAACTTATCGAAGCGATTACGAGATCGATCGTTGGGAGCAGCAGGTTAACCGTGACATTCAGCGAATGATCCGATGCTGGGAAGAGGGCTATTGGGACTTCTCCCTCGACGGTGCATGCACAGACTATGGTGGGTGCTCTTTTGTCAGTGTGTGCAAGTCCTCGAACCCGGAAGACTGGCTGCCAGCGAAGTTCGAACAGCGCGTGTGGGACCCTTTGCAGAGATCGGAGCTGAGTGTTGCCGAGTTTGAAGCTTCATGGGGCCATGTGAGGCATCCGAGTTTGCCGCCGGCTCCTGGTCTTAAGGGCACCCCATCGGATGATGGCAAGGCCCTTGGCGATGAACTCGCAGGGATGATGTGATGTATGACCAACACTTCCACGTTGAAGGCCGTTTCCTCGGGAGTGTTGTCCGCTCCCATGTAATTGTGCATGGGGAGCGGCAACCAGCCTACAGCTACGCATACTTTTGTCCTGATTGTGGGGAGCTGTGGGCCAAGTGCCCCGTCACCGATGAAAACGGCTTTGTAAACAAGTGGCAAATCCAGGGAGGGCACTGCCGTTTGCACCCCGGACCGTCGCAGTTCACCGTGGCTGGCAGTCTGTTGTTAGCATGGGAACCGGAATACAGTGCTTTGCTATTGTCATGCCCGGATGTTGTACGATGGGAATATCAACGTCATATGGAGTACTACGATCGTGTTTTCAGCCAAGAAAAAGGGACGTAAAAATCCGGGAAAATTCTCTGAAACCCTGCAACAACGTTTCGAAGGGAAATTTAGGGTTACCCCAGGGTGTTGGCCATGGACAGGTTCCAAAACACTCAAGGGGTATGGCCAACTTAGATGGAAATACAATTCGCTGGTCGCTAGTCGGGTGTCATATGAATTGTATGTTGGGCCAATTCCGGAAGGTCTGATGGTGCGTCATCGGTGCGACAATCCTAGCTGTGTAAATCCAGATCATTTGGAACTAGGAACAGCCGCAGATAATTCTGCGGATATGGTGCAACGCGGCAGGCACAATAACGGTAGTTTGGCTATTCAAAGAGGATTGAGTAAATGAATGAAACTAAAACACTCCCTGGAGTAAACATCCTCCTTATGGGTCCGGCGGGTACAGGAAAAACCTATAGCGTCGGGTCTTTGGCTGACACAGGCATTGAAATTTTCTATCTCGGACTGGAGCCGGGGGTCGAATCTCTCGTCGCCTATTTCGCCGACAAAGGTAAGACACCCCCGGATAACGTCCATTGGCACACATTGGAAGGTCCAAAGGCTTCTTTCACCGAGTTGATGGATGCAGCCACGAAAATCAATACCATGCAACTCGATACCCTTGCGAAAATGCAAGATCCGAATCGCTCAAAGCACAATCAGTTTATCAAACTGTTGGAGGCTCTGAATGACTTTCCTGACGATAGGACTGGTAACAGATTTGGTTGTGTGGACACTTGGGGCACTAATCGTGCTCTCGTTGTTGACGGGATGGCTGGATTGGCACGAGCAGCAATGTCGCTTGTTGTCGGAGGTAAGCCCGTTCGGTCACAATCTGATTGGGGCCTGGCGCAAGATCAAGTGGAAAAAATTGTGCGTCTCTGGACAGATCATTGCCGTTGTCATTTTGTGTTGCTTGCTCACGTTGAGCGTGAACAAGATGCCATATTGGGTGGGATTAAACTGATGGTGTCAACGCTGGGGAAGGCACTGGCACCGAAGCTCCCGCCGATGTTCTCGGATGTGATCCTCACGGAGCGGAGCGGGTCTAACTTCTCATGGAACACAGGCAGTGCGCTTGCCGATGTGAAAACCCGAAACCTGCCCATTGCAGAGAAGCTCCCGGCTGACTTTGGGCAGATTATTAAGAAGTGGACTTCTCGTGGGGGGGTGCTGTGAGGAATCTAGATAAATTCATCGCATTACTCGGGCTTATTTGCGGGGGTGTGCTGGTGGGTCTTGGAAGTCATTCGATCGATGTTGGGCTAGGCGTCGGATGCATTGCTGTCATTCTCTATTGTGCGGGGTTGTGATGGACCTTTCAGTCATTTGCATGATTCTATTCTTCGGTTTCATCTGGGGGTTGTGGATATGAGCTATCAACATTACATCGTGCGTATCCCTTTTCACGGTGATTATAAATTCTACACACACCCCTTCTTGAAGGGCCTCTATGAAGGTAAGTTCGAATATAATCTCGCTTCAATTTATACAAGGGCCGAAGCCGACGATATAATAGCCAACCTTCCAGAGGGGCAGGGTGAAATAGCTGAGATTGTTTTGGTCGGTTTATCGTGATTTATTCATAGGAATTAACCTACATTAATTCCTACAAATAAAACGGAGGAAAACGACATAACTGACTACTAAACCGCCATTGTATGACGTATGATTTAACTACCGGCGCAACGAACCGGTAACACAGACCTAGACCTTACCATTTGGACATTACCATGACCTTTGACGCAGACTCGTTCCTCCAATCCTCGACCACCGAAGCCAACGATACCAAGATCATTCCGTGCCCCGTAGGCGAATTTGCTGCCATCATCGACAAGATCATCCCGAAGCAAGTCCAGTTCAACGGCGGTACCGAAACCCGTATTGTCCTCGACGTGCAATGGCTCATCGAGGATGCAGGTGCCAAAGCCGCAACGGGCCGTGATGTGGTCACCGTCAAACAAGCCATCTTCCTCGACACCACGCCCACGGGGGGTTTGGACATGGGGCAAGGCAAGAACGTCGCCCTCGGTCGTCTCCGTGAGGCTGTCGGCAAGAACTCTCCCGGCGAACCGTTCTCGTTTGCCATGCTTCCCGGCCTGATGGCAAAGGTCAGTGTCAGCCATCGCCCGGACAAGAACGATCCGAGCATCAGCTACGCTGAAGTGAAAATGGCGACGAAGCTTGGCTGACCCTCGGGGCGTCACCTAAACCCATGCCGCCCCTTCGCTGGGGCGGTTTTACTTAAACAAACCAAATGCAGACAATCCACGAATCAAAGATCATTGTCACCCCCGACAGGCAGAGAAAAGAGTTCGACCCTCAGGCAATGTCGGAACTCTGCGAGGCCATCACAGCACGCGGGCTCATGCACCCCATTGTGTTGCGGGAAACTCCCGAGGGCATGGTGTTGGTCGCGGGCGAGCGTCGGTGGCGCGCTATCCGCGATATGCGCATGTTGGGAGGGCAATTGAAATTCAATGGCACCATCGTGCCGGATGGGGAGATTCCATATGTTACCCTTGGCCAGCTCACGCCGTTACAAGCTGAAGAGGCTGAACTCGAAGAGAACCTGCATCGTAAGGACCTCACGTGGCAGGAAAATGCCGCGGCTATGGCAAAGCTTCATTCCCTACGATCGCGACAGGCGCAAGCGGAAGGACGAGTACATACCGTGGCTGACACAGCTCTCGAAACCAAGGGACGGAGTGATGGTGGTTACCAGGCTGCTGTACGCAAAGACTTGGTTGTCGCCAAATTTCTTCACATACCTGAAGTTGCAAAAGCAAAAACGGCAGAGGAAGCCTTTAAGGTAATCAAACGCCAAGAGGAAAGCCAGCGCAACGTAGCCCTCGCAGCAGAGGTCGGCAAAACCTTTACCCAGAGCGTTCATGAACTCCACAACACCAATTGTCTGTCTTGGATGCGCGCAGCGGACGAAAACCAGTTTGATGTTATTCTCACAGATCCGCCTTATGGCATGGGAGCCGACAGCTTTGGTGACGCCGCTGGCACACTCGGAGGTATCGAGCATCACTACAAGGATGATTACGATCACTGGAAAGCGCTCATGGAAGAGTGGTGCGGACTGGCGTACCGAGTGGCAAAGCCTCAAGCGCATGCTTACGTTTTTTGTGACCTAGACAATTTCCACGAACTCAAACGGATGATGACCCAAGCCGGCTGGTGGGTTACCCGCACGCCATTCATTTGCACCAAACCCAACAGTGGCCGTGTGCCTCACCCCGAGCATGGCCCGCGCAGACAATGGGAGATGATTCTGTATGCAATCAAAGGAAAGAAACCAACTACAGGAATATATCCAGACGTCATCACGACAATGGCTGATGCGAACATGTCCCACGGTGCGCAAAAGCCGGTTGCTCTTTATCTTGACCTACTCAAACGAAGCGTCAGGCCGGGCGATACTGTCCTCGATTCGTTCGCGGGGTCTGGGACAATCTTTCCTGCGGCACACCAATTCAAGGTTAAAGCTGTGGGTGTGGAGATGAACCCAGAATATTTCTCGCTGTGCCTTACCCGCATCAAAGCCCTCGATGCCGATACCGCATCCAGTGCATCTTTGGGGCAAACTCTTGCAAACGAACTTAAGGCAATGGGAGGCTGATATGATCCCCCCAAAGATCAAACCCCCTGTCGTGTGGCAGCCCAGCATGCTCGTATGGGGAGCGGCCACGATAAAACCTGTTCACGCTAACGAATATTTCGTTGTAAACTCAGCCCGACAAACCATCATGCGCGCCCTCGTTTCGAGCCGTGTCGCATGCAAAAAACAGCCAAAATAGGACTAAACAATGCCCATCCAAGCCTCAGGCCCCCTCGACGCGAAAGTGCTGGTGGTAGGCGAATACCCTCACGAAGCCGACCTCCGACGTGGTGAACCCTTCATCGGAGGGGCTGGTTTTGAATTTACAAAAATGATGCAAGAGGCAGGACTCCCGCGAGAAACCTGCTATTTGACGTATGTCATCAAAGACCGAATCCTTGGCCTCTCGACCCTCATTGCAGAAAAGAAAAAGGACATTACCCCCCGCCATGTCCTCTACAAGGGCAAATGGGTGATGCCGCAGGTAGTGGATGCCGTGGAGACGTTGCGGGAGGAAATCAAACGCGTAGGCCCCAATGTCGTTTGCACGAGCGGCAACCTCGCATTGTGGGCACTCACGGGGGAATGGTCGTCGTTCAATTGGCGCTCTTCCATGATGGAATCCGACCTCATCCCCGGATTGAAGGTCATCCCGACACTGCCTTTCAGCATCGTCAATGTGCAATGGAGCCAACGCGGGATCATTGTGCATGACTTGAAGAGGGTGAAGAGGCATGAAGATAAGCCGGGGGTGATGGATCGTGGGTACAAATTCCTAATCCCCGAGAACAATTCGACAGAAGAGTTTGAAAAGGTTCTAGGGTGCCTCATTCACCTAACCGGGAAAACCCAATTCGAAAAGATAGGCGCGGACATCGAGACGAGGGCGGGTCATATCTCTTCTATTGCCTTTGCTTGGGCATCTAACGAAGCTGTGTGTATCCCGCTGATGAAAACCAACAGCCCGGAAGGATTCTGGACTGAGACTCAGGAAGCTGAATTGGTTCGATGGATGTGCAAACTCATGCGCGCCAAAACAGTCATCGGCCAAAACTGGAACTACGACGCCCAATACATCTACCGCCATTGGCATTTCCTCTGCCTCAATGTGGTAGATACCATGATTCAGCAGCACTCATGTTTCAGCAACCTACCGAAAAACCTAGCGTTCCTCTCATCCATGTATTGTGAAGATCACCTGTACTGGAAAGATGACCGCACCAATTGGGAAGAGGGGCAAGATGGAGAGGGCGAAATTCAATATTGGCGGTATAACTGTACGGACGCTGCGCGCACGCTTGCCATACATCACGTTCTTTCTAGTGTATGTAAATCAATGGGACTGGAGTCTGTCAATCTATTCCAACAAAGTCTCAGGGAAAGAGTCCTCCGAGCGATGATTCGTGGTGTGCGCGTGGATCACAAACTCCGCGCGCAGCTTTCCTTTGACCTCATGAAAGAAGTGGCCGACCGCGAACAATGGATGCAGGACGTCCTCGGCCAAACTATCAACATCAAATCCCCTGCCCAGATGGCTGACTTCTTCTACCGTCAGATGGGTCAGCGTGAAATCAAAAACCGCAAAACCGGCAGCACCACTTGCAACGATGAAGCCCTCCACAAGATCGCCCAGCGAGAGCCCATCCTCCTCCCCGTCACAAGAAAGATCGCAGAGTTGCGGTCTTTGGGTGTGTTCCACTCCACATTTGTGCAAGCTGGGCTTGATGTGGACGGTCGGATGCGATGCACATTCAATGTGTGCGGGACGGAAACCTACCGGTTTGCCTCAAGCAAGAACGCCTTTAACACAGGGATGAATCTCCAGAATGTGCCGAAGGGCGGGGAACTGGAAGATGATGGCCTAGTATTGCCGAATATTCGTAAACTGTTTATACCAGATCAAGGCATGACTATGTTCGATCTTGACCTGGACAGCGCTGATCTTCGTATCGTAACCTGGGAAAGCGATTGCCAATGGATGAAGGAGAATTTTCGCAGTGGTCGCAAACCCTACGTTGAGGTGATGAAGGAGTATTACCATGACCAAAGTATGTCGAAAAACTCGCACCCGCGCGAGTATGCGATGTTCAAGTCTCTTTGCCACGGTACGAACTACCTTGGCACCGCCGACGGGATCGCGCCAAGGATTGGGCTATTGGTTCATGAAACTGAACGAATCCAACGATGGTACTTTGGCCTTTGTCCTGAGATTGCGAAATGGCAAGAAAACATCAAGAAACAAGTGGCTGGACGGCGTTATGTGGAAAACGCCTTCGGGTATCGAAATTACTTCTTTGATCGAATTGAAGGGACCATATTTAATCAGGCAGTCGCCTGGATACCCCAGAGTACTGTCGCGTGTCTTATTAACAGAGCGTGGGGGGAAATAGAGGACAACATACCCGAGGCTGAGATTCTGATTCAGGTCCACGATAGCCTTGTGGGTCAAGTGCCCACACACCGCAAACACGAACTATTGCCCCGTATTGCTGAATTGTCGACCGTTCCCATCCCCTACCCGGACCCGTTGAGGATTCCTGTAGGGTTTGTCAGCAGTGAAAAAAGCTGGGGAGATGCAGAGTGAGAAGCTTCTTTTGTTACGTCAGGACTATAGACAACCAATTCCTCTCCTGCGTCGTTGTAGCCGCACAGTCAATAGAGACTCTGCCCTCTCTAGCGTTTGCAAAGTTTGCGGAACAGGGGATTACGCTGAAGGCCAATGACATTGACCGTATGCGGTTTGTGGCCGATCCGCGTAACATAGAGGATGGTGTGGGGTATCCGCCCGTGGACGAGCCGGACGCACCCGACCCGGACGACTATTGCGTGGTATCCGAGTATTCGCCGGGCGACCCGACCCACTAAAAGCAACGGCCTCCTTAATCGGAGGCAGCTTTTCTTGTAGGGATTAATCTACTTTAATTCCTACAAATTATTTCTTCTTTTTCGACCTACGTTTCGTCTCCATCGCAATCGCCACAGCCTGCTTTTGCGGCTTTCCTGCCTTCATCTCCGTGCGGATGTTCTCCGACACGGTTTTCTTTGAAGTTCCTTTCTTCAACGGCATATCACACCTCCACAAAAGCACTGATAACAAGAAGAAGACTATCCGGGTCGATTTTGCTAGGCGGTTCGCTCAGTTCCTTCAGCCACCCACAATGCTGAAGCGCAGCGGTGCATAGCTCCGAGCAGAACCATGCACCCTTGGTCGTCCAGTCCGTTCCCGCCGCAAACGCCGCAATGGCCCGACTATCATACGGCTTGCCCACTTGATCTAGCACAAACTGATAATAGTCGGATTGTTGGGCATCCGTACACGGGATCGTCACGCGTTTGAGGGTATAACCTATCTGATAGTCCGGTCCTCGCAATTGCACTCCAGCTGGATACCCCGCCATCACGTCATTGCGCGCCCCCAACAGCAAACCATCAGGCATCACCGAATCCACATGAGCGTATCGGCCATGCCCGAACCATTGGATGATCTTGGAAGTCAGGCTATCACTACCCGCAAACTGCATGACGATCTGACCCATGTCACTTCCCCAACACAGCCACAGGAGCAGAGGCAGGGGTCGCAGGTACGGCCGAAGCCGCTTGTGCTGCCACGACAGCCGATGCCGCCTCTGCAGCCACATTCGCCGTAGCACAAACTACACCATTGACTACAGCAGCACTCGCAACCTCTGGGCTCGCCGTGCCTGCAGCCGTCAACGTAGGCTGCACAATCGCACAACCATTCTTAATTGCTTGCAGTGCCAGCAAATTCGTCTGGTTCAGGTTTGCAAGAGTTTGATTGACGTTGGATTGTTGTGCCGACGAGCATGCACCAAGAGCCAAAACACCAAGAATCAGGATTCGTTTCATTTCGTCACCTCATTTGCGGGAAGGGCGGGAAGATCAGGGACTTGCTTCGCATACCCAAGCGCATGCACCACCTTCAACAGAGTCCGGGCTGAAGTGTACACGCCAGCAAGAGCAACAACCAGAGGCTGATAATGGGCAGGAACGAGACCGCTGCCAAGAGCAACAGCAGAAGCAACAGTGACTGCAAATTCGCTGCTCTTGTAACCGGTTGTGGGGGCTGCTGCAGGGGCTTGCGTTGCGGCTGGGGTTTGGGCCATCGGCGTTTCCTCATTCGGCACCTCAGTTTGTGGGATCATTTAAGGCTACCTCCTTGCAAGATATTGTTTGCCAGACGGTTCATCCTACCGTTTGCATATTGTGGCTGTTTCAAGCTTGCAAGATATTGCAAACGCTTGGCATTGAACTTTGCGACCACCTCCCAACAGTTGGCCGTTGACAAGACAGAGCCCAACGCGGAACCTGTGGTTTGAGTTTGCATAATATCCTGCAGCCATTGAATCGGATGCCCACCATTGTAGGCCGTGTCAAAGACCTGAAAAGCAATGGGCAGGGGATAGAAATCACAGCCAAAGGGTGTCCAATAATTGGCTTGGGCAATCTCTTTGGCTGTGGATTCGGGAAAATCCTTCATATCCCCCGTGTATCCCCACTTGCGGGCCACGGCTTCAGTTGTTCCCCATCGGGTTGGTCCGCCACTGTCCACTGTATAATCCCCTTCGTTGCCGAGTGTCAGTGCCCAGCACTTGTCAAATGGCTCACTCACCAGTCTTCTCCTTAAGCCTTCCCGTCCATTCAAGATATTTTGTAACGACTAGAGCCGTGCATTGCACCACAATATAGGCCAATGTAGCTAACTTTATCCAGTCATCTAAATGGTTGCCAAGTGTAATCCACATTGACACCCCCGCAGGCGGTGCCAGCTTCGCTACACTTGAGGCGACCTGCTGTTTGAAGTCGTCCATGTTTATCATCCAAGGCCCCGGAATAGTTATGAGTTATTTGTAGAAATTAAAGTAGATTACTTTCTACGAATAATTAATTCGCGCCGAACACAGTCAAAGACACAGCGGAAGGATCAAGTAATCCCCCAGCCAGATTCACAGTCTCAATAGTCACACTTCCCGGAGTTTCTGCTATCCAATAACCAATGCCAGCCTGTCCAAGCATTACATTGTAGATATTCATAGTATTGATGAAGGGGTTCGTGAAAGTCACCACAAAAATCCCCTGCGAACTCCTAGTAATAGAAGCAATATTGCTCGATTGTTGTATTGTCACCACTCCACCAGAAACAGAAAATCTGGCCAGAGCCGCTGCTGATTGGATTGCTGTTTTTGCGATTCCCCCAGGGGAGTACGTAACAGCATTTACATCATTCAACCAGCTGGCTACAATTGGTGTGTTTTGATTATAGTCCTGGAAATTTGTAGATGCCATGTCAATTCCTCGGGTTAGTTCATCACACCAGTAGCATAGTTACTTGTTCCAAAACTTCCCACAGACGTTATAGCTGTCCCATTATTGTTAAGTTTATTTCCAGAGATGGCGGAAGCGTCAATACCGGAAGCATCAAACTCTGTAAAAGACGTTGTGGAGTCACTCAGATAGTACCCCTGTGAATAGGCAGTCGAAGCCCCCTCCACAGACATCTTAAAGATGTTTCGCGAAGATGAATTGTGGATGTAGATGGCCGGTTGATTTGTTGATCCCAGACTGTAGGCTCGAATACGGTCCTCAAATCGAGAGTGCGTGGTCCCATTCAACTCAATGGGCCAATTTTTACACTCAAAATAATCATTACCAATCTGATCGATGCCTTTTGAACCTGTTGCCACAACCGCATGGGCAGTTGCGCTTTGCTGGCACATTATTTCCATTCCCGTAACAGTTATCGAACCGTTACTGGAATCATATTCCAATCCCACGGGGGTGCTTCCAGCCCCATTGAAATTGATGTATCCCCCAATAACTTGAATAGAGCCATACAAACTAGTCCCGTTAAACTCAATACCAGCAAATCCATTCGAATCCAAAACTGGATTGTAGATTCTTACATCCTCATTCTGATTATCAAAGGTGGTTGAAGTATTTCCATTTCCTACCAAATCTATGCCAAATCCCAGATTAGCTGTCGAGAAGTAATTAACAAAAATGTCAGAATACCCATAAGTACCCGTTGCCACTAATCCTTGGTAATTCAGGCTTGAGGTCCAGGTGACGGTACTCCCCACACTACACCTATCGATGTAAACAGACGCATTCCCGCCAGCAAACCCAATGTTTG
>Ga0335069_10012327_pt1 | contig 12031 bp, 4 predicted proteins | sample Lox_Sample_11_FD_206714 | JGI IMG/M metagenome (GOLD analysis project Ga0335069, IMG submission 206714) | Soil microbial communities from Loxahatchee National Wildlife Refuge, Florida, United States - Lox_Sample_1.1 | ecosystem: Environmental > Terrestrial > Soil > Wetlands | place: USA: Florida...
CCCGTGACAGACACCTCGACCAACCTGGGCTGCGGCGCCCCGGCCCCCTCGGGCATGACGGGGGTAGCCGCTCCGGGCGGAGGCACGTTCGGCGTGGACACGCCGTGCATGCTGCAGGGATATGCATCGGCCAACAGTCTTAATAAAGAGTGGCTGTTTACGGGGCGCGCTGACTGGATGGTGAACGACCATCACAGGATTTACGGCCGCTACAAGATGGACCGCGGCACCCAGCCCGCCTATATCAGCTACGTGAATCCGCTGTTCAGCACGTACTCGAGTCAACCGTCGTATGAGGGGCAGTTCAACGACAGCTACTCGATCGGTGCAAACAAGACCAACGTATTGGTGGTGGCCGCCAACTACTACTCGGATTATTTCGGGCCGTCGGATAACGCGGCCTCGCAGGCGGTGTATCCGTATTACTCCAATCTCGACAATGGACTGGACGGCAGCGGCACGCCGCAGAACGCCGGCCTGACGTCCCTGGGCGTTCCGGGATCGCTTACCCAGGGTCGAGATGTGGCCCAATACCAGATCGTCGACGACTTCACCTGGGTGGTCAAGGCGCATACGCTGCGCTTCGGCGAAAACTTCCGCCGAGACCTGATCAGCGATTACGATCAGCGGACCAACACGATCTTTGCGCCGATGACCATTCAAGGCCTGAATGACTTCACGCAGTTCCAACTGGGGTCCAGCAACTATTACTATCCGTACAACAGCTTCGCGCAGGCGTTCACGACCGAGCAGACGGCGCACCTGGCGCTTTACAACTTCGGCATTTACGCCCAAGACGAATATCAGGCGCTGCACAACCTGAAACTCACCATGGGCTTCAGGGTTGACCGCACCGGGAACCCGCTGTGCCATCGCGGCTGTTTCTCAGAGGTCAAGTCGGGGGCGTTCGGTTCGGGGACGCTGAGCGATGCGTACGCTTCGTCGTCCGGCGGACCAATTAACCCCAACAAATACAATGCCTTCCCCAGTGTGGAGCCGATCAACTTCCAGGCGCGGTTCGGGTTCAACTATGGGCTGGATCAGAAGACGGAGATTCGCGGCGGAGCGGGCATGTTCGCGGATCTCTATCCGGCCGGGTTTGTCGACAGCGTGATCCAGAACTTCCCTAACTACTTCCAGCCGCTGGTGACGTCGGGGACGACGGCTCCGACGGGGGCCAACAACGTGGTGAGCAACGCGGCAGCGGCCAATTCCACCGTGCAATCGGGGTTTGCGAACGGGGAGGGATGGGGCACGATCAACAAAGCCCTGGTGGCACAGGGGGTGTATCTGAACGCGCCGCCGGCCATCACCGCCTACTTCCCGGGGAAGTTCCGGGTGCCGCAATATGTCGAGTACAGCCTGCAGGTGCAGCGGCAGATCGGGAAGTACGATGCGTTTACTGTGACCTACGCGGGCAACTTCGGCTACAACGAAGTGCTCGTCAACCCGTACGTCAATCCCAGTTCCGGGTACTTTGACGCCAGCGCCGGCGCATGGGCCAGCACTGGCCAGCCGGAGATCGGTGGAATCGGGGTGGTTCCGACGAACCAGAACTATGGAGTGATCTCCGCCTATACCAATAACGGCCATTCCAATTACAACGGTCTGCAGCTGAACTTGAAGCACAACGGGCATGGGGTAGCCGGCGAAGTGAGCTACACGTGGAGCCACTCGCTCGACGATATTTCCAACGCCGGGACCGGCCTGCCGTGGAACAACGGCTCGGTGGTCAACCAGGTGAGTCCCGACCTGTGGTCTTCCCCGCGCCTCAACTATTCCAACTCCGATTACGACATCCGGCACAATTTGACCGCCGATGTGGTCTACCGCGAGTCCTACAAGAGCTCGAACCGGTGGATGAACATGGCCCTGGGCGGTTGGGTCATAGGCGGAAAAACGTATTGGAGGACCGGCGAGCCGTACTCCGTGGAGTCGAACCAGATCAGCAACTACGGGCAACTGGGGACTGTGCTCATGGCGCAGGCCAACACCACGGCCGGCAACCTCACCAACCGCGCTCCCTCCCATTCGCACTCCTGCGTTGCCAACGGGGACTGTCTCGACCCCAATCAATATGTGCCGGTGGGATCGCAGACGACATTCGGCAACCTGAAGCGCAATTCCGTATTCGGGCCCCACTACTTGAACACGGACATTTCGCTGCTCAAGGACATTTACACAAGGGAGAGGCTGAAGGCGTCCATCGGGGCGAACGCCTACAACGTATTCAATGAAGTGAACTTCTCGAATCCGGGATCGGTGCTGGGATCGTCCACGTTCGGATACATCAGCAGCGTGGTGGCACCGCCCTCCAGCCCGTACGGCGCGTTCCAGGGCGCGGCGGTGAACCAGCGCGTACTGGTGGTTCACGGGAGGCTGACCTTCTAGGACCAGGGAACGGAGATGGCTCCGGAAAGGGTGTCCGCTGCGGCGGATGCCCTTTTTCATTCTTGCGGGATGCACCGAATGTGCATTACTCCCCAATATCGAGAGCCATGCCAGTTTTGAGAAGAATTGGAAGAGCTGCTATGTTCTTTCGCACTTTGGATTCAGAGTTGGGTGTCGGGCTTTCATACAACGTTTTTGTTTTCAATAAACATTAATTGCAATAACTGACTTCCAAATTGGCAATCGCCATGCTATTGTGCTTGGACATGGACGACCCTGGCCCCCTTCAGGGCCGTGTACAAGGCATGGCTTGGCATCCGGTTGCCACATGCACTTTTCTTTCCATCCACAAGTATCGGGATTATTCCGCAGTCTTCCCAGTGCGAATCGAGTGCACGAAAGGCTCGAGACGCTGAGAAAACTACAAGGAAATGAGGGCTCCTCGCCCTAGTTTCCCCACTTGTTTCTTGGAGGAGTTCAATGCGAGTTTTCCGGTTGCACGGCTGGGTGTGCCTCATGGCCATGGCGACTGCCCTGGGGTTTGCGGCACAGATGGTGGAACGGCCGGTCTACGGTCAGGCCACCACTGCCGCCGGCACAATTCAGGGAACAATCACTGATCCCAGCGGGGCAGTGGTTCCCGGTGCCGCAGTCACCATCACCAACAAAGAGACCGGGGCCGTAATCAAGGTCATGACCAACGCCTCCGGCTATTACACCTCCGGGCCTCTGAGTCCGGGCCGCTATGTGATTGCGGTGAGCCACACCGGCTTTGCGGTCGTTCAGTCGCAGGTGACGGTGCAGATCGGCAACGTGACCAACACCAATCTGGCGCTCTCCCTGGGCAGCGCGACCACGGTGCTGGAAGTGCAGGCGAGCGACGTGCGCGTGGATACGCAGCAGTCGGAGGTGCAGGGGGTTCTGACCGAGTCGCAGATCGAAAACCTGCCCATCAACGGTCGCAACTTCCTTGACCTGGCCCAGCTGGAACCGGGTGTCCAGCTCCAGGATGGACAGGATTTCGATCCCACCAAGGCGGGCTATACATCGGTCTCGTTCAACGGTGTGTATGGACGCAACGCGCGTCTGTCGCTGGACGGGCAGGACATCTCCGACGAAACCGTGGGAACGACGGTTCTGAATGTGACGCAGGGATCGATCGAAGAGTTCCAGGTGGGGCGGTCTTCGCTTGACCTGTCGAATGAAATCACGTCGTCGGGCTCGGTCATCGTGAGCACGAGGTCGGGCACGAACGGCTACCACGGCCAGGCGTTTTACAACTTCCGCGATGCGCACGCGGGGTTTGCCAACGGTCCCGGGGGTGTCTTCAATCCCTTCCAGCGCAACCAGTTTGGCGGCTACTTTGGCGGTCCGATCCTCAAAGACAAGCTGTTTCTGTTCGCCAGCTCGGAGCGCATCAAGCAGGACGCTTTGGCCCCGGTGCTGGTGTCCCCGCCTTTCGACGCCTTCACGGGCAGCTATAACGCATCGTTCAAGGACACTTATACCGCAGGCCGCCTGGACTACAACGCACCGCACGCAATTCACACCTTCTTCCGCGCTGCCTACGAAGTGAACGCCGCGGCCAGCACCTTCGGGCTGGGCTTTGCGCGTTACGCCAACCGCGACAACACGCCAGGCTTTGTGGGCGGCGTGGACTTCGTCACCGGCAACCTGACGCACAGCTTCCGCTGGGGCTACCTGAAGTTTCACAACTTCATCGCCGACGACAGCGGCGGCCTGCCTGACCCGGTTCCCGGGGTACTGCTCCGCGGCGGCAGCACCGGTCTTTGGACCGGTCCCAACTACCTGGCGCCGCAGGCCACATTTCAGTCAAACAAACAGGAGCGGTACGACGGCGGGTGGAGCATCCGGTCGCATTCGATCCGTTACGGATTCAGTCTGAACCGGATCCAGGGCGGCGGCTTCGCCTCGTTCTTCGGCCTGACTCCCTATATCCGGCTGGCGACCAAAAACGTCGATGGCGACCCAACCGATCCGGATCCCAGAAACTACCCGATCCGCTACGTGTACCTGGGAAATGGCCTTGGCTACTACACGGAGAGTAAAGGCTTCGGCCTGCCGGCGGGCGGACAGTCGGACTGGCGCAGCGGCATCTACCTGGGCGACTCCTGGAAGGTCAGCCATCAGCTGACCGTCAACTTCGGCATGCGCTACGTCCGTGACACCGGCCGTACCGATTCCGACCTGGCTCCCATCCCCTGCTCGGATGCGGTGGAAGTCTGGAAATCAGCCTCTCCGTGCACGTCCGGCAACCTGTTCGACTCGCTGGTGCCGGGTCTGGGCGCATCGGTACGGCAGCCCAACCTCAACCTGGCTCCGCAGGGCGGCTTCGCCTATGACCTGACGGGTAGCGGCAAAACCGTCATCCGCGGCGGCGCCGGCATCTACTACGAAAACAGCATCTTCAACAACACCCTGTGGGATCGGCCCGGCAAGCTGAAGTCCGGCTTGTTCAACGCGGAATTGCAGCTCTGCGGCGTCTTCGGCACCACTGCGAACATTCCCGGCGTCGGCCAGATCGACAGCTTTGACGGCATCCCCATCGCCACCCTGTGCACCGAGAAGGTTTCGGAGTCGGCTCCGGAGTGGATCAAGCTGCAGCAGTACTACCAGAGCAGCACCAAGGCTGCCGGCGCCGCCAGCAACCCGGGATACATCCCGGCGAACCTGACAGATAACTTCGGCGACATCATCTACGCGCCGCATTATCAGTCGCCCCGCTCGGTTCAGATCAACATCGGCGTGCAGCGGCAGCTCCGGGGGGGCGGCGTGCTCAGCGTGGATTACCTGCGCAGCGTGATCACGCACATCGCCCAGAATATCGACGTGAACCACATAGGCGCGGCGCGCTACTTTAATGCCCAAGCGGCCCAAAGCGCCGTCGACGCCACGCTGGCGCAGTATGGTGCAGCCAGCATCGACGAGGCCATCGCCGACGGCGCCACCATCGCCGACTTCGCCGACAACGGACTGGACTCGGGTAACACCTACCTGAGCGGGTATCCGTCTACGGCGTACGGCCTGAGTGCCGATTCCGGAGCGGCATTCCCGGGCATGAACCCCGCGTGGGGCAACATGCAGGTGTTCTACCCCATCGGCCGGTCGGTCTACAACGGACTGCAAGCCAACTACCGCCAGCAGATCAAGAGCCAGATTCCCGGGTTCACGGACGCGAACTTGGAAGTTTCCTATGCCTTCTCGCGATTCGTGAGCACGGCTGGCGCTGACCAGTTCTTCAGCCCCGGCATCTTCGACCAGGACTGCCCCACCTGCTACATCGGACCGGGAGGGCTCGACCGTACGCACCAGCTGTCGTTTGGCGGGTTCTTTACCACAAAGTATGGACCGATGTTCAGCTTCATCGGTCACATCTACTCGTCGCTTGCGACCAGCCTGACTCTTGAGGAAGATCCGAGCGCGAACAGCGGAGAGATCTTCCGCACCGACGTGACGGGCGATGGCACCGTGGGCGACCTGGTGCCCGGAACCATGCCCGGCGCATTCATGCGGGAGGTGAAGGCCAACAGCATCAACCGCCTCATCTCGAGCTACAACCAGCAGTCGGCCAACCGGCTGACGCCTGCCGGCCAGACCCTGGTGGACAACGGCCTGTTCACGGTTTCTCAGCTGCAGTCCCTGGGCGCTGTTACTCCAGCGATCTCACCGGCCCCGGTGAACCAGGTCAACAATCCCTTTCTGCGTACCTTTGACGCCTCTCTCTCCTATCCCATAAAGCTGAAATGGCTGGGCGAGCGGGCATCCCTGGAACCCAGCATCAACGTGTTCAACCTGTTCAACTTCGGCTACTTCGGAACACTGAACGGGGTTCTGGAAAGCACCTCAAGCCTCGGCCAGTCGGCCGCGGGCACTTCGTCCACGTCTGCGAACACCACGGGCGGATTTGACGCGCGCGAGTCGCTGCGGGTATCCGATGGTTCGGGAACGTATCAACAAGGCGCACCGCGGTCGATGGAGTTCACCATGAGGCTAAACTTCTAACCACGAACTCTCACCAGACAGGAGGGACGCCCGCACGGGCGCCCCTTTCTCCCGCGGTTGCAATGTTTCGAACCGGAGGGCGGGAGTGCCCCTGGAGCCGGATGGGGGGAGATGCTATCCAGAGGGCGCAAGGGAGCCATCGTCAGGGGAGGCTTAGTGTCATGATGGTGCGGAATGCACCGGAGCCGGTCATACCCCATTCCGAGAGCAGCCGCCAGTTTTTGGAAGAGTCGCTATGTTTTTTTGTAGATATAGACCGGAGACGGAAACAGGTGTACCCGCAATGTCTTTATTTTCAACAAACATTCACTGAAATAACTCATTCTCAGATTGGCAGTCGCCATGCTACTCTTCTTGGCCATAGGCGACTTCTACACTTCCAACGGCTGTGTTCGACACGCAGTCTAGTAGTGGTTGCTGGGTTGATCCCTTCTATCCATTGGCAAGAGCTTCAGGAAATTCCGCAGTCCTCAAGTGTGAATCGAGCCCGCGTAATGCTCGACAACGTTGAGAGAAAGCAACAAGGAAAGAGGGCGACTGGGCCCTTGTTCCCCGTTTGTTACTTGGAGGAGTTCCATGCGAGTCGTGAAAGTACAAGTCGGTGCACTGGCTCTTAGCCTTTTGGCGCCCGTGACGTTTTTGGCGCTCACAGTCGGGCAAGCAGCCTATGCGCAGTCCAATATCTCCGGCGACATCTACGGAACCGTCACGGATCCGTCGGGCGCGGTCGTGACAAATGCGAGCGTGACTCTGAAGAATCAGAGTACGGGAGCGACATATGCCGCGACGACCAGCACATCCGGTTCGTATCGGTTCTCGCTTTTGAAGCCCGGCCCCTACGTTGTGACGGCCACCGCGCCGGGATTTCAAACCTCGAGCCTGCAGTTGGCCGTTGCTACCGGCCAGATTACGCTCGGGGACATCAAGCTCTCGGTCGGCCAGGGCACGCAGACGGTCGAAGTAACCGAGTTGGAGCCCTTGCTCCATACCGAGAATGCGCAGCTGAGCACCAGCTTCGACATGCAGCATGTTCAGGAGCTCCCCAATCCGGGAAACGACCTCACCTTCGTGGCCCAGACCGCACCGGGCGCGGTCATGAACACCCAGAGCGGATATGGGAACTTCTCTGTCTTTGGCCTTCCGGGAACTTCCAACACGTTCACGGTCAATGGCGGCTATGAGAACGATCCCTATCTGAATGTCAACAACTCGGGTGCGACCAACCTGCTTCTGGGCAACAACGACATCAGCGAAGTGAGCGTCATCACCAACGCGTACGATGTCAGCTTCGGCGGACTCGGCGGCGCCCAGGTGAACGAGATCAGCCGTTCGGGGACGAACACCTTCCACGGCGACGCAACCTATTGGTGGAACGGCCGCGTTATGAACGCGAATAGCTGGTTCAACAAGAACGGGGGCAGCCCGCGCAGCTTTGACAATGTGAATCAATGGGCAACGTCTGCAGGCGGCCCAATTTACAAGAACAAGACCTTCTTCTTCTTCAACTACGAGGGTCTCCGGGTTGTACTGCCCACCCGCGAAACCGTGTACGCACCGAGCGCCCAGTACGAGGCGACGGCGCTGGCGGCGGCGACCGCCCTTGGCGAAGCGGATGTCTACAAAAACATCTTCGCCGTATACAACAACGCGCCAGGCTACCAGAACGCGGTTCCGACCGATGACACCGGTGATTTTGTCACCTACAACGGGACGGCGGGCAACTTCACCCATGAGTGGATGATGAGCGGCAGAATCGATCAGAATCTCACAAAGAACGACACTCTCTTCGGGCACTTCAAGATCGACAAGGGGGTTCAGGCAACCTTCACCAGCGTGCTGAACCCGATCTACAACGTGGACAGCGCTCAGCCTCAGTATGAAGGTCAGCTCAACGAAACCCACGTCATCAACACGAATGTCTCAAATCAGTTCCTGTTTGCAACCATCTACTATCGCGCGATCTTTTCGAATGCCAACCAGGACAAGGGCAACGCCATTTACCCTGCCGGCCTGGTGTTCCTCGGCGGCACGCTCGGTAGTTCCGGGAATGCCGGCTGGGTAGGCGGAGAGAACTACGTCTTCCCGCAAGGCCGGAATGTGACCGGCTATCAGTTCCAGGATGATGTGAGCTGGTTGCACAACCGCCATTCCATCAAGTTTGGCTGGTCCATGCGGCGCGATGACGTCACCGACTACAGTCCCTCGGTGCGCGCGGTCACTCCTGAAGCGTATTCGACCGATTCAGCTTTCGAGAGCGGCTACCTGACCCGCTATCGCCAGAGTTTTCCGGTGCGAAACACCCAGCCGGTGGCGCTCTACACCATGGGCTGGTACATCCAGGATCAGTGGAAGGTTGTCCCCGAACTTACTTTGACTGCCGGCATTCGCTTCGCACACAACTCGAATCCGATCTGCGTGACGGACTGCTTCGCCGACCTGACCAGCGATTTCTTCAGTCTCGCCACGACTGCCGATGCGGATACGCCGTACAACCAGCAGATTCAGACAGGCCGGCACCAGGCTTTTCACGATTTGCAGACCATTTCGTATGAGCCCCGCTTCGGGTTCGCCTATCAGCCATTTGGAACAGGATCCAAGACCACACTTCGTGGCGGAGCCGGGTTCTTCTCGGATAGTTTCCCCGCGCAGATCGCCGGCAGCCTGCTGAACAACGCTCCCAACAACGTGCAGTTCTACTTGAGAGGGAAATTCCTGGTCGACCCGACGTTGCCGGGCAGCGGCGCGAAGGCTGTTGAGGACTCCAATGCAGCCTTTGTTGCCGGATTCCATAGTGGAGCGAGTCTCAACACTCTGTCGGCGACCGTTCCTGGGTTCAACCCACCCGCCTTCACCACTGCTTCAAGAAGCGTCAAGTACCCCACTTATGAAGAGTGGAGCCTGGCACTGGAGCAGCAGATGCCGTATGAGATCGTTGTGTCGGCAACCTACAACGGCAATCATGGCTACCATGAACCCGTCGTAGATGGCGGAGTCAACGCATACGGGTTCGACACGCTGCCTGCAACGGCCCCCACCGGCAACTTTGGCCAGGTGAGCCGGGTGTACAGCGGGGCCTCCTCGAACTACAACGGGTTGGTGTTCTCCGCGGCGCGACGCAGCAAGGTCCTGTCGCTCCAGGTCAATTACGCTTACGGTCACGCGCTGGACGAGATTTCCAACGGCGGGTTTGACCCATTTGGGGGCAACCCGGTCAACCCCTTCAATTCCTACAATCTCAGCCAGAACTACGGCAACTCCGACTACGACATTCGCCACTACATCAGCGCCAACTACATCCTTAACGTTCCCTATTTCGGGGGACCTCGCGCATTGACGGATGGTTGGCTCATTGCAGGCACGGTGTTCCACAGCACCGGACTGCCGTATAGCTATATCGACTCGTCCACACCTCCCAATTACCTCGGTTCAATTCTTGGCATGCAGACCCAGAAGGGTGGCTACGACACCCACTGCGGTGGTGGAAGGCATGCTGGAATCGATGCAGTTCCGTGCGTCTCTGCAAACTACTTCACATACGCAACCGCTTTCGCTCAACAGGGTCGAAATCAGCTCTTCGGACCGAACTACACCGACTCCGATCTGGATGTCGCCAAGACCATCCGCATTCCGAAGTGGGAGCCAGGAAAGATCCAGCTCGGAGTCCAGTTCTTCAACGTGTTCAATCATCCGAACTTTGCTCAGCCCTTAAACGACGTGGAGAACGGGCCTGGTGGGTACGGAGTCATTGAGGGCACCGTAAACCCACCCACCTCGATCCTCGGTTCGTTCCTGGGTGGCGACGCATCACCCCGCCTGATCCAGTTGAAAGCGAAGTTCATGTTCTAAGGTGCAGCGAAGGCTGCTTACCGAAGGGCGCCCCATCGGGGCGCCCTTCGCACGTTCCGGGGCACCAGCAGCCCCGCGGCGGCCTGCCCTCGTGGCAGCACCTCAGCGTTTTGAAGTGGATTTCTTCTTTGCCGCCGGCTTGCGCGCGACAGCCTTCTTCGCCGTGGGCTTTGCCGCAGCTTTGGCAGCCGCTTTCTTGGCGGCTGGCTTGCTTGCGGCCTTCTTCGGCTTGGCGGCAGAAGAGGCTTTGGCCGGCCGCGGGGCGGGCTTGGCGGCCGACGCTGCTTTCTTCGCGGACGACTTGCGGCGGACCGCGCGGGTCTTGTCGGCCAGAAGATGCTTCAGCTCGGCGTCGAATTCAGAGGGAGTGAGCGGGCGGGCGGACTTGCGCAGGCGCTCAATGTCGTAGAAGGCGCGTCGCTCGGCGAGAAACACGTGGACGACGAAGTCGACGTAGTCGAGCAGGATCCATTCGCCGTGGCGGCGTCCTTCCACCGAGTTGGGCATCGCGCCGAAGTTGCGCTTGAGGCGGTGCTCGATCTCGTCGGCAATGGCCAGCGCCTGGCGGTCATTGGTTGCCGAGGTGACGAGAAAGAAGTCGGAGAGGCCGGAGTCGGCGGGATCGAGTTCGAGGATGCGGGTTTCTTCGCCTTTTTTGTCTTCGCAGGCCGCGGCGGCTGCCTGAACAAGGATGCGGGTTTGCTGGTGGCTGTGGTGAGTGACCATGCGGGTCGTTCATTCTCCGTGGTTCATCCTAGCCCTTTGCCGGAAGAGAGGGCAAGGTATGGATTGGTGATTGGTAGAGCCCGTGTTCGCGGATGTAGCGGGCGACAGCGGCGGGGACGAGTTCGAGAGCGGGGTCAACGGCTCCGGCGTCGCGCGGTTCGCTTCCAAGCCGGGCGCGGATTTCCGATGCGCTGATCTCCACGTCGAGGCCGGGAAGAACGTAAAACGCGGCAGTGCGGCCGGCTGCGTTGCGCAGCGTGCAGGAGCGCAACTCGATGGCGGGGTCGGCGGATTCCGCCGGGCGGCAGGCGGCATCCAGTGCGAGACCCTCGGGGAGCGAACGGGCGAGGTCATCGAGGCTCTGGCCCGGCCGCGAGGCGACGATGAGCGAGGCGACGAAGGGAATCCGGGCGGAGCCGTGCCATTGGCGCAGGCTGAAATAGGAGTCCGCACCCATGAGGCAGAAGAGCGCCGCGTGGGGTATCTCCTCTTGCAGCCGCTCGAGGGTGTGCAGGGTGTAGTTGGGCTTGCCCGCGGGGTCGGGAGCGTCGATGCGCGAGAGCGCGAAACCCGGTTCGGCGGCCACGGCCAGCCCGGTCATGGCAAGGCGATGTTCAAAGGGGGCGGTGGATCCCTGCCGCTTGAGCGGCTGCGCTCCCACCGGCGCGAAAAGAACAGTATCGAGACAGAGAGCCTTTCGCGCGGCGCGCGCCACGGCAAGATGGCCCAGGTGCGGAGGGTCGAAGCTGCCGCCAAAGAATGCGATTCGCCTGCTGCCGCCTGTGCCATTGGCCATGCATTTCATCGTAACGTGACCGGGCGGTTGGTCCGAGGGCGGGGCGCGCGAACTGATGTCACGCGTGCCGCGGAGGCTGGAATCGAGGCGCTGGTAAACTTGAGACTGGGACTCATGCTGAAAAAGAGCTACGCAAGTTGGATGTACAGGTGGGAGACGCGGCTCACCACGCGCGACGAAAATCGCGTGGTGCGGCCGCTGGAGTGGGGTCTGGAGTGGATTGAGCCGTTTTTGACGGCGCATCGCCTG
>Ga0335069_10012328_pt1 | contig 12030 bp, 11 predicted proteins | sample Lox_Sample_11_FD_206714 | JGI IMG/M metagenome (GOLD analysis project Ga0335069, IMG submission 206714) | Soil microbial communities from Loxahatchee National Wildlife Refuge, Florida, United States - Lox_Sample_1.1 | ecosystem: Environmental > Terrestrial > Soil > Wetlands | place: USA...
GCTGCGGGATATCAAGTTCCTCGAGGAGCCTTCCGAAGCGCTTGCGGTCCTCGGCGAGGTCGATGGATTCCGGCGATGTGCCGATGATGGGTACGCCGGCGGCGCGCAGGCGCTGCGCGAGATTGAGGGGGGTCTGCCCGCCATACTGCACGATCATGCCGATCTTTGCGCCCGATTGCGCTTCGTGGTTGTAGACGGCGAGCACGTCTTCGAGGACCAGCGGTTCGAAGTAGAGCCGGTCGCTGGTGTCGTAGTCGGTGGAGACGGTCTCGGGGTTGCAGTTGACCATGATGGTCTCGTAGCCGTCTTCCTTGAGAGCGAAGGAGGCGTGGCAACAGCAGTAGTCGAATTCGATGCCCTGCCCGATGCGGTTGGGGCCGGAGCCAAGAATGATGATTTTGGGCTTGTCGGTCGGCGGCGCCTCGTCCTCCTCGTCGTAGGTTGAGTAGAGGTAGGGCGTCATCGATTCGAATTCGGCGGCGCAGGTGTCGACCAGCTTGAATACCGGCTTGATGCTGTTGCTCTCGCGCAGTTCCCTCACTTGTCTGACGCCTTCGTGCCCGGCGAGCTTCCATTCGGTAGCGATACGTTCGTCACTGAGGCCCATGCGCTTGAGGCGCCGGAGGTGTTCGGCGTCGATTTGATCGGGGGCGGCCTGCGCGAGCGACTTCTGCGCAAGCGTGACTTCACGGATTTGGTGCAGGAACCAGGGATCGATGGAGGTGAGGCGCGCGACTTCGCGGACAGTCATGCCGCGTTCGAAGGCGAAGCGGATGTAGCCAAGGCGCTCAGGCTTGGGGGTCACCAGCATTTGCGTAAGCCGGCGCGGCTCGAGAATTTCGGTGCCGGTGCGCTTGCCGGTTTCGAGGGCGCGCCAGGCCTTCATCAGCGCCTCTTTGAAGGTGCGGCCTATGGCCATGACTTCGCCGACGGACTTCATCTGCGGGCCGAGCGTGTCGTCGGAGCCGGGGAATTTTTCGAACTGCCACTTGGGGATCTTAACGACGACGTAATCGATGGTCGGCTCGAAGCAGGCCGGCGTTTTGCGGGTGATGTCGTTGGGGATTTCGTCGAGTGTGTAGCCGACGGCGAGCTTGGCGGCGATCTTGGCGATGGGGAAGCCTGTGGCCTTGGAGGCCAATGCCGAGGAGCGGGACACGCGGGGGTTCATTTCGATGACGGTCATGCGGCCGTCGGCGGGGTTCACCGCGAACTGCACGTTGGAGCCGCCGGTCTCGACGCCGATCTCGCGCATCACGGCGATGGCGGCGTCGCGCATCTTCTGGTATTCGCGATCAGTGAGGGTCTGCGCCGGCGCCACGGTGATGGAATCGCCGGTGTGCACGCCCATCGGGTCGAAGTTCTCAATGGAACAGATGATGATGACGTTGTCGGCCAGGTCGCGCATGACCTCGAGCTCGTATTCCTTCCAGCCGAGAACGCTCTCTTCGATGAGGCACTCGTGGACTGGCGAGAGGTCGAGCCCGCGGGCGAGGATCTCCATCAGCTCTTCGCGATTGTAGGCAATGCCGCCGCCGGTGCCTCCGAGAGTAAAGCTGGGGCGGATCAGGACGGGGAAACCGATCTTGCCGGCGAAGTCGAGGCCGTCGCGCAGATTGTTGACGAGTGCGGAGCGGGGAACCTCGAGGCCGATGCGAATCATCGCGTCCTTGAAGAGCAGGCGGTCCTCGGCCTTCTTGATGGCTTCCAGCTTGGCGCCGATGAGCTCCACGTTGTAGCGGTCGAGAATGCCGGCATCGGCGAGTTCGACGGCGAGATTGAGCGCGGTCTGTCCGCCTACCGTGGGGAGCACGGCGAACTTGCCGGGATTGCGCTCAGCGTTGAGCATCTCCGCTTCGGCGCGGATGATCTCTTCCACGTAATCGCGCGTGAGCGGCTCAATGTAGGTGCGGTCGGCGAGCTCGGGATCGGTCATGATGGTGGCCGGGTTCGAGTTCACCAGCACGACTTCGTAGCCTTCCTGCTTCAGGGCTTTGCAGGCCTGCGTGCCGGAGTAGTCGAACTCGGCGGACTGGCCGATCACGATCGGCCCCGAGCCGATCACCAGGATCTTCTGAATGTCATTTCTGCGTGGCATTGTTCTGTTTTTATCCGTTAGGGAGAATTCTCTTGTTTCGGCGGACAGCTTTTTCAAAGTCGCTCTTGCTGGTGAAGACGGAGGAGCAATCGTCGGTGCAGGCGCCGGGCCCGGCGATCACGTAGAGCGTATTGCTTCGCAGCATGGTTGCCGCTTCTCCGACGATGACTTCGCGGGACAACTGCGAATAGCCGTCCGATCTTTCGATGTGCAGCGAATACCGACCGTAGACATGATCAAATGCGAATCTTCCCGAGGCGTCGGTCTTTGTCGAGTAGACCACCGCCCCGTCTCGTTGGAGGGTGACTTCCACGTTTTCGATTGGCTTGCCTGCCGGGTTCATGAAGAAGCCGTGCAGACGCCACAGATGTAGCGGGCTCTGCGACGCAACCTTGGCCCACAAGAGGCCGGAGGCGCCGAGGGAGACGACCGTCAAGAAAAGCGCTCTACCCAAAAAACAGCGGAGCCAACGGCCCCGCTGTCTGGAAATGCCGGCGCTTATCCCCAACGTCATCCCTTCCACTCCTCCATCATCTGGCGGAAGTCGCGGAACAGGTAATGCGAATCGTGGGGGCCGGGCGCGGCTTCGGGGTGATACTGGACGCTGAACAGCGGCAGCGTCTTGTGGCGCAGGCCTTCGAGCGTGTTGTCGTTGAGGTCGACGTGCGTCAGTTCCACTTCGCTGGCGTTGATGGAGTCGGGATCGACGGCGAAGTTGTGGTTGTGCGCCGTAATCTCCACCTTGCCGGTGGCGTTGTTCTTCACCGGGTGATTGCCGCCGTGGTGGCCGAATTTCAGCTTGTAGGTGCGCCCACCGAGGGCCAGGCCGCAGAGTTGATGCCCGAGGCAGATGCCGAAGACCGGCACCCGGCCCATCATGTCGCGGATGGCGCGCACGGCATAGTCGACCGGTTCCGGGTCTCCGGGACCGTTCGAGAGGAACACGCCGTCCGGTTTCAGGTTGAGCACATCGTCGGCTGTGGTTTCGGCCGGAACCACCGTGACCTTGCAGCCTTCTCGCGCCAGCATGCGCAGGATGTTCTGTTTGATGCCGAAGTCGTAGGCGACCACGTGCAGCAGCGGTTTGTCGATGGCCGAAGGCAGAAGCGGGTCTCCGCCCTGAAAGCGGGGATCGGACGCGTCGAAGCTGTACCGCGTCTTGGTCGAGACCACTTTGGCCAGATCGGTGCCATCCATCTTCCTGATCGCCCGCGCCCGCTGGATCAAAACTTCGGGGTTCGACGCGCTCGTCGAGATAACGCCGCGCATCACGCCGTTGTCGCGCAAGTGGCGGACGAGGGCACGGGTGTCGATCTCGGCCAGCACCGGAACGGCGTAGCGCTCCATGTACTCGTCGGTGACCTGTTCGGAGCGCCAGTTGGAGCTGATAGCGGAGAACTCGCGCACGATCAGGCCCTCAATGTAGGGCTTGGCCGCCTCGTTGTCCGCATGGTTGGTGCCGTAGTTCCCGATTTGCGGGTTGGTTAATACGACAATCTGCCCGGCATAGGAAGGATCGGTAGCAATCTCCTGGTAACCGGTAAGGGAAGTATTGAAAACGACCTCGCCCTGGCATTCACCCGGGTGTCCATAGCCGAGGCCCGAGAAGATGCGCCCGTCCTCGAGCGCAAGAATCGCCTGCATCGCCTCTCCGAGGAGTGGATTCAATAGATTTTATCAGTTTTTTCCCCTTGTCTTGGACAAGGAACGCGGCGGTTCGTACTGGTTCTGTGGAAAGCCGCTATTTACTCCACTACGCCGGCGTCCTTGGTGGGCCAGTAGACGAAAACCGCTTTCCCGTAAATGAGATCGCGGTCGACGGGGCCGAACTCGCGGCTATCAGAGGAGATGGAGCGGTGATCGCCCATCATGAAATAGGCGTCCTCCGGGACCAATGTCTCGGCCATCGAACGGGTATCGCGAAACTCTTCGGGGACATAGCCCTCGCGCAGGGGCTTGCCGTTGAGGTAGACGCGGCCGCGGTCAATGTATATACGGTCGCCGGGCAGAGCGATCACGCGCTTGATGTAGCTCTTTTCGGGGTCGCGCGGGTAGTGAAACACCACCACGTCGCCGCGGTGAATGGAGGAAATCCGATAGACGAACTTGTTGATGAACAGGCGGTCGTGGTCCTCGAGGCGCGGCAGCATGCTGGTGCCTTCGACGCGAACCGGCTGGTAAAGGAAGGTGATGATGAGAACGGAAACCGCGGCGGAAATGACGATGTCGCGCAGCCAGAGGCCCAAACCGCCGCCCTTGGCGGTCTCAGGCGCGACCGTAATGCCTGCACCGGGTGGGGCGACCGGCGTTCCCGAGGGGACCTCGATTGTGGCGTTCTGTTCTGGAGTCGATGTATCCGGCGGCAACATTTCCGTCTATTTTTAATTTACTCGCAACCGAGGGTTCCGGGAGGACAAATCACGCGCACACGGTGCGGTTTGTCCATCGGCTTGGGTTGTTGGTCGGCGGGAACCAGCGGCGGGACTACACCATCTGCTGTGACAGGGCGGAGGTTAGCGTCCTCGAGGATGAGCTGGCGCTGCAGGACCATCTCCACCTGTGTTCCGGCTTCAATGTTCACATCGGCTCCGCGCGTAAAAAGAGCCACGAGCCCGGCGGTGGCGAGGCCGGCGCCGACTCCACCCAGCGCTCCGGCAACCGAATGACCGGACTCTACTCCGGCGATGGATCCTACGGTCGCGCCAGTGGGAATGGCAACCTCTGCCGCCTTGCCCATATTGCGCGTCTTGTCAGGGTTCTGCGTTACCGCACCCTCGCCGTCGTTGGAGACGTGCTGGTCCTTAGCGCCGGGCAGACTGTCGACCAGCCCGGGAACCTCCACCACAGTACCGTTCGGGAAGATGATCGAGGTGAAGTGCATCTCGAGCTGTGCCCTGCCCTTCACGTGGCCCGCACGCTCGACGCGATCGACAACCCCCTGAACATACACTCCCGCCGGGATCATCACTCGATTGCCGACAACCACCGGAAATTCCGAGGCCAGATAGACGCCGTCGCCGGGCTTGGCGCTCTTGGTGTTGACAGCGCTGCGCAATGTAAGCAGAACTTTGGTCCCCGCGGGCACCGTGTAGGTCTTCCTGGGCGGGGTCGCGGGTGCCGCGACGGTAGCGCTCTCCGGTAACACGGCGGCTGTCGAGGGGTCCGCAGGGGGAGTCGCAGCCGGCGTCTGCGGCGTCGGAGCAGGAATTGCTGCAACCTGGCCGGGTGCTTGCGCGAGGGCGGCAGAACTCAATCCCAGGATCCCGGCGACCATTGCGGCGAAGAGGGGGTTGGCCCGCATGTTTCCTCCCAAGTGTCATATCCATAGACGGAAAGTACAAAGCCAAGGATAGCCCGGTTCCCTGGCTTACCCGCAAAATTGCCAGTTAATCACGGCATCCTGAGTAGAATCGCGGTAGGATTCAGAGCTATGACCTCCGATCTTGCCATGCCCGCCGTCCCTCCGACCGATGTCCGCGATCGGTTTGCAGCCGCCTATGATGTTCTGGGAGCGGCTATTGCGCAACGCGCATTCCCGGGCTGCGCTTTTGGCGTGTCCGTCGGGGGCAAAGCGGTGCTCCAGGATGCGTTGGGCCGATTTACGTACGAGCCTGATTCGCCTGAAGTTACACCGGAGACGAAATACGACGTGGCCAGCCTCACCAAAGTGGTTGCCACGATCGCGGCTGCGATGCTTTTGTACCAGCGGGGGAGCCTCGACCTGGATATGCCGGTAGCCGAATTGCTCCCAGGCTTCGTAGTTGGGCGCCCTGCTGGCACGCGAGCGCGCCATGTCACGATCCGGCATCTGCTTGCCCATTCTTCGGGTTTGCCGGGATACGTCGAGTTCTTCCGGACCGCGCATACGGCCGCCGCCCTGTTTCGGGCTTGCCTGGAACTGCCACTTGAAGCCGATCCAGGACAGCGAGCGGAATACTCCGACCCAGGATTCATCCTGCTGGGTAAGGCGCTCGAAGTACTGATGCAGGAGCAGCTTGCTGTCTGGACCAGACGGGAGATCTTCCATCCCCTGGAACTGGCGGCGACGGGATTCACTCCCTTCCGTTACCTCGCCCCGGGGATTCCGCCCACTGAGAACGACACCACCTTTCGCAAGCGCGTCATCCAGGGCGAAGTGCAGGATGAGAACGCTTTCGTTCTGGGCGGAGTTGCCGGGCACGCAGGGCTCTTCTCGAATGTACCGGATCTTCTGCGCTTTGCCGACGAAATCCTCCGGGCAATGCGAACCAAGGCCGGGAGCGGCGGGACCGGTCTGTTCACAGCCGCAACCGTCGAATGTTTCGCGGAAAGGCAGAAACCCGAGGGCAGCTCTCGGGCGTTGGGATGGGATACGCCGTCGGAGAATTCTTCGTCCGGCAGTCATTTTTCCTCGCGTTCGATCGGCCACCTGGGGTACAGCGGGTGCTCGTTGTGGATCGATTTAGTGGCCGATATCGCGATTGTTCTGCTGACCAACCGGACTTGGCCGGACCGCACGAACGAGGCCATTCGCGAAGTCCGTCCGGCATTCCACGACTTCGTTCGTGAAGCCCTAAACTGTTAACGCAATATCACTTTCGAGCGAACGCCAACCGCACAAAAACTTCTGCATTGCCTGATTCCCGGATACAATGAAAAGCTGGGGACAGGTGCGAATGTTAACCAGCATGACGCAAGAGACAGCCGGCAGCCATAACAAAGAGGAGGCGAAGAAAGATCAGGCATCCTTGCTTCAACAATTGATGACGGAAAGCCAGAACGAAGCTTCCCAGGGCTTTGACACCAAATCGGCGCTCGAAATCGCCCGGATCATCAATCACGAGGACGCCAAGGTAGCCGGCGCCGTCAAGAAAGCCATCCCGGAAATCGCACAAGTGATCGACCAGGTGGCGCGCAGTCTGCGCGACGGCGGACGGCTAATCTATATCGGCGCCGGATCGAGCGGCCGTATTGCCGCCCTCGATGCCTCAGAGTGCCCCCCAACCTATTCGACAGCTCCCGGCCAGGTACAGTACATCATGGCGGGTGGACCGAAGGCCCTTGCGTCGGCCGTAGAAGTCAACGAAGACTCGGAAGAGCTCGGACAGCGCGACATTGCCCGCCGCCGCCCGACCCGCAAGGATGTCGTAATCGGGGTATCGGCTTCCGGAAGAACGCCGTATGTCGTCGCCGCGGTTGCGTACGCGCGTGCGCGGGGGGCAAAAACGGCCGCTGTCACATGCAATCACGGAGCACCCCTCTCCGAAGCCGCCGAGACGACCATCGTGGCCGAGGTCGGTCCGGAGGTCATCTCCGGTTCCACTCGCATGAAGGCCGGCAGCGCCCAGAAGATGATCCTGAATATGATCACTACCGGCGCCATGACCCGCCTGGGCTATGTGTACGAAAACCTGATGGTGAACGTGCACATGCAGAATTCGAAGCTCGTGGAGCGCGGCATCCGTATCCTGATGTGCGCCTGCAACATCGATCGCGCGACAGCAGTGGAGACGATCAAGAGCGCCGGGCGCAGCGTGCCGGTGGCGCTGGTGATGTTGAAGGCGCGCGTGGATAAACCCGAGGCTGTCCGCCGCCTGGCGAAATCCGACGGCAACGTCAGGCTGGCCATCGAGGACAACGTGTTGGAACTCTAGAACTGGCCGACTCGGACCGACCTTACAGTATTGATGTCGAAAATTGCTTCAACTACGCGCCCTGCCTTGAATGCGATCACATAATCTTCAGGTGCGTAAGGCGGAGAATCTCGCGTCGAGCTTCCTCTTCCGTCGCGGTGTTACGCAGAGCGCGTTTGATCTCGCGCACTTTGGCGCCGACCAGGAATCGGTACCAAAATCCCTGAAGCAAGTGATAGAGAAATCCCTCGCGACCATCGAGAAACCCGAGCCGGATAATATACCGGTAGAGAAAGTAAGCGAAGGCTGCGACCTCAAAGGGCATCCGGTTGTAGATCTTTTCCTTGATGAATCGCTTTACTCCGGCCTGCCGGGTCCGGGACTCGCCGGCGAGTACGCCCGGCTCAAGCGGCCACAGATTCAGCTTGCTGTTTATGACGTCCAAGGCCTCCCTACTTGCATAGTTATTGTGCTTGCTGGTGAAAGCAGCGAGGTTGCTCAGGTTGTGATCTGCAAAACCACCCGCAAACGCCACAGAGCGGCCCTCAAGCAGGTAAATATGCTCATCCATCCAGCGGTCTTCAATGCGTGCCCTTCCGTGCCGCCAGATTCGCAGAAGCAACATGGGATATCTGCCGCCATGACGGATGAATTTCCCCTGAAAGATTGTTTTCCGGTTCAGATAAACGCCCGTCACATCGGGAGGAAGCGAAGGCAAGCGCGTAATGATTTCGTCGCTGAGATCGCGTTCGATGATTTCATCCGCATCGAGGCGCATCACCCATTGCGAGGTGATGGGAGCGTTATCCATCGCCCATTGAAACTGTCGCGCCTGATTTTGGAATGGATGCTGCAGAACTTCGGCACCGAAGCTCCGAGCGATCTCAACAGTGTCATCAGTGGAAAAGGAGTCGATTACGAAGATCTGCCGGGCAAAACCCTGAATGTGCCAGAGAGCACGGACCAGGTGGAGGGACTCGTTATACGTGAGGATAATGACCGCAATATCCGCTTTCCCTTCCATTTGGCGCTCCTCGTAAGAACTTCGGCCCTCGTGCTTCGGTTTGTGCCCGTTTCGCGGGCATGATTGCGGTTAATGTAATTCAGAGTGACGGTCTCCAGCAAGGCTTGAGACAGTATTGCGACAGTCGTGTCGAGGTCGTCCCCTGCTCACCGCAGCGTCCGCCGCACAGCGGTTTGAGTTCAAACTGTGTACAATTCAGACAAATACGGGGGAAGCTATAAACCACCCTCGACGAACCGAATGGCTGTCCGGCAAAGAATTACCAATCAGAGAGTGACCTCGATTCTGGATGTCAGATCGCGGAGAACGTGAAGACTCCCATTTGAATGAGTCGTGGGAGAACCTTGTGCCCGTTGGAACAAGAGAGAAAGTGTTGCTGCGTCGTTTTCTAGATCGCGTTGCATCCATTATTGCTCAATCGATAGGATCACTCTTGCCTACACCGGAGTGGTACACGGCGACAGTCCAGGTCATCCGGCTGCTTGCGCCTGTATGTCGTCTGTTGATCGGATCGACGCGTTTTCGCAACGATCCGAGAAGAGGAATGATTGAGAGCTGGTTAATAAGTACGATTCTTCAACGGATTGATGCTTTCGAAAAGCCCTTTCCGGTTCCGATTAAAACGACAGGCACAGAGGAGCTCTTTGAGGCATGGAATCATCCGCATGGAGTCGTGATCTGTTCTGTTCATCTGCCGTTATGGAATTTGATTCTTCGGTCTTTAGTGGATTTAAACTGCCCTCCGAGTGCAGTCGTGGCGGGAACAAAGGCGATCTGGGCCGGTATGTTCCACCCGTGGGGATCGGTTCTTCGATTGCCAGCATTGGTGGCTAACAAAAACGTCTACATCAAAGCGCGCGGTGTCCTGCGACATGGAGGCTCTGTTGCTACCATGATGGACTTGGGTGCTCCGCTGAATCTGAATCTGAATCTACTTAGATTGATAGGAACTCTAGGCGCACGGGTAATTTTCGCAACGGTTGAATTAGGGGATGGCGGAGACGTCCTGGTTCAGTTTTCCAGTCCGCCCGACCCCTTTTGTAGGACTGAAGAGTCAATTCGATCGAATATTGAATTCTTCAAATCCAAGATCGATTATGTCCTGCATCCTCGCGGTCGTACGCCAGCAGAAGTTAAGGAACCTCCCTACGCTCGACTTGAGTCGAAATGAAATTCTTAAATCGCTAGGCGCAGGTTCCTAACATCCACCTGCGCCTTACACGAAGCTGTTTGTTCAGAATACGTCTCTTATTACGCGCGGACCGATAACCTGCACTGAGTTATTCGTGGTTGAGCCGGTCAGAACGACCAGGTACACATTCCTCGAGACAACGTCAAATTCCAGTGGACCCGTTGCTGCGGTGGAAGATCCTTCAGGGAAAACGGTTACGGTATATTCTCCGGCTCCGGGAAGTGCCTCGGAAACCGTCCCCGCAGCGAAGTTTTGAGTTATTGGCGAGGAAGTACTGTCCCCCGGCGACAAAGCGCCGGTTAAGTTATCGGGGGATACGTTGGCCACTATGAGCCGACCCCGCCCAACCAGAACAGCGGACAGGTTCACTGCAGCAATCTGTCCGCCTATCGCGTGGGCGCTGGTGACTGTGAGGATTCCCAACGCCGTACTTCCGGCACTAAGTGAAATTGTCGGCGAAAATACAACGGACCCTCCACACGGATTGGCCGAGTTGGAGATGCTCACCTTAACGGGGAGGGCCCCCGCCGGTTGCACGAATGGACCCCGGATTTCGCCAAAACTTACTCCCTGCGCGACACAATGCCCTCCAAGGGAGATGTCGACAGCGTATTCGGGATTGGTTGCACTGGAAATGCTCCGCCCGGAAGCTGCATGGGCGATGTAGAGATATGCGTTTGGATCCGCGGCATGAGCAGAATAGGAAACCGCTGCGTACGCCGAGATGACAAAAAGAAGAAACGGGTGTTCCAATCGGACTTTCATAAGGACCTCCTCGCTGGAAATGAGGTACGCACGGAAGGATACATAATGTGTGATGCGAAAGGAAGCGCGCGTGTTGCTAGGAAGAAACAAAGTATTCCAATTAAGCCGCGATGGAAGTGATCTGGACGGCGAATCCGAGGTTCTGTAAGCGGTTAACGAGGCGGAGAACCTGCTTGTCTTTGTCGCGATGGTGGAAGTGGTTCGCACCCAGATCCTGGGTAGAGGGTTCCATTCTTAAGAATGTGGTAGGCGGCGGTAAGGATGGAAGCAGCTACCGCGCCGATGGCCTTCTTGGGGCCACGTCTGGAGCGGATGCGGAGGTACTGCGCCTGGAGGTAACTTTCCTTGGTGCGCGAGGGGGCCCAGGTGCATTGGATCAGGGTGGTCTTGAGCCAGGGTGCACCCTTTTTCACGAGGTTGGACCGGCGCTTGCCGGCACTTTCATCGTTCCTTGGACAGAGCCCCGCCCAGGAGATCAAATGGCCCGCGGTCTTGAATCGGCTCATGTCGATGCCTATCTCCCGAAACCAGCACTTCGGCTTCCAGATGACTGATGCCGGAAATGGTGGTCAGCATTTGGATGGCTACGCGAAAGGGTTCGACGTTGCCGTCGATCTCCTTATCGATGAGGGCAAGGGCCGCATCCACAGCGTCGAGATGATCCAGGTGAAGGCGCAACATAAAGCGATGATGGGCCGTCACGCGACCGCGCAAACGCTGCCTCCAGTTCCTCCTTGCTGGCATGGAGGCGACCGTGGGCCAGCGCCGCCAGGGCTTGAGGGTCGATATGGCCGTCGATCAGGGCCTGGATCATGCGCCGGCCCGGAGAGGCCTACGATGTGATTTCGCTACTCTGAATTTGGCTCCTTTCGATGGTCTGAATTGGCCCCACCTGAAGGCGGAGCCCGTTAGCTCTTTCTGGGGATTATCCCCGGAAGCGTGGACGGCTTGGCCACAAGGAGGAGCAAGGTGGAGCTATACGAGCAGATTCGGCGGGAGTACGAGCATGGCGCCGGAACGATCCGCGCGGTGGCTGGGAGTGCATCGACGGGAAGTGCGGAAGGCGTTGGCCAGAGCGGTACCTGCAGAGCGGAAGAAGCCAGCACGGGAGCGGCCGAAGCTGGCGCCGGCGCAGCCGTTCATCGACGCGATTCTGGAAGCGGACCGCCGCGCCACGCGCAAGCAACGTCACATTCCACCCAGGCACGAACCGGCGCATGTAGAGATTGCTGAGCAGAGGGCTGATCGGAGAGCCCTGAGGCGATCCCCGACCTTCGTCCCGATTGCGCGTATTCCGATGCTTTCTTCCACGCTCGTCCGTTTCCTCGACCGCCGCTGT
>Ga0335069_10012329_pt1 | contig 12030 bp, 9 predicted proteins | sample Lox_Sample_11_FD_206714 | JGI IMG/M metagenome (GOLD analysis project Ga0335069, IMG submission 206714) | Soil microbial communities from Loxahatchee National Wildlife Refuge, Florida, United States - Lox_Sample_1.1 | ecosystem: Environmental > Terrestrial > Soil > Wetlands | place: USA: Florida...
CCCTGCGACGGCCGTCGCCTGGGGCCCATCCTGGAATCGCTGACCGATGCCACCGAGGAGGTCAAGGAGCTGCGGCCTGCGCCGCGCTGGCAGTTACAGCGCACCATCACCGGCCTGGTGGAGCGGTGGCGTGTCCCCACGCCGGCGGCAAGCGTGGGGCCCGAGCCGGAGCCAGCCGCTCCCGTGCAGAGCGTCTCCGCGAGCGAGGCCGAGCGGACCCCGACGCCCCTCCGCCTGGACAACGGTCTGGGCGGGCTCGACTCCGAGGGGGGCTATCGGATCCGGCTCCGCGGCTCGGACCTCCCACCCGCGCCGTGGGCGAACGTGGTGGCCAATCCGGAAGGAGGCTTTCTCGTCTCCGAGCGGGGAGCCGGCTTCACCTGGGCCGGGAGCAGCTTCTTCTACCGGTTGACGCCCTGGCACAACGATCCGGTGACGGATCCGATGAGCGACGTCCTCTACCTCCGGGACGAGGACACCGGCGAGCTGTGGACCCCGACTGCCGCGCCCATCCGTCACCTCTCGGCTTACCTCGTCCGCCACGACGCCGGCACCTCCACCTTCGAGCACCGGCACTCCGAGATCGAGAGCCTCCTGACCGTCGGCCTCGCCGAGGGCTCGGCCACGCGGATCTCGCGACTGCGCCTGACCAACCACGGCCGCAGGGCGCGCCGCATCGGGGTGACGGCCTACGTCGAGTGGACGCTGGGAAGCCAGCGCGAGCACACCCAGCATCAGATCCGCACCGAGTTCGACGCCGCCCGGGGCGCGATCTTCGCCCGGAACACCTTCGACCCTCAGTTCGCCGGCTGGGTGGCGTTCTGCGCGCTCGGGCCCGAGGTGCAGGGGCACACCGCCGACCGCCGCGAGTTCCTCGGCCGCCACGGAAGCGTCTCGGCCCCGGCGGGCATCGGTCACCTGAGCGGTCGCACCGGTGCGGCGCTCGACCCGTGCGCGGCGCTCCAGTGCACGGTCAGCCTCGGTCCCGGAGAGAGCCGGGAGGTGGTGGTTCTCCTCGGGGCGGCTCCATCGGCAGACCTGGCACGCGAGCTGGTGGATGGGCTCCGCGGCCCAGCGCGGGCGGCCGCGGCGATCGACCGCACGGTGGACGGCTGGGAGCAGCGGTTGTCGGCCGTCCAGGTCCACACGCCCGAGCCCGCCTTCGACGCCCTCTTGAACCGCTGGCTCCTGTACCAGGCTCTCTCCTGCCGGATGTGGGGTCGCTCGGGCCTGTACCAGAGCAGCGGGGCCTACGGATTCCGCGATCAGCTCCAGGATTCGATGGCCTTCCTCCATGCCACGCCGGACATCGCCCGGGCCCACCTTCTCCGCGCCGCCGGCAGGCAGTTCGTCGAGGGTGACGTGCAGCACTGGTGGCATCCGGAGAGCGGTCGGGGCGTGCGCACGCGGTTCTCCGACGATCTCGCCTGGCTCCCCTTCGCGGTGGACCATTACGTGACCGTCACCGGTGACCGGGCAGTGCTGGACGAGCCGGTGCCGTTCCTGGCCATGCGCACGCTGCACCCCGGCGAGCAGGAGGCGTACGACCTGCCGCAGACCTCCGCCGAGGTGGCGAGCCTCTACGAGCACTGCCTCCGGGCGCTCAGGAAGGCCAGCACCCGGGGCATCCACGGGCTCCCGCTGATGGGCGGAGGCGACTGGAACGACGGGATGAACCGGGTGGGGGCGGAGGGACGAGGAGAGAGTGTCTGGCTGGGCTGGTTCCTGGCGGCGACGCTCCGGGCCTTCGCGGAGCAGGCCAGCGCACGAGGGGACACCGCAACGGCCGCCGAGCTCCGGCGCCACGCGGAGGGCTACCTCGTGGCGGTGGAGGAGCACGGCTGGGACGGCGCCTGGTACCGGCGGGCGTACGACGACGCGGGGTTGCCACTCGGGTCCAGCGCCAGCGAGGAGTGCCGCATCGATTCCATCGCCCAGAGCTGGAGCGTGATCTGCGGAGGCGGACGACCCGAACGGCGGCTGCAGGCAATGCGCTCGCTGGAGGAGCAGCTGGTGGACCGCGAGACTCGTCTCGTCCGGCTGCTCACCCCGCCGTTCGACCGGGGTCCGCAGGATCCGGGCTACATCAAGGGCTACCTCCCTGGGGTGCGGGAGAACGGCGCGCAGTACACCCACGCCGCGGTGTGGGCGGTGCTCGCTCGGGCGATGGCCGGCGATGGGGAGGGCGCGCTGGGGCTCTTCCAGATGCTCAACCCGCTGACCCACGCCCGGACCGCGGCCGAGGTGGCGATCTACAAGGTGGAGCCCTACGTGGTGGCGGCCGACGTGTACACGGCGGAGGGCCAGCGCGGGCGCGGGGGGTGGACCTGGTACACCGGCTCGGCGAGCTGGATGTACCGGGTGGGGCTGGAGGCCATCCTGGGATTCACCCGGCGGGGTGACTCGCTCCAGCTTCTCCCGTGTGTGCCGGCCGCCTGGCGGGAATACACCATCGACTACCGCTTCGGGAGGAGCCTCTACTCCCTTCGCGTCGAGCGGAACGCCGGCGCGCCAGGCATCACGCTCGACGGACGGAGCATCGAGGGGAGCACGATTCGGCTGGTGGACGATGGCCGAACGCACACCGCGGTGTTCCGCATCCGCTGAGGCGGTCGGGCCCGCTGACCCCCGGCGACCTCACCCACTTCGGCGAGTGAGGACGTCCCGCTGCCACCGTCCGTCAGCACGTCGCACGGGGTCGCGCGCTTCAGCTCCTGGACCGTCGCGGAGAGGGTCTCCGCCGCTGAGGCTTCCGCGACGGTGGCGCCGGGCGCCCCGGACTGGCGAGCGGCGAGCGGCGCCTCGCTGTCCCGGGGTCGCGCCGGCTCGAGCGAAAGTCCTCGACGGTCATGGCCCACCGCTCGTGGTCACGCCAGCGGCCGGCGACCTTGAGGTAACGGGGAGAGAAGCCCTCCCTCCGGAACCCGGTGCGGCGCACCAGCGCGATCGACTCTGCGTTTCCGGGCTGCACGTTCGCCTCGACGCGGTGGAGCTTGAGCGTCCGGAAGGCGTACCGGAGCAAGAGCTCCATCCCCTCGGTCATGTACCCCTGGCCGGCAAACGGCGCGCCGACCCAGTAGCCGAGGTACGCGCTCCGGAAATCTCCGAAGAAGATCTGCGAGAGGTTGAAGACGCCGAGGATCGCCCCGTCCTCCCGCCGGACCAGCATCATCCGGCGGAGCGTCTCTTTCCGGCTCCAACCAACGTAATCCCGGAATGCGGCGGGGGTGCCCGGCGGACGCATCCACGGCCGGTGGAATGCGCGGCTCGCCTTGACCAGGGCGAGGAACCCGGCTTGGTCCGCGGCACGAGGGGGGCGGAGCAACACGCGTCGACCGACTCGAGATGCGGACATGAAGTGCCCAGGGGGCGGAATCGAACCACCGACACGGGGATTTTCAGTCCCCGTCATTGAGTGGCCAAGTCCGCGAGGCGGCAGGCGAAAGCGTTGTCGCTGACGTGGGCTGCATCGCGGGTGTATCAGTCGCCTCGCCGCTACTGCTGACCTGCCCCCGTCTCTAGGCCACTCGTAGTGGGAGGCCTCGTTGGTTGAAGTTTTCTTCGTACTCCTGTGGTGACTGTCCGTCGAGCGAGCTGTGCGGACGCACCTGGTTGTAGTCGGCTCGCCAGATCTCGATGAGCGCCTGTGCGTGGAGAAGGCTCGCGAACCAGTTGCTGTTCAGGCATTCGTCCCGGAACTTCCCGTTGAAGCTCTCGACGTACGCGTTCTCCACCGGCTTCCCCGGCCGAATGAAGTGAAGCTTCACCTTCCGCTGGTACGCCCACTGGTCGAGCGCCTTGCTGGTGAACTCCGGGCCGTTGTCCGTGACGACCATCTCGGGCAGCGGATGAACGCTAGCGACTTCTTCGAGGATTCTGCTGACCCGGGTGCCCGAGAACGAGGTGTCCGCCACCAGGGCGACGCAGCGACGGCTGAAGTCGTCGACGACCGCGAACACCCGAAACCTCCGGCCGCTCTCAGTCACGTCGCTGACGAAGTCCATGCTCCAGCGCTCGTTCGGCCTCCTCGGGGCAGGGAGCACCGTCCGTGGAGCAGCCACCATTCTTTTTCGGCGCTTCGTCCTGACCGAGAGACCTTCGAGACGGTAGAGGCGGTAGATCCGCTTGTGGTTGACGACGACGCCCTCGCGTCGGAGCAGCAGATGCAGCCGCCGGTAGCCGAAGCGCGGTCTCGCCGCGGCATGCGCTCGGAGTTGGTCGAGCAACACCCTCGGCTCCACCCGTCGAGCGGTGTACCGGTGGCTCGAGCGAGGGAATCCCAGCGCTCGGCAGGCTCGGCGCTCGCTCCATCTGAAGCTCGCCTGGACGGAGCCCACGGCCTGGCGACGGGCCGAGGGCTTCACCATTTTTTTCGAAGGACCGATCGCACCGCCCGGCGGCGAGCCCTCCGCACCGGTGACGCCACCGACCGTGACCCCCAGGGACCTCCGGGTGACCTACCTCGCCCCAACCCAGCTGCTCCTGACCTGGATCGATCCCGCGACGCAGCATGATGGGGACCGGCTCGAGTACGCCGTCCCCGGAGGGCCGTTCCAGCAGATCGGCAATCTCATTCCTGCGTACCAGAATGGCGTCGGCCTCAAATGGCAAAGCGATCTGCCCGAGCTGGTCGTGCTGATCTTCCGCCTCACCGCCATGCGTCAAGGATCTCCGATCGGGCCGGCCGCGACCGTGCAGTTCACCGAGCCACTTCGCCCGCTCTCGGCGATCGCGACGGTGGTCGGCGACGGCATCCAGGTCAACTGGTCCACGACCTCGACCCTCGCCGACCGGATCGAGGTTCGGCGAGCGCATCATCGGGAGCCCTCCACCGTCGTCGTGGACGACCCCTCGGCTGCAGGCACTTATCCACTCTCTCAGAACAGCCGCCTGGATACGGACATCCTCGACGCGATGACCTACGTGTACACGCTCACGCTGAAGGCGGGTCAGGTGTCCGGAGATCCGGCGACCGCCCAGGCCGTCACATACCCGGCGCCGCCCACCGACCTCGTAGCGCTGGTGCATGCAGGCAACGTCGAGCTCCACTGGACCAACCGCACCAGCGCGGCCACGGAGGTCCAGGTGCTCCGCGGGCAAGGCCTTCAGCCAGGTGGATACCTGGACCTCGTTGCTCACCTCGCACCCGATGCCGGCTCCTATCGTGAGCAGGCTCCGGGCTCCGGGCAGTTCACGTACACCGTCTCGGCGCAGATCCCCGTCTATGGAACCGCCACCGCCTGGGCCTCGGTGGACGTGGTCCCATCCTCGATCCACGTCGACACCGAGCTCGTGCGTCGCGGCCGCGGGCCCTTTGGCGCAGCGCTTCACCCCAGCGGCGAGTGGCTCCTCTGCCGATCCACGCCAGGGATCGATCCGTTTCCCCCCGATGACCGGGACGCCGGCCTCGCGATCCCCGGCATTGAGTTCCAAGGTGACCGGTGGGCCGATCCCTGCCTGCTTCTCGATGGCAGCGGACTTCCGCATTCGGTCTTCAGCGCCGCGGGGACCGTGTACCACGCGTGGTTCGACGGCAGCGTCTGGGCCACGGAACAGATCGTCGCGCGACCCTCAGACGGTTTCTGGTCCCTGCGGGCCACCCTCGACTCCCACGATTCGCTCCACGTCGTCTGGCAGCTGGCCGGGTTCTATCCCGACGCCGGGTTCGAGTACGCGCACCGTTTCGACGGAGGATGGGTGACCGAGTCCGTCCCGTCCATTGCGATCCCGGCCGACGACACCCCGCTCGACGTCGCGGTCGATCGGTCCGACACTGTGCACGTCCTCTGGGCACCGCGGCTCGACCACCTCCAGCGCTCCGCAGCAGGCACCTGGTCCCTCGAGCAGATCCCGGTCGCGCTCGGCAACGGAGAGAGGATCGGGGATTCGATGTTCCTCCCGGGCCTGAGCACCGGACCGGCGGTGTTGTTCACGCGAATTCCCTCGTCCGGGGATAGCCACAGCATCGAGCTGACAACGCTCGACGCCCGCAGCTGGTCGGCCCCGGAGCTCGTGAGTTCCACGCAGGGCCACGGGTCGTGGCTCATCGCTGCCACCTCTGCCGACGGGACCCGGCTGGCCACCACCATGGCCGAGGGTCCGCGCGAAGTCTTCGTGCGTGGAGACGCAGGCTGGACCAGCTTCGACCTCGGCGCCACGTCAACAGCCTGGGTCCTCGGTCTCGCGCTGGACGACCAGGACCGGCTGCACTGGCTCGAGTCGTCGGACGTGTACGAGTTCTTCGAGCGTCTCGACGAGACGCCCTGAGTCAGGGCCCCGCCAACCTCCGATGTCGAGGGAGAGCGGGAACTCCGTAGCATCGGTTCCCGGGCCGGCCCGTGAGACCGATGTGCGGATGCGTTTCTCCGAGGGCATGGATGACGTGACGTTCGCGGCTGCAGCACCGGCTGCGGGGGCCAAGGAAGAACAACCCGGGTTTTCGAACCGAGGTCTGGGTGGGTGGCGGGTCTCATCGGCCCGCGAGGTGCGGAGCGACGGTGCGAGGAGGCACCCGGGGGAGGTGCTCACCGCCGCCGAAGGTAGAGCAGTCCCGAGCCTGGCGTCAGGCGTGGTGAGTCTCGAACCTCGGACGGCACTCACCAGAAGCCGAGCTGGGGCGGGGAGGTGGCCGGGGCGAGTGGAAGCGACCTGGAGGGAAGCCGCAGGTGCTCGAGGATGGCCTGGGCGGTGGTGGAGCGAAGGACGACGGCCACCACGCGGCGTTTTCCCCCACAGCGAGGGCTGGTGAGGACGTCGGTCTGGAACGTCCGCTTGAGGAGGTCGGCCCAGGGGATGGGACGGTGGGGCCGGGGGAGCGGACGGACGGGCTCGGGTGCCACCGGGCAGAGAGGTGCCTTCGGCAGTAACGCAGGAGGAGGCACAGGCACGACGCGGTGGCGCACCCTGGTGTTGGGGGCGAAGACGCCGAAGTAGCGCACGAGGTTGGCCCTCGGCGGCGGGACGAGCGCGGCCAGCCGTCGGAGGAAGGCCACCGGAGCCATGACGAGGTGCGTCTGTCCGGTGGGAGAGGGCCGCTTCATCCGGTAGGCGAGCCGTCCGTCAGGCAACGCCGACAGTCGCTCGAGCGACAGGGGCCCGCGGGCGCCGTAGTTGCACAGCCGCTCGAGGCCTGCGACGGCATACCAGGGCCTTCACGAAGCGGTGGTGATCGCGGGGTTCGAGGAACAGCTCCTCGATGGCGGCTCTCAGGTGCGGATCGGCGGGCGCCACCACCGTGGGCGGAGCGAGATCGTCGGGCGGAAAGGGCGGGGGCGGCGCGACCGCCGGAGGTGGGTGGTACCGCGGGTCGATGAGCAGCCGACAGCCGTAGCCCTCGGTCCACTCCGCGCGCCTGGGCAGCAGCCCAAGGATGCTCGCCGAGACGGTCCTCGCCGGGAGCTGCACCTCGTACCTGAGGAACGGCCCGGCGACCGAGGCCATCGGCTGGACCAGCTCGCGGAAAGTGGCCTCGGCGTCCACGTGCTGGGTGAAGGCCGCGGCGGCTTCCCTCCAGGCCGCTGCCCCTCGCTCCCGCCACCTCCCCGCCCCGCTCAGCGGCCATTCACTCGTCGTGTCTGGCTCGTCTCCTGAGGTCGTTGGATGGTCATCTGAGGGCAAGGCATGAACTGGCGTCGGCGCATTGCCGAGATCGTGATCGCAGGAGGCACGCTCACTCCCGCGACCGGCTGCTGGCATTTCTGCAACGCCAGTCCGGATCCGTGCTGCTCGGACTCGAGCAGTGCAGAGTGCGCCGCGTACAACGCGTCGTCGCACAACTGCATCTCGGATGGCGGGCGGTTCTACGGACTCGGCGGATGCGAGTTTCCGGATGCCGGAGCGCCTGACGCTGGGGAGCCGGATGGCGGACCCTGAGATTCCGCAGCGAGCCCACGCGTCGGCCTGGCTCCGGGCGCAGGCCGGGCGGAGGCTTCCTCCAACGGCGCTGTGCCCGGCCGACCTCGGGGAGTTTTCCCCGGGGCAGATCGCGCTCGCTCGCCAGGCCTGGCCGATGAAGGCCACTCAGGAACTGCGATCCGCAGCGATCTTCGCCGAGCTGCAGCGGCTGGCGATCCTTTGCGAGCTGCCGCTGGAGCTGGCGTCGGTGCTCTCCGACGCCGCAAGGGATGAGCTCCTTCACGCCGAGCTTTGCTTCCGGGTGGCCGAGGTCCTGGGGGCGAGCCCGAACCGAGTGGAGGTCGAGCCGGTGGAGGCTCGATTCTCCGCCTTCGCAGATCGGCGGCAGCGGCTGCTGGCGCTCTTGCTGATCGAGGTGGCGATCGGTGAGACGGTGTCGTGCTCCCTCTTCCGGGCAGCCGCGTGCGCCAGTGAGGAGCCGCTGACTCGGCTAGCTCTCTCCGTCATCCTGCGGGACGAGGCCCGGCATTCACGGATCGGCTGGCAGGCCCTCGAGACGCTGAGGTCCGGATGGTCGGACGACGATTGTCAGCTCCTGGTTGACGAGCTCCGGCGGCAACTCGGGGCGATCGAGCAGGGGATGGCTGTGCCTTCGCTCCGGCGCCTCGAGGCCGGGATCTCGTTTGACGCCCCACTGGCGAAGCTGGGCGTTCTACCCCCGCTCGTGCGTGTCGGGACCTTCTACCGAGCGATGGAGCTCCAGGTGCTCCCGGCGCTCGATGCGTTGGGCCTGGAGGGCGCGGAGGCGTGGAGGGCTCGTTACGCTCCGCCGTCGCCCCCCAGGTGAGATCCAAGGAAGAACAACCGGGGTTTTCGAGCCGAGGCGAGGACAGAGAGGGTGTGGCTGTGGCCCGCGAGGGCGGGGGGACAGCGTCACGAGGCGCTCGGCGGGGATGCTCACCGCCGCCGAAGGTAGAGCAGTCCCGAGCCTGGCGTCAGGCGTGGTGGGTCTCGAACCTCGGACGGCACTCACCAGAAGCCGAGCTGGGGCGGGGAGGTGGCCGGGGCGAGTGGAAGCGGCCTGGAGGGAAGCCGCAGGTGCTCCAGGATGGCCTGGGCGGTGGTGGAGCGAAGGACGACGGCCACCACGCGGCGTTTTCCCCCACAGCGAGGGCAGGTGAGGACGTCGGTCTGGAACGTCCGCTTGAGGAGGTCGGCCCAGGGGATGGGACGGTGGGGCCGGGGGAGCGGACGGACGGGCTCGGGTGCCACCGGGCCGAGAGGTGCCTTCGGCAGTAACGCAGGAGGAGGCACAGGCACGACGCGGTGGCGCACCCTGGCGTTGGGGGCGAAGACGCCGAAGTAGCGCACGAGGGTTGGCCCTCGGCGGCGGGACGAGCGCGGCCAGCCGTCGGAGGAAGGCCACCGGAGCCATGACGAGGTGCGTCTGTCCGGTGGGAGGGGGCCGCTTCATCCGGTAGGCGAGCCGTCCGTCAGGCAACGCCGACAGTCGCTCGAGCGACAGGGGCCCGCGGGCGCCGTAGTTGCACAGCCGCTCGAGGCCTGCGACGTCATTCTCGTGGAGCCAGGTGTCGGCGTGGAGCGAGAAGCCCTCGACGAAGGCAGTCCGGCGGCCCGGCCGGCGGGCGGGAGGACGCGGCCCACCCCGTGGCACCTGGATGCCGTCGAGCTGCAGGACATCGAGCGCTCCGTCCGGCACGGCCTCCTCCTCCAGCACCCCGCGCGCACGCAGCAGCGCGAGGGTGCGCCGGGCCACCGTCACGGCGAGCGCCTCCACCTCCCTGTCCGTTGGCCGAGGCAGAGGGTGCAGGCGCAGCTCCCCCTCGTCCAGCTCCTCGAAGACGGCCTACAGGGCCCCAGACCGGCCTCCGGCCCGAACGCCCCGGTTTGTTCTTCCTTGGATCGAGCCATTTTCGTGCACCTGCGGAACGGGTGAGCAGTCTGCCTCTCCCGTTCGTCACTCCACCGGACCTTCCCGATTGCGCGTAGCCGCTGGGGGAAGCCCTAGGAGCGGTCTATGCCCGGACGACGACGGAATGCTTCTCCAGCGGCGCTCGTACCACTTCTCGCATTGGTCCTGCTCGGGGCGAGCCCGTGCTCATTCGACTACGTGAGAAGCCGGACCTGCAGTGCGCTCTCGATGGAGGTGACCATCGGTCAGCCGGGAGTGCTGGTTCCCGATTGCCTCGGCACCTCCCCGATGCAGATCACCTTCCAGGAAACGATCACCTACCCGACCGTCCCGCCATCCCTGGTCCCCACCGAGGTCCTGAGGCCGTTCGGCCGGGAGATCCTGATCACTCCCACCGCGTTTGCGACGCCAGGCCCCCTGACGCTCGTCCTTCACACGGAGCCGGCGGGCCGCGGCAACCGTCCACCCACGACGTACACCATCACGATCAGGGTTCTCGGGGTCGCCCGGGACGCCGGGACGCCTCCGCCCGCGGGAGATCGCTGCCCCCGCATGCCTCAGCCGACCCCCGGGGCCGCCTTCGTGACTGCCACCGCCTCACCAGGCGTCGTGGCAGCCACCGGGGTGTCTCGATTGTCGGAACTGGTCACCAACGGGGTCGGGCCCTACGTCTACGCCTGGCGCGGCTACACGGATCGGAGCGCCTCGGCGTCTGGCTCGTTTCCGGCGTCCGATCCAGCGTCGAATCCCAGCCTGCCGGGTCCGCTCGCGCAGGGCTTTGCCCAGTTCGAGGACACCTTCTTCTTCGTGGACGTGACCGACCAGGGCGTCGCCGCGGTCGATCCGAACCGCGTCCTCACCGGCTGTGTTCGAGTCCACCAGTCTGATGGGCCGGTGGCACGGTTCACGGCCGCCCCAGAGAGCTTCTACGCAGGCTCCAGCGACGTGACGCTCGACCCCAGCGGGAGCACGGGCAGCTACACCGACGTCAGCTGGGCGGTGGAATACTTCGGAGACGTACAACCCTCGCCCACGACCCTGGAGGACTATCTCCGGATCGGAGATTTCGGCTGGTCCTCCATGTGGTCACAGGACTCGGCTGCACTCCTCGGGACGACCGTCCCGGCAAGCGTCTTCACGCAACCGGGCGTCTACAGGGTGGGGTTGACGATGTTTGACGTGGGCACCGAGCACTCCACCTTCGAGTTTCTGCAGATCCTCCCGCGTCCTCCGGATGCGGGCGCAACCGACGCTGGGTTGCCCGACGCAGGCCCGGCGGACGCTGGCGCACCCGACGCTGGGCCGCCGCCCGTGGCGCCGGTCGCGTCGGTGACGACCAGCAGCAGTGACGTCATTCCCCAGAACGGCAGCACCACTCTGACCTGCTCCGTCGCCAACGGGGTCGGGCCCTTCGACTTCGCGTGGCATGGCTATCGAGACGACGGCGCGCCGGGGCCTGGGCCGTTCGTTCTCAGCTCCAGTACCGGGAGTTCGGTGGCCGCGAGGCTGGTCTTTCCGACCAGCGACTTCTACTTCTTCTGTGTGGCGACAGACCTGGGGCTGCCCGCGAACGCCCCCGATCGGACCAGCACCGGGTACATCAAGCTGCACGAGAGCGATGGCCCGGTGGGGCGGTTCACTTTGGGGCCTGGACCCTTCCATTTTGGCGTGGAGAACGTCACTGCCGATGCCAGCGCAAGCAGCGACCTCACCGCCCCGGTGACCTGGACGGTCGAGCACTACATCGGGCCCAACCCTCCCGTGGCAGAGCTCGATCTCGAGGGGTACCTGTCGCTTTACAGCAGCGTGACGACCGTCTGGGCGCAGCTGTACGAGGTCGACTCCGTTCCACTGAACGTGACCATTCCCGCCGCGACGTTCCCCGCTCCCGGCATCTACCGGCTCCGGCTGGACGTCTTCGACTCGGTCTTCAACTCCCACTCCAGCTACCAGTACTTCAGCGTGTTGCCCTAGAGGAGCCTCGCCCGAACAATGCCCGGGGGCGGAATCGAACCACCGGCACGGGGATCTTCAGTCCCTGTCGTGGAGTGGCCAAGCACTCGAACGGACTCCGGAAGACGAAGGAGCTGAACTGGACTGCATCGCCGGTGCATCAGCGGGCCCTGGCCGAGCGGCGAAGCTGGCTGTGAGGTCCCGCCGCCTTCGCCCCAATGCCCGGGTGCGGCCCCGCGTCGTCCCGCGCCTACGCCGCTGGCACAGGCACCTCTCTGCCCGCTGGCACC
>Ga0335069_10012330_pt1 | contig 12029 bp, 12 predicted proteins | sample Lox_Sample_11_FD_206714 | JGI IMG/M metagenome (GOLD analysis project Ga0335069, IMG submission 206714) | Soil microbial communities from Loxahatchee National Wildlife Refuge, Florida, United States - Lox_Sample_1.1 | ecosystem: Environmental > Terrestrial > Soil > Wetlands | place: USA...
CGAACGCGTCGGCGAGGTAGAATCCGTCTCCATCGGCTCTCCCGCGGGCGAGCGCGCTCGCTACCGCGATCACGCCCTCGTTCGCCACGCGCGTCCGGGCGATGCGTTCCGCCGTCAGCGCGTCGACCCGTTCGATCGCCGCGCAGAAGCGCCGCAGCTCGAGAAAGTCCGGATCGCCGAGCACCTCGCCCATCGAGGCGCGCGCGACCGCGGTCCAGACGTCGGGGAGTTCGCGCAGCGCCGCGCGCACGCCGTCGAGGCGTTCGGCATCGAGCGCGGTCGCAATCCCTGCTATCTGCGCCGCGCGGGCAGCCGCCGCGTTCTCCTCGCCGACCGCGAAGGGGCGAATCTCGTCGAAACGCCGCTCGCCGTACGGCGAGACCGGCGCTATCTCGGCGACGAGCCAATCGAAGCCGAGCAGCTGCGCGGTCGCGGCGTCGAGAAGCGGCTGCGGCTTCATGCCGCGCGCGCTCCCGCGTAGACGTCGAACGCCGGCAAGCCCGTCGCCGCCGCAACGGCGTCGGCGAACGCGCGCGGCTCGAACGTCCGATCCGGCGCGATCGACGCGACCGTCGCGGCGATCACGCGCAGCGGACGCTCGCACCGCAGGCGCAGGAGCGCGAGCGCCTGCGTCGCGGATTTACCGCCGAGCGCGACCTGCGTCGGGTCGCGGACGACGATCTGGCGCGTCTCGCGCGCCGCGATCAGCGCGGCCGCGCGCGACGCGGTCAACCCGCCCTCGAGATGCATCGCCGGCGCCGTCGGATCGTACGGCGGGAGGCGCAGCCGCGCGACGAGCGCGGCGGCTTCGTCCACGCTCTCTTGCATGGTCGGCGCCGAGGCCGCGCCGCATGCTACGACGATAGCGCCGTCCGAACCGGCCAGCGCCGCAACGCGGTCTACCGCTCCGTCGACGAGCACGAGATCCCCGCGCGCGCTCAATTCTTCGACGACTTCGCGCACGCCGGAGGCCGTCGGCGGCCCGACCAACTCGTAGAGCGCTGCGGCGGAGACGCGCGCGTAGAGCAGCGGACCGGCAGGGCTGCGCAACCCCGAGAGCTTGACGATCTCGCACGCCGGCGATCGCGGCAGCGAGCCGCGCGCCGTAACGAAGAGCGTCTGCGGTTCGAGGCGGATGCGCGGCTTGGGATGGGCGTCGCCGCTCGTCGTCGCATCGCCCTCGCGTCCGATCGAGGCGATGCCGATGCGCGCGCCCTCCGCGCAGGCCGCAGCGTAGATCGAGCGCAGCGCCGTCGTCTTGCCGACGTCGCGCGCCGTGCCGACGACGAAGATGCTGCGCGCGCCGAGCGAGCGCGCCAGCGTCAGAATCTCCGATCCGACTCGCACGTCACGCCACTTCATTTAACCGAGGTGCAGCGCCTTGAGCGCTGCGAATAGAATGCCGGTTAGCGTCAGCAGCAGCCCGCCGAGAAACGCCGCATTCCGTTCCGCCAAACGCCCGAGCCACCGCCCCAAGCTGAGCCCCAAGAACGTGGAGGCGACCGAGATGCACGCGATGACGACGAGCGAGACCGGCATCGGGACGCCGACGTAGAGGATCGAGAATCCGATTCCCAGCGAATCGAGGCTGATCGCGAGCGACGCGACGAAGAGGCCGCGACCTCTCGTCAGATCGAGCCGCGAGGTTCCGCTCAGTTCGCTGCGACTCTCGCGCATCATGTAAACGCCGAGACCGATGAGCGCCGCGAATCCGAAGTAGCCGGCGGCGTCTCCGATTAGGCGTCCCGCAAGGAGGCCGAGTCCCGCGCCGAGAGTATTCATGAATACCTCGGCAAAAGCAAACGACGTGCCGATCAGCGCCTTACGCCGCGTCGAAACGCCGCGAACGCCGACGCCGATGCTCACCGCAAAGACGTCGAGCGCGAGCGCCAGTGCGATGATGAGGACCTTGAAGAATGCCCCGCTCACAGAAATCGGCTTTCCGCGATAGGCCAGTAAAGCATCCTGCATGACGCGGCGATCGCCGGGCCCGATCTTCCTCATCGCAGCGCTCGCGCTGCTCCTCATCGTCGTCGCGCCGATCGCAGCCGTCCTCGCCGCGATGTCGCCGGGCGAGGCCCTGCGCAGCTTCGCCCGCACCGGCGGCGCCGCGCTTCGAGTCTCGCTCATCGCCTCGGCGGGGGCGACGTTCGCGGCGACGCTGCTCGGCGTCCCCGCCGGCTACTATCTGTCGCGGCTGCCGGCGCGGCTGCGCGCGAGCGCGCTCTTCTTGCTCGCGCTGCCGCTCGCGTTTCCGCCCGTCGCGTCAGGCCTGATGCTGATCTATGCGCTCGGCTCGAACTCGCCGCTGGGCGGCTGGCTCGCGGCGCGCGGACTGCCCGTTCCCGATTCGCTCCTCGGAGTCGGGGTCGCCGAGTTCTTCGTATCGGGATCGTTCGTCGCGATCGCCGCGACCGCCGCGTTCGGAGCGCTCGATCCCATGCATGCCGATGCGGCGCGAACGCTCGGCGCGAGCGAATGGCGCATCTTCAGCCGGGTCGCGCTGCCGGCGGCGGCCGCGAGCATCGGCGCCGGCGTCGCCTTCGCCTGGCTTCGGGCGATCGGCGAATACGGAGCGACGAGCATCGTCGCCTACCATCCGACGTCGCTGCCCGTCGCGCTCTACGTCACGCTCTCGGCCTCGGGCGTGCGCGAAGCCCTCGCCCTCTGCTACGGCTTCGTCGCGCTCGCGGCCGTCGTGCTCGCCGCGGCCTGGATTCTGCGGCGAGGCGTCGTGCATTAAGCTCCCGAACTGGGGGCGCGGTGCTCCAGAAGAACTTTTACTTTCTCGCGCGGCGCTTCGTCGCCGGGGAGACGATCGAGACCGCGATCCGCGCCGTGCGCCAACTCAACGACGAGGGCATCACCGCGACGCTCGACTTTCTCGGCGAGGACGTCTCCGAGCGCGCCGCGGCGACCCGCACGCGCGAAATCTATCTCGAGATGCTCGACTCCATCGCCGCATCGAGCGTCAATTCGAACGTTTCGGTCAAGCTCACCGCGATGGGCCTGCTCGTGGATGAGAATTTCTGCCTCGAAAACCTGCTGGCGGTCGTCGAACGCGCCGCCGTGAATCCCGATCCGTTCGTCCGCATCGACATGGAGGGCTCTTCGGTCCTCGAGGCGACGCTGCGGATATTCGGGCGCACGTACGCGCAGTACCACAACGTCGGGCCGGTGCTGCAAGCGTACATGAAGCGCACCTCGGGCGACGTCGAGCGCGCGATCGAACTAGGAGCGCGCGTGCGGCTCTGCAAAGGCGCCTATAACGAGCCGGCCTCGATCGCATACAAGAGCATGCCGGAGATCCGCAAGCACTATCTCGAGCTCGCGCGCGAACTGCTCGAGCGCGGCACCTATCCCGGCATTGCGACGCACGACCACCGTTTGATTCGCGCGGTCAAAGAGTTCGCGCGCGAGCGCTGCATCGCCAACGATCGGTTCGAGTTTCAGATGCTCTACGGCTGCCGGCCGCGCCTGCAGCGGCAGATCGTCGCCGAAGGCTATCGCCTGCGCGTCTACGTTCCGTTCGGAACGCACTGGGCGGGCTATTTCTACCGCCGCGTGCTCGAGCGCCGCGAGAACGCGCTCTTCGCGCTCTCCTCGATCTTCTCGCGCTGAACGTGGCCGCAGGATAATGCGCGCGGTCGTGCAGCGCGCCGGCAGCGCGAGCGTGCGCGTCGGCGAGCGCGTCGCGGGCGCGATCGAAGCGGGACTGCTCGTGCTGCTCGGCGTCGGCGTCGACGACGATGAGCGCGACGCGATCGCGATGGCCGAGAAGATCGCGACGCTGCGGATCTTTCCCGACGACGCCGGTTTGATGAATCGCAGCGTGCTCGACGCCGGCGGCGCCGTTCTTCTCGTATCGCAGTTCACGTTGCACGGCGACGCGCGCCGGGGACGCCGCCCGTCGTTCGTTGCGGCCGCGAAAGAGCCGCAGGCGCGCCCGCTCTACGAACGTACGGGCGCGTCGCTCGCAGCGCTCGGCGTGCCCGTCGCGTACGGCGAGTTCGGCGCGCACATGGACGTCGAACTGGTCAACGACGGCCCGGTGGCGATCCTCCTCGATACGAAGCGGCTATTCTAGCGCTTGCTTGCTACAGAACTTTCAGGGGGCCACTTGCGTTGTAGTGAGTGGAGCCAGTAAGAGTCTGCCGCCCTTCCGGAGCGGCGCAAGGAACACAGGTGAAAGAAAGAATGCCAGGGACAACGGATCAGGCGCGGCGCGGCGGAGGGATGTCCGTCCGAGAAGCCGGCCAAAAAGGCGGCGAAACCGTCAAGCACAAGTACGGCGCCGCGTTCTACGAGGAGATCGGCCGCAAGGGTGGGTTAGCCACCAAGCTTGCCCACGGCCACGAGTTCTACGAGCAGATCGGTAAGAAGGGTGGCAAAAAGGGCGGCGAAGCCACGCGTGATCGCTATGGCCCGAACTTCTACGAACGCATCGGCCAAAAGGGTGGCCAAAAAGTCAAGCAACTCATCGAAGAGGGCAAGCGCGCAGCCACCGACCGAAAGCAGCGCGCGAGCTAAACGGACCCGGCTCGGGTCGCGCCTGAGCCTTCCGATTCTCGCGTTCGTCGCGCTCGGCGTGGGCACGGCCGGGGCATATCCAATGCCTCCGGCACCCCTGCCGAAACCGACGCCGAGCGAATCGACACCGGCCCCGAGTGACGTCCTGCCTTTCGACACGACGCTACTTTGCGTGCTCGACGATCCCATCTCGTCTAAGGCTTCCAAGACGGGTGAGATCGTCCGCGCACATCTGCGCGACGCGCTCGTCGTCGGCGGACGCACCGTCGCCGCAGCCGGCGCGCCCGTACAAATTCGCATCGTGGACGCGTCGCCCGCCGACCTCGCCGACGTCTACGGCTTCGTCGACATCTTCTTCGAACCGCTGATCCTCGCCGACGGGCGCAACCTGCCGCTGCGCGCCCCGATCGCGCGGTTAACCCCGCAAATCTCCTCGGGACACGCATCGACCGTGGGCGCCGAGGATACGGTCGGCGACATCTTCGTGCCGTACTATCCGATCTATCAGATCTTGCGAAAAGGCAAGAATTTCGTGCTCGGCCCGGGATCGGTCGTTCCGGCAAAGACCGAAGCGACGATCGCCGCGCGCCCGAACGGCACGTTCGCGATCGTAACCCCGCCGCCGCTCGCGCAGAGCACGGCCCCGCCGAACGCCACGTTTCCGGTGATGCCGCTCGCGACGCCCTTCGGCTCGGCCGCCGAGACTCCGAGGCCAAAGCCCACGCCGACGCCGAAAGACCTCCGGCAGAAAGTGAGGTAAGCCCCGTGCTCATTCGCTTGACGTGCTTGGCCGCGATCGTCGCACTCGTGCCGGCCGCCGGTTTCGCCGCCACTCCCGCACCGACCGCGACCCTTTCGCCGGTTCCGACCGGAACCGAGGTCGCGTTCGTCTCTCAGATTCAAACCGATCTCAACGCGCGCTTCCCGACGTCTGCCGATGCCGTCAAAGCCGGCTACTTCCGGTACGGTAACGAGGACTCGGACGGCGCGATCAGTTACGCCAACCTAAAGTGGCAGAGCGCCACTCCGCGAGAACCGAGCCAGCTCTGGTACGACGTCAAGGGCAACCTGCTCGGCGCGGATTTCTCGGTGCTGCAGAGTTCGTCGCCGGAGCCGCCCTCGATCTGGGGCGTGAACTACCGGCGCTGGGTCTCGTTCCGCGAGCACATTCATTACATTCTGACCGGGCCGAACGGCACCGAGACCTACGGCGCCGTCAGCGCGAAGAAATTCGCCGCAGCCGGCGGGGACGTCGACAAGCCGCAAGCCGCCACGATCGTCAAAATGGGCAAGGCCACGAGCGTCGCCCAAGTCAAACGCGTCTTCCTCTTCCCCTCGATCTGGGATCTGATCGTCTGGATCAAACCGAATCCAGACGGCGCCTTCGCCGATAAGAATCCGCTCGTCGTTCCCAGCGCGAACGCCGAAAAAGACGACATGTAAGGCTACTGCTTGACGCAGTAGCTCTGGGCGGCCGACAGCGCGATGTCGACCGCCTTGTCTTCGTTACGCGCCACGACGTCGCGCTGACCGTCGAACCGCAGATAACTCTTGACGTTGCGCTCGTCGGCGGGCATCGCCATCTCCTGAGGGTCGAAGCCCCCGAGCGCCGGATGGACGCGCGTGATCGGATAGTCGAGCATCGCCTCGTACATGCCTTGCAGGTCGATCGAGAGCTGGCGCTGCTTATCGTAGGCAGCCTGAAGGTCTTGCGCGGCCTCGTGGATGTCGGCCGCCGCGTCCTTGTCGGTCGTCAGCGTCGAGCCGGCGCGCAGTTGGTTGATCTCGCTCTGAATGTACGATAGCGAGCGGTTCAGCTCCGTCTCCTGGCGGCCGAGATGGTCGCGGACCTTCAGAAACTGCTGAACGTAATCGGGTTGATTGAAGAGCGCGTTGAGGTCGTCGAGCTGCACGCTCACCGCGTCGAGCGTCCGATCGTTCGCGAGCATCGGCGTCATCGCGTCGTTAAAATGCTCGGCGAGCGACTTACAGTACGGCGACGAGACCACCGTGATGATCGTCTTGAGCTCGTGCGGCGACGGCGAAGGCGACGGAGTCGCCACCGCCAGGATAGCGGCTACTAGGTTGAAGAGGAGCATGGTGGGCTAACGCCCTTATTCGTTCGTCCAGTAATCCTTGAGCGCCTTGCCGCGCGACGGATGGCGCAGCTTACGCAACGCCTTCGCCTCGATCTGGCGGATCCGCTCGCGCGTCACGCCGAACTCTTGGCCGACCTCTTCGAGCGTTCGCTGATGGCCGTCTTCGAGGCCGAAGCGCAAGACCAACACCTTGCGCTCGCGCTCGGTAAGATTCTGAAGCACGTCTTGCATCTTCTCTTTGAGCAGCATCACCGAGGCCGCTTCGGCGGGCGCGACCGCTTCCTGATCCTCGATGAAGTCGCTGAGGTGGGAATCCTCTTCTTCGCCGATCGGCGTCTCGAGCGAGATCGGTTCCTGCGAGATCTTCATCACCTCGCGCACCTTCTCGGGCGTCAACGCCATGGATTCGGCGATCTCTTCGACCGTCGGCTCGCGGCCGAGCTCTTGCAATAGCTGGCGCGAGACTTTGATCAGCCGGTTGATCGTTTCGACCATGTGCACGGGAATGCGGATCGTGCGCGCCTGGTCGGCGAGCGCGCGCGTGATCGCCTGGCGAATCCACCACGTCGCGTAGGTGGAGAACTTGTAGCCCTTGCGATAGTCAAACTTCTCGACGGCGCGAATCAATCCGAGGTTGCCCTCTTGGATGAGATCGAGAAAGAGCATCCCACGCCCGACGTACTTCTTTGCAATCGAGACGACGAGCCGCAGGTTCGCTTCCGTCAGCTGCCGCTTCGCTTCTTCGCCGGAATCGACGACTCTGCCGTCCGCCGATCCGTCGCGGCGCGCCTCGAGCTCGCCCGCCTCGATCCGCATCGCCAACGACTTCTCCTGCTCCATCGAGAGCAGCGGAACGCGGCCGATCTCCTTGAGATACATCCGAACGGGATCGTCGAGCGAGAGTCCGTCGGGGATCGTCTCCTCGGCCTCTTCCTCGCGCTCTGCTTCGGCCTTCTCTTCCTTCTGCTCGTCCACGAGCTCGATGCCCGCGGCGGTCAACTCCTCGAAAAACTCGTCGAGTTGCTCCGGGCTGACTTCGTCGAGCGCGTCGAACGTGGTGCTGATCTCTTCGTAGGTCAGCGACCCCTGGGCTTTGCCGCGCGCAATTAGCTTTTTCTTAAGCTCTTCGAGCGTAACGGGAACCGGCTCGGCAACCGCCGCCGCGCTCCTCTTACGTGCCATTCCTTCTCAATTTCACCCCCTTTCCGTTTCGACCTTACCGCTTCAGTTTCGCGACGAGCGCCTCGAATTCTCCGCGGAGTTCTTCGGGGACGCCCTCGCCGCTCGCCAGGCGGTCGTCTATGAGATTCGATAGTTCGCGGTATCGCTGCCGCTCGTCTTCGAGCTGCAATCGCTCGACCACCCGTTCCAAATGCGCCCTGCGATCCTCCGAGTTGCCGTAGCGAACCGCGGAACTGCGGTCGCGCCTGCCCAGCTCGGCGAGAAGGTCGAGCACGGCTTGGTCCTCCGCAAAGAGGCCGAAGACGTCCGCCGTCGACGTTAACACGTCACCGGCGGCGACGATCCGCTCGTAGATCCTGCGATAGACCTCGTTGCGGAAACGCGACGCGGCGATGCGGTTCGCGTACTCGGAGCCCAGCGAAGGCTCCTCGAGGAGAATGCTCACGACTTCGCGTTCGAAGGAGAGCACTTCCACCGAGGTCTTGACGTGACGGCTTTCGGCGAATGCCGCGTGCGCGCGCGGCGCGAAGTTTGCGCGATCGGCGAGAAACGGGCTATTCCGAAGGTCGTCCACGTTCACCTGCAGCCGGTTGGCGACGTGGACGCGCCAGCGATCCCACTCTTCGCGCGGCGCGAGCCGGCGTATGAGTGCTTCGGCCTTCGGCGCGACTCTGGCCGGAGAATCGAAACCGGCGCGCAGCTTCTCGACTTCGGCGTCGATCCGAAACTCGATCGCGGGTCGGGCGGAATCCAGCAGGCGGCGGAACGCCTCGGCCCCGTGCGTTCGAACGAACGTGTCGGGATCGTCGCCGGACGGGAGCAGGACGATTCGAACCGCGAGCCCCGCGTCCTCGACTGCCCTAGACGCTACTTCGATCGCTTTGGTTGCAGCCGCGCTCCCGGCCGCGTCGCCGTCGAAGCAAAGGTAGACGTAATCGGCATACTTGCGCAGCTCCGCCGCTTGCTCTGCCGTGAACGACGTTCCGAGCGCCGCCACGGCGTTCTCGAAGCCGGCCTGGTGGAGCGCGATGCAATCGAGGTAGCCCTCGACGACGATGATCGTGCGGTCGCCCTGCGCCGCCCGGCGCGCGAGATTGAGCGCAAAGAGATGGTGGCCTTTGACGTAGACCGGAGTCGTCGCGGTGTTGAGGTATTTCGGCTCGCCGTCGCCGATCGCGCGCCCGCCGAACGCAATGACGTCGCCGGTGGTCGAGTAGGTGGGTATCATTAGGCGGTTCCGGTAGAAATCGTAGTAGCCGCGCTGTCCGCTCTTGACGAGCCCGGCTCTCGCCGCCAGCGCGAGATCTATTCCGTTGCGCTCGAGCTCGTTGACGAGGCCGCCCCACGAGTCGGGCGCGTAGCCGAGATTGAAACGCGCGACCGTCGCCTCCGCGAAGCCGCGCCTGCGGCAGTACTCGCGTGCGGCTGCCCCGCGCTCCTGCCCGAGCATCGCGGCGTAGTATTCGGCGGCGATGCGGTTCGCGTCGTAGATCGCCTCGCGCTCGCTGCGCGCGCGGCTCGCGTAGGGGCTCTCGGGCTCCAGCTCGACGCCGGCCTTCTTCGCCAGCGCGCGCACGGCATCGCCGAACGCGAGGTTCTCCGACTTCTGCACGAAGGTGATGACGTCGCCGCCCACGCCGCAGCCGAAGCACTTGAAGAAGCCGCGATCGGGATGCACGTGGAACGAGGGCGTCTTCTCGGCGTGAAACGGGCAGAGCCCGACGAGGTCGTTGCCGCGTTTGCGAAGCGGCACGAATTCACCGATGAAGCTTGCGATATCTATGCGAGCCCGGATGTCGCGCAGAACGCCTTGATCGTATCTCACGGATAAGTCCATCTAGGACTTTCGTCGCGCGATGCGAAGGTTCCGTCGCCGTCGTGAAGCGCATCTTCGATCCGATCCATCACTTCATCGAGTTATCCACAGCGGAAGCGCGCCTTCTCGATCTGCCCGTCCTCCAGCGGCTGCGGCGCTTACGCCAGTTGGGACTGGCCTACCTCGCCTTCCCGTCGGCGGAACATTCTCGGTTCACGCACGCGCTCGGCGCCCTCGCGATGGGCACGCGCGCCTTCGACGAGCTGCTGCGCAGGAACCCGGCGCTCTTCGGCAGCGCCGGCGATGCGGCGTACCAGCGGCGGCTCCTCCGCGCCGCGCTTCTGTTGCACGACATCGGTCACGGCCCGTTTAGCCATTCTTGCGAGAGCGTGCTCGGCGTTCGCCACGAGGAGCGCACGAGGGCGATGCTGGACCTCCCCGACGTCGCACGCGGCATCGCCGACCTCGAAGTAGATGCCGGCGAGACGCTCGGCCTGATCCTCGGAGACCCGCAGAGCCGCTATCCGGCGTTGCGCGAGCTCGTGAGCGGACCGAATCTCGACGCCGATCGGATGGATTACCTCCAGCGCGACGCCTACTTCACCGGCGTCGCGACCGGGCGCTACGACGCGGACCAACTCGTCGCGTCGCTGCGGCTGATCGAGCGCGGGGGCAAGACCGTCGTCGGCATAGATCGCCGCGGCGTCGTCGCGCTCGAGTCGTTCGTCATGGCGCGGTACATGATGTTCGCCTCGGTCTACTTCCACCACACGACGCGGATGTTCGAGCACGTGCTCCACGACGTGCTGCGCGCGCTCTGGCCCGATCCGCGCGCGCTCGATCCCGTCGGGGAGTTCCTGCGTTGGGACGACTTCCGCGTGCTCGACTCGCTCGACGACCAGAGCGGCGAGCCGGCGCGGGTGCTGCGTAACCGGATCCGGGTCTACGCGCTCGCGGCGGAGTTCAACGCCGAGCGCGACCTCCGCGCGTTCGAGGCGTGCGAGGCGGCCTTACGCGACCGCTTCGGGAGCGAGAACGTCTGGGCCGACGAGCAGTCGCAGTTGATGCACCGCCTTCCGTTTGGAATCGGCGAAGAGCAGACGGTCTGGGTGGACGGACCGAGCGGCCCGGTGGACGCGCGCGAAGCGTCGGACCTCATCGCGAAGCTCAGCGGAAAGGCCTACTGGCGAAAACTCTTCGTGCTTCGCAAGGCCGTCGACGCGCGCGAGGCGCGCACGCTCTGCGGAGACGTTCTGGCGCGCCTACGTTAGCACGCCGAGAGCCGACTGCGCCGCTGCGAGGCGCGCGATCGGAACGCGGTACGGCGACGCGGAGACGTAGTCGAGCCCCAAGCGATCGCAGAAAGCGACGCTGCTCGGTTCGCCGCCGTGCTCGCCGCAGATCCCGATCTTCATCCCTGCACGCGCCCCGCGCCCGAGCTTGACGCCCTCTTCCATCAAACTGCCGACGCCGCGCCGATCGAGCACCTGGAAGGGATCTTCTTTGAGGATTCGCTTTTCGAGGTAGACCGGGATGAACGATCCCTCGGCGTCGTCGCGACTGTATCCGTACGTCGTCTGCGTGAGGTCGTTGGTGCCGAACGAGAAGAACTCCGCGTAGGCGGCCAGCTCGTCGGCGACGACGCAGGCGCGCGGCAGCTCGATCATCGTACCGATATGATACTCCAGCTCGACGCCGGTGCGGGCGATCACCTCGTCGGCGACGCGCTTTGCCGCGTCGCGCGTGGTCTGCATCTCCTCTTTCGTGCCGACCCCGGGAATCATCACCTCCGGGCGCGCGTCGACGCCCTCGCGGCGCAAGGCGCAAGCGGCCTCGAAGATCGCCCGAACCTGCATCTCGTAGATCTCGGGAAAGACGATGCCGAGGCGGCAGACGCGTAGGCCGAGCATCGGATTCTGCTCGTGTAACTGCTGCACGCGGCGGAGCAGGGCCGAGCGTTCGCCATACTCCGGGGAATCGACGCCCTTCGTCAGCCGCAGCTCCGTCGTCTCGACGAGCAACTGCTCGAGCGAGGGCAGGAACTCGTGCAGCGGGGGATCGAGCAACCGAATCGTCACCGGCAGACCGCTCATCGCGCGGAGGATGCCGGCGAAGTCGTCGCGCTGGAAGGGCAGCAGTACTTCGAGCGCCTTCGCGCGCTCCGCGGCATCGGCGGCAAGGATCATCCGGTGCACGACCGGCAGGCGCTCGGGCTGCATGAACATGTGCTCGGTGCGGCAGAGGCCGATGCCTTGCGCGCCGAGTTCGCGCGCCTTCGCGGCGTCCTCGGGCGTGTCGGCGTTCGCCCAGACTTGGAGGCGGCGCAGTTCGTCGGCCCACGATAGAAACGTCGCAAGCCAATCCGGCAACTTCGACGGCGGCCTGATGAGGCGCAGCTCGCC
>Ga0335069_10012331_pt1 | contig 12028 bp, 13 predicted proteins | sample Lox_Sample_11_FD_206714 | JGI IMG/M metagenome (GOLD analysis project Ga0335069, IMG submission 206714) | Soil microbial communities from Loxahatchee National Wildlife Refuge, Florida, United States - Lox_Sample_1.1 | ecosystem: Environmental > Terrestrial > Soil > Wetlands | place: USA...
GGAAGGATCTTGCCGCGCAGAAGGAGACCCGATGACAAAACTACGGTGCTTCGGCCGCAGCGTGCGCCGGCACGCGTCGCCGGCGTCCCTCATCCGGTCCGCCGTCGTTGCGTTTGCGGCGGCCACAATGCTGCTCCCCTTCACACTGGAGGCGCAACCCGACCGGAGCGGCCCTCCGCCGCTGGGTCCCCCCCCGTCGCTCAAGCTCCCGCCCCTACGGCATCTGTCGCTGTCCAACGGCATACCCATACTGTTGCTGGAGAAGCACACAGTGCCACTCGTCCAGGTGAACATGGTCATCCGGGGCGGGGCCCTGATGGATCCTCCGGGGAAAACCGGGCTGGCCAGCGTGACGGCGGGGATGCTCACGGAGGGGGCGGGCGCGAGGAACGCCCTCGAATTCGCGGATGCCGTGGACTATCTGGGAGCGGATATCTCGGCCTCATCGGGGTTCAGCATCATGGGAATCGCCCTCCACACTCCGCTGGAGAAGCTCGATTCCGCTCTGGCGCTTTTCGCGGACGTCGTGCGGCGTCCGCAGTTCCCGCCATCGGAGCTCGAAAGAGACAGGAAGGAGAGGCTCACGTCGCTCATCGAAGCCCGCGACGACCCCCGCACACTCTGCTCGGTTCTCTTCAACCGCACACTGTACGGCGATCATCCGTACGGCCGCATGATGGGAGGCGACGCCGCGTCGCTGGCATCCATGACCGTGGACGACCTGAAGAAGTTCCACGACGGGGTGATCGTGCCCGCCAACACCACGATCATCGTCGTGGGCGACGTGACCGCGGAATCCATGCTGCCGAAGCTTGAACGCGCGTTCGGCGGCTGGAAGGGAGAGGCGGCCGCACCGGCCCCGCTCCCGCCGATCAGGCAGATTCCGGAAAAGACGGTCCTCTTTCTAGACAAGCCGGGCGCTGCGCAGTCGGTTATCGAGATCGGGCGGGTCGGCGTGCCCCGCCTCACGGATGACTACTATGCGATCGTCGTGATGAATACAATCCTGGGAGGCTCGTTCACATCCCGGCTCAACATGAATCTCCGGGAGAAGCACGGCTATTCTTACGGTGCGGGGTCACGGTTTGAATTCAGGCCGTTCGCCGGGCCCTTCGCCGCCGCGGCGTCGGTGCAGACCGCAGTGACGGACAGCTCGCTCGTGGAGTTCATAAAGGAGTTGAAGGGAATAAGGGAGCCCGTGCCCGCGGCGGACGTCGAGCGTGCCAGAAACTATGTGGCGCTTGGATTTCCGTCGGATTTCCAGTCAGTCGCGGAGATCGCCGCGCACCTCGAAGAGCTCGTGATATACAATCTGCCCGATGACTACTTCGACAGGTACATCGACAGAATCCTCGCGGTCACGGCCGCTGATGTGGAGCGAGTGGCCCGCAAGTACATCGATGCGGACAACATGGCATTCGTAATCGTCGGTGACCGGAACGAAGTGGGGGAGAGCGTCCGGAAGCTTAACCTGGCGCCGGTGAAGTTCCTCACCGTTGACGATGTCCTCGGGCCTGCTCCCGCAGTGGAGGGAGGGAAGTGATGCGTGGCCTCTGACAGCCTCGCCAGGCTCCGGCGGGAGGTGATTGCATGCCGCGGGTGCCCGCGGCTTGTCCGCTGGCGCGAGGATGTTGCCCGGCGGAAAGTCCGGCGGTTTGCACGTGATACCTACTGGGGGAGGCCCAATCCCGGCTTCGGCGACCCGGGGGCGCGTCTGCTCCTTGTGGGGCTTGCGCCCGCGGCGCACGGCGGCAACCGGACGGGCCGGATGTTCACCGGAGACGAGAGCGGCAACTGGCTCTTCCGTGCGCTCTATGATGCGGGATTCGCGAGCCAGCCGGAATCGGTCTCACGCACGGACGGGCTCTCGCTCTCGGGGTGTTATATCACGGCCACCTGCCGGTGTGCCCCCCCGCAGAACAAGCTCCTCCCCGGGGAAATCAGAAACTGCCGCCCCTTTCTGCACCGGGAGATTTCTCTGCTGAAAAACGTCCGCGTGATTGTGGGGCTCGGCCGCATCGGTTTTGACAGCGCTCTCTCGGCATTCCGTGAACTCGGCCTGATCGAATACCGGAAGAAGCCGGCGTTCGGCCACGGCGCAAGATACCGGCTCGGTCCCTACACGTTTATCGCCTCGTTTCACCCCAGTCAGCAGAACACGTTCACCGGGAGACTCACGCGGCCGATGCTGAACGGCATCTTCCGCACGGCCCGCCGGGAAATCACCAGGGAAGACTGATTGCGCGTCATCAGCGGGGGGCAGCCGGGGCGCCGGCGTCGACAGGCTGGCATGGCATGAACCCCAGCGTGTCCTCTGTGACCCGCTCGGGGATGAGCCGTTGTTGCACCGGGATTGCCGGGAGTGCAGAGGTGAGGTTCGATGTGACGTACCCGAGCAAGAACCCGGCGGCAAGTACAGCAGCCCACCGGGAAAACGCCAGTGTCCTGTGCAGCCGGCGCGGGAGCGCAGGTGGAGCCGGTATGCGAATATCATCGCCGGCGGTTTCAAGTTTCAGGACATCCGCACGGATCTCCCGCTCGGCCCGGGCGCATGCCTCACACCTGACAATGTGTTCGGCAACGGCTGACCTCTCGGAATCCTCGGAAGTTTGAAGGACAAATCTCAGAAGCGCGTCGGCATCGGGATGTGTCATGCAAATACTCCTTGCTCTTTCAGCTTTTCCCTGCAGGCCTTGACCGCGTAGAATATCCTGGACTTCACGGTCCCCAGTGGTACCCCGGTGGTCCGGGCGATCTCCTCGTAGCTGCATCCTCCGAAAAACCTGAGCGTGAGAATCTCACGCTGCCCGGCCGGCAGGCGCTGCACGGCCCGGAGAATGAGCCTGTCCGTTTCATCCTTCACCAGCGTCTCAAGGGGGGAGGGAGATTCCTCCGCCATGAGCTCGGGCTCCTGACGCCGGAACAGCCTGAGACGGTGCGTCTCCTTCACCGCCAGGCGATAGGCAATCGTTGCCAGGAAGGACTTCAGTGTGCCCTCATGGTGATTGATCCGGGCGCCCAGGAGACGGACAAAGGCCTCCTGGGCTATATCGTGCCCCGCCTCAACCGATCCCGCTATGCTCGAGGTGATCTTCACCAGTGCCGGGTAGTGCCGCCTGAAGATCTCCCGCCAGGCATTCTCATCTCCCGTGCGCGCCAGCTCGAGGCACCGCCAGTCGTCAATCACCGGGCCGGCCCTTGCTCCGGGCCCATTCCATGATTTCTCTGGGGCGATTCGGACCGAACCACATGGTGTTTGCCTTGTCGACAAAGTTGCGGTCGAGAAGATCCATGATGTGCAATCGGTACCACCTGAACAGCGAGAGCTGCACGTCAGGTCCCGCCGCCTCGATCTCGGGCATGAGCGCCCTGAGCGCGGCAGCGTAGTTCGGGACGAGCGCGCGTGCGGCTGATGCCGGACCTGCAGCATGAAGCTGCCAGCCGTCGAGTCCCTCCGCGCGATAGACTGTCATCCACGTCGTGAGAAGCTTCCGGACCTGGGCGTCGCGGGGGATAGACGCCGGGGTCACGAGCGTCACCAGACCCAGCGCCCTTGCCTGCGGCAGCGATTTCCAGAAGCCGTAGTTGTCGATCGTGCACGCACAGTACGCAGGTATGCCGGCGCGTCCGCAGGCCTCGACGAGGCGGAGGAGGAGCCGGTCTCCCGGGGGCGTTGCGGCATCGGCGGGATGGTGCGACTTCAGGCTGTCCAGCCCTTCCTTGCTGATGAACGGGGGAATCCCCTCTTTCACGATTGTCAAGACGTACTCGTCGAGATTGAGAAGCGCGCGATTGACGATTTTCACGTCGGGGCGGTAGCGGATGATTCTCGTGAGCACCCAGCCCGGAAACGTGTCGTTGTCCCCGTTGGTGATCAGGACCGAATTGGTGTCCAGCGAGGAGATCATGTTGTAGGAGAAGTCCATGATCATGTCGTCGATGGCGCCGCCGCTGAGCAGGTGTCGGAGCGCCACGTCGGCATTCTCACGGTCACCTTGCACGATGTAATGAACCGCGAGAGAATGCCAGGGATCCATGTATTCGGGATCGAGCGCCGTTGCCTTGATCAGGAGCTGGCTGCCTTCCGAGCTCCTGGGGCCCCAGTCCTTGGTCCGCGCCGAGAGATAGAGGAGCACCGGATTGGCGGGATACTGCTCGACGCCCTTGTCAATCATCGTTTCGGCACCGACCGCTTGTGCGTAGAACGCAGCATACATCCAGTTTGCATATGCGTCCTCGGAAGGATACGCGTCGTAGTACTTTTCCCACAGTCCCGCGAGTTTCGCATACGTCGCGCTGTCATACAGCACCAGGCGCTTGCTGTGAATCCTCTCCGGGCGCTCCACCTCCTGCGGGGACTTGCGGCAGCCCGCGCCGAGGGCTCCCAGCGCCAGGGCAACGATCATCAGGCGAAAAATCTTCATTGTGGCAGCTCCGATCGGGTTGGCAGATGAGAAGCGGGAGCGGGCGGGGCCGGCTCCCTCATGTATAATCCGCAAACCCCGAAATTGTTCACACCGGGATCAGGAGAGTGGGGCAATACCCCATGCGGTCGGTTTTCGGCTGTCCGGGGGTGAGTGTAAAGATACCGGTGCATCGGGCGAACTGCAATTTGTTTCCCTTCACCCGTTTCCGTATCTTCTATCCTCCTATTGTTCGTCCCACTCACGTTCGCCGATCACACCGTGGGAAAACTCGCGCTCGTCCTTTCAGGTGGCGGCGCCCGCGGCGCATTCCAGGCCGGGGCACTCGTCGAGCTGATCGGTCACTTCGAGAAGACCGGCAGGCGGATCAACATCCTCTCCGGCACGTCCGTTGGCGCACTCAACGGCATGAGCATCGCGCAGGCCGCAGACCTCCCCGATGCGGCCCGCGAAATCGAGCGCCAGTGGAAGCATCTCACCAACCCCGACGTCTACAAGATCCGCGGCTGGGAAATCTTCGGGCTCGTGCTGAAATTCGCCACAACACGGATGGACAGGTGGCCCTTCGTCCCCGGCGTCGATTCCATTTTTGACAATACCCCTCTCTACGACAGGTACGTCAAGAGCTACTTTCGTCACGACATGGTGAAGGCCCGGAGGACGGTGGACGAGTTCTACGTCTCCCTCAGTTCACTGAATACCGGGGCGGCATACGTCAGGTCGATCACGGACGAGCCTGACACGGAGAAGGCCATGGAGTATATCATGGCCTCGACCATTACCACCGTCGCCTATCCCCCCGTGCGGACGACCGTGGACGACCCGCGGATACCCCCCGGACTGCAAAACGTGAAGCAGCTGTACGCCGACGGCGGCATTTCAAACAAGACGCCGCTCAAGAGCGTCTTTCGCCTGGGGGGTGTAAGCGAGATTTACGTCGTCAACACGTATCCTTCCTATCCCAACATCACGGAGCACAGCATCCGGGCGGTATTCCCGAACGTCTTCTCGATGCTCATGCGGACGGCGCTGGAGCTTCTGCCGAACCTGTACTTCCTCCGCGACATGGACACCGTCAAAGACGTGAACAACGATCTTGAGGTATTTGACAAGCTCCGTACGGCGGTGCTCGCCTCTGCGCCCGGGGAGACCAGGACGCAGCTCGATGAAGAGTTCGAAGCCGCGGCTGCGCGGTTCTCGTTCAAGGAGGGGGGGAAGCAGATCATCAACCCCGTGATCATCGCTCCCGATCAAGAGCTTCCCGTCCAGGACACGGAGTTTGTGCAACCCAAGCTCGGAGAGACGTTCGAGATGGGTCGCGAGAAGGCCCGACTCATTCTCGGATTGAGGTAGGGATATCTCACGGTCACTGCGAGGAGCGCCTTTCAGCGACGAAGCAATCCGACGCTTTTCGTCGTTGCGAGCGAAGCGAAGCAATCTCCATGGATGGATTGCTTCTCAAAAAAGCGCTCGCAATGACAGTTTTTAGAGCGCGGTACAAACCCCCTCTTGCCCTTTCCCGTTCTGTTCGGTAATTTTGTTTAGCATCGCTCCGCTACGTACCCGGAGGTTCGCCATGCGCCCGGTTGTGGTGACCCTTTCCTTGCTCATCCTCCTTGCCGGCTGCAGGAAAAACAACAACCCTGTTGACTCCTCCGCGGACCGGTGGACAATCCATGGTCAGGTGTCTCTTGTTGATGAATTCGGGAATCAGATTCCCGGAGCGCAGGAAGTCACCGTGGCCCTGGCCGGTTCCCGCTTCATTACGACCACGGACTCCAATGGCCAGTGGACACTCGGCAATATCCCGACCAACGGCTACATCCTCCTCTATTCGAAGGCCCTGTTTGGCACGTGGAAGGAAGATCTCTCCGTTCCCTGGGGAAGACGAGAGTTCCGCGTAACGCTGACGCAGACACCCTCGTTCAGGGTCGGCCAGATCGCGGTGAGGATTGATTCCAGTGCCGGCAGGGCGAACGCGATGATCATCGTGACAGGCTCGGTGCGGCCCGCCTCGACTCAGCCCAGGCGGGTGATCGTTGCCTGCGGACTCAACCGCGGAATCAGCATTGAACACGGAAACTGGTGGTTTGTCGATACGACGGGATTCGTCAGGACCGCGGATTCTGTATTTCAATGCAGCTTCCCCGCGAATACGTGCCGTGCTCATGGCATTCCCGTCGGTGACACGTTGTATGTCCGAGCCTACCCGTCGGCGTTCGATCTGGATGTTGATCAGTCATTTTCGGGGATGATCTTGTATACGGGCGCGGGGGAATTCCCCTCGACCCTCGACAGCGTGATCGTCCCCTGACACAGAGGTACATATGAACCGATTCCCGAACATTCCTGCCGTAGCAGTGTCTGCGCTGATGTGCATCGCCTTCCCGGCAATGGGCCAGACAGACGTTGCGCTCTCCGGCGCAATGAATTTCCCGTCGAGCACATTTGACTACAGCAGACCCGCCTGGCTCCTGGCGGGGTTCTGGGATCCGGGCGTAAGCGTCGGCGCCTCCATTGAGACTCATCTCTCACGGGTCATCACCCTCGTCCCGTCGCTCGAGTATGCCTCTTATCCATGGAGAAATGGAACGACGCCCGCATGGGATCCTCAAATTTACAACGTCCCGACCGGACCCGGGGCCGCCTCCCGCATGTACCGCTTCTTTGCTGACGTCAGGTTTTATGTCTTCAGCAAAGAGCGTTTTGGCATTTTTCTCTCGACGGGAGCCGGATATGTTATCGAGAAGCTCGGCAGTTACAGCCTGGGCCCGCGGTGGGTATTGTATACCGCCTCAGACTATGTCGATGGTCGTGTGCAGCACCCGGTCGTCTACTACTGGGCTCATGACATGGGCGTGGGTACACACTTCTTCCTCGCAGGCAACATCGGGCTGGATTTCACGGCGAAGTATTTCTCAAATTACACCGACAGGTTCCACACATCGTTGAGCCTTGGCGTGTTCTACCGGATAGCAGAGTAGAGCGGCACACGTCCGGCATTCTCCCGGGTTGAGTATGGTTCGCTCGCGAATCTTGACACGGAGCGCGCTGGTTCTCTGCCTCGCGCTCGTCTCGCTTCAGGCAGGTCCGGCGCAGGACACCGCCGCCATACGGCGGCCGGAGGCGCACGCACTCCCTCAGCGAACAATCACATCAGTCCCCTTCAACGGGACGCGGTGCTTCATCGCCATTGTGCCCATTGACACGAGCAATATCGACCACATGCCGATCGTGGGGCAAAGGCGGGATTGGCCGGACAGCTGGATTGAACGGAACATTCATATCCTCCCCGATTCCCTGCTCAGGCGGCTCCCCCGGCGGGAAGGTCCGTCGAAATAGTTTCAAGGAAAAAGGGGTGGGATATGAAGGTAAAAACGTGGTTTCTGCTGGTGGCGGGAGTCGCGATTGTTCATTTCGGGCTTTCGATTCTCTCCATTTACCAGGGGCTCATCATCTTCAGCTCAGCTACAACGCCGGGCGAGATCTTCTGGGAAACCGTTATGGAGGTTTTTCTTTTCCCTGCGGACGTTCTAGTGAGTTCCGTCGCGGGGCAGTGGGGACAGACGTTGCTCATTGCGGCCAACAGTCTCCTGTGGGGGTGTGTGCTGGCAACTTCATATGTCGCCTGGCGGGCCCGGCGGGGAAGGAGTGCACATGACACATCCGCATGACGCATGTGGAGAACGGATGATGTCCGCGCTTCTTCTCTTTCCGGCAGTTGTGGCGGTCAGTTGCGAGTCGCCGGTGACCATCCAGGATTCAATTCAACAATCTTTGAGACAAGCATGAGAACGGCTATTCTGCTCATTGCCTCAATCTGCTTCCAGGCTCAACCGGTCCTCGGTTCGACGTTTGCCACCCGCGGCGGCTGGGCGGATGTGCATCTCTGGCGGTACTGGGAGAGCAGAAACGGGAAGATGGTCGAGAGGCTCCTCATTCTGAACGAGCGGGCGGAACCTGTCGAGATCAATGTCCGTGTCGATACGGTCGAGCTTGTCTCAAACCGGATCTATATCAAAATAGACAGCGCATTCGGGCTGGTCGGGGGGCCCTGGTCGGTCCCGGCGGAGAGCTACAGGATTGTCCCTATGCCGCACGTCGCGGTTCGTGACAGCAACGGGTACCTGTACAGATTCGAACGGGCCGACACATCGATGGTCGCCCGGATGAACATCGGGCAGGCCCGGCCGGCGGCGCCGGTGCGGGGGGACTGGATCGTGACCACCGGTGCGGTTGACGGCGGCCATTCATGGAAGGACTACTGGTGGGAGCAACGATCGCCGGTTGTGAGAGCCGGCGAGCGCGTGTCGGGACGCCTGCATGTTGTGGCGAGGGAGTGGACCACGCGCGCAGTTCACCCGGAACAGTTTGTCCTGGTCCTCCGCTGGGCGGACTCAGTCATGCACGGGCGCAAACCGCTTGACCTCGTGAGGGCGTCGTCCACGGCGCGCCTGAAGGTTGATTCGACCGATGCGCCAGAGTTTCCGTACACGTGGATCTGGCCGAACGGGCAAATGCCGGCGAGAGGGTTTGCGTTCACGCTTCCCGATGAGCCGCAGGGGAAGCAGGAGCTCCTGACGTTTGATTTTCTGGTGGAGGCGCCCACAATGAATAGTCCCCGGCTCTGCCGTCTTCCGGTGTTCTCAAGCGAGGAGGAGATCAGCCTCCCGTTCGTGGTAATTCCCGGGCATCAACGCGGGAGGTGAGGCCGATGCGATTCGTGATCAGTTCGATCGAGTCTGAGTTCAATCGCTACCGTCAACTTGGCGACGGGGTAATCGATCAACTTTCTACGGCTCAATTGTGCGAAGCTCCTCCCGGGAGCGGTAACTCAGTCGCCATGATCGTCTGGCATGTTTCGGGGAATTTCAGGTCCAGGTTCACGGACTTTCTGACAACCGACGGGGAGAAGCCGGACCGTAATCGCGAATCAGAATTCTCCCCGAGGGAAGTCTCTCGCGAGGAGATTCTCCGCAGGTGGAATGAAGGGTGGGATCTGCTCTTTCGGGCGCTCTCGGCACTGGACGACAGCCACCTTCCCCGGACCGTGACCATACGAGGGGAGGTCCATTCGGTGCTCCTGGCGCTCCACAGGTCCCTCGCACATTTATGCTATCATGTGGGACAGATGGTGTTTGTGGGGAAAATGCTCAGGGGTCCCGGCTGGCGCTACCTGACCATTCCTCCGGGCCTATCAAACCAGGCGAATCGGAAACCCACAGCATGAGCATTCGCCTCCCGCCCACCTGTCTCGTCACCCCAGCCGGATCCTGAACGTCGTTCCCTCTCCGGGGGCGCTCTGCTTCACGAAGAGCTTTCCCCTGTGGTAGTCTTCGATGATGCGCTTCGAGAGGCTCAGGCCGAGTCCCCACCCGCGTTTCTTCGTGCTGTAGCCGGGGCGGAACACTTCCTTGTGGAATTTCGGATCGATCCCCTTCCCCGTGTCCGTGACGTCGATCGTGGTCTTGCCGACGATCTGCGACATCTTGAACGAGATCCTGCCGGCGGCGCCCTCCATCGCATCGAGGGCATTCTTCATCAGATTTTCGATCACCCACTCGAACAGCTCCCTGTTGATATCCGCGCGGAACTCTCCCGGCGTCTCGATCACCAGCTCCACCGTGTTGCCCGACCGCGGGATCCGCTTGGCGATGTAGCGGATCACTCCCTCGATCACCTCCGTCAGGTTCTCCTCCTTCAAGTCCGTCCGCGAGCCGATCTTGGAGAACCGGGCCGCCACCTTGTTGAGCCGCTCGACATCGTGCTCCATCTCACGCAGGCTCTCGAGCACGCCGGGCATGCCGGCGCTTTCCAGCTTGGCGCGATCGAGCCACCCGATCATGCTCGAGAGGGGCGTGCCGAGCTGGTGCGCGGTCTCTCGCGCCATGCCCACCCAGATGTTGCTCTGCTCCGTCCGCTTGATGTAGCTGAAGCCGACGTACGCGACGATGATGAAGACTCCCGCCAGGATGATTTCGAGCACCGGCAGCCAGCGGAGCTGGGCGACGAGCTCCGACTCGCCGTAGTGGACGTAGTTGAGGACCACGGTGTCGTACGGCGCGACCTTGATGGGCGTGTTTTCCTTGTCCATCCTGGCAAGCAGCCCCGACACGTAGGCGCGCTGTTCCTCCGGGGAGAGCGTGCTGTCGACGTCGATGTTCTTCCAGTACCCCTGGATCGGCACGTTTGCCGAGTCCGTCAGGATCACCGGGAAGTCGACGGTGCGGATCACCTCTTCGAAGAGGAACGTGAAATCGCCGGCGGAGGAGCGGGGGCTCGAGATGTACTCGTACGACTTCGCGTAGAGGCCGACCACCTGCCGCTCGCGCACCAGGATCTGCTTCGACAATCGCTGCGAGTAGAAGAGCGTTCCCAGGACGAACAGAGACGCAAAGGCCAGGAGGGCGATCTTGAAGTTTCCCGCCTGGCCGAGCGGGAGTCCGGAGAAAGGGTTTTTCATGGCCGTGCCCTGCAGTGGAGCTTCAGGTGAGCGTGATGGTCTGATCGCGGCGCGGGCCGGTGGACACGATCCAGACGCTGGTGCCCGTGATCCTGCCGAGCGCCTCCACGTACGCGCGTGCGTTGACGGGGAGCTCGCCGTACGTGCGCACGCCGGCAATCGGCGATTTCCACCCGGGGAACGTCTCGTAGACGGGGCGGACGCGCTCAAGCGTCCGGGCGTCCGTCGGGAATGCGCGGAGCCGCCTGCCTTCCACCTCGTACCCGGTGCAGATGCTGATCTCGTCGAATGCGTCCAGCACGTCGAGCTTCGTGATCGCGATGCGCGTGATCCCGTTGACCATGGCGGAATACTTGAGCGCCACGGCGTCGAACCAGCCGCAGCGCCGCGGCCTGCCCGTCGTCGCGCCGAACTCGTGGCCGGTTTCCCGGAGTCGCTCGCCGGTGGCGTCGTTGAGTTCGGTGGGGAAGGGACCGTTGCCGACGCGCGTGGAGTAGGCCTTCACGACCCCCACGATGTCGTTCACGGAGGTCGGCGGAATTCCGAGTCCCGTGCATGCACCGCCGGACGTGGGGTTGGAGGACGTGACGAACGGGTAGGTGCCGTGGTCCACGTCGAGCAGCGCTCCCTGGGCGCCCTCGGCGATGACCCGCTTGCCGGCGGCGAGCGCGGCGTTCAGGTAGGCCGACGTGTCGGTGATGTACTCGTCGATCTCCTTGTCGAACTCCACATACTCGGCGATGATCGCGTCCACGTCGAGCTTCGACTCGCCGTAGATCTTCGTGAGGATCTGGTTCTTCTCCTCGATGTTGACGGCGAGCTTGCGGGCGACCTCGTCCCTGTCCAGCAGGTCAACGATCCTGATCCCAGTGCGCATCGCCTTGTCGATGTACGCGGGACCGATGCCGCGGCCGGTCGTGCCGATCTTTTCGGAGACGCGCTCCCGGGCGGCGTCGAGCTGCTTGTGGTACGGCATGATCAGGTGGGCATTGTGGCTGATCAGCAGGCGCCCGGCGATGCTGACCCCGGCCTGCCGGAGCTGCGCAATCTCGCTCATGAGAGCCACGGGATCGATGACCACGCCGTTGCCGATCACGCACGTGATGTTCTCGTGGAACATCCCGGAGGGGATAAGGTGGAG
>Ga0335069_10012332_pt1 | contig 12027 bp, 8 predicted proteins | sample Lox_Sample_11_FD_206714 | JGI IMG/M metagenome (GOLD analysis project Ga0335069, IMG submission 206714) | Soil microbial communities from Loxahatchee National Wildlife Refuge, Florida, United States - Lox_Sample_1.1 | ecosystem: Environmental > Terrestrial > Soil > Wetlands | place: USA: Florida...
AGCGGCGCCTCGCGGCGCCCGCGCCCGACCACGCCCGGTGGAGCGCGCGGATCGAGGCCTGCCTGCGCGAGGGCTTCGGCCTCCTCGAGCGCGGCGTGGTCGGGTTCTGCTGGCCGTTCCAGGGGGAGTTCGACGCGCGGCCCTTCGTCCGTGACCTCAGGCGTCGCGGCGCGCGCGCGGCGCTGCCGGTCGTCATCGCCAAGGGCCGGCCGCTCGAGTTTCGCGAGTGGTGGCCCGGGGTCGCGATGATCAACGGCGTCTACGACCTGCCGGTGCCGGACGGCACGGCGGTGCTGACCCCGGATGCGCTGCTGATCCCGGCCGTCGGCATCGGCGCGATCGGCGACCGGCTCGGCTACGGCGGCGGCTTCTTCGACCGCACGCTTGCCGCGCTCGATCCGAAGCCGCTCGCGGTCGGGCTCGCCTTCGAGCTGTCGCGCATGGCGACCACCGAGCCGCAGCCGCACGACGTGCTGATGGATTTCGTCGTCACGGAGGACGGCATCGAGGCGGCGGTCGAGGGCGGCCTCGAGCGGATCGGCGCCGAGGACTGCCAGCGCCGGCTCGCCGCGCTGGCCGCGGAGCGCGGCTTGCCGCATCGCAGCATCGCCGTCGCGCCGGCGCCGGCCTGACGTCAGGCTGGGCCGGGTCCCACGTATACAATATATTACCCGCCGAGCCGGGTACCACAGGGAGATGTTCGTGCGTTCAGATATCGAGATTGCGCAGGCGGCAACGCTCAAGCCGATCAACCAGGTCGCGGCCCGGCTCGGCATCCCCGAGGACGCGCTCGACGCCTACGGGCGCCACAAGGCGAAGATCTCGCTCGAGTACATCGACGGCCTCAAGGCGCGGCCGAACGGCAAGCTGATCCTCGTCTCCGCCATCAGCCCGACCCCGGCGGGCGAGGGCAAGACGACCACCACCGTCGGGCTCGGTGACGCGCTCAACCGCATCGGCAAGAAGGCCGTGATCTGCCTGCGCGAGCCGAGCCTCGGGCCCGTGTTCGGCATGAAGGGCGGCGCCGCCGGCGGCGGCATGGCCCAGGTCGTGCCGATGGAAGACATCAACCTGCACTTCACCGGCGACTTCAACGCGATCGCGCTCGCCAACAACCTGCTGGCGGCGCTGCTCGACAACCACATCCACCACGGCAACGAGCTCGGCATCGACGTGCGGCGCATCACCTGGAAGCGGGTGATGGACATGAACGACCGGGCGCTCAGGGACATCACCGTCGCGCTCGGCGGCCCCGGCAACGGCTACCCGCGCCAGGACGGCTTCGACATCGTGGTCGCCTCCGAGGTCATGGCGATCTTCTGCCTCTCGACCAGCCTCAAGGACCTGAAGACGCGGCTCGGCAACATCGTCGTCGGCTACACCCGCGACCAGAAGCCGGTGCGCGCGCACCAGCTGAAGGCCAACGGTGCGATGACGGTGCTCCTGCGTGAGGCGCTGAAGCCGAACCTCGTGCAGACGCTCGAGAACAACCCGGCCTTCATCCACGGCGGGCCGTTCGCGAACATCGCCCACGGCTGCAACTCGGTGCTCGCGACCCAGACCGCGCTCAAGCTCGCCGACTACGTGGTCACCGAGGCCGGCTTCGGCGCCGACCTCGGCGCCGAGAAGTTCATCGACATCAAGTGCCGCAAGGCGGGCCTCGAGCCCGCCGCCGCGGTGCTGGTCGCGACCATCCGCGCGCTCAAGTACCACGGCGGCTGCGACCTCAAGGAGCTCAACAAGGAGAACCTGGCGGCGCTCGAGAAGGGCATCGCCAACCTCGAGCGGCACGTGCACAACGTGCAGAGCCACTACGGCCTGCCGTGCGTCGTGTCGGTCAACCACTTCAGCTTCGACACCGAGGCCGAGTTCAAGCTGCTGCAGGCCAAGCTCGCGCACCTCAAGGTGCCGGTGATCTCGGCGCGGCACTGGGCCGACGGCGGCGCCGGCGCCGAGGCCGTGGCGCGCGCGGTGGTCGAGCTCGCCGAGCGCGGCGGCCGGAAGTTCAGCTACGTCTACGACGATCAGCTGCCGCTGTGGGACAAGATGAAGACCATCGCCACCAAGATCTACGGCGCGGCCGACATCAGCGCCGACAGCAAGGTGCGCACCCAGATCAAGCAGCTGCAGGACGGCGGCTACGGCCACTACCCGGTGTGCGTCGCCAAGACCCAGTACTCGTTCTCGACCGACGCGCAGCTGCGGGGTGCGCCGTCCGGCCACACCGTCAACGTCCGCGAGGTGCGCCTCGCCGCCGGCGCGGAGTTCATCGTCATGGTGTGCGGCGACATCATGACGATGCCGGGACTGCCGAAGGTGCCGTCCGCCGACCACATCGACATCGACGAACAGGGTAAGGTGGTGGGCCTGTTCTGACCGGCCACGCGCTCGGGGGGAGCCGATGAGCCAGACCGGTTCTTCCCCGAGCGGCCTGGTCCGCGGCCTCGGCCTGTGGGGCGCGATCGCCGTCAACGTCGCCAACATGATCGGCACCGGCGTCTTCCTCAAGACGCGGGTCATGACCTGCAACGTCGGCAGCCCCGTGCTGGTGCTCGCGGTGTGGCTGGCGGCGGGCCTGCTGACGCTCGCCGGCACCTTCTCGTACGCGGAAGTCGCCGCCATGATCCCGGAGGCGGGCGGCGACTACGTGTTCCTGCGCCGCGCCTACGGCCGGCTCACCGGCTTCCTCTACGGCTGGACCACCTTCGCGATCTACAAGACCGGCTCGCAGGCCGCGCTCGCGGTCGGCTTCGCGATCTTCCTCAACGTCGCGACCGGCGGGCTGCTCGAGGGCGACGCGCTCGCCGCGACGCTGTTCGGCGCGCGGCTGCACCTCAGCTGGCTCGCGGTGGCGGCGCTCGCGGCGATCTGGGCGGTGGCCGCGATCAACTGCCGCTCGGTCGCGACCGGCGGGCGCACCGCGATCGTGCTGACGAGCGCCAAGGTCGTGCTGCTGGCGGCGCTCGCGGTCGGCGCGTTCGCCCTCGCGACCGGCCACTTCGGCCACTTCGCGCTGCCGGCCACCGGTGCCAGCTGCGAGGGCGTCGAGCCGAGCGCCCGCGGCGGCATCGCCGGCTTCGGCGCGGCGATGCTCGGCGCGCTGTGGGCCTTCGACGGCTGGTCGAACGTCACGCCGCTCGCGGGCGAGATCAGGGACCCGGCGCGCGACCTGCCGCGCGCCTTCCTCGGCGGCATGCTGGCGGTGGGCGCGCTGTACCTCGCGGTCAACCTCGCCTACTTCTACGTGCTGACGCCGGCCGAGGTCGGCAGCGTGTCGCTGACCTCCTCGGTCGCGACCGAGGTGATGCGCCGCTTCGTGGGTCCCGCCGCGGTGACGCTCGCGGCGGTCGCGCTGATGCTGTCGGCCTTCGGCTCGCTGCAGGCCTCGGTGCTGTCGGGCGCGCGGATCCCGTTCGCGATGGCGCGCGAGGGGCTGTTCTTCCGGGCGCTCGCCGAGGTGTCGCCGCACACCCACGTGCCGGCGCGCTCGGTGCTCGCGCAGGCCGCCTGGGCCAGCGTGCTCGCGGTCTCGGGGTCCTACGACACGCTGACCGACTCGGCGATCTTCGCGGTCTGGCTGTTCTACGGCCTGACGGCGAGCACGCTGTTCGTGTTCCGCCGCAGCATGCCGGACGCGGCGCGCCCGTACCGCGCCTTCGGCTATCCGCTCGTGCCGGCGGCCTTCGTGCTGGTGACGCTGTGCCTCATCGCCAACACCTTCGTCGCGACGCCGCGGCTCGCGCTCGCCGGCGTCGCGATCATGCTCGCGGGCCTGCCCTTCTACCTCTACTGGTCGCGGCAGACGCCGCCGCTCACACCGCGGTAGCGGCCGCGGGGTCCGGCAGGTGCGGCAGGGCGTTGAAGCTGACGAGGCTGCGCCGGCTGCCCGAGTAGCGGACCTCGCACAGGCCCGTGTTCCTGAGCACCGCCGAGAGCTCGATGACCCGCTCCTCGTCGAGGCCGAGCAGCCAGCCGGCGGCCGAGGACATCAGGCCGCCGGAGGTGAAGGCGACCGCGCGGCCGGTGCCGACGCACATCACGTCGAGCGCGCGCCGCGAGCGCTGGCGGAACTCCGCCCACGGCTCGACGCCGGGCACCTCGAGCGCGCCGCCCGCCCAGTCGCGCATCACCTCGCGGTAGCGGCCGAAGAACCTGCGCACCACCTGCTCGCGGTCGGCGGCGCCCGGGTCGACCGGTTCCATCGCCGCGCCCGCGGCGTCGGCGCGCCCGAGCGCGTGCTTCAGCACCGCGACGCCGTCGTGCTCGTCGAGCTCCTCGAGCTCGCGGGCCGCCGGCCAGTCGAGGCCGCGCTCGGCGTAGGCCTCGGCGACCAGCGCGAGCGTGTCGCGGTGGCGGCGCCGCGGGCCGACGTAGACGCTGTCGAAGCGCACGCCGTGGCCGGCCCAGTGCCGGCCGAGCGCGCGCGCCTGCTCGCGCCCGACGGCCGACAGCTCGTCGTAGTCGGCGCCGAAGAACGACGCCTGCCCGTGCCTGACGAGGACCAGCTCGCCCATCGCCTCAGTGCCCCGCGTCCGCCGCCACGGCGCCGGCCGGCACCGCGGGCTGCGGCACACCGCGCAGCGCGACCACGAGCGGCAGCGTCAGCAGCGTGCAGGCCGCCAGCAGGTAGAAGTCGTTGGCGTAGGCGATCGCCGCCGCCTGGCGGCCGATCTCGCCCACCAGCGCCCCGGTCGCGAGGTTGGCGCCCGGGGTCGCGCCGGCCGCCAGCCAGCGGTCGGTGGCGTAGGGCGTGAAGTGCTCGGCGAGGTAGCTCTGGTTGACCTGCGCCGAGCGCGCCAAGAGCGCGACCGTCACCGACACGCCGACCGCGGCGCCGACGTTGCGCAGCAGCGTCAGGAGCACGCCCGCCTCGGTGCGCGCCCGGTCCGGCAGCGTCGAGTAGCCGACCAGCGTCAGCGGCATGAAGGTCAGCGGCGTGCCCATGCCCTGGATGACGCCGGTCACGACCACCGCCGCCGCCGGCGTGTCGACGCTGAAGCTGCCCATCATCCACAGCGACAGCGCCGCGGCGCCGATGCCGATCGTCATCGTCGGGCGCGGGCCGAGCAGGCTCGTCAGGCGCGCGCCGACCAGCATCGCGACGATCGAGGCCGCGCCGCGCGCCGCCATCAGCGTGCCGGCCTCGGTCGGCGTGTAGCCCTTCAGCTGCTGCAGGAAGCTCGGCAGCAGCACGCTCGGCGAGATCACCGTGATGCCGATCACGAACATCACCACCAGCGAGACCGTGAAGTTGCGGTCCTTGAACAGGTGGATGTCGACGAACGGGTGGCGCGCCGTCAGCGAGTGCACGATGAACATGTAGAGCGCGAGCGCCGAGGTGACCGCGTAGGCGACGATCTCGGTGGACTCGAACCAGTCGCGGGTCTCGCCGCGGTCGAGCATCAGCTGGAACAGCCCGAGCGCCAGCGACAGCACCACGAAGCCGGTCAGGTCGAAGGGCCGGCGCGCGTCGCTGCCGCCCTTCGGCAGCGCCGCCATCAGCCCGAGCCAGGCGACGACGCCGATCGGCGCGTTGATGTAGAACGCCCAGCGCCACGAGAACGCGTCGGTCAGCCAGCCGCCGAGCGTCGGGCCGATCACCGGGCCGACCATCACGCCCATGCCCCACAGCGCCATGACCCGGCCGTGCTGCGCGCGCGGGAACTCCCTCAGCAGCACCACCTGCGACAGCGGCACCAGCGCCGCGCCGAAGGCGCCCTGCACCGCGCGGAACACCACCATCTCGGTGAGGTCGGTGGCGATGCCGCACAGCATCGACACCACCGTGAAGCCCGCGATGCAGGTGCCGAGCACGGCCCTGAGGCCGTAGCGCGTGCCGAGCCAGCCGGCGAGCGGGGTCGCGATCGCACTGATGACGATGTAGGAGGTGACGATCCAGGCCGCCTGGTCCTGGGTCGCCTGCAGCGAGCCCTGGATGTGCGGCAGCGCGACGTTGACGATCGTCGAGTCGATCGCGTACAGCATCGTCGCCAGCACCGTGGCGGTGCCGAGCAGCCAGCGCGAGGGGGCGGGCGTCACCATGGCGGTCGCGGCGCGCTCAGCGGTCGCGGCCGAGCCAGCGGTCGAAGCGCGTGTGCTTGCCGGTGTCGATGTCGACGTTGGCGCTCATGCCGTCCCTGAGCGGCGGGTCGCCGGCGCCGGCGTCGATCGCGATCCGCACCGCGATGCGCTGCACGACCTTGACCCAGTTGCCGGAGGCGTTCTGCGCCGGCAGCAGCGAGAACTCGGCGCCGGTCGCCTGCGCGATGCTCTGCACGCGCCCGTGCCAGGCGTGGTTCGGGTAGGTGTCGACCACGATCGCGACCGGCTGGCCGGGCCGCACCCACTCGAGGTCGGTCTCCTTGAAGTTCGCCTCGACCCAGACGCTGTGGTCGCTGACGATCGCGAACGCCGGCCGGCCGGCGTCGACGCGGCTGCCGACCTTCGGCAGGTGGCTCGCGATGCCGGCCTGCGGAGCGGCGATGCGCGTGTGGCCGAGGTCGACGCGCGCGCGCTCGAGGTCGGCGAGCGCGGTGCGCACCGTGCCGTAGCTGTCCACCGGCGCGTCGACGCTGCCGCCGAAGCGCGCCAGCGTCTGCGCGCGCTGCAGCTCGAGCATGTCGATGCCGCCGTTGGAGAGGTCGGCGGTGCGGCGCGCGCTGTCGAGGGTCGACAGCGGCGTGAGCTTCTTCGCGGCCAGCTCCTCCTGGCGCACCAGGTCGCGGTCGGCGTACATCGCGGCGCGGCGCGCCATCGCGACCTCGGCGGTCTTCTCGCGGTACGAGACCTTGGCGCCCATGATCTCGGCGCGCGCGGTCTCGAGGCGCGACTCGGCGGCGGCCACGGCGATCCTCGGCAGCGTGTCGTCGAGCACCAGCACCGGCTGGCCGGGCACGACCGGCTGGTTCTCGGCCACCAGCACCTCGCGCACGTCGCCCGAGACCTGCGGCGCGACGTCGACGCGGTCGCGCTGGACGTAGGCGTTGTCGGTGGAGACGTAGCGGCCGGCGCTGCCGTAGAGGTAGAGCGCGAGCATCGCGAGCGCGAGCGGCAGCACCCACAGCAAGAGCCGCCGCCGCCAGGGGCTCGGCGCCTCGGCCTCGAGCTCGGTCTCGGGACGGGTTGCGGCATCCATGCTCAGGCCTCCGCGCTCAGGTTGCCGGCGAGGCGGCCGAGCAGCCGCAGCAGCGCCGCGCGCTCGCGCGCGGCGATGCCCTGCAGCGCGCGCGCGCTGGTCTGCTCGGCGACCTCGGCCATGCGCGCCACCAGCGGCTCGCCGCGGGCGGCCACGTAGACGCGCACCGCGCGCCGGTCGCGCGGGTCCGGCTGGCGGCGCACGTAGCCGCGCCGCGCCAGCCGGTCGACCATCCGGCACAGCGTCACCGGCGTCACGTCGAGGCGGTGCGCGAGCGCGGTCTGGTGCGAGCCCGGCACGCGGTGCACGTGGAACAGGAGGCGCGCCAGCGCCGGCGTCAGCCCGAGGCCGGTGGCGCGGACGTGGAAGTCGCGCTTCATCAGCCGCACGACGTCGCTCAGCAGGTACGCGAGCGAGGGCTCGGCGGCGCGCTCAGCGGCCATCGCCGGCCCCGCGGATTCGATTAGCGTTGCACATAGTTAGCATAGCTTATCAAATCCGCGGACCGCTGTCGTGCGCTGCGTCGCAGCACGCGCCGCCGGGGCGGGCAGGCGGGGGGGCGGGCGGGAGGCGGGCGCGTCCCGGGCGGCCCGGGACGCGCCGTTCAGGCGACCTGCTGGCTGAGGTCCGCGGCCGGCAGCGACTGGCGGCCGATCTCGTGCGGCGCGAAGTCGTCGACGTGCACCAGCTCCATGACCTTGCGGTCGAAGTCCCTGAGCTGCGCGGCCTCGGTCTCGCTGACGATGCCGGCCGCGAGCGCCTGCTGGATCTGGCCCGGCAGGTCGAGCGCCGTGACCCGGCCGGTCTTGACGCCCTCGACGCGGATGCGCTTCTCGATCGGCTCGGCGGCGAGCGACAGCACCAGCGCCTCCTGCAGCAGCCCGAGCGCGTTGCCGGGCTCGACGGTGCGGTAGACGCCGTGCGTGAGGCGGTCGCGCGCCTCGGACGGGGTCATCACGACGTCGACGATCTGGCGGCCGAGCCTGTCACCCGGCGCCGAGTAGGTCAGGCCGCGCGGGAAGATCAGCACGCGCATGAAGCCCGCCAGCCAGCGCACCGGGAAGTTGCGGAGGAAGCCGTGCAGCTGCTCCTGCGCCCGGTACAGCAGGTACCGGCAGGCCCACTCGACGATCGGCTGGTCGGCCTCGGGCCGGCCCTGGTTGTCGTGGTGCTTGAGCACCATCGAGGCGAGGTACATCGACGACAGCACGTCGCCGAGCCGCGCCGACAGGCTCTCGGCCTTCTTCAGGTAGCCGCCGAGCGACAGCATCGAGACGTCGGCGGCGAAGGCGAAGCTGGCGCTGAAGCGGTTGATGTGCTGGAAGTAGCGGGTCGAGGCGCCGGACTCCGGCACGCGCGTGAAGCGCGCCAGCGTCAGCGCCATCACCAGCGAGCGCGCCGCGTTCGACATCGTGAAGCCGATGTGGCCGAAGAGCGCCTGGTCGAACTCGGCGAGGCCGCGCTCGCGGTTCGGGTCCTTGGCGGCGTTCATCTCGCGCAGCACGTACGGGTGGCAGCGCACCGCGCCCTGGCCGAAGATGATCAGGTTGCGCGTCAGGATGTTCGCGCCCTCGACGGTGATCGCGATCGGCACCGCCTGGTAGCCGCCGCCGAGGTAGTTGCGCGGCCCGAGGCACACGCCCTTGCCGCCGTGCACGTCCATCGCGTCGTTGGCGACCACGCGGCCGAACTCGGTGCAGTGGTACTTCAGCATCGCCGACGGCACCGACGGCTTCTCGCCGCCGTCGATCGCGCCGGCGGTCACCGAGCGCGCCGCGTCCATGACGTAGGTCAGCCCGCTCATGCGCGCGAGCGCTTCGGACACGCCCTGGAAGCGGCCGACCGGCATGCCGAACTGGCGGCGGATGCGGGTGTAGGCACCGCTCGCGAACACGCCCGCCTTGGCGGCGCCGGTGGTGTTCGACGGCAGCGAGATGCAGCGCCCGACCGACAGCTGCTCGACCAGCATGCGCCAGCCCTGGCCGGCCATCCTGGCGCCGCCGATCAGCGCCTCGATCGGCACGAACACGTCCTTGCCCTGGACCGGCCCGTTCTGGAACGGCACGTTGAGCGGCAGGTGGCGCCGGCCGATGGTCACGCCCGGCGTGTCGCGCGGGATGAGCGCGCAGCTGATGCCGATGTCGGTCCTGTCGCCCAGCAGCTTGTCCGGGTCGAACATCCGGAACGCCAGGCCAATGACGGTCGCCACCGGCGCGAGCGTGATGTAGCGCTTGGAGAAGTTGAGGCGCACGCCCAGCACCTCGCGGCCCTGCCACTGGCCGCGGCAGACGACGCCGGTGTCGGGGATCGAGGCGGCGTCCGAGCCGGCGCGCGGCCCGGTGAGCGCGAAGCACGGCACGTCCTCGCCGCGCGCGAGCCGCGGCAGGTAGTGGTTCTTCTGCTCCTCGGTGCCGTAGTGGAGCAGCAGCTCCGCGGGGCCGAGCGAGTTCGGCACCGCCACCGTCGAGCACAGCGTCGCGCTGCGGCTCGCGACCTTCACCAGCACGCAGGAGTGCGCGTAGGCCGAGAACTCGAGACCGCCGTACTTCTTCGGGATGATCATCGCGAAGAAGCCCTTGCTCTTCATCAGGTCCCAGGCCGCGGGCGGCAGGTCGCCGAGCTCGTGCGTGACCTTCCAGTCGTCGACCAGGCGGCACAGCTCCTCGCACGGGCCGTCGATGAAGGCCTGCTCCTCGGCGGTGAGCTCGGGGCGCTTGGCGGACATCAGCTTGTCCCAGTTGGGACCGCCGGTGAACAGCTCGCCGTCCCACCACACCGTGCCCGCCTCGAGCGCCTCGCGCTCGGTGGAGGACATCGACGGCAGCATGCGCCGGTAGGTGACGAGGAAGGGCTTGGTGATGAACGCGAGCCGAAGCGGCGCGACGTTGAGCAGCGCCATCGGCGCAAAGAGCAGCCACAACACGGTCTTCCACGGCCAGCCTGCCGCGCCCCACAGGGTGTAGGCGAGGACCAGCGCACCGAGCACGAGGCTCGCCCTGGCGAGGCTGCTGCGGCGGTAGGCGAGGGACAGGGCGGCGCCGATGAAGGCGATCAGCCAGAGGAGGCTCAGCATGGGCAACTCCGAGCCGGAGGGGACCTGATCCCGATGATACCGAAAGAAATCGGCAGCAGAGTCGGTTACTTAAGGAAACGCACGACCGGTCGTTTATGATGCGAACGATCCGCGACCGGCGGTGCCCGACCACGGCCACACGCGCGACAGGGGAGCGCAGGCGCCTCGCCGGCGCGCCCCGCCGCTCAGGACTCCGGCAGGCTGATGCCGATCGTCGCGCCGCTCAGGAGCTGCTCGAGGCCGGTCCACAGCACCTGGATGCCGATGCAGAAGAGGAGGAACGCCGTCAGGCGCACGACGACCGTCGTGCCGGTCGGCCCGATCACGCGCGCGAGCCGCTCCGAGTAGCGGTAGAAGACGTAGACGAGGAGCGCGAGCAGCAGCGTCGCGAGCGCGGTCTCGGCGAAGAACATGAGCTCGGCGCCGAGCTTGGTCGGGCGGTTGGCGCCGATCGAGATCGCGACCGAGATCGTGCCCGGCCCGGTCGTCAGCGGCATCGTCAGCGGATAGAACGCGAGCCGGCTCGGCGTCACGACCACCGGCAGCGCGCTGGCGGTCTCGTCGCGCCGCTGCTCGCTCGTGTCCGGGCCGGTCAGCATCCGCCAGCCGGAGACCGCGATCACGATGCCGCCCGCGACCTTCAGCACCGGCAGCGAGATGCCGAAGAAGAGCAGCACGTAGCCGCCAACGTACAGCGAGGCGGCGATGATCGAGAAGGCGTAGATCGCGACCCACAGCGACAGCTGCGCGCGCACGCGGGCACCGAGATCCTGCGTCGCGCCGAGGAAGATGAACGCGCCCGGCAGCGGATTGACGATCGTGAAGAGCGCCGTGAACGCGAACAGGAACGTCGTCAAATGAGCTCCCGCACCCCGTCGCGCTCCTCGCGCAGCTCCTTGTCGGTGGCGGTGAGGCGCGCGCGGCCGAAGTCGTTGACCGCGAGCCCCTGCACGATCGTGTAGCTGCCGCCGGCGGTGGTCACCGGATAGGAGAACACGACGCCCTCGGGGATGCCGTAGCTGCCGTCCGACGGCACGCCCATGCTGACGTAGTCGCCGACCGCCGAGCCGAGCATCCAGGTGCGGATGTGGTCGATCGCCGCCGAGGCGGCCGAGGCGGCCGAGGAGGCGCCGCGCGCCTTGATGACCGCGGCGCCGCGCTGCTGCACCGTCGGGATGAACGTGTCGCGGTACCAGGCCGCATCCACGAGCGACAGCGCCGCCTCGCCCTTCACGGTCGCGTGGTGCAGGTCCGGATACTGCGTCGAGGAGTGGTTGCCCCAGATGATCATCCGGCGGATGTCATTGACGTGGGTGCCCGTCTTGTCGGCCAGCTGCGCGAGCGCGCGGTTGTGGTCGAGCCGCGTCATCGCGGTGAAGTTGCGCGCATCGATGTCCCTGGCGTTGCGGCTCGCGATCAGCGCGTTGGTGTTCGCGGGGTTGCCGACCACCAGCACCTTGACGTCGCGGCGCGCGACCTCGTTGATGACCTTGCCCTGCGCCGAGAAGATCTGCGCGTTCGCGAGCAGCAGGTCCTTGCGCTCCATGCCGGGCCCGCGCGGCCGCGCGCCGACGAGCAGCGCCGCGCCGCAGTCGCGAAACGCGACCTTGCCGTCGTCGGTCGCGACGACCTTGTTGAGCGTCGGGAAGGCGCAGTCGGAGAGCTCCATGACGACGCCGTGGAGCTGCGGCAGCGCCGGCGTGATCTCGAGGAGGTGCAGGTTGACCGGCTGATCCGGGCCGAGCATCGCGCCCGAGGCGACGCGAAAGGCGAGCGCGTAGCCGATCTGGCCGGCGGCGCCCGTGATGGTGACGTTGAT
>Ga0335069_10012333_pt1 | contig 12027 bp, 11 predicted proteins | sample Lox_Sample_11_FD_206714 | JGI IMG/M metagenome (GOLD analysis project Ga0335069, IMG submission 206714) | Soil microbial communities from Loxahatchee National Wildlife Refuge, Florida, United States - Lox_Sample_1.1 | ecosystem: Environmental > Terrestrial > Soil > Wetlands | place: USA...
AGAGTCTGTACTTCCCCGAGTCCATGCTGCAGGAGATCAAAGAGGAAGCGGCCCGGCTCGACCGGTCCCTGTCCTGGGTCGTCCAGCGTGCGTGGAAGATCTCACGCATGGAGATCAAGAAGCTCCCGAGCGTCAACGACGTAGAGGGCGCTGACGAAGAAGACGGCGGCTGAGCCTCGCTGGGTGGGCGGAGTGCCCGCTGCCTCTTCGTTCGCTCTCGGGCCCGACGGCACCCGGCTCTTCGTCGAACGGCGTATTGCGTCCGGCCCGGGGGCGTCCGCGACGCATGCGATCCTGACCGACGGGATCCTCTGCGACGGGTTCATCTGGAAATACATGACCGACGCGCTCGCCGCGGCGATGCCCGTCGTCCACTGGCACTACCGGGGACACGGTCGCAGCGCGCCGCCGGCTGATCCGGCGCGCATCGACATCGCCGCCCACGCCGAGGACCTGGGGTGCGTGCGGCGGCACATCGGGGATCCCCCGGTGGTGCTCCTCGGGCATTCGATGGGGTGCCAGGTCGCGCTCGAGGCGTACCGGCAGCGGCCCGAGGGTGTGCGCGGCATCGTGCTCGTGTGCGGAACGTTCGGGAACGTCACGAGCACCTTCCACGGGACGCCTGTGCTGCAGATGGTGCTCCCGAAGCTGCTGGACCTGGCGCTCAAGGCGCCGGAGGTGGTGCGCGCCGTGTGGTCGCGGCTGCCGCCGCAGCTCGGGTTGAAGATCGCGCTCAAGGCGGGCGAGATCGACCCGGAGCACGTGCACGCCGAGGACATGCTGCCGTACCTGTCGCACATGACTCACGTGGACTTCCCGATGTTCCTCCGGATGCTGCGGGCGGCGGGCGAGCACACGGCGGCGGACCTCTTGCCGCGCATCGACGTGCCGGTGCTCGTCGTGGCGGGAGAGAAGGACACGTTCACACCGCCGTACCTGGCAACGGCGATGGCGGAGGCGCTGCCGAAGGGGGAGCTTTTGATGGTGACGAGGGGGACGCACGTGACGCCGATCGAGCAGCCGGAGCTGGTGAATGGGCGGGTCCTGTCGTTTCTTCGCGATCGCGTGCTTTAGCGTCGGGGTCGCGGCGTGCTCGAGGCGCGACGCGTCGGCGACTGCGACGGAGTCTGCGACGGCGACTGCGACTGCGTCTGCGACAGCGTCAGCGACGGCGTCTGCGTCCGGGACGGCGACTGCGGGCGCGGACCCGCTTCTCACTGCGAATCCCGTTGCGGCCAAGAGCATCGGCCACACCTCGTACGTCCTGAAGCTCACGCTCGCCGACGGTTCGCGCGCAGTGTTCAAGCCTCGCTCGCGACGCCCGTTGGGCGACCGCCGGTATCGCTCCGAGATCGCCGCCTACCGCCTCGCGCATGCACTGGGTCTGGACAACGTCCCCCGGGCGGTCCCGCGGTCCTTCGATGCAGCCACGCTGCGTCACCTGCAACCCGACTTCGACAGGGATGCACTCCCCGACCCCGACGGCCGCATCCGCGGCGCCTTGATGCCCTGGATCGACGCGTATCGCGTGCTCCCGCTCGAGGAAGCCTCTTGGCGCTCGCGATGGGAGCCTTGGCTCACGGATGCCTCGATCACGATTCCGGAGGATCAGCGGCCCCTCGCCGCGGCGATCAGCACCATGATCGCGTTCGACTACATCACCGCGAACTGGGACCGCTGGAGCGGCGCCAACATCGCCGAGGATGGCGCGAGCCACGCCGTCCTCTACGTCGACAACGACGGCGCGTTCTACGACAACCCGCCCCCCGACGCCCTCACCCGCCAGCTCGCGCTTCTTCGTCGCGTCGTCCGCTTCTCCAGCTCCTTCGTCGACGCGTTGCGAACCCTGGACGGCCCGAAAATGCGCGACGCATTCGGCGAGGAAACGCCTGGCCAGCCGCTCCTTTCCGATCGCGCGGTGAAGGAAGCCGATGCGAGGCGCCGTACGGTGCTAGGCGCCGTCGATTCACGCGTCGACGACGCGGGGGCAGCGGCGGTTCTCGCGTTTCCGTGAAGCGTTCACCACGTCGACTGCGAGTCTGGAACGCAGGGCGAGTACGAGTAACCGGTGTCCGCGGCACCAACGAGGTCGAGGTCCGTCTGCTGCGCGTTCATGTGCGCGGAGTTCGCCATCGAGCAGTCGGGCGTGGTGCCGTACTCGACGTCGAACACGGCTTTGTTGGCGGGGAGGAAGCTGCCGGCTGCCGTGTAGACGTTGCACTCGCTGTTCTCGTAGCACTGCTCGTTGAGCGCCCAGTCGAACTGGGCGAGGAACGTCGGGTACTGCGACGTCGGCAGGTCGGTCATGACGTTCTTGAGGCCTACCGACAGCGGGATCGCGTGGGCGAGCTTGCCGATGGCCAGGTCGTACGCGACGTTGTCCGCCTCACTCACGCCGGAGATGTTCGTCCAGGCGTCGAGGTTGTCCGGCTCGATGGCGTCGAAGCCCTTGGCCCCGCACCAGTTCTGGAAGCGCGCCTTCATGAGGGGCAGGATGGTGGGCTGATTGGCGGCGGTGACGAGGAGCCATTTCTCGCCGGGCCAACCCTGCACGTCGGGGCCGATGACCGACTGCGGGAACTGCGAGGTGTCGGGGCGGTTCGGCTCGAGGGAGCCCACGTCGACGTAGCAGACGGCGATGGCGCCGGCCGCGTGGATCGCGGCGACGTCCGCGGCGGTCGCATTGGCCCCGTCGATGTCGTAGACGACCTGACCGTTCTGGCCGGAGAGGATGTCGGCGCTCGTGAAGGTGCTCGCGCCGATCATCCAGTGGAAGTGAATCGGGGCGTCCGCCGTCGGCTGCCACAAGGCGCCGCCCCCCTCTGACCCGGAGGCCGCGTCGCCACCGCTGGATCCCGAGCCGCCGTGGCTGCCATCGGCCCCGGAGCTGGCGCCACCGCTCGAGGACGAGCTCCCGGTGCCGGAGCTCGAGCCGGAGCCGGAGCTCGATCCAGAGCTGTTCGAGCCTCCCGAATCCGCGCTCGCGTTGACGTCGGAGCTGGCCTCGGAGGTCACTGGCGCCGACCCGCCTGACGAGCCGCACGCGCACCACCACGCGAGGGCGCTGAAGGTGAGCAAGGCAGTGAGGCTTCCTTTCGCCATCACGCCGCTCACTGACACGTTCCGCTGACGCATGTCGTGCTCCCGGGGCATTCCCAATCCGCATTGCAGCCTGCAACGCAGACGTTGCCGACGCAAATCTGACCGGATCCGTCCGAGCCGGCGTTGCAGTCGCCGTCGGTGTTGCACGCGGTGCCGCCTCCCCCGCTGGAGCTGCCGCTGCTCGAGCCGCCGCTGGCGCTGCCCACCGGTGGGTTGAGCGGGGCGGTCTCGGCGTAGATGAGGCTCCCGTTGGCGAGCCGGTCGACCACGCCCAGCTCGATGTTCGGATCGAGCGCGAGGCACCCGTCGCTGCGTCCTTGCTTGCCCGAGTTGGAATCGTCGACGTAGGTCGCCTCGTGCATCACGACCGCGCGCTCACGCACGTTCGTGTTGGCCATGTGGTTCGGGCTGCCATCGGGCGACAGGCCATCGAGGCGCATCGAGTGCGGGTGGGTACCGTCGTAGATCTCGCCGCCCAAGTAGAAGCCCAACGAGCTCTGAAGGGAGCCGGACACGTTGCTGAAGCTCGTGGCCCAGCCCGTCCAGTTCGGGTCGCTGTTCTGACCGTGCGCCACCTTGTGGGACTCGACGGCGCCCGACGTCATGTCGACGATGAAGAACCGATCGTTCCCGGAGAACTTCGAGAAGTCGACGATCGTGATGTACGCCTTGTTCGGAATGAGCGCGCTGTTGACGTCGAAGTACTCGATGGCGTCCTCGAGCAGCCCGCGCGGAACGACACCGCCGGGATCGAGCTGCGCGTAGCGGGCCACGATGCCCGCGCGCGAGGAGGCGTCCGACGGCGGGAGGGAGAAGTCGCTGGCGTCGGGGATCGAATAGGCCTGACCGGTGGCGCTCGTGTTCTCACGCGACGTCGCGTCGGCGGAGCATCCCGCCGGAGACAGGGCGAAGCACACGGCGGATATCGACAGGAGCGAAGGCGAGAATGCGGCACGGCGAAGGTTCATTGTGCCCGCGCCCATTGCGCAGCTCGTGCCACCGCCCCGCACACGCGGGACCACGGGATTTCAGCGCGTTCGCGATGGACAGGGCGTGGCCCACCTTCGTGACGGCTCGCGATCTCGCGGTCCTTTGCGTGCGCGTGGAACGCATGCGTGATGCCTCGCGTCCGCGCGCAAACGATCTTTCGTCACTTGCACGTGCCCCCGCCCAGGTTGCCGATCAACTGGCTGGCGCAGAAGCTCAGCGAGCCGCCGTCCTGCGAGAAGGTGCAGCACATGGTGTTGCCCGCGCCGGCGTTCGTGCAATCGGCGGCGGCGGTGCAAAGCTGGACTTGCTCGGTCCCCGAGCAGGTGAGTCCTCCGAGCTTCGTCGGGCATGCCGAGGCCGCCTCGCAGACGGCGGTGAGCCCACCGGTCGTGCAGTTGGGGACCGAGCCGCCCGTGATCGGGATGGTCGCGCAGCACACCTTCCCCGGACAGTCGGTGGGCACCATGCACCCGGAGCTCGAGCCGCCGCTGCTGCTTCCGCTGCCGCTGCTGCTCCCGCTGCTGCTGCCACTGCTGCTGCTGCTCGCGCCGCTGCTGCTGCCGCTGCCGCTGCTTCCGCCGCTGCCGCTGCTGCTTCCTCCGCTGCCGCCGCCGCTGCTGCTCGTGCTCCCGCCGCTGCTTCCGCTCGATCCGCCGCTGTTCGATCCGCCGCCGTTCGAGCTGCCACTGCCGCCGCCGCTGCTTCCTCCCCCGCCGCCGGTGGAACTGCTGTCACTGCTGCATGCGATGAGCACGACCGACGCGAAGACCAACGCGAATTGACGGACCATGTGGCGCTCCTTGGCTCCCCTGCACAACGAAGCGCATTTAGCCGTCGCGCCCGAGCGAGCCCGCCTCCACCGTGTCTCAGGAGGAGGATGTGGCGGCGCGACGCCGCTCCTGCTGCAAAAGTGCACGGCGGCGCACAAGGGGTATCATGGCGTCGTGGGCCTGACCGGAGCAGGCGACGCCACCACGATCCTCACCTCGCGGTCCGAGTCGCGAGGAGAGGCGGTCGCGACGTACGTGGTCCGAGTGGTGGAGGGGCCCGATTCGGGTTCCTCCCTCATCGTCGACGGCAATCGTCCGGGCCGCGTCCTGGTGGGCACGGGGCTCGCCTGCGATCTCCGGCTCGGCGACGCCGAGGTGTCGCGCCGTCACTGCGCGTTCGAGGCCACGCCGAGCGGCCTTCGCGTGACCGACCTCGGGAGCACGAACGGCACGTGGCAGGGTCGAACGCAGATCCTCGACGCTTACCTGTCGGGCGGCGAGACGTTGCGGATCGGCGCGACGACGCTCGCCATCGATCTGGCGGGCGGTCCGCAAGCGGTCTCGCTCTCCGAGGCCATGCGGTTCGGACGCATCGTCGGCGCCTCGAGCGAGATGCGCCGCCTGTACCCCCTGTGCGAGCGGCTCGCGCAGAGCGACGTCCCGGTCGTGATCGAGGGGGAGACTGGCACCGGGAAGGAGCTTCTCGCCGAAGCGATTCACGAGGAGGGTCCCAGGGCGGGCGGCCCCTTTGCCGTGTTCGACTGCACCTCGGTGCCGCCAACGCTGGTGGAGTCGACGCTCTTCGGTCACGAGAAGGGCGCCTTCACGAGCGCCGTGAGCGCGCGCCGCGGAGTCTTCGAGGTCGCGCACGGTGGCACGCTCCTCATCGACGAGATCGGCGATCTCGAGCCGAGCCTGCAGCCGAAGCTCCTTCGCGCGCTCGAGCGGGGCGAGGTGCAGCGGGTGGGCAGCGACAAGTGGATGCCCTTCGACGTTCGCGTGCTCGCCGCGACGCGGCGCGATCTGGACGCGGAGGTCGCCGCGGGCCGGTTCCGCGAGGACCTCTACTACCGGCTCGCCGTCGCACGCATCGAGCTTCCACCGCTGCGTGCGCGTCATGGCGACGTGGCGCTGCTCGCGCGTCACTTCTGGCGCAAGCTCGACACGCGGGATCAGCCGCTGAGCCCCGACATCATCGCGCGATTCGAGGCGTATTCGTGGCCGGGCAACGTGCGCGAGCTGAGGAACGCGGTCGCGCGGCGGCTCGCGCTCGGCGATCTCGCGCCCGAGCCGGGAGCTCCCGGGTCCTCGTCGGCGACGCGCGGCTCGACGGGCGCGCCGCCGAGCGCACCCGGGGGAGACGACCTGCTCGAACGCGTGCTGGCCGCGGACCTGCCGCTGCCGCGTGCCCGGCAGGAGGTGCTCGACGAGTTCGAGCGCCGCTACGTCGAGCGGGTCCTCGCCAAGCACGGAGGCAACGTCACGCGCGCTGCGGCGGCCTCGGGCATCGCGCGGCGGTACTTCTACACGATCCGCAATCGCCACGGTGTGTGATGGCAGCTGCGGTGACCCACGCACCGGCGCGCCGGATCGGGAACTATCTGGTGCTCGACGCGTTCGCGTCCGGCGGGATGGCGACGGTGCACTTCGGCGTGCGCCTCGAAGCGGGCGGCACGCCGCGCGTCGTCGCGGTCAAGCGGCTCCACCCGCACCTCGCGTCGCAGGCCGACTTCGTCGCCATGTTCCTCGACGAGGCGCGCATGGCGATGCGCGTGCGGCACGCGAACGTCGCCTCGGTGCTCGACGTCGTCGTGGCCGCCGACGAGCTGCTCATCGTGATGCAGTACGTCGCGGGTCCCCCACTCTCGCGCTTCGTCGCGAAGAGAGGCACGCCACCCACGCCGGTTCCGGTTCCGATCGCGTCGGCCATCGTGAGCGACGCACTCGCGGGCCTCGAGGCAGCCCACCAGGCGCGTGACGAGCGCGGCGGGCTGCTCCGGCTCGTACACCGCGACGTTTCGCCGCAGAACCTGATCGTCGGCACCGACGGCATCACGCGGATCATCGACTTCGGCGTCGCCAAGGCAGCGGGCAGGCTGCACGTCACGCGCGAGGCCAACGTCAAAGGCAAGATCGCGTACATGGCGCCCGAGCAGCTCTCGGCGCGCGAGGTCACGCGACAGGCCGATGTCTACGGGGCAGCGGTCGTCTTGTGGGAGACGCTCACGGGGCGGCGCCTGGTGACGGCGGACCAGGAGGCAGCCATCGAGCAGATCATGCTCGGCGACTTCGAGCCGCCGAGCCGATGGGCTCCCGAGGTGAGCCACGAGCTCGACGACGTCGTGATGAAGGGTCTGGCGCGCAATGCATCTGCCAGGTGGACCAGCGCGCGGGAGATGGCCGCGGCGCTCCAGGCGGCGGCGCCGAGAGCCAAGGTCGCCGGGGTGGAGACGTGGGTCTCGGGGCAAGCGCCCGCCGAGCTCGCGACTCTCGCCGAGCGTGTGCGCGAGATCGAAGAGTCGACGATCGTCAGCCTGAGTCGGGCTGTGCCGCAGCCGCGCTCGCGACGCGGGGTGGTCGTCGTGGCGGGCGCGATCGCCGTCACCGCCGTCGCGGGCATTGCCGGCGGGTGGGCCCTCGCGCGCACTCCGACGGCGCCGAGTGCAACGGCGACGACGGCAGCGACGGCCGTGCCCAGCATGCCCGCGTCGACGGTCGTCGTCGAAGCCCCCCAGGCGAGCGACTCGTCCCCTTCCCCGCCTGTCGCGATCAGCGCCCCGCCCCGTGCGATCCCGCCCCGCCCCGCTGCGCGGGCAAGATCGACGGCCGCTCCCTCGACACCGACCGTCGACTGCCGCGTGCCCTGGACCATCGACGATCAGGGCAACAAGAAATACAATCCCGCGTGCCTCCGATGAGCCGGCGGATACGTGTCGCGGCGTCGCTGATCGCCGCGGCCACGTGGCTGAGCGCCGGGTCCGCCCGGGCGGACACCGACGCCGTGGCGTGTGCGCGCGCGTCGGAGAGCGCTCAGTCGCTGCGCAGCGCCGGCAAGCTCGTCGAGGCGCTCGACCACGTCCCGGCGTGCCTGCACCTGTGGTGCCCCGACTTCGTGCGCCGCGACTGCGAAGCTTTGCGCACCGACGTCCAGGCCAGCCTGCCGACGATCGTCGTGCGCGCCCGCGCTCCCGGCGGCGCGGACGTGACCGACGTGCGCGTCCTCGTCGACGGCGCGACGTTCCTCGATCGTCTCGACGGGAGGGCGAAGCCCGTCGATCCCGGACCCCACACGCTCCGGTTCGAGATGTCCGGGGCCGACCCGATCGAAACGTCCGTGGTCGTGCGCGAGGGAGAGAAAATGCGCATCGTGGACGCGGCGTTCACGACTCCCACGGGTCCCGCGAGCCCCGTGAGGCACGAGGAGCCGGGCCGAGAGCCGAGCAGCTTCCCCTGGCCCGCAGCCATCGTCGCAGGTGCCGGCGTCGTCGCGCTCGGCGCATTCGCATATCTCGGGCTCACGGGTCTGAGCGACTTTCACGGGTTGCAGCAATCGTGCGGCGGCGCCGGAAACTGCAAGCAGTCTGACGTCGATGGTGTGCGCACGAAGATCTGGGTCGCCGACGGCTTGGGCGTCGCAGGCGTCGTCGCCCTGGGCGTCGCCGGGTGGCTCTGGTTTTCATCCACGAGCGCCGTACACGCCGGCGTGACTCCCACCCCCGGCGGCGCCCGTGCCGACGTCGCCCTGTCCTTCTGAGCCCATGTTTGCGCCGCGCACCCCGCTTCTTTCGGGCCTCGTGGCCGCGTGGGCGCTGCTCGCGGCGGCTTGTGCGCCCGCGCTCGACTTCGATTCGCTCACCTCCGGGTCGAAGGGGGATGCCGCGGAGGACCGCACCGCCGACGCCCCAGGGGACGACGGCTCGCGGCTCGATGCCGGAAGCGACTCGCCCGGAGACTCTTTGTCGTCTGCTGACGCCGCCGATACAATCGAGGAGTTCTCCGCCAACCCGTGCGCCAACGTGTCGACGACGTACAACGGCGCGTACTGCGGCAAGTCCACCGAGAACGGCTTCTGCTGCGGGGCGCCCGGCACGCTCTACACGTGCGTCGGCGGGAGCGTCTCGGCCACGAAGACGTGCTCCCCGGACTGCATCATCGATCCGGCCGGGTATCCCGACACCTGCGATGAATGCAGCACGAAGCACGACGGAACGTGGTGCGGGAGCGAGTTCAGTGGCTACGACCCGCTCCTCAAGAACGTCGTGTTCACTTGCCAGTCCGGGGTCGACGTCGACACGCCCACACCGACGGCCTGCAGCGGCGCTCAGCCCAACTGCAAGCCGAACGACGGCGGCGCAACCTGCACCCCTTGAGGGATGCGCGCGCGCACACCCACTGTGCTCTGCGAGCTCACAGTGAGCTCGGAGGCTCACGCCCGCGGTATGCGACAAACCGCGGTCTTCTCGTCGGAACGCACCTTGCTGAGCGACGGCGCAAATGGCGCACGTCTCTCACACGATCCGCTCGGGGCTCCTTCTCGCCGTCGCCGCTTTTGCGAGCGCCTGCGCGAAAGGGCCGGAGTCCGGTTCGTCGGGTGACACGCTGGGTGCTCCGGACTCCGGACCGGATCTCGCGCCGGACGCGGCTGGGGCAGGCCGGGATGGCGCGCTCTTCGACGATGCCGCCGGCGGTTCCGACTCGGGCCTCGACGCGGCAGTACTCGACTCGGCGACGACGGACGCTCGTGTCGATGGCGGCACGGGAGACGCTTCGGGGTCACCCGACGCAGGTGCCGAATCTTCGCCCCCTCCCACGCCGACGTGCGGGTGCTACTCGGGCGACGGTCAGTACTGCGACTCGGCGGCGCAGTCCTACGCGACCCAGCATGGCTGCGTGCTCGGCATCTCGACCACCGCCAGCGATCTTCTGACCTGCAGCAACGGGGCCTGGTCCGTCCAGCAGCAGTGCCCGAACGGATGCACCGTCGAGGCCAATGGCACTCCGGACCAGTGCACGCCGAGCACGAATTGCTCGGGGCTCGGCCTCTCCGGCTTCATCTCCAAGTTCACGGGCGTCTGCACCGGATACCCGGGGTGGTCCCCGTCCAATCAGTGCACCGACCTGTGCCTGCAGTGGGCGGCCAACGTCTGCCTGCCGGTCCAGTTCTCGGGGAACGCGATCAACTGGGCGGGCGAGAGCGTGAAGGGATTCACCTGGGTCCCCAACACGCCCAACAGCGTGCCCTCCCCGGGCGACATCGTCGTCTTCGGTCCGAGCAGCACCGACGGAGTCGGCAGCGCAGGGCACGTCGACATCTGCGTCTCGGCGAGTGTGAGCAGCTCGACTTGGCAGGGGTTCGACCAGAACTGGGCGACGGATTGGAACGGCAGCTGTTATCCGCCGCAGCTCGTCACCCACAACTGGAACGAGAACGTGCTCGGCTGGCAACACCTCACGGTCCCGATTCCGTAGGCTCGTCCCGACGACGGACGACACCGGATATCGATCACAGCGGCAGGGACATCGGAAAGACCGGCGGTGATCCCTGGAAGCCCCACGGTAAACTCGAGCAGACCGTCGAGGACCACCGTCGGAGCGTCACTCTGATGGGGAGGCCACGGCGGGAGGTTCGGCAAACACGCTTGGACAGATGAACGATCGGCTCTTCCAGACCTCCCGTCGTCGATGATCGACATTCCGTCGTCGATGACAGACCTCCCGTCGTCGGTGATCGACATCCCGTTGTCGATGACGGACATCCCGTTGTCGATGACAGACGTCCCGTTGTCGATGATCGACATCCCGTCGTCGATGACAGACGTCCCGTTGTCGATGATCGACATCCCGTCGTCGATGACAGACCTCCCGTCGTCGGTGATCGACGTCCCGTCGTCGATGACGGACCTCCCGTTGTCGATGGCGGACATCCCGTCGTCGATGATCGACGTTCCGTCGTCGATGACAGACCTCCCGTTGTCGATGGCGGACATCCCGTCGTCGATGATCGACGTTCCGTCGTCGATGACAGACCTCCCGTCGTCGGTGATCGACATTTCGTTGTCGATGACGGATGAACGTGACGATGTGATCGACATCCGTGACGAGCGACCGAGTGTCCTCGACGCTGTGATGGTCATCGGCGACGAGCCGACGGAGTACGTTGCCGCGAGGTTCTCCGGCGGCGACGGCCGAAAGCGTGGACGGCGATCGCCGCGACGGTGGCGATCGAGGCAAAGGAGAGAGAGTCACCCTGTCTCGTCGCGCGACAGCCGCAGCCGGAGGAAGAGCCGGCCGGTACCGCGTCGTTGGTCGGGGACGCATCCGTGCCGGGAGCCGGTGACGCGTCCTCGAGCGTCACTCCCGAATCCTGACTCGACGCGCCATCGGTCGATGCAGCGTCCTTCGCCGCTCCGTCGGTCGGCGCGCCCGACGATGCGTCGTCCGACCCCGCGTCGCCTGCGGCACAGGGCACCGACCCGCCAATGCACTGGTCGTCCTGGCCGTTCGGCTGCGGCATGCACCCCATCGCGCAGCACTCCCGGGTGACCACCCCGTTGTCGCACCGCGCGCGCTCCTTCTGGTCCTGGTCGCAGTTCCAGATGTTCGCCAGGCCGGCGCGGCACGCCTGGCCGACGCACTGGGCGCGGAAGGGTCGAAGCAGCTGGACGCATGCGGCGCCGCCGCAGTCGCTCGGGCATTCGCCGTTGGGCCTCGCGAAGACGACGACCGGCGGCGAGCGATCCTCCGGCTCGTCGTTCACGTAGCCCATCCCGGTGATCCACATCTTCGAACTGCCGCCGCCGTCGAGCTGCACGGCGTCGGCGGCGCCGTGCGCGAGGAGCACGTTCTGCAGGGTGGTGCCGTCGCAGACCGTGTCGTCGGTGACGACCATGATGAAGTGCTTGCGATCGGCGCTGATGCCGGCCGCGGTGCAGTCGCGCCCCGCCTCGAGCTTGCCGGTGTTCCACGCGTGCGGCTGTCCGCCGGAGAGGAGGTACCCGCCCCCCGTCACGAGGTCCGTGTACTGCTTCATGAACATCGCGTCCGCCGAGTGCCCCGACGAGTCGTAGATCGCGCCCGCGTTGCCCGGCGTCGCGGTCGTCCACCCCATCGTCGTCTCGCAGTTCACGGCCTCCTCGTAGCCGTCGAGGTACTGCAGCCCGAAGCC
>Ga0335069_10012334_pt1 | contig 12027 bp, 11 predicted proteins | sample Lox_Sample_11_FD_206714 | JGI IMG/M metagenome (GOLD analysis project Ga0335069, IMG submission 206714) | Soil microbial communities from Loxahatchee National Wildlife Refuge, Florida, United States - Lox_Sample_1.1 | ecosystem: Environmental > Terrestrial > Soil > Wetlands | place: USA...
ACGGCCTGCTGAAAGACACCGACACCGGTACTCCGCAGGGTTCGATCTTGTCGCCGTTGCTCAGTAACGTCGCCCTGCCGGTGCTGGACGAGCATTTCGCCCGGGAGGCCCGGCGTCTACCCCTTGGGAACGGGCCAGGCGCCGCCGTCTGGGCCTGCCGAACTACCGGCTGGTCCGGTACGCCGACGACTGGACGCTCATGGTCGCGGGCACCAGGGATGACGCGCTGGCCCTCCGCGAGGAGGCCGCGCAGGTGCTGGCCCGGATCGGGCTGCACCTGCCGGAGGAGAAGACCCTGATCACGCACATCGACGAGGGCCTGGATTTCCTGGGGTGGCGCATCCAGCGCCACCGCAAGCGGGGCACGAACCAGCGCTACGTCTACACCTACCCGTCCCGGAAGGCGCTGCGCGCCGCCATGGCCAAGGTCAAGATGTGGTGCCGTCAGGTCAGCACGAACCAGCCGCTGGACGCCCTGCTGGAGCGGATCAACCCGCTGCTTAAAGGGTGGACGGCGTTCTTCCGCCCCGGGGTGTCGAGCACGACCTTCCAGTACCTGAGCGCCTACGTCTGGCGCCGGGTGGCTCGGTGGATCCGCCGCAAGCACCCCGGGATCTCGCGGAAGGAATTCCGCCGCCGCTACTGCGGTGGCGGATGGTGGCCCAGGGGCCGGGAACTGGCGTTGTTCAACGCCGGACTGGTCACAACGACCCGGTACCGCTACCGGGGATCGGTGATCCCGTCACCCTGGCCGCTGGGAGCGGCATGAGGATCAGGCACCGGCCCTGACCGGGACTTGCGGAGAGCCCGCTGCGGGGACGACTCGCACGGCGGGTTCGGGAGACGGTCCGGGTATTAGAAACGGGCTGGCTGGAAGGCCAGTACCGCGCCCCGGGCCGACCTCACATCAGCACTGTCCACTACAGCGGGTCCGCGGCGTAGTCGATCAGGGCCTGCAGGAGGACCACGGTCCGGTCGTCGCGCTCCACCAGACCCTGCTCCTCCAGCCAGGCACCGACCTGCCAGGCATGTCCCGGCCGACGAAAGGGGGAACCCCCGGCGCGGTCGGAGCCGGTGCCCCGCCCCGAGCACATCAGGCAGCACGGTCACCCGCCGGAACCAGTCAACCCGACAAGACGGTCGGGAACCGGCGCGACACGATCAGTAACCAACCTCACCCCGACCCTGAATCATCGAGGCCAGTGCTCAGCCCGCCTTTAATCCGCAGGTCCAGTCATGCCGCAGCCGCCTGCGCCAACGAAATTCTAATCACTCATAAGCGCACGGGAGCGTTCGGCATAAACCGTAAGATGCTTGACACTTTCTGGCAGGCGGTCAATGTCCCACAGCAATCTGATCTTATTTTCCAGTTTCATACACGAGGTCGCTGTTTCCACCAGGTCATAAGACAGTCGAAGTTCAGGTTTCACCCGACGGCGCAACGCGTTGATGACAGCCTTTGTCGGTCTATCGATGGCCAGTCGAAAAGCCTGCGCGGTCGGTCCCGCAAAAGCTGCTGGCGTGCCGGGTATGAGCATCGCGCCGACACGCGCCGCATCGGCCGCTAGGTCGAGTGATGCATCAATTTTCTCGTCAGCCATGCCCCTGCTGGTATCGATCACCTGTGCGCGCAACCGAGAGATCGTCTTGACATCCTCGACGAAAAGTGCCTCCTGAAGCTCTTTCCGATTGCGGCGATATTTCGCCGACCGTTCACGATACTCTCCGATGACTTCCCACCATTGACCCAATGTTTTGACCCTTCTCAGCGCGTACGCCGTGAAAGGCGGAATGTTCACTGAAACCGATGCTTCGCCCAGCGCTTTTGTTGTCAGTGCCATGCGTTCACCGGCAATATCCTGGAGCCATTTGATATCTGCCAGAGCCAAGGCAACAGCTTTAGAGTTCTTATTAATATGATAAACTGCGGGCATCCGCGCGAAACTACAGTCGTACACGAGCCCCAGAGCATCAGCCAGCAATTGATTAAATACAGCCCTGTGAACGAGCTCATGCACTTCATCAACAACAATTGATTTCCGCTTACCAGGCGCCTTCAGTAGAGCGTCGAGACGCTCTTCCCCTGGACCAGTGATGAGTAGGTTCTCACCTCTGTCCTCGTCGCTAACAAGATGGCGGACAAGAAAAACAGGATCACTGCTGAAGGTCCTTGCTGACTCATCCGCTCCAATATTCCAGTCCGATTCTTGTAGCGTCAGCCCATGGAATGTCGCGAGATCAGCAAACAAGTGGCGACTGTCAGTGGCCTTGCATGTCTCAATGAGCTTGGTTTTTCCCCAACTCGGCATTATCTTGTTAGCGACGTCAGGTGCAGCGTAGTACCAGATATCCCAAAGCACCCTGTCCAATGCTTCAACGGAACCCACCGGTTCAAGGGGGACAAGGACATCATCGCCGATGATCTGGTTGATAGCTTCGCAATCTATAAAGGGGCTCGGCAAATGAAAGACATGCTCATCGAGCACGACGGCCCTAGTCAATTTGTCCAGGTCCATCAGCGTCTGCGCCCGCAGGATGGAGGAGTCTCCCGCCGTAAGCCGCATCGCAGTCCAAATGGTCGTCGTATCAAAATAGACACACGGGCCGCGGCTGAGCTTGCTCTGAACGGAAGCGACAAGCTGCTCAAAGGGTACTCGCCAGGGCAATGCACTTCCAGCCGACCTCTCCGCGTTAGTCCCGACCACATACTCGACTGCTGCGTCCGACCAACCAGCGCTCGCACCCCCTGCCTCATTGACCGTAGCGACGAGCGCCGCCCGGAGATCCGCCATTTGACTACCCCCACACAGATAGGTCCAGTACCAATCACACATACGCCCGCCACGACAAGCTCACGTCAGACGATACGCCTGGGCACCCTTGCTGGATAGGGAGGCGGTCGCTGGGAGCCATCGGGGCGTGAACGACTTCCTGCGCAGGTGAACGACTCCAGGCAGGCGAGTTGCGATCATGCCAGCTCGCGGATTGATTCGAACAGCGCTGAACGCCCTGACGGGTATCTACGGGTTAGAAGGTCGCGCCCGCCGCGTGCCCGATGAGATGGTCGACCGAGGGGCTACGACAGCCACTCCCGGACAGCACTGCAGGCATCGTCATCTAGCTTGACGCACGCGAGCCACGGGCAAACTGTCCTCTGCGGGCGGCTAGCAGGCTAGCAAGCGCTCCAGCTCGACATGTGCCGAATGCGTGCCGAAGCTGCCTACGCTAACGACAAGAGCGCAGGTCAGACCACTTTCACGGCCGGTTAGCCCCAGAACTGCCGATTATGCGCGACTGCGAACGTCGCAGAAGACAGATCTAGATGTGCGCCGAACGGCGGGACTGTGCGCGGTTATTAGAAGCTCTTGCGCCGTGCGGGGTGCTTCGGCCACCTAGCCGACCAACCGTATGTTCTTATGCATGGGCCCGCTTCGGGCGAACGTCCGGATCTGCCGCGATCTGGTGGCGTTGACGGATGCTCCCCACTAGTCTTTCGGCAGCGGCGGGGAGGTTCGATGGGGCTGTTGGATCGCCTGAGGGGCGGGCGTCGTGAATCGTCAGTGCCCACGCGGCACGAGGCGACTGCCGTATCGGTGTCCTTGCTGACCGGACAAGATGATCTTGAGGTAGTTGGCGAACTCGCATATCAGGACGCCTTGTGGCGTTTGTCGGGCGGGACCCTTGGAGACCGGATTCGCCGCCGCATCGTGGCAGTGCTCGTTCCGGAACCGACGAACCCGTATGACGCGAACGCTATCGCCGTGCAGATTGACGGCCAGGTTATCGGCTATCTGTCGCGGGCAACGGCCCAGGAGTACCTGCCAGGCCTGCGACACCTGATGTCCGCGCGCGGCGGCTACGTCGCCTTGCACGGGGTGATCGTGGGCGGCGGCTACCGTGACGACGGTCCGGGGCGGCTGGGGGTCTGGCTGGAACACGACCCTGCCGACTTCGGGGTCCGCTCAGTCTCTCCGGGGTTCACGTCACCGGGATACGCGGGTGCCGATGGGGTCATGCGGACCGGCTTCACGGAGGCCTGGCTCACCGATGCCGAGGATGATTCCTACGACCTGTCGTGGTTCAACGATCTCCCCGAGGCTGACAGGCCGGCGATCGCGAAACTCCGGGAGTTGCTGGCCGCTGATCCCGATCCGATTGACCGGCACTTCCAGTTCGCCGAGTTGGAAGCACGGCTGTACCGGTCGCGTGACCTGTACGAGTCAGCCTTGGCCGAGTACGACGAGGCGTGCGCCCGCCATGACGCGGAGACGCAAGGCATCTGCGCGGCCTTCATGACCAAGTGGGGCAAGATCCCGCTGCTGGACACGTACCGGCAGATGGCAATACGCCAGCAGAAGAAGAAGGACTGGCAGGCCTGTAGATGGTGGGCCGAACGCGGTCTTGCCCTGTACGGGCAACGGGCGGCACGGGAAGAGGCTGTCGAGGACCTCATCAAGCGCCGCAACCGGGCCATCGCGAAACTTGAAGCCGCAGCCGAGCGGGAGAGCCGGGTCCGGCTGGAACGGCCCCCTACTGCCGTGGTGTCCGCAGCTCCCTCTGGAGGCTTGCCGGGCACAACCGGCCAGGATGCCGAAATCGAAGTGCTTGTCTGCCAAGAATGCAACCGCCGCTTCGAACGCATGCGAGTCCGCGGCCGCAAACCGACGCTCTGCCCGGCATGCCGCACGGCAGCGAAACCGTAACGCGGATTCCGGACTTAACGCGGAAGGCTCCGCTCATGCCGCTCTGCGGTCGTAGACCTGGCGACGCTGGCGCGCAGGCCGCCGGGAGTCAGAGGATTCCGGTGACCGAGGCTGATGTCGGTAAGGCGCGCGGCTGACACCTGCCTGGCATTCCCATGCAGGTATAGGTTGCCGAGGTCTGTGTCTGGTGTATCACGGTGCATCGTCTGGCGTTTCGCGGCCAGGGTGATATGCGTTTCGGCGGGATCGGTTACGATCCGGTCAGGGAGGGCGCGATGAGGCTGGCCGAGGCGAAGGATTTGGTCCTGCGCCTCATCATGGCCGGGCAGCCAGATGCCGCATGGTCACTGCTGATCAGTCCTGCCTCGCCAGACGGTGATCCCGGGAAATTCCTCATCGACGGGAAGGTTGCGCGGGCCATCCACCGCTTTAGTGGCTGGCACGTGCCGATCAACCTGGGATGGTTCAGGGGAGGTTACGACCAGCCGCTCATCAATGGGACCGCGTTCTACTGGTATGCCTTCGCGATCCCTGAAAGAGGAATGTACCTGGCCGATCACTACTTCATCTGCGACTACCTCCAGATCCGCGAATGGGTGCTGGCGTTCACTGCGCCGTTTGGCAAAGACCACCGGAATCACGCCTCGTGGAGAGCTGACCTTCGGCTCTATCCGGGGGAACGTGCCGGCTACTTCCGCTGGGGTGATGAGCCGGTCGGTGTCAACGAACAGCCCAGGCGGGTATTCGAGGTCGACAACGCCGCGACGATCGCTATGCCGCCCCCGGCGGGCCAGCACGTCGGCGGCTACGGAGCCGGCGGAGAGTCGGCTGCGCACAAGCTGCTGAAGTTGTACGTGGCTGGCCACCCGCTTGAGTTCGGTCTGACCTCAGCCGCCATAGCCCATATCGAATACCCGTTCGCCACCGGAGACCGCGTTGACGTGATGTTCGAGAATCACATGCCAGACCGGACGGTAATCGAGGTTGAAGTCGAGGGCGAACGCGAAATCTGCATCGGCATCTACCAAGCCATCAAGTACCGCTCACTCGCCGCGGCTGACGCTGGTTACCCGCTCTTGACCTCACGAGTCAGGTCTCTGGTGGTCGCGTACTCCACCGAGTACTCGAAAGCCCGTGAACTTGCCAACCGTTACGATATCCCGCTTGTCTCAGTAAATCGCGAAAAGGTGCTGCTGGGAGCACGCTAATCCCATGGCGTGACTTACCGAATCTGGCCCCTAGCGAGTGGAGCGGCAATCCTCGGCAACGAAACTGTGCCGCTACCGAACCGGATCCCGGACGCCATCGACGATCATGGCCCTGTTCGCTTCGCCGCAACCGACATTGCTGGGGGATTATTCATTAATCACATTTCCGGATTTACCTGCTCCGAAGCTCCGGCGGTCGTCACGACGGAAAGCTTTCCACAATTCCACAGGCAAAGATGAACGTTTCCTGAGAATGACGGGAAACTCTGGACATGGCAACGGCCCCTCCTTTTAGATCCGTGGTACACAAGACCGAAAGGATCACAGGGAGGAACCGTTGGAGCACTATGATCTCACAGGGTTGACCACCGGGCAACTGCACAAGCTGAGCCTCCTGGTCATGCAGGAGATCGGCTCGCTGGTCAAGGCCGGAGCGAAGAAGCCGCCGGTGGTCGGACTTCTCGACTCGGTGGTCATGGTTGTCATGCTGATGCGCCGCAATGCAACCCAGGCTGCCACAGCTGCGCATTTCCATTGCAGCCAGCCGACGGTCAGCCGGCGATGGGACCTGCTGCGCCCGGTCATCGGCAAGGTCCTCCCCCCTATATCCTCGATCCCGTCCAGGTGCTCGGCCGTAAGGGAACTGCCCTGGTAGACGGCACGATCTGCCCGGTATGGGACTGGAACGCAATCCCGGACCTGTATTCCGGGAAGGCGAATTACCCGGGAATGAACGTGCAGATCGCGTGTAATCTCAAGGGCGGCGTGGCCGCTATCGGCCCGGTTCCCGTGCACGGCGCACGGCACGATGCCTACGCGTTTGAGGCCTCTGGCCTCAAGGAAATACTGGAGAAATCCATAGCCTCAGGCAACGCTGGTGCCGACCTCGGCTACATCGGAGTCGACGGCATCGGGATCGTGCCATTCAAGCGGCTCAGCGAAGCGGAACTCCTGGACTGGCAGCGTGAATTCAACGCGATCTTCAGCAAGATCCGCGCCGCCGTCGAGCACGCCGTGGCAAAGGTGAAGGCATGGCGGATGCTCAGCAGGGAAGGCGGCCGCTAACGCTGCCCGATCGGCAAGTTCGAGAGCATGCTCGCAGCAGTCACCGGTCTGTTTTTCTTTGCCGAATACAGTAATGGTTAATGAATTATCCCCCTGGAATGCGCTCTCGTGCCGCGTTGAGGTATGTCGGAGCACCGTGCGTCTGACGGGCGGCGCCACTACGCAGTGTTAGACCAATTTGCTCTGCGGGACACGCCTGGAATCTCCTGAGCTCCCGAAGGAGCATCTAACACCCCGGCGACCTACACGATCAGGGAGTGCGTCAGCGACTGGCTCGATGAACTGATCTTCGATCCGCACACCATGGACACCTATCGCGGTCAGGCCGAGAAGTGGATCTATCCGAAGATCGGCAGCGTCAAGCTCAAGGACTTCAAGGTGGCTGATGCCGAGCGGTTCTTCCGGGAGATCGCCGCGGTGCTCAGCAAGCGCTCGCTGATGATGGTCAAGAGCACGCTGCGCCGGTCCATCCGCCGCGCCCAGAAGCACGACCTCATCGGCAAGAACGTCGCCGAACTCGTTGACCTGCCCGAGGGCCAGCCGGGGTGCCCGTCCCGGGCGATGACCGAGGAACAGGCGGGCAAGGTCCTTGCGACAGCGAAGGGCGCCGAGACCGCGTACGTCAAGGTGATCGGCATCGGCGAAGCTAGGACCGCCGCGACGCACGCGGCGACCGACGACGGCCAGGTCGCATGTGGCAACAAGCCGCGCAAGAACGCGACGCCGACCGAGATAAGCGCCGACCTAGACGACGCGACATGCCGGGCGTGCCGTGCTCAGCTCGGCATTGACGGCGACGCAGGCCCGCGGCTCGAGGCGCTCTTTGTTCTGTCCATCACGCTCGGCCTGCTCCCGGGCGAGCTGCGCGCGCTCACCTGGGACCACGTGAACCTGGACCAGGGCGTGATCCACGTCTGGCGGTCCACACGGCGAGATGGCGACACCAAGACTCCGAAGTCGCGGCGCTCGCTCGTCCTGCCCAAGCGCGCCATCGACGCCCTCACGGTGCACAGGAAGCGCCAGGCCGCCGAGCGGCTCGCGGCGGGCGAGGCGTGGCAGGACACCAACCTGGTCTTCTGCCACGAAGACGGACGCCAGTACAGCAGCGACGCGCTCAACTGGCGGTTCGGCAAGATGACCAGGCGGGCGGGCATCGGACACTGGCATGCGCATGAAGGCAGGCATACGGCGGTCTCGATCATGAGCACCAATGGCGTGCCGATTCAGGAGATCAGCGACACCGTGGGGCACAAGTCCACCCACGTCACCGAGACCGTGTACCGGCACGTGATCGTTCCCGCCATCCGGGGCGGGGCGAGCGTCATGGACAGCGTGTTCGGCGAGAACGACACAGACGGCCCGGGGAGCAAGACCGGGAGCAAGTAGTCACTTGGTTAGTCACTTTAGCCCTGGACAGGCGTTCGAAATATGCTGTGGAGCTAAGGGGATTCGAACCCCCGACCTTCTGCATGCCATATAAATCTTTACCATCTCGCAATGTGGCTGGATGTGGATCTACCAGCAGTTTTAATCGCCGCATGTCGCTGACCGTAGCCCTGTATCGCTGCTCGCTTGCTCCCTGTCTTGCTCCCCCTGCCAGGCTCCTCGTGCACCACGTCCTCGGCCAGCATGCACAGGCGAACTGAAACGAATCCTCTGTCGTATTACTCCTCCTGCCTGCGTGTTCTTGCACAGCTGCACGACTGGGCCAGTACCTGGGCGCCCCATCGCACTCGCATGCGTAGCCTTCGCGATCACCGGTTTCTGTACGCGTTGCTGCCTCACCCTTTTGGACCTGATGAGCCAACTGCCCATCTTCGGCCAGTTCGTCGATGTCGGGTTTCTATACGCCCTTTGGCGTGACCTTTTGGGGCACAACGGCTCACTCGACCGGTCCCTGGAGGACTGTTTATATACACCCTTTTGCGTGACCTTGTTTGGGACGATCTTCGCGAGGCTGGGGCTGAACTACACGCGCATCAGGTTTCTATACGCCCTTGGGCGTGACTTTGTTTGGGACTTCAACAAGCAGCTCATCCCCACGCCGAACTCGACGTTGTTTCTATACGCCCTTCGGCGTGACCTGTTTGGGACTCCTCCTCCTGGTGGACAGCGGCTCGCAGCCCAACTGGTTTCTATAAGCCCTTTGGCACGCCCTTGTTTGGGACACGTTCGCGTCGAGTTCACGATGGACGTGTGGCCGTTTCTATACGCCCTTCGGCATGACCTTATTTTGGGACCAGTTGTACGCCCAGCTGACCCGGTGGGTCGCCGTCGAGTTTCTATACGCCCTTCGGCGTGACCTTGTTTGGGACGGGTGACCTGCTCGCGCTTGAGCGGGAGGTCGATCTCGAGTTTCTATACGCCCTTCGGCGTGACCTTGTTTTGGACTTCACCGCTAACGTCTGCCTCCCCGAGGGGGCGCAGGTGTTTCTATACGCCCTTCGGCGTGACCATGTTTGGGACAGGCCCTGGACATCAGCGCCAGCAACCTGGCTGAGTCCGTTTCTATACGCCCTTCGGCGTGACCTTGTTTGGGACACGACGTCGGCCGCCTCCCCGACTGGGCGATCAAGGAGTACGTTTCTATACGCCCTTCGGCGTGACCTTGTTTGGGACGACAGGCTGGAGCCGGACACGCACTCCTCGACCCTGATCGGGGTTTCTATACGCCCTTCGGCGTGACCTTGTTTGGGACCGGTCATCCTCACGGTGACCGTGGTGACGGTGCGCCGTGTTTCTATACGCCCTTCGGCGTGACCTTGTTTGGGACGCATGGAGGAACTGGGCAAGCTCGCGTTCGTCCGTCCGAGTTTCTATACGCCCTTCGGCGTGACCTTGTTTGGGACTCTACTCCATCTGGCGGGGCTGTGACCAGCACGGATGTGGTTCATAGCGCAGGTGCCGTCCTGACGGGTTGGAACCGGCCGTTGGGGAAGGGGAGAAACGAACGTTTGCGCTGGTCGGGGGCTTGCGCAGGTGGCGATGACTTTCCATGATCACAAACCACCCCCCGCGCGACGCTCTGACCAGCCGGTACGGTCTCTGCTGCGTGTTGCCCACCGTATCCGGCACGACGATGTCCCGCTCGACAGAGCGGCAGCACATTCAATATAGCCCAGTCCCTTCAGGCAAGGCGGGCCGTGTCCGCGAGGCCAATTGAAAAGGTGCCGGTCCGGGTGGTAGTGGCCATTCTTGCGGTATTCAACGGTGGGGTTCCTGCCTGATTCGCACGAAGGTGACCGAGCGCTCGCCAGGGACCAGGTACAGGTCTGCGGGCTGTCCGACGACGTCGAGGGCGAGCGGGCCGACTCGTTTCTCGGCTAGCGGCCAGGTTTGTGACTGGAGCTGGTGAAATTGGACGTCCTGCCGCCACTGCTCGGGCGGGGGGTTGCCAGGCTGACCGCGCAGGGCCAAGACTGCAGCGATGGCGTGCTGGCCGTCGATCCGGATGCGCGCGAGCCAGTCCGGGGTCCATGCCCACAGGTGTGAGTACGGAGCTGGCGTTTCCGGGACCGCGCCGATGTGGAAGCCGGTGTAGTCCGCCCAGGCCGCCTGGGCTCCGGCCAGCATGCGGGTGATCTGGTCCCAGGTGACCCGTCCGTACGCGATGAGCGTGGCGGTGCCGGGAGCGACCGGCAGGTCGAGGCCCGGATGCCAGGAGGACTGCTCCGCACCCGGTGCCGCGGCCCCGGGACTATCGGTCCCGGCGACGTGAGCTGCGCTTCGGGGGGTGGCGGTCATCGGGCGGCCTCCGTCGGCGCGGCGTCTTCCAGGGCGGGCACGTGGACCGGCTGCGGATCTTCGGACGGGCTGGTGAGGCGGAGGGTGCCCAGACCGCGGGTGGTGCGCGAGCCCACCCCGATCAGGCCGTCGTCGATGTCGCGCAGGACGTGCCAGATGAGGTTGCGGACCCACGGGGCCACGTCGTCGAGCGCGTCGATCCGCAGGTGCAGCTGGCCGGCGGTGAGGGGCTGGGTCTGGAACAGCAGAGCGTCGCGGGCCCCTCCGCTGACGCGGTCGATGCCCACGTGGGTGCGGACCGGCAGAGGGGTGTCCGGGACGTCTTCAAGGTAGGAATCGCGGAACGCGAGCTTGGCCCGCTGGCCCTGGTGGCCGAAGATGCCGCAGCTCACGCAGGTCCCGCAGCCGGTCAGATCCTGGCAGGCGGCCTGCTCGCCGTATCGGGACCGGATGATGTACTCGGCCCGGGACCGGATGATCCCCTTCCAGGTGGACCCGGGGATCAGCGGCGTGCCGCGGCGGCGGCGGGACTGTGCGACCTTGGCGGGCAGGCCGTCGGAGGTGAGCAGGCCGTCGACGATCCCAAAGCTGGCCTGGAGCCAGGGCTCCGGACCGGCGCCGGCGCAGGGGACGTCGCAGGTGGCGACCGTCTCGAACAGATCGGGACCGCTGTGGCTCAGCCAGGTCGACGCGCCGTCCGGGGTGGCGGGGTCGACCGGGCCGTGCCTGAGCCGGGTCAGTGTGGCCCGCCCGCAGCCTTTGGTGCGGTCCCGCCCGATCGCGGGCTGCCAGCGTGCGATCAGCCGCAGGTCATCGTCGGTCAGCGGCTCGCTGCCGGGATCGTGCCGCAGGTAGACAGTGAGAGTACCGCCATCGGCGGCCAGGCGGCTGAACCGCAGCGGCCCGGCGGCGGCCGCGCCGCGTTCGGAGTCGATGGCGGTCTGCCCGGTGATCTCCACCGCGGCCGGATTCCCGGGCCGGGCGTCCGCGCGGTCGGGGGTGAACGCGCTGCCCACGATCCACAGCGGGGACACCACGCTCGCCGCGGCCTCGGCCTGGTTACGCGGCGGGCGGCTGCCCATCAGGCGCTCGTCGGCCGGCGGGTCCGCCTGGGCCAGGTGCGCTCGCAGTGACCCGGCCAGCGCCGAGCCGGGCACCCACGGGCGTCCTTCGGCGTCGAGCAGGATGTCCCGGTCGATCGCGGGGTCGTCCATGGCCAGCGCGCCGACGGCCCAGCCGGGCTCGACCGTGACGGTCGCGATCATCAGGGTGATCGTCACCGGCCCTCTCCCTCCCCGCCGACGGCC
>Ga0335069_10012335_pt1 | contig 12027 bp, 13 predicted proteins | sample Lox_Sample_11_FD_206714 | JGI IMG/M metagenome (GOLD analysis project Ga0335069, IMG submission 206714) | Soil microbial communities from Loxahatchee National Wildlife Refuge, Florida, United States - Lox_Sample_1.1 | ecosystem: Environmental > Terrestrial > Soil > Wetlands | place: USA...
GCTGGTGCAGTCTTCCGCGGTGGACTCCGCGTCGTCGAAGCACGTCTTGCCGGTCTCGAAGCAATCGGCCTGGCACGGGAAGATCAAGCGCTCGAACAGCATGCCGCCGCGCGGGCCGGGGCCATCCGCCCCGGGTCCGGGGTGAGCGCCGCCGCGCGGGAAGCCGCGGCCCCAGGCGGCGGCCGCGAGGCCGAGGACGAACACGCCCAATGGTACGATCGATCTCCAGCTCCGCTGCATCGACATTCCAACCTCCTTCGCCGGCGCGCTCGCATCGTGGGCGATCGGCGCGGCGGCTCGTCCCATGAAACGGCCCGGCGCGAAGATTCCGTCGCGACGGATTTCCGGGCGGGCGCCGTTCAAGGTACGAACCGGACAGGAGGCCTGCCGTGCACAGGGGACGTTCGCTGCCCGTCGTCACGCGTCGCCAGACGCTCGGGTTTCTCGGGGCGGCGGGCGCGGTCGCGTTCGTCGGCGCCGGGAGCCGCGCGCGCTCGGCGGTGTCATGTACGGACGCGCCGTCGCAGACCATCGGGCCGTACTTCGTGGAGGAAGGCCTCGACCGGAGCGACATCACGGTCGACCCGTCCGACGGCTCGGTGCAGCCCGGCGTCCCGCTCCGCCTCGAGCTCACCCTGTACGACGTCGACGACGCCTGCGCCGCCGTCGCCGGCGCGCAGGTCGACGTCTGGCACGCGAGCGCCGCCGGCCTCTACTCCGACGAGGCCGCGATCGGCACCGCCGGCAAGAGGTACCTCCGCGGCTCGCAGGTGAGCGACGCGAACGGCGCCGTCGCGTTCACGACCGTCTACCCCGGCTGGTACCGGGGACGTGCGGTCCACATCCATTTCCGCATCCGGTTGTTCGACGATGCGCAGACCACCTTCGACTTCATCTCGCAGCTCTACTTCGACGAGGTGGTCACCGACCAGGTCCACGCGCAGGCGCCCTATGATGCGCGCGGCACGCGCGACACGCTGAATGCCGAGGACGGGATCTACACGCAGAACGGCAGTGGGGCGCAGCTCCTGCTCGCGCTGAGATCGGACGGGACCGGCGGGTGGATCGGTGGGTTCGACGTCGGCTTGACCGGTCTGCCTGCGACCCGCGGGACGACCACGACCACCTCGACGCTCGTCGTCAGCACCTGCGGGAGCGGCGTCGACTTCACGACCGTCAGCTGTCGGACGACGGAGCTGCGCGACGCCGTCACGTCGGGGCTCGGCGATGGCCCGCTCCGCCGTCGTCTGCTGGCCGCGATCGACCGCCGCGTCGAGCCGCGGGTCGCCACCGCACAGACGCTGGTCGGGGCGGGGAAGGGCGCGCGGGCGCGCCGGCAGCTCGGTCTGGCGGCGGGCGGCCTCCGGGTGTTCTCGGCCGCGTTGGCGTCGCGCGCCGGCCGCACCGGCGCCGACTCGACCACGCGAGCGACGCTCACCACCACCGCCGACTCGCTGCGCGCGCTGTTGGTGGCGCTCCGCGAGACGCTGTCGTAGCCGTGCCCGGCTCAGGACGGGGGCGGCGCACCGGGACCGGGTGGCCCCGAGCGGCGGACCGCGCGCAGCTTCACCTGCTGCTCGGGGTCGAGCTGGTTCTTGATCCGCACCAGCAGCGTGAAGTTCACCTTCTTCACCTGCTGCTCGACGCTGGTCACCTTGGCGAGCTTCGCGAGCACCGCGTTCTCGTCGACGTGGTCGGCCTCGAGCAGTTTCCCGAGCGCCTCCGACTCGGCCTCGAGCTCCCACTGGAGGTCGACGAGCTGCGCCTGCGCCTCGGTCATCGCCTTCTTGATCGCGTCGGCCTGCGTGGGACGGAGCCCGATCTCCTGCTGATGCTGCATGACCACGGCGGGCGGGAAGACCTGGTTCAGGAACGATGGGGGGCCGGGCGGACCGCCGCCGACCATGCCGGGGCCGCCCATGTCCGGCCGGGGCTGTGCGTGCGCCGCCGCGACCGCGAGGACGACGAGTGCGATCAACGCGACCCGCGAGCGGACCCTCATGCGCGCACCCTCCCCGACGTCTGGCGGAGCGACTGGGACTTGCCGGCGGCCGGCGCCACGCCGGGGCAGCCGAGGACCGAATCGTCGCAGCCGATCCCGGGCACCGTCGCATAGTCGGCGACGCCGTAGGAGCCGAGCAGTACGTCGGTCGGGCTCGAGTACTCGCCGACGGCGATCGCCGGCGCGGCGACGCGGCGGCTGGGCTGCCGCTCGAGCCCGAGCCACAGCGTCACGACGGCGGCTGCGGCCAGCGGCACGAGCGCGACGAGGGCACGGCGGGCGATGCGCCGCGGGGGCGACGCGGCCAGGATGCGCGCCGCGAGCGCCGGGGACGGCGGGGTCGCGGGGACGGCGTCCAGCAACTCGTCGAGCGCGGCGGCTTCGTCGCGGCGCCGGCGGGCGTCCGGTGATCGGGCGAGCAGGTCGAGCATCGCGGCGCGCTCGCCGTCGGGCCAGCGCACCGGATCGGCGCCGTAGGCGTCGAGGATCTCCTCCAGGCGCGCGAGCGTCATGCGTTCCCCAGGAGGGCCGGGGCGATCTGGCGGAGCCGCGCACGGAGCGCGCGCCGGCCGCGCGCCAGCAGCGACTCGAGCGCCTCGACGCTCACCCCGATGACCTCGGCAGCCTCGTCGTTCCGCAGCCCCTGGAAGTGGCAGAGCGTGACCGCGACGCGCTGGGTCTCGGGGAGCGTCGCGAGCGCGGTGCGGACGTGTCGTGCTGTCTCCGACTCCGCGAGCGCGTCGACGGGCCCGGCGCGATGGTCGGCGACGTCCGGGATATCGCTCGTGGTCTCGCGCCGCCGGGCGATCCGGTCGAGGCAGACGTTCATCGCCACCCGGTGCAGCCAGGTCGTGAAGCGCGCGGTCCCGGCCTTCCAGCGGGGCGCGGCCGACCACACACGCAGGAAGACCTCCTGCGCGGCGTCCTCGGCATCGGGGCGGCTCGCGAGCATCCGCTGTGCGAAGCTGGTGGTCCGGCCGAGATGCCGCTCGACGAGGGTCTGGCAGGCCACGCGGTCACCTCGCCCGGCCCGGAGCATCAGGACGTCGTCGGCATCGTCCACGTGGTCCCGTGGCCTCGCAATCACTCCCGCTCATGGTCCGGCCCCCCGCGACGCCGACGAGGCGGGGCGCAGCCGACCCTGTATGGACACGTGTCATCCGGCGCTCCCTCCCTCGCACGTCGCATCGCCGTCGACTCTTATTGCTGAAACGGCCCGGGCGGGAAAATCCGTCGCACGCGGCGTCGGGTCGCCGTGGGGGTGGGCACGCGGGGGTGCCGGCTGGGCGCCTATGAGGCGTCCGAGTGCACCGGTCGGCGAGGCGTGGGGACCCTCGGCGGCGCCGAATCGAAGCCCGGCCGACACCCCCGCATGCCCACCCCCACAGCAGCTGCGACGTCGCCGACGGACTTGCCCGCGCTCGCCTTGCACTCGAAGGGTTTTTGCCTACGATGTGCCGGCCCGCGGTTCGGGGCGGGACGCGCACGATGGCAGAGCCCACACTTGGAGTGATCGGCGGGAGCGGGCTCTACGAGCTGCCGGGGTTGTCGGCGGTGGAGCGCGTGAAGGCGGAGACGCCGTACGGCGCGCCCTCGGACGAGATCGTCGTCGGCCGGCTGGGCGGGACGCGGCTCGCGTTCCTGCCGCGGCACGGGCGGGGGCATCGACTGCTGCCGTCGGAGATCCCGTTCGCGGCCAACCTGTACGCGCTGAAGACGCTCGGGGTGGAGTGGGTGCTGGCGGTCTCCGCGGTCGGGAGCCTCAAGCAGGAGATCGCGCCCGGGCACGTGGTGGTGCCGGACCAGTTCATCGACCGCACCTGGGGGCGGCGGAGCACGTTCTTCGGGCGCGGCGTCGTGGCGCACGTGCAGTTCGCGGACCCGGTGTGTCCGTCGCTGTCGGCGGCGCTCGGCGCGACGGCGCGCGGCGCGGGCGCCACCGCACACCAGGGCGGGACATACGTCTGCATGGAGGGGCCGCACTTCTCGACGCGCGCGGAGTCGCACCTCTACCGGAGCTGGGGCGCCCACGTGATCGGGATGACGAACCTCCAGGAGGCGAAGCTCGCGCGCGAGGCCGAGCTGTGCTTCGCGACGCTGGCGCTCGCGACCGACTACGACTGCTGGAACGACGCCCACGCCGACGTCCAGATCGACGACGTCCTGCGCGTGCTCGCCGCCAACGTCGACCTCGCGAAGCGGGTGGTCGCGGCGCTCGCCGGCCGGCTGCCGGCGCGCACGGCGTGCGGCTGCGCGCGGGCCCTCGAGAACGCCATCATCACCGATCGGGCGACGATCCCCGCCGACGTGAAGCGGGACCTCGCGCCGATCGCCGGGAGGTATCTGTGAGCGACGCGATCGCCGTCGTGGGCTCGGTGGCCTTCGACACCATCGAGACCCCGGCCGGGCGGGCCGACCACGAGCTGGGCGGCGCGGCCACGCACTTCGCGGTCGCGGCATCATTCTTCGCGCCCGTGCACCTGATCGCGGTCGCGGGGGAGGGGTTCCCGTCGGCCGAGCGCGACTACCTGGGGAGCCGCGGCATCGACCTGGGCGGGCTCGAGACGCGCGCCGGGCGCACGATGACCTGGCACGGCCGCTACCACGAGGACATGAACGTCCGGGACACGATGGCGCTCGACCTGGGCGTGTTCGCCGACTTCCGGCCGACGCTCTCCGCCGCCGCCCGGCGCGCCCCGTATCTGTTCCTCGGCGTCATCGACCCGGCGATCCAGCGCGACGTGCTCCAGCAGGTGGCGGGCGCCAAGCTCGTCGGGCTCGACACGATGAACTACTACATCGAAAACGCGAAGACCGTGTTGGAGCGGCTGCTCTCGAACGTCGACCTGTTCGTGCTGAACGACGAGGAGGCGCGGATGCTCTCCGGGGAGGGCAACGTCGTGCGCGCCGCCCGCCGGATCCTCGCGATGGGCTGCCGGCGGGTGCTCGTGAAGCGCGGGGAGTACGGCGCGATCCTGTTCTCCGCGGACTCGGTGTTCGCGGTGCCGGCGTACCCGCTCGAGCAGGTCTTCGACCCGACCGGCGCCGGGGACACCTTCGCCGGCGGGATGATGGGCTACCTCGCGTCCACGGGGGACACCGGCGAGGCCAACCTCCGCCGCGCGATCGTCTACGGGAGCGTACTCGCCTCCTTCGTCGTCGAGGACTTCGGCGGCCGGCGGATGCGGACGCTCGACCGCGACGCGATCGAGCGGCGCTACCGCCAGTTCGTGGCACTCACCGAATTTTGACTACGCCTCCGCCCGAGCTCTCCGTCGTCACTCCCGTCTACAACGAGGAGGAGAGCGTGGAGCGCCTCGTGCTCGAGGTCGGCAAGGTGCTCGACCAGATGGGCAGGCCTGCCGAGATCATCGCCGTCGACGACGGCAGCTCCGACCAGAGCTTCGCGCGCCTCGCCGCCCTCAAGGCCCGCGAGCCGCGGCTCCGCGTCGTCCGGCTGGCGCGCAACTACGGGCAGACCGCGGCGCTCGCCGCCGGCATCCAGCACGCCTGGGGCGACGTCATCGTCACGCTCGACGCCGACCTCCAGAACGACCCGGCCGACATCCCCCGGCTGCTCGACGCGCTCGGCGAGGGCGTCGACGTGGTGAACGGATGGCGGAAGGACCGGCAGGACAAGTGGCTCACGCGCCGGCTGCCGTCGCAGATCGCGAACCGGCTGATCGGGGCGATCACCGGCACCAACGTCCACGACTACGGCTGCACGCTGCGCGCGATGCGGGCGCCGTTCGCGAAGGGCCTCCAGCTCTACGGCGAGCTGCACCGGTTCATCCCGGCGCTCGCGGCGGACCTGGGGGCGAACGTCGTCGAGCTGCCGGTGACGCACCATCCGCGCACCACCGGGACGTCCAAGTACGGGCTCGGGCGGACGCTGCGGGTCGTGCTCGACCTGTTGACGGTGAAATTCCTCTCGGGGTTCGTCACGCGCCCGATCCAGCTCTTCGGGTTCGTCGGGCTGCTGTGCGGCTCCATCGGGCTGCTGATGACCGCGGAGCTGGGGTTCGAGCGCATCTTCCTCGGCGTCCGCCTCGCGGGACGGCCGCTCGTGCTGCTCGCGATACTGCTGGTCGTGGTCGGTGTTCAGTTCGTCTCGATCGGGCTGTTGGGCGAGCTGATGGTGCGCACCTACCACGAGTCACAGGGCAAACCGATCTACCGCATCCGGGACGTGTTGAATTGACGTCGGAGCGGGGCGTGCGGATCCCGTGCGGCGTTTCGGGGCGTCTTCAATTGACATCGCGGAAGGGCGCCGCTACGTCTGGAGGCTTATGAAGCTTTGCGTCGTCGGCACGGGTTACGTCGGCCTGGTCGCAGGCACCTGCTTCGCCGAGAGCGGGAACGACGTCATCTGCGTGGACAACCAGGTGGCGAAGATCGAGTCGCTCCGGCAGGGCGTGGTGCCGATCTACGAGCCGGGGCTCGAAGAGCTGATCCGCCGCAACGTCGCCGAGGGGCGCCTCGCCTTCTCGACGGACCTGGGCGACGCCGTCAAGAAGAGCGTGGTCTGCTTCATCGCGGTGGGGACCCCGTCGGGCGACGACGGCGGCGCCGACCTGAGCGCGAGATCGGCCGGGCGATGGACGGCTACCGGGTGATCGTGACCAAGAGCACGGTCCCGGTCGGCACCCACCGGCGTCTCATGGACGAGGTCGCGTCGGCCACCAGTCAGCCCTTCGACGTCGTCTCGAACCCGGAGTTCATGAAGGAGGGGGCGGCGATCGAGGACTTCATGAAGCCGGACCGCGTCGTGATCGGCACCCAGAGCCCGCGCGCGCGTCAGATCATGCACGAGCTCTACGACCCGTTCGTCCGCACCGGCAATCCCGTCCTCGACATGGACAACGCCAGCGCCGAGATGACGAAGTACGCCGCCAACGCGCTGCTCGCCACCAAGATCTCGTTCATGAACGAGATCGCGAACCTCTCGGAGCGGGTGGGGGCCGACGTCGAGCAGGTGCGGCGCGGGATCGGCTACGACCGCCGCATCGGGCATCACTTCCTGTTCCCGGGGGTCGGCTACGGCGGCTCCTGCTTTCCGAAGGACGTGAAGGCCGTCATCCACACGGCGCACGAGCAGGGGATGGAGTTCCCGCTGCTGAACGCGGTCGAGGCGGTGAACGAGGCCCAGAAGCGCCGCCTGGTCACCAAGGTGATCGACCACTTCGGGAAGGACCTGACCGGCAAGCGGTTCGCCGTCTGGGGGCTGGCCTTCAAGCCCAAGACCGACGACATGCGCGAGGCGCCGTCGCTGACGGTGGTGAGCGGGCTCCTCGCCGCGGGCGCGACCGTCGCGGTCCACGATCCCGAGGCGCTCAACGAGGCGCGCCGTCACTTCGGCGACCGGGTCACCTACTCGCGCGTCAACTACGACACCCTCCAGGACGCCGACGCGCTCCTGATCATCACGGAGTGGAACGAGTTCCGTCGCCCCGATTTCCCGCGCATGAAGCAGCTCATGCGCCGCCCGGTCATCTTCGACGGGCGCAACCTCTACGAGGCCGACGTCATGCGAGCGCAGGGCTTCACCTACTACCCGATCGGGCGGGCGGTCGTCCGCTCGCAGGCCTGAGGCGGCGGCATGGCACGGGTCCTCATCACCGGCGGCGCGGGCTTCATCGGCTCCCACCTCTGCGAGCGGTTCCTGAAGGAGGGCGACGAGGTCATCGCCGTCGACAACTTCCTCACCGGCTCGCCCGACAACATCGCGCACCTCTTCGGTCACGAGCGCTTCTCGTTCATCAAGCTCGACGTCACCAACTACATCTACGTCCCGGGGAGGCTCGACTACATCCTGCACTTCGCGTCGCCGGCCAGTCCCGTCGACTACCTCGAGCTGCCGATCCCCACGCTCAAGGTCGGCTCGCTCGGGACGCACAAGGCGCTCGGGCTCGCCAAGGAGAAGAAGGCGCGGTTCCTGCTCGCGTCCACGTCGGAGTGCTACGGCGACCCGCTCGTCCACCCGCAGAACGAGGACTACTGGGGCAACGTGAACCCGATCGGCCCGCGCGGCGTGTACGACGAGGCGAAGCGCTTCGCCGAGGCCCTCACCATGGCCTACCAGCGCGCGCACAAGATGGAGACGCGGATCGTCCGCATCTTCAACACCCACGGCCCGCGCATGCGGCTCAACGACGGACGCGTCGTCCCGAACTTCATCGCGCAGGCGCTGCGCGGCGAGCCCATGACCGTCTACGGCGACGGTTCGCAGACGCGGAGCTTCTGCTTCGTGTCGGATCTGGTCGAGGGGATCGTGCGGCTGCTGCGCTCGGACTACGGGCTGCCGGTCAACTGCGGCAACCCGAACGAGGTCACCATCCTCGAGTTCGCCAAGCGCATCAAGGCGCTCACCGGGAGCAACAGCGAGATCGTCTACCGGCCGCTGCCGGAGGACGACCCCAAGGTCCGCCAGCCCGACATCACGCGCGCGCGCACCCTGCTCGGCTGGGAGCCGAAGGTCGGCCTGGAAGAGGGGCTGAAGCACACGATCGAGTATTTCCGCGGCAAGGTCGCCCCTGGGACATGAAGATACTGGTCACCGGGGGCGCGGGCTTCATCGGCTCCCACGTGGTCGACGCGTTCGTCGCCGCCGGACACGACGTCCTGGTGGTCGACGATCTCTCGACGGGCAAGCGCGAGAACCTGAATCCGAAGGCCCGCTTCTTCGAGCTCGACATTCTCGACCCCGCGACCGCGGACCTGATCCGCGACGAGCGGCCCGACGTCCTCGACCACCACGCCGCGCAGATGGACGTACGCCGCTCGGTCGCCGACCCGCTGTCCGACGCGCGCACCAACATCCTCGGCACCGTCGCGTTGCTCGAGGCGGCGCGCCAGGCGCGGGTGCGGCGCGTGCTGCTGGTGTCGTCGGGCGGCGCGGCCTACGGCGAGCAGCAGACGTTCCCGGCGCCGGAGACCCACCCGACGTGGCCGGTGAGCCCGTACGGCGTCAGCAAGCGCGCCGGCGAGCTGTACGGGTTCTTCTACCAGTCGGCGTACGGGATGCCGTTCCTCGCCTTCCGCTACGCCAACGTCTACGGCCCGCGGCAGGATCCGCACGGCGAGGCCGGGGTGGTCGCGATCTTCAGCGGCCGCATGCTGCGCGGCGAGCCCGTCACGGTGTACGGCGAGGGCACGCAGACCCGCGACTACGTGTACGTCGGCGACGTGGCGCGGGCGAACCTGCTCGCGCTCGAGCGCGACGTCCGCGGGCCGCTCAACATCGGCACCGGCGTCGAGACCGACGTGACGACGCTCGCCCGCCACGTGCAGGCGGTGGCCGGGGGCCGCTCCGAGGTCCGGCACGCGCCCGCCCGGCCGGGCGAGCAGCAGCGAAGCGTGGTAGACATCAGTCGGGCCGCGACGGAGCTCGGGTGGCGGCCGGAGGTGTCGCTCGCGGACGGCCTCCGGCGCACGGTCGAGTTCTTCCGGACGCGCGCCGCGGGAGCCTGACGCTGGACACCACCCGGATCCGCAACTTCGCGATCATCGCCCACATCGACCACGGCAAGTCGACGCTGGCCGACCGGTTGCTGGAGCGCACCGGCGCGGTCTCGAAGCGCGAGATGTCGGCCCAGTTCCTGGACGACATGGACCTCGAGCGCGAGCGCGGCATCACCATCAAGGCCCGCTCCGTCCGGCTCTCGTACACGGCCCGCGACGGCCAGGACTACGTGCTCAACCTCATCGACACGCCCGGCCACGTCGACTTCACGTACGAGGTCTCGCGCAGCCTGGCCGCGTGCGAGGGCGCGATCCTGGTCGTCGACGCGACGCAGGGCGTGCAGGCGCAGACGCTCGCCAATGTCTACCTGGCGCTCGACCACGACCTCGCGATCATCCCGGTGCTGAACAAGATCGACCTGCCGTCGGCCGAGCCCGAGAAGATGCGGCAGCAGATCGAGGACATCATCGGGCTCGACGCGTCGGGCGCGATCCTCGCGTCGGCGAAGGAGGGGATCGGGACCGAGGACATCCTGGAGGCGATCGTCCACCAGATCCCGCCGCCCGTGGGCGACGTCGCCGCGCCGCCGCGCGCGCTGATCTTCGACTCGTGGTTCGACCCCTACCACGGCGCGGTCGTGCTGGTGCGGATGGTCGACGGGACCTTCCGCAAGGGCCAGCGCATCCGCATGATGGCGACCGGGAAGGACTTCACGCTGACGCGCGTGGCCGTGCTCGCGCCGCGCACCGTCGAGGTGCCGGAGCTCGGGCCGGGCGAGGTCGGGCTCCTCACCGCCGCCATCAAGGAGGTCGCCGACACCAAGATCGGCGACACCGTGACCGACGCCGACCGTCCCGCGTCCGCGCCGCTGCCCGGCTTCAAGCCCGTCAAGCCGATGGTCTTCAGCGGCCTCTATCCCGCCGACTCCGCCGACTACGACGCGCTCCGCGACGCGGTCGAGAAGCTCCGCCTGAACGACGGCTCCTTCACGTACGAGCCCGAGAGCTCGCTCGCGCTGGGCTTCGGGTTCCGCTGCGGGTTCCTGGGGCTCCTGCACCTCGAGATCATCCAGGAGCGACTCGAGCGCGAGTTCGGCCTGGCGCTGATCACGACCGCGCCCACCGTCGCCTACCGGGTGGTGCAGACCGACGGCGAGGCGTTCGTCATCGACAGCCCGGCCAAGCTGCCGGCGCCGATGAAGATCGAGCACATCGAGGAGCCCTACATCCGGGCGACGCTCCACCTGCCGACGGAGTTCCTCGGCAGCGTGATGCAGCTCTGCCGGGACCGCCGCGGCGAGCAGAAGGAGCTCAAGTACCTCGGCGAGACCCGTGCGATGCTCACCTACGAGCTGCCGCTCGCGGAGGTCGTCCTCGACTTCTACGACAAGCTGAAGACGCTGACGCGCGGCTACGCGTCGATGGACTACGAGTACCTCGACTTCCGCCCGTCGAACCTCGCGAAGCTCGACATCTTGATCAACGGCGACGCCGTCGACGCGCTCTCCGTCATCACGCACCGCGACCAGGCCTACGTCCGCGGCCGCGACCTCTGCCAGCGCCTTCGCGAGCTGATCCCGCGCCAGATGTTCGAGGTGGCGATCCAGGCCGCGATCGGCGCCAAGATCATCGCCCGCGAGAGCGTGAAGGCGATGCGGAAGAACGTCACCGCCAAGTGCTACGGCGGCGACATCACCCGCAAGCGCAAGCTCCTCGAGAAGCAGAAGGAGGGCAAGCGCCGCATGAAGCAGGTGGGGCGGGTCGAGATTCCCCAGGAGGCGTTCCTCGCCGTACTCAAGGGTGGTGGCGACTGACGGCGGCCTCGTCTAGGATGCGCGCCCATGCCTGAAACCACCCGGCCGACGGCCGCGAGCTTCAGCCGCTCGACGCCGCGTCCGAAGTCGACGCTGCGCGAGTACGCCGAGGCGCTCGGCGTCGCGCTGCTGCTGGCGCTCGTCATCCGGACCTTCGTGGTGCAGGCGTTCAAGATCCCGTCCGGCTCCATGAAGGAGACGCTCCAGATCGGCGACCACATCCTGGTGAACAAGTTCATCTTCGGCGCGCGCCTCGAGATCCCGTTCTCGCAGCAGTCGCTGGGTCGTCTCCCGGGGATCCGCAAGCCGCGGCCGGGGGACGTGATCGTGTTCATCCCGCCGCAGGACCGCTCGCTCGACTACATCAAGCGCGTGGTCGCGGTGGAGGGGCAGACCATCGAGGTCCACGGCCATCGCGTGTTCATCGACGGCCAGCCGTCCGACCCGGGGCACATCCACCTGCACGGTCCTCCGCCGCCCGACGACCCGCGCTTCCGGGTCCCGTGCGGGAGCCTTGCGGGCGGGACGAGCGCCGCCAACTGCGGGCCGTTCACGGTGCCGCCCGGCCACGTCTTCGTGATGGGCGACAACCGGGAGCAGAGCTTCGACTCGCGCTTCTGGGGCCCGGTGCCGATCTCGGACGTGAAGGGGAAGGCGGTGGTGATCTACTGGTCGTGGGACGGGGGCGACCGGTGGGTCCGGTGGGAGCGGCTCGGGCACCTGGTCGACTGAGGCTGCGTTGGCGGCGGT
>Ga0335069_10012336_pt1 | contig 12026 bp, 32 predicted proteins | sample Lox_Sample_11_FD_206714 | JGI IMG/M metagenome (GOLD analysis project Ga0335069, IMG submission 206714) | Soil microbial communities from Loxahatchee National Wildlife Refuge, Florida, United States - Lox_Sample_1.1 | ecosystem: Environmental > Terrestrial > Soil > Wetlands | place: USA...
ACACTGCCAAATGCGCGATCCAAATGCTCCGCGATATAAAACTTCGGTCGATCATCGTCGGGAAGCACCAACTCGGTGCGCTCGACCTCTCTACCTTCCTTCCATGGCCATGCAATCGTTCCCGGTATCCGCATGAGCGTCGTTGGATTGACAACTGCGGTATCACCGCCGAGTAGAGTAGCGACTCCTGTATTCCAGCGTTTGACACGTACCGGGTCGGTTTCCGTGTTTTCAAGGCGCCAAAACATCTGAACCCGCTTGTGCGGCTTCCTGCCGGTCACGACGACCATGTTCGGGCGGCAGAAGGAATAGACACCCGGCGCACGCTCGGCGACGCCGGGATCGTCAAGATCGACCCAGCAGCCGGGCGACTGTTGAAAATCCTCGTCTATGATGAACTTGCGCGACTGCGCCTTGATCAGCGCAGGCCGAAAATACATGGCGTTACCGGGGACGCTGTTTGTCTCGACAACGAAACGCGTTATTTCCTCGGTATCTGTAGGGTCAAAGCGCTTGAAAAGGTTGAGTTCTCCAGTAGTGGCATTGCGCCACCCTACCTCGACTTCTCCCACAAGGCTGTAAAAGTACCAGAATTCGAAGCCGCGCCGTATCTGATCGGCGTCAGGCGCCAAATAGCTTTCGGTAGGGCCTGCATATCCGACCATCAGAAGTCACTAGGCCAATGCCCGTTGAGCCTGAGCTTATTGACGATCCGATCCAGTACCGCCTTTTGTTTGGGTGTCAGCCTGCCCCATTCGAGGATTGATTGACGAATGGATGACAGAAAGTCGTTCTCCCATGCCGTAAGGTGCTGCGGTACCTCCAGGCATTCCTTGATAAGCACAATGTCGATATCGTCTTGTGGAGGCGGCGGCGCGGATGAGCGATGTTGCTTTCTTGCTCCTGCCCTGATGATCAAATCATCCCAATCCAGCGCCAGTGTCTTGACGATCGAGTGAGCGCGGCGCGCTGCTGACGCGACTTCTCCGTCGTGATCGCTGCTGAACATGCGCAGCACCTTCACGAGCTTGTCGCGGGCGGTCTCGTCCATGGATGCCCTGCCCCTCCTGCCCATGAGGAAGAGTGCGAGCGCGGCGCCAGTGGCTTCTCCGGGCAGGGAGGAGGCGCGTTGCGGCTTGTCATCGGGTCATGACTCCCGATCGAGCCGCGCTCGCTGAGCAGGATATACCCTGCTCTTGTTACGGTTCAAGCGGCATTAGAACTCTGCGCCCACGTCAGCCGCTTCCTTCGGCGGCGGAGGTGCACTGGCCCGCTTACCTGTCACGGGTGGCGGTACGTTTGGCTTCGCTGCCTCTGCATGTCCGTTCGTTGCGGCACCGTTCGTTGCCGCCGCAAGCGGCAAATCCGCCGGTCGCTCGATCCACTGCGCGATCTCGAACTTCGGCGCGTAGTTCGTGCTGGTGTTGGCGCCGGTTCCGCTCTTAACCGGCACCGTCCCAATCAGCTTCACGACCGGTAGCTTACCGGCCTTGGCCTCCGGTGCATTCAAGAACGTATTATGCAGTTCGTCCACAGCGCCGAGTACGACCTTCGCCGTATGAGCCCACTCGCGCACGTCACCGCCGATCGACTTGGCGAGCTTCATGCGCATGCAGAATCCCTGCTTGTATAAGGGTTTTCCCTTATCGTCGTTCCCTGCCGGACGCGGCGGGATCGGCTCGCCGACCTTACCGAGACGGAAGTCCGGTGCTGCACCGGCAAAAGCGATCCAGCCTACTTCGATGGTCGCCAAGTCCATCACGCAGCTAAATCCCTGCGTCACATCCACATCGTCCTTGACCCACTGTCCCGATGCGTCCTGGCTGCGATCGACGCGGAAGAACCTTCCGGCGCGCGCGTCATACTTCACGATCGGTGCAAAAGTTGCCGTCTCGCTGGACGTATTGATTCCGAGTGCCATGATTCACCTTTCACGCTTCGTGCCGCCGCAGCAGGGCGCGGCTCCCCATGCGCTCACTCTACTTTCGTAGCCCGAGCGAATTCGTCGATAGTTTTCTCCACTGCTCACAGTGCGGCGCGGCCGGACAAAAGTCCTCGCATCTCACGTTCTGCTCCGCGATCGTTTCGATCCGGTATTCCGCTTTCCCGTTCTTCACCTTCGCTTCCATCATTGCCCTTTCGGCGTCCGACAGATCGTTGAACAGCTTCGTCGCCTTGACGTTCCCATCTTTCCACAAGGCATAGACCGGCGGTCGCGCCCATCTCTCTTCTGCCGTACATTCCGGCAATTGATGCTGCGCGTGGCCATGGGCCATCAAGCGCTCGGTAATGTAAGCCTCCGTCTGCTCGGCCGTCCACATCGGAATGTCGAAGACGCCGACCGGCGACTGCGGGTAGAGGTCCGGCGCGTGCTTGGCTTTGGACTTCTGCCAGTCTCTGAATACGACCACGACTTGAAGGCGGTTGACCGTCGCATCCATATCCTCACGAATCATGAGAGCGTAAATGTTGAGCTGAGCGACCCACCCAGGCTTTGGTCCGTCCTTGAGCGCGTAGGTGCTCGTGGATTTGTAATCCTGCAATGCTTGCCCTTCGAGCAGCAGCCTATCGAATGCGCCCGAGATGATCCATCCATGCCGCTCGATGAAGAGACGCTTTTCAGTCACCGCCTCGTCATCGGCGCGCTCCAAGACGCCATGGAGCACCTGGCCCATGAGCGACCAGATGCGGTCGGCGACATCCTCCGTGATCTCGTCCTTGTGCTTGATTTCCAACGCACGCTTACGGGCGCTGTCGATCAGGCCGGTGACGCTGATGTTGGCGTTGCCGAAGCTGTAGGGATCGCGCCGAACGGCGTTCTCGATTGAACGCGGCAACCCTAGCTTATTCGTGAGAATGGTCATGTCTCGATGATCTCTACGCCATAGAGCGCCAGCATCAGTTTCTTCTTGACCCGATAGAGTGGTGTCCGAACACCCTTGCAATCTTCGACGATGTGACCATCTGGCCCCGCGCCATAGTCGAAGTCGGCCACATAGGTTGCGATCAGAATGCCGTTGACCTCAAGCCGAAAACGGCGCTGTAACTTCAAGTCCGAAATGATCTTTTGCCGTTCCAGCATGCGCAACTCGCCGTAGCGCCGAGCCTCTTTCTTGCTGGCGAAAGTGATGCCATCTACCGTCGTTCGCTCGTTGCCGTATTTCGAGCGCTTCTTCTCGTCGCCGACGATCTGCGCCGCAGCTTGCGCGCGGGCGGCCGGGCCGAGGCTTGTGAGCGATATGTTCCGGGTCATGGCTTGCCATTTGCGAGAAAGCGCCGCCGCATCTCCTTGATGGCCTCTTCGTAGGATAGGCGGCTGTCTAGCTCCGATTCGGCCTCGGTAAGGTAGTTGCGCTCGCGGCAGTAGCCCCAGCCATTACACGCGACGGGCGAATAGCAGCGGCCTTTCAGGCATGGCTCCGGGGGAGTCATAGCAGCACCTTTTGCTCGGGCTTCTCGCGCGGGAGGATGTCGCGCAGCAAATCGCCCTGTCGCTGCGCCTGCTCGATGCGGCGGCATGCGATATCGAAGTAGCCGGGATCAATCTCGATGCCGATGAACTTGCGGCCGAGGCGCGCGCAAGCAACGCCCGTGGTGCCACTGCCCATGAAGGGATCCAGGACAAGTCCTGCCGTCCACTCGACAACGACGGTCATAAGCTCAATGGGCTTCTCGGTCGGGTGAAAGCCGTTCCCTGTGCGCGGGACCTCGACCGCATCAGTGGGGCGCTTCTTAGGGAAGAAATGCCCCGGTCCACGATAGAAAAGGCATCCCTCGGTCTGGCGTGCATGTTCATGCTCAAGATCGCCCATTGACCAATTGTTTTTGACCCACGTCACAAACGAATTAGGTTTTGGAACAAATGTAAGGTTGTCCCATCTGCAGAATATATACTTGCTATGCTCGACCGCTAAATCGCATGACCATAAGAGCAGTTCGTCGCTGTCGTCGTTTTCTATAGGATTGTATCTATCAATCCTATAGTTCGACTGGAACGTCATCCCATACGGCGGATCAGTCACCACCGCGTCAACCTTGCCGAGCGTCGGCTGAATCTCGCGACAATCTCCTAGGTAGAGCGTTGCATCGCCGATTGTCTCGACGCGGCTCATCTCAGCAGATTTCCCCAATCCTCGCGGTCCATCGCCCATGCGGTCGCGGCGAAGGACAGGGCGAGCACGATAGCGAGGGTCAGCGCGGCGTCGCAGAGGGTCATGGTTGCCTCACAGCGGCTTGCAATTGATGATCTCATGGTTATCTTCATCGCCCATAGAATAATGCGACCATTTGAACTTATCCCAGTCCATCAAATCGACGAATTTTTCTGCTTCTTCGATGCTCGTCGCCTCAATCTGCACTTTCGCCCGTTCGATTTCCGCGACATCACGCTGAACTGTCACTTCGAATGTTCTCACTTGTCCTTCGGAATACGAACGACCCCATAGAGGGTCAATCTTCTGAATGCGACGCGCAAACTCACCCGCCGGCGCGTCAATCGACTTAGCGATCTCCTCCGCATTCAGTGGTCCAAAGGATGGATGTCTGCTCATCTCCTCCTCCATCTGATCGCCGCCACGATCGCACCGGCCGCGAGGGGCGCCAGCAGCATGAGCGCGGCGAGGGCGGCGTGCGGGTTAGTCATCTATCTCTCGCCGCGCCTTCTCGCTCAAGGCGGCGATGATAGCGCGCTGCTCCGCGATATGTGCTTCGATGATCGGTTTCGCGAGTGCCCACGGCACATTGAACAGGCGCCGCATACTGTCGCCAGAGGGCACGCCAAGTTCTAAGCCATTGGCATGTCGTCCGAATGCATCGCGAATGTCAGGCGCGCTCCGACGCCCCATCGCTTCGACGATCTCAGACAACAGTTTTTCTGCGGCCTCAATGTCGCGATATGCAAGTGCGATTCCGCGCGCTGTTTCTGACGTAATCATGTCTTCACCTTCCTGCGTGCTCGCGTGGCGCGGTCGGCCGGCGGGGCGGTGCCGGTCGGAAACATGTCCGGGCGTAGCACCTCCGTCGGTACGCGCCCGCCCGTAGCCTCTGCCAGCTTGTAGACATAGAGCGCAGGCGCCCTGTCCCATTGCGACACCGCGCCTGGCGTCACGCCGAAGAGCTTCGCTACGGCGCTGACTCCGCCAATGATCTCGATCGCCTGTGCAAGCGCTGCATCTCTCATAACGCGCGATGATACCGGGGCAGATTTTTTTAGCAAGCCTAAATTTTATGGGTTGACTTAGCGTTTAGGATGGCTAATATCTCCCCATCGAACGCGCACACGGGAGACGAGAGATGACGCAGATCAAGATTGAGGCCGCCACGATTAGCCGGTTGCGCGAGCGGCTGAAGGACCGCGCATCGTGAGTGTGATGCAGTGTCCGACATGCAAGGGGACTGGCAAAGTTGCGAGCCCGGATACCCTCGGCGGTCGCATCTGTATGCTGCGCGACGCTCGCGGTTTGACGGTGGCTGATATCGAGCGCGGAACAGGTCTATCGCACGCGACGCTCTGGCGCGTCATCAAGGATAGCGTTTGCAAGGTCGAAACGCTTGTAGCTCTCGCTGATTTCTTTCAAGTATCGGCCGATGAGCTTCTTGGACGGAAGGGCCACGAACCATGACCACCCTCACCCTGCGCGCCATCGCTGAGTTAGAGGCGCATCCTGGCAACACCGACCGCGAGGCGCTGGAGATGTGGCGCAGCGAATGCATACGACTACCTCCCTGACGGCCTGCGCGAGCGCATCGCCCGCGACACGCCGAAGGCGATGGCAGCCAGAATGCGGGAGAACATGCGATGACGAAGACTGACACATTTCGGCGTAAGCTTCTCAGGATAATGCCGCGCGCATGGCTAGAGGATCAACTTGGCAATGAGGCGCGGCCGTGGCAGATGACGCGCACTGAGCTTGAGGCACGCCTGTTTACAACGGGAAGCGCCGAGTTCTGGAAGGACTTGCTATTCGAAATTCAGCGCAAGGCGTCGGTCGCACCATGACCACCCTGCACCAATCGCTGCGCCTCCGCTGGCGCCGTTCCGGCCTGTCCCCCGGCGCCGCGCGGCTCAAGCGCGAGATGGAGGCATTCGAGATGCGGCGGAGGCTGCGTGAGATGGCGAAGTACCTGGCGGACACGCATGAGGAGAGGAAACATGACGACGGCCGATGAATATTTTGCTTGGCGCGATGCCGAGCGCAGGAAGCACCGCACGATGACCTCGGCCGAATATGCTGTTTGGGTCCGAGGCGGCGGGGATGCCATTTCCTCGCCGAGTCAAGCGAACGCATTCCCTGGCGGGCTGACGATTATCATCGGTCCCGAGGCATCAATCATTGGACGAACGTCAGCCTGAGATGGCGGCGGCGGCTCGGCGAGGAGAAGGAGGCGCATGCCTTCAGGATGGCGAGCGAGAAGAGCGAGGCGCAGACATGATCATGACTAGACTAGAGGCCCGCCGCATTATCCGCCGGGCGATCGTCAAGGAAATACGTGAACGCATGGCGGAAGAGCCTCCGGGTTTCCTGGTAGATAAGTACGGCGAACAGTCTGCTGCCGTAAGGCTCTACAGGTCTGAGGCCATGCGCTGCGCCACGCGAATCGAGAGGATGGATCGATGACCCCGCTCGCCGCCGCTCGCCTCGTCCGCATGGCGCGGGTCAATGTGCAACAGACCACGCTCGCGCCGCGCAGGAAGTCACGTTCATGGGCGTGGATGCTTCCGGGCAACATTTTGGCGTTGATCTTGCTGGCGCTGATCGCGATGGGGAAATTATGATGAAGCAGCCTTTCGTGGAGTTCTTCAGTCCGGCATGAGCAAGCGGTATTGGTGGTTCACCTACCGCCCGCGCTGGCTTGCTCGTATGTACTGGATCATACGAATTATCTTGACGGGGAAATTGCCATGACCGCCACGGCAGAAGAGACGGCCGCAACGCTCGCTGATGACGCCTTCCACGACTTGGCGAATAGCGACATCGAGACAGCCATCCGATGCATTCGGGAGCGTATCGCCGCCGCCCTCCACGAGCACGCCGCAGCGGCGCGGGCGCAGGGGTGGACGGCCGGTGCGGAGGCGATGCGCAGTGCGATCGGCGCGCATGTCACGGTTGAGCAGCGAGCGTATTTTAGTCGGATCGGGGTGGCCGCCCCGCCGGAGGAGCCGAGATGAGCGATCTGGTCGAGAGGCTGCGCCTTGCGGAGGAACGCGCTGAGTTTCACCGGCTGGACTACGTTCGCGCATGCGAAGAGCGCGATGCGGCCAAGGACCGCGCCACCGCAGCGGAAGCGAGGCTTGCCAAGTGCTGCGAATGGCTGACCGAAATCGCGCGCATCGCTGATGATCGCGGCCAAGCCGGTGTTCTCAGCATGGCGCGCGAGGCCCTTGCGCAACTCGACGACACGCCAGGAGACAAGTGATGGCTCCTGAAGAGATGGCAGAAGCCTTGCGCCGGCTTGGCTACCAAGTCACGGCGCCGATTGATCAGAAGACTTGTCTACATCCGCACATGACAGGGTCGGGATCGCTTAGCGGCGATGGCTCGGGGCACAGTTCGATGCGCTGCCCGGATTGCGGATTCGCTTCTGACGAGACGTGGGGTCCGAATGAAAAACGAAGCCTGCTTTGGGGGCTATGCCGATGAGCGGGGAGACCGACGCATTCCTCCGCGAGCTGATCGCGCATTGCGACAAGGCCGACGTTGTGACCCTACAAGGCTACGAGTTTCGTCGTGATCATGATTCCGCGCTCATCGCCGCCCTGGCGCGGGTAGCTCTCGCGGTGTCGCGTGGTGCGATCGGCAGTTTCCCGGAATTGCGCGATCTGGACGCGGTGATCAAGCGGGCGAGCGAGGGAGAGGGAAATGGGTGACATGCCGACAGGCTACGAAGACGAAACCAAAGCGATGGCGGTCGCCTATGGTGCGCTGAAGCATCTTGACCGCGCAGCGTGGGTACGAGCGTTGACATGGCTTCAGGCACGGCTCAAGGACGAGGATGCAGCGCGCGCCGCGAAGAGCGATCCGCAGCCATGACCGCGCCCAAGCCTAAACCGTTCGAGGAGTGGACCTTCCGGATGCACGCGAGCTGCGTCTGGTGGTTTCTTCGGACGTATAGACTGAAGTGCGTCTTCGCTGACCTAGACCGAGAATGGAAACTAGAGATGATAGCGACGTGGTATGATGGCCCGATCTATCAGTTGTGGTTCGGCCCGTTCGTCCTTTGCGTGGCGACACCATGACCCAGGACACCCCTGTCGCGCAGACCGATGCCGAGCGGCTGGCCAAAGCGCGCGAAATGATCTCGCCTAGCGACGCCGTGGCCTGGATCGAGGAGCGCTACGCCAATTGCCTCCGGATAGCAGCTACTAAGAAGGACGTACATGATCGCGCTAGCTGGCTCACGGATGCTGCGTTTTTCGAGATGACGATTGCCTTGCTCGCCGCCGCGACCTCGCGGAACGAGGCGCCCCCGTCCGAAAAGGCTATCCGTGACGCTGAGCGGCGCGGCATGGAGGACGCGCTCAAGTCGGCGCTCGTCATGTGCGAGCATGTGAGCTTGAGCTACGAGAAATCAGACCGTCCGATGAACGCGTCATTCGGGGCCGAAAGCTGTCACGAAGCGATCGCCAAGCTGCGCGATCGGATGCGCGCTGAGACACACTACGCGCGCCCCTCAGCGCCGAGCGAAGCGGACGATCGCCCTCTCGCCGAAGTTGTCGCCGATCTGCGCGCGATCCCCTCCGGCTTTCCGAAGGACGCACATGCGAGGCTTGACGAGATGCGGGGAGCGCCGAGCGAAGCGGAGGTGCTTCGGACGAAACTTGATGCTTTGCCGCGATGGTGGAATAGCCTTACCGATGGGCATCGACATGCGCTAAATTCAGGGGCGCTATCGATGTGTGATGAGGCGTTTGAGGCCGGGATGCGCGCCGCGCTGGCCGCGATCGGCGGGAGGGAGGGGTGATCTTAGCTCTGATCGTTCTCGTGGTCGCGGGGCTCTTCATCTGCGCCCTGCCCGATCACCAGCAAACGCGCGATCTCGCCCTTAAGCTCCGCATTCTCCCGCCGTAGCCGCCGCATCTCGGCCTCGGCCATGAGGCGGTAGCTCGGAGGGTAGGTGTCGCTCATGAAAAAAGTCTCTTGTGCGTTAAAGCAAGTATGGTCAGGATGTGAGTGCTGCGGCGGCGTGGAAGGACACGCTCGTAAGTTCCGAGGTCACAGGGGTTACTGTCGGGTCACTTGCTCATTCGCTGGTGTCTAGTGGGGTAAGCCTGGGTTCACCGAAACGGCGATGAGAGAGTCCGGTCATACTGTTGTGGCGAACCCACGTAACGGAGGGGCTGCGCTCGGATGCTGAAGGCCCCCAAGCTGGTGTCAAGCCCAGCCCGCAGCGAGATTCTTCACTCACTTCGGTTGCTCGCACCCGAAATTGCGGTCCAGCGTCGCCGAGACCCAGATCGACGTGACATGCACGCACACGGCGTTCGGGTCTTTCGCCAGCTCGGCGATGATGCCGGGGATGTCCGCGCAGCCGCCGAGAAGAGGGACGAGGATCGCGAGGGCTCTCACGCTTCTCCTTGCGCCTCAAGTCGGCCGAGTGTGCGGAAAGCTTCACCAGCATCCCAAGTCTTCGAGCCAGAATCGCCGATGCTGTTGGAGCACATTACCGCGCTGCCGTACGCATCCATTTGATCCTTCACGACTTGGCTCTGTCCGACAGCCATCGTATTGCTCACATACTGCCACTGGGGGTATGTGTTCCAACGCCATGGCTGCGAGTAGATGTACCGATCGACGAACACCGGATATGTCGTCGGCGCGTCAGTGATCGCCTTCACCTTGTCCTTGATCTTGGTCCAAGCCTTCTCGCCCGGAGGCCCATCAAGGTTCTCGGTGAAGCCCTCAAACCACGCCTTGAATTCGCTGAGGTTCATATCAATCTCCCTTTGCAGCCTGCGTGAGCGCGCCCAAGCCGCCCGCGATCTGGTTGAGCCACGCGACCGTCCCAGGCTGCTGCGCGACCGCTGCAACGGCTTCTGCCGTTCCGCAGGCTCCGGTGACATAGGCCGTGAGGTTGTCGACCGTGGCAAGCGCGCCGCCCTTGACGGTGCCCTTGGCGATGCCGGCAGCCTGCGAGGCGACGCTGCATGCCGTAGCGACATCTGCGGCGACGGTCTGCACGGTTGTGCCGACGTTTGTGCATGCGGCCTGTGTGGCTAAGAGCGCCCATACGATTAGGCCGAGTGTTCCAAATGCTGACCATGCGTCTTTCATTTGCTAGGTCCGATCTGCTTGGTTGCGGTGAGTCGTCCGTAAAGCGCGACGATGCCGCCGACTGCGCCCGCAGCCGTCGCGATGAGCGACACGAGCTGGTCCTGATCCGCCGGCAGGATTTGCACCTTGTTGTGCGTCGCGACCGCGAGAAGCGTGGCGACGATCGCGACGAGCGAGCCCCAGACGCCTTTGCTCGCATACCATGGTGTCGTGTCGTTCATGCTTCATGGTCTCCTAACTCGCTCTTCGCGGCTACGTAGGCGTGCTCAACCGTGCGCCCCTCGCTGTCGCATAGATGGATTTGCATCATGGAGGCGCTTTCTTGGTCGGCAAACTTGACGGCGAAGTCGAAGGATTCTGACCAGTCGTCGCGCGGGCTGCGACCGCGGGCGCCAGGCGACCAGTAACAAAGCCGATCCCTGACCCACCGTTCGATCACCCACAGTCCAGCCATATCAGCCTCCTATCTCGCTCTCGGCGCCCTCAATGAGGCGCAGTATTTCGGCGATTTCCGCAGGCGGCGCAAGCGCTCCTCGCTATCGGTCATGATTTTCGGCCCCCTGCCGTGCGATCTCCGCCGCGATGCGGGCGCTGTAGTCGGCGATGTTGCCGGGACCATTATAGCGCGAAGCGAACTTCTCGCGCGCTGCGCTATCGTCGCGCAACTGATCGACCGTGAAGGCGATGCCGCGTCGCGTGCAGAACGTGTTGAACATCGCAAGCTGATCGTCAGGCGAGGTCATGAAATCCATGATCGGCTTCGCGTAACCAAGGTCGTAGAGCGTCATACCCATGATCTGGTAGGCGCCCCAGGACGTGGAGTAGATCATCTCTGCGGTAGCGAGCGAACAGCCATGTATGGCTTCAATCTTGGTGATGAGACTTCTCTCCGCCGCAGGGCGTGCTGGAAACGGGCTTTGAAAGACGAGCGGCTCAAACCGCATCGCATGCGGGTTGTTGCCGCTCTCGATCTGCGCGATGACGCTGGCGAGGTCCATCAGGTCTCGAATCCCCGCAGAAAGCACATGACGCCGCGATACGGCGACCAGCATGCAATCGGCTCCCCGGTGGGATTATCCCGCTCGGTCAGGAATGCCTCTGGCGGAACCGCGGCCCATCCGACGCCCTTGCCCTCGAAGAAGCGATCGTCGATGAAGACCTCATAACCCTGCCCGGTGGTCCGCTGCTGAACCGGCCGGCAATCGGAGATCGAGCAGCACGGCATGTTGTTCTTATCGCGCAAGCTCTCGTAGAATGACTTGTACTGCCCCGTGCTGTTGGCCGGAGGGGCGCCGATAGAAGGGAAGGCGAGGGCGGCAAGGACGATAAGCGCCAGCACCGAACGCGCGAGAATCCGCATCTCAGCAGAGACCAGCCTTCTTGATGACGGGGCGCATGATCTTCGAAGGCGCCTGCTTCTCGTTCATCGCATGCGGCTTCGACGAATAGCGCTTGCGCAGCATTTCCGTGATCTTCATCACGCCTTCGCCGCCAGGATGCTTCATGTCCATGCTATGACTTGCTCCGAAGGATCAGCGTCACTATAAGCCCTGCTTGGCCTGTGATCAATGTCCCTGCCGCGAGCAAGGTGATCCACCACAATCCCTTCACGGATGCGCGGATTTGCCCCCACCGTTCGGCGCAGACTAGCTCGTGGGCGCTGATGCGAGCATTCACGGAATACACCGTTACATGCTGTTGATCGTCCATCTCCGGAACCGAGATAGTATCGCCCCGCGAGAGGAAACCTAGCAT
>Ga0335069_10012337_pt1 | contig 12026 bp, 11 predicted proteins | sample Lox_Sample_11_FD_206714 | JGI IMG/M metagenome (GOLD analysis project Ga0335069, IMG submission 206714) | Soil microbial communities from Loxahatchee National Wildlife Refuge, Florida, United States - Lox_Sample_1.1 | ecosystem: Environmental > Terrestrial > Soil > Wetlands | place: USA...
AACGGAGCCGATCACTTCGACCTCATCGACCCTCACAGCAACGCCTGGAAGCAGGTGGAGAAGATTGCGTTACAGACAAGCGCCTGAGCGATCGCGGCGGACGTCCACTTTTTAGATATTGCTCATCACATCTTAAGTCCTCTAGAATCTGAATCAATCTTTCATCTGACTTTCGCGATTGCTTGCCATCGCGCAAACTCAAGGTTCTCCGCAAACACATGTCTACAAGCAACGCTAGTACAGATCGGGGAAACACCTTTCCTTGTGACGAGACTCCGTACCATCTGCTGTTTGAAAACGGTATGGATGGAATGATGTTCACCTCTCCGGACGGCAAAATTCTGGACGCGAATCCTGCCGCCTGCCGGATGTTTGAACGCACCCGCGAAGAGATCATCGCAGCCGGCCGCGCCGGCCTGATGGACGCCTCCGACCCTCGCCTGCCCGGACTGCTGGAACAGCGGCAGCGGACCGGCAGGGCTTACGGTGAACTGAACGCCCGCCGTCCCAACGGAGAAATGTTTCCGGTAGAGATCTCATCCGTCGTCTTTAAAGATGCGGAGGGGCACACGCGCACGTGTCTGATCATCCGCGATATCACGGAACGAAAATCGGCAGACGCGGAACGGGAACGCCTCATCCACGAACTGCAGGAGGCCGTCGCGAAGGTCAAGACGTTAACCGGACTACTTCCCATCTGTGCCCGGTGCAAGAAGATTCGCGATGACGCCGGCCGCTGGCACGCGCTCGAGATCTACATCCGTATGCATACTGAAGCCGACTTCAGTCACGGAATCTGCCCGGAATGCCGCCTGCTGCTATACCCGGGACATTGACACGTCTGGTCCCTGCCCATACGATTTTGGCTTCCCGGAAACCCACAATGCTGACTCGCGCTCATCGTCGTTGCTTGCTGCTATTTGTCGCCGCGATGGTAGCGGCGGCTTCTGCTCCCCAGGCCGACCCAAATCGGTACCTCGCTGACGTTAAGGCGTTGGCTTCACCGGAGATGGAAGGCCGGGGGGCCGGAACCAAAGGCCTGAGTCGCGCCGAGCACCTGATTGAGAACGAATACAAAAATCTTCACCTTGACCCCGCTGGCGTAAATGGTTATGCGCAGCCGTTCAGCGTCATCACTGGAGCCCGCCCGAAGAACGACAACAGGTTTTCGCTCGAAACGGGAGACCGCAAGCAGGTTCTCAAAATCGAGCAGGATTTCGTTCCTTTCAGTTTTTCGTCCTCTGCTCAAGTCGCAGCGCCCCTGGTCTTCGCCGGATACGGAGCCACTGCTGACGAATTTCATTATGACGACTACGCCGGCCTGGACGTGAAGAACAAGATCGTCGTAGTCCTTCGCTACGAACCCTCAGGCTTTGCGGAAAAGTCGGGCAATCACGGCCTGACGCAACATTCGCAACTCATCACCAAGGCGATCAATGCAAGAAACCATGGAGCCCGGGCTCTCGTCGTCATCAACGGCAAGCTCGGCGAAGGAGAGGACGATCTTCTGACGCGATTCGGAAGCGTCAGCGGTCCGGAGAACGTCGGCGTTGTGATGGTGCAAGTGAAGAACGCAGTAGCAGACGCGTGGTTCCATGCAGCAGGGAAGGCGCTAAAAGACGTTCAGGATCAGATCAATTCCAGCACCAAACCGGCTTCCTTCGATTTTCCCGACACGCTGCATGCTTTCCTGAACGTCGACATAGAAACCACGCGCGCAACGGTGAACAATGTCCTGGCCTGGTTGCCCGGTCAGACCGACGAGTACGTCATCGTTGGTGCCCATTATGACCACCTCGGGCGTGGCAACTTCGATTCGCTCGCGCCTTCGCAGATCGGCCAGATCCATCCTGGTGCCGACGACAACGCGAGCGGTACCGCCGGCGTTCTGGAATTGGCGCGCATGCTCGCGCCCCAGCGCGGCAAGCTCAAACGCAGCATTCTGTTTATGAACTTCGCCGGAGAGGAACTCGGGCTTCTCGGTTCAGCCGAATGGGTGAAGGAGCCCACTCGTCCCCTCGACAAGGCCGTCGCCATGATCAACATGGACATGATCGGCCGGATCAAAGACGACAAGGTCTACATCGGCGGGGCGGGCACAGGATCTACATTCAAATCCGTGCTGGAGAAGGCTCAGAAAGAGGCCCCGTTCAAGATCGAGTACTCGGCAGGAGGCTATTCGTCCAGCGACCACACCTCCTTCGTGAGCAAAAAAATCCCGGTTCTCTTCTTCTTCTCGGGCCTGCACTCGGATTATCACAAACCGTCCGACACCTGGGACAAGATCAACGCTTCCTCCGCGGCTCGCCTCCTTGACATGGTCGAGAGCGTGACACTACATCTGGCGGACGCTGACGAACCTCCTGCCTTCCAGGTAGTTGCGGAAGAGAAGCCGGCGGGTGGCGGAGGAGGGGCAGGGTACGGGCCGTATTTCGGATCAGTTCCCGACTTCGGGCAAGTGGAGAACGGGGTGAAGTTCTCCGATGTGCGGCCGAACTCGCCCGCCGCGAAAGCAGGGTTGAAAGCAGGAGACATTCTCGTGCAATTCGGTGACAAGCCGATCAAGAACCTCTACGACTTTACCGATGCACTCCGGCGAAGCAAAGTCGGCGATGTAGTGGAAGTGAAGGTCCTGCGCGATGGTCAACCGGTCACTACGAGCGTGAAACTGGAGCAACGCAAATAAGACGTTGATTGCCTTGATCCGTGCTAATCCGCGTACTCCGTGGCAATGAAGTGCGCGGTAAATCCCTTATAATCGTCGGTCAACCTGCGAGGAATCCTTTGCCCTTTGACGACCTACGCCAGTGGATCGCCGCGCTCGACCGCGCCGGCGAACTGAAGCGCATCAGAACTGAAGCCGATCCGATCCTGGAAATAGCGGAGATTGCCGACCGCGTCTCGAAGAGCCGCGACTCCAAAGGGAATCCAGGCGGCCCAGCACTTCTCTTCGAAAACCTCAAGAGATATCCCGGCTCTCAGCTTCTCATCAACCAGTTCGGCTCAGACCGCCGCATGAAAATGTCCGTCGGCGTCAGTTCCTACGATGAGATTGCGGCGCGCATGCGCATGTTTATGGACGTGAAATCGCCGCAGGGCTTTCTCGATAAACTCAAGATGCTGCCGCTGCTCACCGAGGCGGGTAGATTTTTCCCGCGCACGGTCTCGACTGGTCCCTGCAAAGAAGTCATTAAGCGCGACACCTTCTCTGTGCTCGACTTTCCCATCCTGCAATGCTGGCCGAAGGACGGCGGACGCTTCATCACCCTGCCGTGCGTGGCCACACGCGACCCTAGATCCGGCAAGCGCAATCTGGGGATGTACCGTATGCAGGTCTATGACGAGCGCACCACGGGGATGCACTGGCAGCGCCAGAAAAACGCGGCGGAACATCAGCGCGAGCTGATGCGAGCTGCCGTCGAGGGAAAGTCAGCGGCGGTGGACATCATGGCCCGATCGTCCGGTGGTTCGGTGCTGCCTGAAGGCGAGCGCCCTTCCGGCAAGATGGAGGTTGCCGTTGCCATCGGCACCGATCCCGTGGTGACCTTTGCCTCCATCGTTCCTGCTCCTCCTGAGATCGAGGAATATCTCGTAGCAGGCTTTCTGCGCGGAGCCCCGGTCGATCTCGTCAAATGCGAAACGGTCGATCTGGAGGTCCCGGCCACAAGTGAAATCGTCCTCGAAGGCTACATCGACATCGGAGAACTCCGGACTGAAGGCCCATTCGGTGACCACACCGGGTTCTACTCACTCGAAGATCTCTACCCGGTTTTCCACGTCTCCTGCATCACGCACCGCAAGGATCCGATCTACGCGGCCACAATCGTAGGCAAACCGCCGCAGGAAGATGCCTACATGGGCAAAGCCGTCGAGCGCATCTTCCTGCCTATGATGAAGCTGACTATCCCCGAACTGGTTGACATCAACCTGCCAGTCGAAGGTGTCTTCCACAACCTGATGATTGTCTCGATCCGCAAGTCTTATCCCGGGCACGCCCGTAAGGTGATGAACGCCATCTGGTCGCTGGGCCAGGCGATGTTCACGAAATGCATCGTCGTCGTGGACGAGGACGTGGACGTACAGGACTTGGCGGATGTCACGCTGAAGGTCTTCAATCACATCGACCCCGAGCGCGACATCCAATTCACGCTGGGCCCGGTCGACTCGCTCGACCACGCCAGCCGCCTGCCGGACTTCGGATCAAAAATGGGCATTGATGCCACACGCAAGTGGGCGAGCGAAGGTTTCACCCGCCCCTGGCCGGATGAAATCAAAATGGGCGCCGCGACGAAAGCGCTGGTGGATTCCAAATGGAAAGCCCTGGCGAAAGAACTGGGACTCTCGTGAACGAGCGACATTGACCCTGATTGTGTGGCTCTGCGGAAGCGTTTTTCTTTGCGTCCTCCGCGGCTTTTCTTTGCGCTCTCTGCGGTGAAGCTTTTGACTTTCGCTGCTGATTCGGCCGGGCTCTAGGGGTCGGTGACAAGCTTCCCGGACGCAAGATCATTCACGAGAGTAAGATCAGCCTCGAGGAAGTCAAACTTCCGCAGGTCTTTGCTTTCCGCCCACTGAATCTCTTTGAAGATCCGGTTCTCCAGTTCGCCCTGGTACTCCCGCACGACGTAGAAGCGTAACTCCACCATCCCGCCATTGGGATATTCATGCTGAATGCGGACGAGTTCGTCCCCGATCGTGGCCTGAATTCCAAGTTCCTCATCGAGTTCCCGCCTCAGCGCATCGCGCGGCTGCTCACCTTCCTCGATCTTTCCGCCGGGGAACTCCCACTTCAACGGCATGGTCTGATGCCGCGTGCGTTGGCAAACCAGCAGCTTGCCGTTCTCAACGATCAGCGCTGCCACAACACGTTTCATGATCGGGCAGGACCTGTAACCTGCAACGCGCTCGCCACCGGATCAACGCAACTGGTGAAGGTGAAGGCGAACGCCGCGATGCCGCCCGCGCAGCGCAACTCGAGTTCGTGCGTGCCAAACGCGTGGTTGTTCACCAGAGAATACATACGCGCAGAATCGACCAAGACGTAGCTCTCCAACTCGCCACGGTTATTACGCCGAAACCGCGTGTCGCGGGTCCTCTGCTTTTCCATAAGAGGCCTGCCGTCCTGCAGGAGGACGACTTCAGTGGAGGGTGCGTGGGGGCAAGCCATGACCAAGTTTACGGCTGCAGCTTCATACTTCAACCGCAAAGTATGTGCCCCGTCCTCAACTGCCTCGAAGTATTCGGCCGTCGCAGCCCAGCGGCCATTCGCATAGAAGAAGTTCTCTTGCACGTTGCCGTCGAACGCGTAATCCGCAATCTGGTCTTCTTTGAACCCACCTTCGTTGCCAATCCGTCCCCGGCGATGCCCAAGATAAAGTTCCCCCGTCGGGCGAAAGCAGACGGCCCCGGTGTGATCCTCTTCACGCACCGGTGCCATGATCGGCGGCAACTCGATGGCTGGTTCAATTTCACGCAGCAGTTCCTGGATCACCTGTTCGCATTCCGCGTAACCACTCTCCCCGAAGTGTCCATAGCGCAGGTAACCGTCTTTGTCGAGCAGGTACTTGGTGGGCCAGTAGCGATTCGCGAACGCTTTCCAGATCTCGCGATTGCCGTCGATCACGATTGGATACGTAAGCCCGAATTCACGAATCCCGCGCTCTACGTTGGATCCATATTGTGCAAAGGTGAACTCCGGCGTGTGAACGCCGATGACAGTCAGTCCTTTGTCCCGATACCGTTCGTGCCAGGCTTGGACGTACGGAAGTGTGCGAATGCAGTTGACGCAGGTGTAATCCCAGAAATCGACAAGTACGACGCGTCCCCGGAGCTGATGAAAGCTCAGAGGAGGAGAGTTCAGCCAGACACGGCCAATCTCAGGCGCACGTACTTTGCCTTTCTCGACCCTCATGCGCCGGCAGCTTCCAGTTTCTTTTCCACAAGCATGGCGCAGTGCTGCACAAAATCCTGATGCTCGGAAGTGAATGCGGCAGGGAAGTGGCTGTCGATGTCTAATTCGCCCACGACTTGGCCGTGCGCAAAGATGGGAACAACAATCTCCGACTTGGTCTCAAGCGAGCAGGCTAGATATCGTGGATCTTTGCTCACATCGTCTACGATGACCGTGTGCCCGCTTGACGCAGCCGCGCCGCAGATACCCTGATTGAGCGGGATACGGGTGTGAGGAGTCATCGCGCCCTCGAATGCGCCCAGCACAAGCATCGGCGGTTGCGCTCCCGGTTCGAGCATGTAGAACCCCACCCAGTTGTACTTGAGCATACGTTCATGCAGAAGCGTGACCATCGAGCGCATCAGGTCCTGGGCGGTCCGGGAAGATTCCGCCAGTGCGGTGATGTCCGAGCGAACTTCATCCAGTCGTGTGACCACGGGAGCTACAGAAATCTTACCTCAGCCATTGGTGTTTTCGGCTGCTGAAGTGGGAACGTCTGTAATCCGGCGGATTCCTTTCGTGCGAGGAAAGATTTCGGGATGAATCGCGTGCGCTAGGGCCTCGAGTCCTTGCATCAGCGTTGGCGCGGGTGTATTCAGGAACTCATCGCGAATGCAGTACACGCGCCCCGTCCCGACGGGTGACGTCTGCTGCCAGGCTCGACCTGTGATGATCTTTTCCAGTGGCACGCGGTCGCCCGCTCCGCACCAAGCAGCGATGATGATTTCCGGATCCAGCGAGGCGATCTCCTCAGCCGAGCACTGTCGACCGGGTGAGCCTACGAAGTCGCCTCCCGCCGCTTGCACCAGTTCTGCCACCCATGGCTGTGATGCGATGATCGGCTTGCCCCACTCTTCGCAAAAGACTCTCGGCCTGGCGCCACCGGGCACTCTCGCCCGGATGCGCTGGATTTGCTGCTGCATGGCTTGGATAGCCTCTTCTCCGCGCTCAGATCGTCCAACGATTCCTGCAATGCTGGAGATATCGCCATAGATGTCGGACAGATTCCTAGGAGCAAGTCCCAGAAACCGCGCACCGGACTTTAGAATCTCGGCCAACGCTTTCTCCTGAAACGGAACCGCCGCAATTACCAGGTCGGGCTCTGCAGCTGTGATCTGGACGGAATCAGCCGTCCACGAATCCGACAAAATCGTGCGTGGGCGATCCGCAACTCCGGGCACGACGTCCGCGCAATAGCGGGTACAGGCCACAACCCGGTCCAACTCCCCGATGCAGTCGAGAATGACAGTAGCGCTGGGTTGCAGCGAGGCAATGCGGCGCTGAGTGTGGTCCAAGGCCATAGTTCATCTTAGCTGCCCGGAACCTAGCACAGCCCGTGCAAAGACCAATTTCACCGCCAACCGCACGGGCTCGGCTCCCATCTAAAGAGGCTCTCAATCCTTCGCTTCGAGGGAATTTCGTTTGAACTCAAGAACCCTTACTTTTACGCTGCTGGTATTTGCGCTTGCGGTCACTGCCCCCCTCGGAGTGGCAGGCCAGACTCCGACCACCAACTTCACGCTTACTGTGAAGCTAGCCGGCACCGGCTCCGGCACGGTCACCAGCACCCCGGCTGGAATCAGCTGCAAGCCCACGTGTAGCGCATCGTTCGCATCCGGCACGAAAGTGAAGCTCACTCTTTCCGCCGCGAAAGGCTCGTACTTCGCGGGATGGAGTGGCGCCTGCAAAGGCACCAGCGCCTGCACCATCACCATGAACAGCAATCTCAGTGCGACGGCCACGTTCAACATCAACAATACGGTCAAGGTACTCAATCACATCATCTTCATGGCGCAGGAGAACCGCAGCCTCGACCATTATCTTGGCGCCCTGCGCCAGTACTGGCGCGACAATAAGTTCTCCGACATCTCTTTTGACGGCCTGCCGCAGTTCAATCCGACCTCGGGCAACGCGCCGCTCTACGGTCCGCCGCCAACCAATCCGGGATGCGACCCGAAATATCCGCCACCCAACGACTGCATTGTCGACAGCAGCAGCCCACAGGTCACGTCTTATAAGCTGATCACGGAATGCATCGAGAATCCAAGTCCCTCGTGGAACGAAAGCCATGTGGACTGGAACCTGAACAATCCCTACTCGGCAACCCCGACACTAGACGGGTACGTATGGACGAATGCGCACGACTCGCGCAACATTCAGCCTCCATACCATGACACCAACGGTATCCGAGTTATGGGTTACTACGACGATACAGACCTGAATTACTACTACTACATGGCGTCGCGATTCTCGACGTCAGACCGATGGTTCATGCCCACCATGAGCAGAACCGAGCCGAATCGGCACTATATGATGGCTGGGACGTCGCAGGGATATGCGTATCCGATCGGCACCGACAGCAAAGATCAGAGCCTGCTTACCGTGACGCCGATTTTCGAGGCCCTGCAGAATGCTGGGATCAGTTGGAAAATCTATGTCGATCCCACGGGTACAACCTGCGAGTCAAACCCGACTGCGCAATGTCTGCTTGGATACAGCTATATCCAGGATTTCCAGTGGGGGCAGACGATTCCGCAGAATTATCCCAACAGTCTGGTCCCCCTCTCGCAGTATTTCACCGACGTGCAAAATGGCACGTTACCGCAGGTGGCGATGATTGAGCCCTCGTCGCCAGCGGGGCTCGATGAGCATGGATCAGATTCCGACCAGTATCCGATCAATATCCAACTCGGCGCGCAGTTCGTCTCCTCGCTCATCAATGCGCTGATGACCAGTGTCTCGTGGAAGGACTCGGTGTTCATCCTGACCTACGATGAAGCCGGCGGAATCTACGACCACGTCGCGGCGCAACCGGCAAAGAGCCCGGACGGAATCAAGCCGCTGGACTTGCTGCCCGGGGACGTCTGCAACGGCCCGACGACCGGGCCGACCTGCGATTTCACCTATACGGGATACCGGGTGCCCCTCATTGTGGTCTCGCCTTACGCTAAGAAACATTATGTGAACCATCAAGTCGCTGATCACACGGCGATTCTGAAGCTGATCGAAACACGCTTCAATTTGCCTGCCTTAACCAAGCGCGACGCGGCGCAGCAGAACATGACGGGATTCTTCAACTTCAACTTCCCGCCGTGGATGACGCCGCCCACACCGCCACCACAGAGCACAAGCGGCGCGTGCTATCTGAACAAGCTGCCGTGAGCAGCGTGTTTGAGTTGTGCCCGTATTTTCTTCGCGTTCTTTGCGGCTGTCTTAGCGCCCTTGGCGGTTTGCTTTTTACTGCGAAGGCCGCAAAGAAATACGCAAAGGACCAAAAGGAAACTACACGTCAGCAGAGAATCTCCGCCGCAGCAAAGCGGCTAGGGCATCGAGAACCAATTGCGCGGCGTGCCCTGAAGCTTGAGGCAGGCTTCCGACGGAAAGGATCAGATCTTCTCGACTGAGCTTACGGGCTTGCACCAAGTCGCCGCCTGCAACCAGCTCGGTTAACGCCGATGCGCACGCCATCGCCGGAACGCATCCCTTGGCTTTGAATTTGATCTGTGCAATCCGGTCTCCCTGGAATTTGACGCTCAGCCGAATCACGTCCCCACAAACTGGATTCTCCAATTCGACGGTGGCGTCCGCATCGGGAAGCTCTCCCGCATTCCGAGGATTCTGAAAGTGATCGAGCAGTTGCGGAGAGTACATCGCATTACCGCCGGCCGGCTCCCTCAGGAAAGTAGATCGTCCACCCACGCTCTCGCGCCAGCACCTCCAGATCAGGATTCGGGTTTACCGCAAACCCATACCTGGCGGTGTCAAGCATTTCGATATCCCACCGCGAGTTACCAAAGGCGGCGTCCATCACTTTGCCCGCGACGTCGCGCAAGGCCTCGGGTTTTCCCGGTCCGGAAGGTACGCGGACAAGTCTGTCAGTCACCAGTCCGTTGTTGACTTCTACTTTCGCCGCCAGGATCTTGTCGTGTTCAATCCCGAACTGCTTCATGCCAGCCCGGATCACCCACTCGTTTGATGACGACACCGCCCAGATCTCGCACCCGCGCGCGTGAAGTTCGTAGACGAGTTGCTTCATCTCCGGAAAGACGCGTCCAGAGAAGTACTTGGTCATGAACTCCGTAGCGGCCGCCATGACTACCTGCTCCGGGAGGCCCGCATGCATGGTGACCATCTGCCCGCACATATCTTCTTCGCTCACCTTGCCGGCTTTATATTCTGCGTAGCGGGTCCGCATCGCGCGGCCAACTTCCTGGGAAACCACTCCGCTCTTGATCTCCCAATCGAAGAACGTTTCCCCCGCATCACCCGACCAGAGGGTGCCATCACAGTCGAACGCGGCAACACGTGGTGCAAGCCGCAACACGGATTCAGTGAATTGAGTGGCAGTTGGATTGAGGGCTTCAGTGCTCGCTGTGTCCATGCACTTTGACGATACCCCGGGCAGGCAGGAATCTGCAACGGAACGGGAACCTACTTCGTTGCCAGCCCCGCGTAGTCCTTAGGAGTGTTAATGTTCAGCGCGACGTAGGGATCATCCACCGCGAGATACCGCAGGTGCTCCTGGTGCCGATGCTCCACCTCTCGCGCATTTCCCGTAACTGGCTCGCGCAGGAATCGCTCGATCAAGTCCCGCCCTGCAATGAACGGATGCCCGTGTTTTCCGGAAAATTCCGGAACGAGCCCCCAGATATTTTCCGGCGCAGCCTCAAACCCCTCGCGCAACTTCCGCACCGTTGCGGCACTTGCAGGCGGGCGGTCCACCAAAGTGACGATGGCCGCATCGCGCCCACGATTCAGCACTTCCCGAAGTCCTACCTGCAACGAACTGAACTGCCCCCGGCTGGGATCAGGATTGACGACAATCGAGGCGCCATTAATATACGCGACGGCCGCCAGCGTGGCTTCGTTCCGCCCAGCAACCACAAGTACAAAGTCGGCCGAGGGCAACAGCGACTTGATGGCAGCAGAAAGAAACGTGTCGCTTGAGAGGTTCTGTGCATTCAAACGAGGTGGCCAGGGCAACAGCGCTTTGTCAGTGCCCATGCGCGAAGAGTCCCCCGCTGCCAGAATCACCCCGGCAAAACTCGCCCGTTGCGACATGCTGCGGAAGATAGCAGAAAGCGAGAAGAAAGTCAGTGACAGGAGCAGTGAAAGACATCAAACGACCAGACCTCGAAGGCACCACGGGAGTCAGGCTTTTCCTTCGTGTACTTCAGTGTCCTTCGTGGTTCCAGATTTTTCGTCTTCGGCTTTAAACCAGCTCATGTGCGGCAGTGCCGAAGAAGCATGACGACGAATTGCAATAAGCTCGCCGGTAATTGCGACCGCGATCTCTTCCGGCGTGACCGCGCCGATATCCAAACCAATCGGCGCGTGAACGCGATCAAACAGATGAGCCGGCAAGCCTTCTGCCTGCAGCGCCTTCGCAATCTCGATCACCTTGCGCTTTGACCCGATCATGCCAACGTATTTCGCACGCGTCTGCACCGCCCAGCGCAGAATGCGCATATCGTCGCGATGCCCGCGTGTGACGATCACGATGTAGGACGACTCACTCGGGTCCAGCTTCTTCATCGCCTCATCGAAATCGAGCGCGTGCACCTCGCGAGCGGCAGAGAAGCGCTCTGCGGTCGCGTAAGAAGATCGGTCATCCGTGACGATCACGTCGAATCCCGAGGGAGCGGCTGTTCTGCAAAGATTGATGGCAACGTGCCCTGCTCCGAAAATGTAAAGCAGGGCCGGAGGCAGCACCGGCTCGACAAAAACCTCCAGTGTTCCACCGCAGACCAGTCCCGTGTCGTACTTGGGATCCTGGTTCAGATCGAACTTCAGCGTCCGCGGCTTCTCGGATTCCATGACTTCGCGGGCTGCCTGCCACACATCAGCCTCTACACATCCTCCGCCGATTGTCCCCGCAATCGAACCATCGTCGCGCACCAGCATTTTGGCCGTCTGAAACGAAGGAATCGAGCCGCGCACATTGATGATCGTAGCGACGGCCCCGCGACGGCCCTGGCGGCGAAGTTCGACGATCTGCTCGTAGATGTCCATGCTTTCACCAGACTATCGGGGGGGGAAGGAGGGGTCAACCAGCCTTCGTTAGGAGTCTTCCCACAGG
>Ga0335069_10012340_pt1 | contig 12025 bp, 11 predicted proteins | sample Lox_Sample_11_FD_206714 | JGI IMG/M metagenome (GOLD analysis project Ga0335069, IMG submission 206714) | Soil microbial communities from Loxahatchee National Wildlife Refuge, Florida, United States - Lox_Sample_1.1 | ecosystem: Environmental > Terrestrial > Soil > Wetlands | place: USA...
TATGGGAGGGTGGTGTTCGGGAAACCCCACGGCGGCCGGGTGCGCGGTCAGGTCCGTCACGCGCAGCGCCGGCGTGTCGAGCAGCGACAGGCTCAACAGCCCCTTGCCGACCGGCAGATGTCCGATGAGTGCAGCGGTGTCGGCGTCCATTCCCGCGTGGATGAACCGGAGCAAGTTGCCCTCGGGGTCGCGGATGGCCAGCGCACCGTACGGGGCGGAGGTCAGCTGCCTGGCCGCGGCGATGATCCGCTGCAACGTCGCGTCGAGATCACCGACATCTGCACCGATCTCCACGAATACGCGGAGCAGCTGCTCCATCTGGTCGCGCGCAGCCAGCAACTCGTCGAGCTGGGCGTGCATCCTGCTGACCAGCTCGCGTTGGCCCAGCCCAGCAAACGCCGAGCTGCGTTCGTCGCTGGCCACCCGACCTGTACCTCCACGACGCCTTCAGCGATGGGGCAACTGGCGCCGGACAAACCGATACGCACGAAATGAGCGACGCGAGATGCCTCCCGTCAGCTTAGCCCCTAGGGGTCGGGCACCCAAGGTGGGCGGCCGCGCGTCCGGCACCTGCCGTCGCGGAGAAGCCGATAGCAAACCCTGGGCGGGTTGTCCGTGCCGCCGACTAGCCGGGCGGTTCCTCCGTGGGCGGGCCCGACCGCTGATCCAGCTTGGAGGCGAACACCGCTGCCTGCGTCCGCCGCTCCATGCCCAATTTGGCCAGCAAACGCGAGACGTAGTTCTTCACGGTTTTCTCGGCCAGGAACATCCGCGCGGCGATCTGCCGGTTGGTCAACCCTTCACTGAGCAGCCCGAGCAGCGTTCGCTCCTGTTCGGTGAGCCCCGAGAGCGGGTCTTCACGTTCCGCCGTGCCGCGAAGCTTTGCCATCAACGCCGCGGCGGCCCGGTTGTCCAGCAGGGATTTACCGGCACCGACCTCTTTGATCGCGTGGGCCAGCTCCATACCCTTGATGTCTTTGACGACGTAGCCGCTGGCGCCGGCCAGGATCGCCTCGAGCATCGCCTCGTCGGAGGTGAACGACGTCAGCATCAGGCACCGCAGGTCCGGAATATCGGACACCAGGTCGCGGCACAATTCGATCCCGTTCCCGTCCGGAAGGCGCACGTCAAGAACGGCGACGTCGGGCCGCAGCGCCGGAATTCTCGCTTTCGCCTCCGACACGGACCCGGCTTCGCCGACGATTTCCAGCTCCGGGTCCGATGCGAGCAGGTCGGCGAGGCCGCGCCGGACCACTTCGTGGTCGTCGACGAGGAAGACCTTGACCATGACGAGTTCTTTCTGCTGGTCGGGAGAGGCAACGGTCATGAAGCCACCGACCCAATATCCCATAAATTCATCACCGCCCGGGCTCACAAGTGCTGCTGATTGACGACCAACACCGAGCAGTCGGCGCCCTGGAGCACGGCGCCGCCGGACGGCCCGACGAGTTCGTTCACCTGCCGGCGGTTGCGGGCGCCGACCACCACCAACCCGACCGACCGGCGCAAGGCCAGGTATCCGAGCAGGCCGCCGTGCACCGCCAGCGACTCGACCCGCAGATCCGGATAGCGTCGCTTCCACCGCGCCAGCCGGCGGTCGAGATCGGCGAGCGCGCGGCGATCGCCCGCCGGCCCCTCCTCGTCCGCCGCGGATCGGCAGCAGACGATCGCCCGGACGGCGGCGTTGCGCAGCCTGGCCTCCTCGACGGCGGCGCCCAGCAAGACACCGTTGTCGGGCGACCCGTCCAGCTCGACCACGATCGAATCCGCGGCGGGGTGCTCGTCACGGGCCCGAACGATCGCGACGGGGCATCGCGCCGATACCGCCAACGCGGCGGCGACCGAACCCACCCGCCCGGGCTGGAAGTGCCGCAATCCGACCGCGCCGACGCACACCATGGCCGCCGACGCCGACGCGCCGATCAAAGACGCGATCGCCGGTCCCGGGACGACTTCGGCTTCGATCTTCACCGGTCTGCCCGCGGCCTCGATTGCCTTGACGGCGCGGCGGATCGACGTTTGCGCGGCCTCGGTGTCGCCCCGCTCGGCCGCGCACAGCAGCCGCAGGGGCGCATCGCGACTCATCGCCTCGTCGACCGCCCAGAGCGCCGCCCGGATCGCCGCCTTGGAGCCATCGATGCCGACGACGATCGACTGCGGTACGGCCAAACCTTCCATGGACGTTGCCCGGGCCCTAGCGGCGGACCACAAGCACGGAGCAGTCGGGGTAACCCACGATCGGATGGCAGTTCGGGGTGGCCAGCCCGGCGATCTCGGCGGCGTCGGCGCTACCTACCACCGCCAATCCGACTGCGCCACTGCGCTCCTCGCCGGTTCTCACCCCGGTGCCCGCCGCAACGATCTGGACGTGCACGTCCGGGTAGCGCCTGACCCAGCTGTTCAGTCGCCGATCGATCTGACGCACGGTGGCGTGGCGGCGGCGGCCTTGCTCCATGGCCTCGTGCACCACCGCGTCGTTGTCCGGCTCGTCGTTGAGCACCACGGCGATCACGCCGAGCTCGGTCGGCGAACCGTCCGCATTGGTGCGGATGATCGCGACCGGGCATTGCGCATCCGCCACCAGCGCGGTGGCCGTCGGGCCGAGCAACCCGTCGGACGCGCGTCCCCGCCTCGAGGTGCCCACGCAGATCAGCGCCGCGTCCTGTGATTCGTCGATCAGCACCTGCCCGGGATCGCCCGACAGGATGGCCGTTTCGACCTCGACAGGCTTTTTGATCCTCTGCACCGCGCACTCCGCTTGGGACAGCGCGGTTTCGGCGCGCTCGAGCTCCCACTCGGAGATGGGCGCCGACCCGGTGCCCGCCTCCCGGCGGGGGACGACGTAGACGAGGCGTAGGGGCAGCTGCCGGCTCACCGCCTCCTCGATCGTCCACTTGGCGGCGTTGACCGCGGCTGGTGAGCCGTTGATGCCCACGACCACCGACTTGGCGTCCAGCTCGTTCATCTCGGCTCCTGACTGGTTCAACTCCTGACCACAGGCTATTGCGCCGCCAGCCGCCGGGCAGGGGTCGTTTGGCCTTATCTGGGAAGCCGTTCGTCAGTAGCGATGTCGCACGGTTCGGCGGTGCGCGCGAACAGCTTCTCCACATCCGCCCGGTCGCACGCGGCCGTTCCCGGCGTCGTCAGCATCGCGGCTCCCGCGGCGATGCCCAACCGAACGGATTTGACGAGCGGCCAGCCGCGACAGAGCCCCACCGCGATCGCGGCGACCATCGCGTCGCCGGCCCCGACACCGCTGCCGCCCGGCATCGGAATCGCCGAGAAGCGCTGGCCGCCATGCCTTGTCACGAGAAGCGCGCCCTGATGTCCCAGGGATACCAGCACCACTTCCGCGCGGCCGCTGTCGACGAGTTCGCGCGCGGCGGCGAATTGCTCGGCTTCGGTGGCCAGGGGACGCCCGACGCACTCCCGCAGTTCTCGCACGCTCGCCTTGAGCAGGAACACCCCCGAGGAGACGTGCTGCAGGCCGCCGCCGGAGGTGTCCAGGATGAGGCGGACGCCCAGTTGCCGGCACATGTCGGCGACCCGCTGATAAAAGTCGGCGGTCACACCCGGCGGCAGGCTGCCACTGGCCACCACGAATTCGGCCGACTTGGCCGCCGTGCGCAGTTGCTCCAGGCAGTGCGCCTGTTCGCGCAACGTCAGCTGCGGCCCCGGCAGGACGAACCGGTACTGCTCGCCGCTGCTGCTCTCGTTGACGGTGAAGCTTTCCCGCGTCGCCGCGGCGATCGGGACCTGCCAGAACGGCACGCCTTGGTCGCTGAGCAGCTTCGCGATCAGGCCACCAGTTGATCCGCCCGCCGGAAAAACCGCCAGCACCGACCCGCCGAGCACGTAGGCGACGTGCGCGACGTTGATGCCCCCGCCCCCGGCGTCGTAACGGGTGGCGGCACAGCGCAACTTTTCGGTCGGGCGCACGACGTCGACGCTCGTGGTGATGTCGAGCGCCGGATTCATCGTCAAGGTGACGATTTGCGGCCGGCTCGCAGGCCGCTGCGCTGGCGTCTGCATGATTACTCCGGCCATCGGCGCGGTTATAGGCCGGTCGGATACGTCTCGGGCGTTTCGCCGGCGATCCACAGGCTCGTCACCTCGAGAGGCTCGAGAGCGCGGGTCTGGTCGATGTGGATCATCGCGTCGAATTGGTCGGCCGGCCGGACGTGGAAGTAGTGGCTCTGCCGTTCCGTTTCGGGCCGGTAGATCACGCCGATGGCACGCCCCAACCGAACCGCGCTCAGCGCGTCGGTGGCCTCGGGGCTGATGAGCGCCGACACCAAGAACGCGCTCCTGCCCGTCTCGTGCAACAGTTCTTCGATGCTGCCGTTGAGCGCCGGGCGCACGACCTTGCGCTCGGCCGCGCCGCCCCAGTCGCTGGCGGCGGTCACCGTGCCGGCGTACGTGCTGAACCCGATGAGACGTGAGTCGTCGCCGTACCGCTGGCGGGCAAGCTGACCGAGCGTGAGCTGTCCGTCGGCCCACACCTCGGTCGCCCGCGCGTCGCCGACATGAGAGTTGTGCGCCCACACCACTATTCGGGCCGACGGCGTATCCTGAACGTCCCTGTGGCGATCCAGATGGTTCAGCAGCGCCTCGAGGGTCTGCGCCATGTGCTTGTCGCGCAGGTTCCACGACGTGACCCGCCCGCTGAACATCGCGCGGTAGTAGACCTCCGCGTTGCGCACCGTTTGCGCATTCTGCTCGGCGTAGAACAGTTCGTCCTCGGCGAGCAGGCCGTCCCTGCGCGCGTAGGCCAGGGCGTTTCGCTGGATCTCGACCAGCTGCTCGATGGCTTCCTTCTCGCACGAGGGGCCGGCGCCGAACGCCGCCGAAAAGCCATAAGCCTGACCATCATCGGCCGAAGTGTGGTCGAAACAGCCATAGCGCTCCCGCGCCCGCACGGCGGCCTTCGGGTCGATCTTGTCCAGGTAGGCGATCACCTCGCCCATCGACCGGTGCAGGCTGTACAGGTCCAGGCCGTAGAAGCCGGCCTGCCGGCCGTCCGACTCGTGCAGCCGGTTGTGGGCGCGCAGCCAGTCGACGAAATCGCTGACGACGGTGTTGCGCCACATCCAGGCCGGGAAGCGCTCGAACCCGCTCAAGGCCTCATCGGCGCTCTTGTCGTCCCCGAGGCCGCGCACGTAGCGATTGACGCGGTAGGCGTCGGGCCAGTCCGCCTCCGCCGCGACGGCGCCGAAGCCCTTCTCCTCGATCAGCCATTTCGTGATGGCGGCCCGCGCCTCGTAGAACTCGTGCGTCCCGTGCGAGCTTTCGCCGATCAGCACGACCCGCGCGTCGCCGATGAGCTCCTCCAGCGTTTCGCGCGGCGGCAGGCCCTGCGGCGCGTCGATGGCCACGCCGCGGATCACCTCGGCCGGCGTCCGCGCCGCCGGCCGGCTCACCAGGGCCCCGGTCGTCGGGGTGGCGAGCAGTTGACGAACCTCGTCGTCGGTGACCTGGCGGAAATCCCAGAACGACTCCCCCACCGCGAGGAACGGGGTGGGCATCGACGCGCACACCATGTCGTCGACGAGGCCGGCGAGTTCCCGGCAGGTTGACTCCGGCGCCGCGGGCACGGCGATCACGATGTGCGCGGGCTCGGCTTCCCTTAGCGCCTGCACCGCCGCGAACATGCTTGCGCCGGTGGCCAAGCCGTCGTCGACGAGGATCACGGTCTTGCCGGCCACGTCGACGGGTGGACGCCCGTCCCGATAGGCGGCCTCGCGGCGGACGAGCTCGCGACCCTCGCGTTCGGCGATGGCGCGCAGTTCCTGCGGCATGATCCGCAGGCCCCGCACCACGTCGTCGTTGACGACGACGCGGCCCCCGCTCGCCAGCGCGCCGACCGCGAACTCCTCGTGGCCGGGGGCGCCGAGCTTGCGCACGATGAACGCGTCGAGGGGGGCGTTCAGCGCCGCCGCCACCTCCCACGCGACGGGAACCCCGCCCCGGGCCAGGCCCAGCACGATCACGTCCCCCCGGTCGCGATACGCGCCGAGAAGGCCTGCCAGTACCCGACCGGCCTCGCGGCGGTCGCGGAACACGCGCCGCGGGGAGCGCCGGGTGGCGTCAGCTGCTCTGGTCATTTTGTATACCCCTTTCACTGCCCGTCGGCGGGCGACCTCGGCCGGCGCTGAGCGGGAAGAGTGCTCATGGCGTGTCTCCTAGATTTCCGAGATTGACCACTGACGAGACCCATCCGACCAGTCGGCCGCATTCGGCGGTAGGGGCGGAAGTCCCGGCGTTGCCGGGCCGTTCGTCGCCGTGAGCGGCTTTGCCGCCAGCGCGGCGAGTCTTTGTCGAGATCGACGCCGGCGCGGAAGAGTTCGAGTGAGCTTGCACGCCCGCGTCGATCTCGGCGTCCGGGGAGCCCCGCTAGCCGGAAAGCCGGGCGCGAGCGGCGATGTAGGCCATGACCCGGTCGAGGATGAGCTCGTAGGTGTCGCCATCTTCGACGAGGCGGGCCAGTCCCTCTCGGCGAAGAAAGCCGTCCAGGCGCCGATCCAGCGGCCAATCGGCATAGTCGTCGTCGGCATAGGGCGAGTGCAGGAATTGCCACGCGAGCGCGTCGACGTCGCCGTCTGTCAATAACGGCGGACCGCTTGGCAGAGGGGTCATTTCAGCCTCGCGCCCGATCGGTGATGGCCGCCTGGACCGCGGCAAACCGTGACCGCGCTCGCTCGTCGGCAGCCTTCTGCTCGGCGGCCGTGACGACGATCGCGTCCGGGCCGGGAAACACGGTCGCCTCTTCATCGGTGTCGAGCCACCGCACCTGATACGGCGGCTCACCGTTTGACGAATGCACCTCGGTGATCAGTCCACGCAGGTCCCGGCGCCCGATCGTGCCGCTCTTGATCACCAGCCAGTCCCCGACTTCGGCCTTCACCGGCGAATCTCCAACACGTCAGATAACGGCCGGCGCGGGGTCGGCTTGGGAGTCAACTCGCCCTCGGGTTCGATGCCGACCCGGATCAGAACCTGAGGTACCGACGCCGGACGGGCGGTGAGATCGGCCACGATGTCCCGGCTGGATACCAGCTCCGTCAGGTGCGTCACCGGGCAGGTGGCCAGTCCGGCCATCGTGCACTCCAGCAGGATCGCCGAAAGCGCCTCGCCGCAGTTGAGGGCGTCGGCGCGGGTGTCCCGCGGTGTGGACAGCACGAGAATCTTCGCCTCGTCGTAGGTGCCCGCGGAGCTGCGCTCGTCCGATGGATCGATGGGGAATCGGCGGTCGACGTCGACCCGCCGGGCATCCGACTGCGAGACGAGTGCGCTGTCGGGTATACCCTCCTCCTGGCGCAACGGCGATGTCCACCAAAGCAATTCATGCTGATAGGAATCGTCGTAGCGGCGTAGGGCGTCGGTGAGCCGCGACGCGTCGGCCAACTGCGGCCGGGCGGCCTCGGTCAGCACGTCGAGAAAAACCACGTCGTTGTCGAACGAGCTCCGCAATACGGGTTCGAACGACCCCCAGTGCTTCGGGGCGCGAAACGGCAGCCGGTTGGTCCGGCGATGCAGTATCGCGTCGGCGCGATCCCGCCGCGCCTGCGTCACCTCGTCGACCGGGGTGAAGTCGGCCGAGGCGAGGTGGTCGAGGTTGTTCGGGTTGGGAAATCGATCGACGTTGGTCTCCCATCCCGCCGCCGCCATCGCGACCCGAAAGTGATCGAGCGCCGCGCCACAGCTGATCACCGCCTCGCGACCCGACGTGTCGGTCGCGGTGACCGCCCGATCCGGGTCGACGTACAGGTCGACGGTCGTGTTGCCCGCCACCCAGTGCCAAGGCTGGATGTTGTGCAGGGAGGGAGCGCGACACGCCAGCTCTACCGCCCCGGTGATCACGCCGGTGTCCACCATCGCTTGGGTCATTCGTTCGTTCACTTCCTTTCCCACGTCGACCCTCGGACATGCGCATGCCGCGTCGCCAGGGTCCTTGGTCCCCTGCGCCACGTCATTGGGCCCCGGACGCGACCGTCGGGACGACTGGCCGGTGTCATTGATGACTTTCGTCTCTATTGCGGCATCGACGGCCCGGCAAACGATGAGGATGCCCAGGCGACAGAAAAGGGCTCTCCATGGAACTCATCCGCAAGACGCCCCACGACTTGTCAGTCCGTCCCAACCTCACGGACTACGAGTACGCACGCGCGCATTTCCACTGGTCCGACGTGCCGCCGCTGTGCGAGGGCATGGGGCCCGGCAGGTGCAACATCGCCTACGCCGCCCTGGACAGGCACGCCGACGGCCCGGCCGCGACACGCACGGCGCTGAGGTTCGTCGCCGACGTCGGCTGGGACGGTGCGATCACCATGCACGACCTCACGTACGCGGAGCTCGGACGCTTTGCCAAGCGATTTTGCAGCGCCCTGCACTCGCTCGGGATCAACAAGGGCCACCGCGTGTTCACCATCATGGGCCGCTCCCCCGAGCTCTACATCGCGATGCTGGGCGCGCTGCGCAACGGCAGCGTGGTGTCGCCGTTGTTCTCCGCCTTCGGGCCCGAACCGATCGCCACCAGGGTGACCATCGGGCAAGCCGACGTGCTGGTGACCACCAGGGCGATCTACGAGCGCAAGATCGCCAAGATCCGCGATCGGCTGCCGACGGTGCGGCACGTCTTCATCGCCGACGACCTCCGGGGTGAACACGGGGCCGGCGACCCACCGACCGGGACGCTCAACTTCTGGGACTGGGTGGACGCGGCCGACGAGGATGCGCCGATGGAGCCCACCACCGCCGAGGACCCGGCGCTGCTGCACTTCACCAGCGGCACCACCGGTACACCCAAGGGCGCGATCCACGTGCACGGCGCCGTGGCGATGCACTACGTCACCGGCCTGTATGCGCTGGACCTGCATCCCGACGACATCTATTGGTGCACAGCGGATCCCGGCTGGGTCACGGGAACGTCCTACGGCATCATCAGCCCGTTGCTGCACGGGGTCACCTCGATCGTCGACGAGGCCGAGTTCGACGCCCAGCGGTGGTACCAGATCCTGCAGGACCAGGCCGTGTCGGTGTGGTACACGGCGCCGACCGCGATACGGATGCTGATCAAGGCGGGCCCGGAGTTGCCCGCGCAGTATCGATTTCCGCGCCTGCGCTTCATCGCGAGCGTCGGCGAGCCGCTCAACCCCGAAGCCGTCTGGTGGGGAAAACGGGTGCTGGGCTTGCCAATTCACGACAACTGGTGGCAGACCGAAACCGGCGGCATCATGATCGCCAACACCCCCGCGTTCGACATCAAGCCGGGCTCCATGGGACGGCCCCTGCCGGGCGTGGACGCCTACATCGTGCGCCACAACGAGGACGACGCCGCGGAGGTCGTCGACGAACCGGACGTCGAGGGTGAGCTTGCACTCAAGCCGGGCTGGCCGTCGATGTTCCGGGGCTACCTCAATGCCGAGGAGCGGTACCGAAACTCGTTTTCCAACGGCCTGTACCTCAGCGGGGATCTCGCCAAAATGGACGCCGACGGCTACTTCTGGTTCGTCGGGCGCAAGGACGACGTGATCAAGTCCGCGGGCCACCTGATCGGTCCGTTCGAGGTCGAGAGCGCGCTGACCGACCATCCGGCGGTCGCCGAGGCGGCCGTCATCGGCATACCCGACCCGACGGTCGGGGAAATGGTCAAAGCCTTTGTCACGCTGAAGAATGGCGTGGTCGGCGACGAAGACCTCCGGCTGGAGCTGCTGGGCCACGCGCGCAAGCGGCTCGGCGCGACCGTGGCGCCCAAGGACATCGAATTCGTCGACACGTTGCCGCACACCAGCAGCGGCAAGATCATGCGGCGGCTGCTGAAGGCCCGCGAGCTCGGGCTGCCCGAGGGCGACACCTCCACGATCGAGAGAAATCCGGACCACCACGCGGAGGGAGTGCCGTCATGACCCGCACCGGCGACGATGCAGCGCGAAGCGGTGAGGAGGAGCGGCACCTGATGACCGCGGGGAAGCTGGCCCATCAGCTGCTGACCGACATGGTTCGGGTGCGCCGCATGGAGGAGAAATGCGCGGAACTCTACAGCGCGGCCAAGATTCGCGGATTCCTGCACCTCTACGTCGGCGAGGAGGCCGTCGCCGCCGGGTCGTTGCGCGCCCTGGCCGACGATGACGCGGTGGTCGCGACCTACCGCGAGCACGCGCACGCGCTGCTGCGCGGCATCCCGATGACCTCGATCATGGCCGAGATGTTCGGCAAGCAGGAGGGCTGCTCACGCGGGCGCGGCGGGTCGATGCACCTGTTCGACGCGTCCAAGCGGTTCTACGGCGGTAACGCGATCGTCGCCGGCGGCCTGCCGCTCGCCGTGGGCATCGCGCTGGCCGACGCCATGCTGCAGCAGAAGCGGGTGACGGCCTGCTACTTCGGCGACGGCGCGGTCGCCGAGGGCGCGTTTCACGAGACGTTGAACATGGCCGCGCTGTGGAACCTGCCGGTGCTGTTCTGTTGCGAGAACAACCTTTACGCGATGGGCACCGCGCTGGACCGGGCGCAGTCGCAGACCGACCTCACCGTCAAGGCGGCGTCATACCGCATTCCCACGATGGCCGTCGACGGGATGAATGTCGAGGCGTGCCACGTCGCCGCGCAGCAGGGTGTCGATCACGTCCGCGACACCGGCGGGCCCTTTTTCATCGAGTTTCGCACCTACCGGTTCCGGGCGCATTCGATGTTCGACCCGGAGCTGTACCGGGACAAGGCCGAGGTCGAAAAGTGGCGCGAACGCGACCCGATCCGGTCGTTCACCGACCGGTGCCTGGCCGACGGCGCGCTGTCGGAGGACGACCTGCGGGATATCGAGGATGCCGCCGCCGCCGAGATCGAGGCCGCGGTGGCGTTCGCCGAGGCCGGAACGTGGGAGGACGTAGCGGATCTCGAGCGGGACGTCCTCACCCCGGCGCCTGAGGCGGGGCGATGAAGACGATGAAGACCAGCTACCGTAGCGCCGTTCACGATGCGATGCGCGACGCGTTGCGCGACGACGCGCGTGTCGTGCTGATGGGAGAGGACGTCGGTCGGTACGGCGGAACGTACGCGGCGTCCAAGGGCCTGCTGGAGGAATTCGGCCCCGAGCGGGTGCGTGACACGCCGCTGTCGGAGCTGGGTTTCGTCGGGATCGGAATCGGGGCCGCTCTGGGCGGGCTGCGCCCGATCGTCGAAGTCATGACGGTGAACTTCAGCCTGCTGGCGCTCGACCAGATCGTCAACACCGCTGCGGCCCTTCGGCATATGTCGGGTGGGCAGTTCTCGGTCCCGCTCGTCGTCCGGATGGCCACGGGCGCGGGACGCCAGCTCGCCGCCCAGCATTCGCACAGCCTGGAGCCCTGGTACGCCCACATCCCCGGGATCAAGGTGGTCGCCCCGGCCACGGTCGAGGATGCCTACGGCATGCTGGGCCCCGCGCTGGCCGACCCCGACCCCGTGGTGATCTTCGAGCACGTCCAGCTCTACAACACGTCGTCCGACGTCGAGGCCCTCGGCCCCACCGACATCCGCAGGGCGGCCGTCCGGCGCAGCGGCACCGATGCCACCGTGGTCGCATACGGCGGCTCGCTGTGGAAGGCGCTGGACGCCGCCAACGAGTTGTCGCTGGCCGGAATCGACTGCGAGGTCATCGATCTGCGGATCCTGCGGCCCATAGACGACGACACCATCCTCGAATCCGTGCGCAAGACGCATCGCCTCGTCGTGGTCGACGAGGCCTGGCGCAGTGGCAGTCTGGCCGCCGAGATCGCCACACGCGTGGTGGAGGGAGCGTTCTACGACCTCGATGCCCCCATCGCCCGGGTATGCAGCGCTGAGGTCCCGATGCCGTACGCGAAGCACCTGGAACAGGCGGCCCTGCCCCAAACCGCCCAGATCGTCGCCGCCGTCCAGAACCTCTTCGGTGAACGGCAATGATCGAGTTCACGATGCCGGCGCTGGGCGCCGACATGGACGAGGGCACCCTCAACGAGTGGCTGATCAAGCCCGGCGACAAGGTGACACGCGGCCAGATCGTGGCGGTCGT
>Ga0335069_10012342_pt1 | contig 12024 bp, 15 predicted proteins | sample Lox_Sample_11_FD_206714 | JGI IMG/M metagenome (GOLD analysis project Ga0335069, IMG submission 206714) | Soil microbial communities from Loxahatchee National Wildlife Refuge, Florida, United States - Lox_Sample_1.1 | ecosystem: Environmental > Terrestrial > Soil > Wetlands | place: USA...
GTAGCAGAGGCTGTGTACGAAACTGCAAATGCCACAGGTTCTCTCGAACATGTACATGTTCTGAACCCACGGCCGAGTCTCCGCGGCTTTTTCCAATCCCCTGTGAACGTAGCCGATCCTTGGGATGACCTCTACTATCTTTTCGCCTTCAAGAACGAGTTTGAAGTATTCGGGTTCCTTCAGTGCTGGATGAATAGGTCCGAACGGGACGAGGTTCTCCGTCGAATATTTCATCAACCCAGCGGATTCCACTTTCCTTTCTGTCTCACTCATTTGCTTTCTACCTCCAATTTCAATCGTTTACGAATTTCAGCCGCTTTAGACGTCTTCAGTAAAGGCGGGGGTAAGTCGTCAGGCCACGTTTCGGGGAGAAGCAGTTTCTTATCCATCCACGGGTTTCCCACAAATGTAACTCCGAACATGTCATGAATTTCCATTTCGTACAGGATTACACCAGGAATGATTTCAACTATTGATACCGCAGTCGCGTTAGTTTTTGGAACAGTTGTTCTGACATGTAATACGTCTTCGTTCTGCCAGAAATGGTAGACTATCCCAAGCTTCTGACCCAAGTCAAGTCCAGTTATCGTAGAGAGACGGCGCGAGATTCCATCGTTCCAGATCTTAGTGACTAACGATTTGACATGTTCTTGTTCAACTTCAATTAGGAGTTCGTGATCACGCAGCTTGATCACTTTCGTCTTTGCATCGGCCGCGCAAGATTCTAGTCGTTGAAGAAATATTTCGCTCATTTCACTTCCCCCAACAATTTGAGTACTCCGTACATGATCGCTTCGGGCCTAGGAGGACAACCTGGAACGAACATGTCGACAGGGATAACGTCCTGTACTCCTTGAGCTGCATTGTAGCAGCCTTTGAAAACGCCGCCGGCTGCTGAACATGCCCCTAACGCTATGACATGCTTTGGCTCGGGCATCTGCTCGTACACTTTCCTAAGCCTATCTCTTGTCTGAGCATTCACAGTCCCTGTCACGATTAGAACATCGGCATGCCGAGGACTTGGAACCAGAACTGCACCGAATCGTTCGATATCATATGTAGGCGTAAGGCTTGCCACAAGTTCGATGTCACAACCATTGCATGATGACGCGTTGATGTGATACACCCATGGTGAGCGTTTTCTAGCCCAAGTTGAGAGTTTATCAAGCAAGCTCAGCGCCTCCAGTTCCCACAAACCATACCATGAGCACGAACAGTGAGAAGCCGCCTGCGAGCGCAAAGAGAAGTTGCCAGATCAATTGGCTAGCAGCGATTGAACTCGCGATCAACAGGCCAACGACTTCGAACGCGACGAATAGTGCTGCGTAAACGAAAAGCTCAGAATGATACTTGCCACGTTCTGGCGGTAATTCTTCGCCGCCAGAGAATGCGTCAAACTTGGTTCCGCTTCCGGTGCTAACTTTTCCTAATTTGCCTACCAAGAAGTAAAAGGCGAAGACGAACACTATGACTGACACGATTGCGCCTAACAGGTCAAAATCAACTATGAACACTCAATCTCCCTCTGACAATTTCTCCAGAATGAACTGCGAAACCGATATGCCTGCTTCGCTGACTTCTGGCGACATCTTCTCGCTAAATTCCACCTGCTTCGGTTGAACGGCTAAGACCCATGCTTCACTCTGAGGCAGTAGCCGCTCGGACAGAAGCTTCAGTGGGATTCCGTGAGTCGTGAAGAATGGATAATCGGTTTCGGATACTGAGATTAGACGAACCTCTCCGGGCTGAACATTCATCTCGCACGAATCAATGAATATAATATGTTTTGGTCTTGCCTGGTAAGCCTTCGTTATAACCGATTCCACACTGTCTTCTGCGTCCAAGAACTCTACGTTGATTGATCTACATTCAACACGTTTGATGAGTTCTTTGACAACATAGCTGCCTACGTAATCGTCTCCTCGGAGAGGATGACCGACCCCTACGAAAACTATCTTATGATTCGAAGATGAGAGCAAGAGGTTACTGAGTTTGACCTGCCAGTCGACTATGCTCAAGGCTGTACGCGTTGCGGCACTTTCCGAACGGACCAATGCGACAGCCTCGATTGGTCAGTTCGATTGACGCTACTTAAGCGGTCGGCATCGTTCTCGTGGCTGAAAAGCAGTAATGCAGTCACATTCATAATCAGAGTTCTCAGAATCAAACCAAACGTGGACAAGCGAAACCACTTATCTAAGAATATCTACCAAGAATGAGTCGACAACTTCCCGCGCTGGAGAAAGACATGTCAAACGAAGTCAGCAATTTGACGTTCGTAAACCGAGTATACCAGAATCTCGAACAGACGAACCCAGCCGACATCGAGGCTCTGTATCATGATATTATGGGCGCGGGAGTGATTCTACCCTCTGGAGAAGGAAGATCAAAGGGAGCACTCAGCATCGCATGCAGTGAAATGGCAAAAATGCGTGGAGGAAAACTCGTCCTAGACCGAGGAGACATAGGTTTCCCTGGCAGAAACGTGATCGAAGCTGCACCTATTCTCAAGCAGCGCTTTGGCCAAGTCTGCCTACTCATAAATTCGGGAAGCGGAAAATCTTTGATGCCGCTACTTGATGCCCAACAGCTTGCAATGTATGTTGCTGAGAAAGGAAATCCCAGAGATTTTAGAATCGACGTCATCACTTCGGAACGTGATTCGCCTATAGGAAAGCTCGGCACGCGTTATGGAAACGTCCTCGTTCTCAAAGGGCGCGAGCCGGATGAGGCTCCTATGGAATCGAAGGAGTTCAGGAGCACCGGAATCCTAGAAGACTTGTTCATACTTGGCACAGGAGTGCTCTTTCAATCCATCGCGGAGGCGCTCTACGAGGAAGCTCCTGCGGATCGGGTTGTTGCTCGATCTAAGGCGCTCTTCACGGAGATCGGTTCCATTGTAGATCAAATAGTGGATTCAGACTTTTTCAAAGGACTCGTTAACGCGCTTGAGCAGAGACACTCCTGCTTTTTTGTTGGATTGGGTAGCGGGCGAGAAGTTGCCCGCATGACGGCGGTCCGCGTAGGACATGTGAAACGTGCGATGGGCGATCAAATCTATGTTGCGGGAGAATCAAATACGCCCGCCCCTCGAGCGGGAGATGTTTTGGTCGTAATTTCTCACAGTGGAGAGACCGAGATAGTTGCCGGATGGTGTAAGAACTTCAAACGGATGGGAGCGCTAGTAGCTTCAATCGTCGGGAACCCAGATAGTACCATCGCTGCTAGTTCAGATCTTAGTTTCACAATAGAGGGAAACGGTCTCCAAGGACGACCAAATAGCTTCTACGTCAAAACCGCTTTTGGCCTAAGTCCGCTCCCAATATACTTGGTTGAAAAAGTCGCAGAACGCGGTCTTCGACTTCCCGAATACATTCTACGATGGCACCATTCTGTAACGTCGTAAGGTCCGATTCAGTTAGGGTTACTCGACTGCTAGTGTGCGTACGGGACGGAACAGGCTTTCGTAGTATTCACGCATCCATGGCAGGATTTCTCTTCCAAGCAGATTCAGAAACCTCTCTTCGATGGGGCTTGCGCTGTGAATGTATACCCGGTCAAACCCCATTTTCAGGAACTCGCCCAATCGTTTGATGATATCGTCGGAGTCTGTTGTAATCAGCCATGACTCTTTGATTTTTCGTTCTTCTTCAGGTCCTACGAGAGATTGTAATTCACGTGGATCCCAAACGTTCTCGCGCTTTTCCCGTGGTATTGCTGTTGTCGCCCAAAACATTGCGGATTTTAGAGCCCGGTTGTAATCAATATCATAAGCCACTTTGAATTCCATGCTCTTGCTCAATTTCTTAGGATCTCTGCCAACCCTGACTGCTGATTTCTCCATCGCACGAACTATCTTGTTGAATCGATCCAGACTTCTCGGGTTGGTTAGGATGCCGTCGCAGAATTGTCCCGCGATTCTTGCGACGCGCTCATTGGATGTTGCTAAATATATTGGGATCTTCGTCTTCGGTTTTGTGTAGAGTTTTGCTTTGTCAAGCTGATAGTACTTGCCACTGTAAGTCAGAAAATCTCCCTGCCAGAGTTTCTCTATAACCTCCAAAGACTCTTCAAGGCGTGCGATCTTCTCCTCAAATCCCGGCCATTTGAATCCGAGCGGGATCTCATTCATCGCATGTCCAGTCCCCAAGGTTACGAAAATCCTGCCTGGATAGAGATTGTCAAGAGTGGCAAATGCCTGTGCAACTATGGCTGGGTGATAACGATAGAGCGGCGTAGTTACAGCGGTTCCAAGTTCGACTTTCCGAGTCTTCTCAGCCGCAGATGCAAGCCAAATCCAAGGGAAGCCCGATTGCCCACCTGTATCTCCCCAAGGGTGAAAATGGTCGCTGGTCACAATCATGTCGAAGCCTACGACTTCAGCGTGGACAGCATACTGCAGGAGTCTCTGAGGGTCATATTGCTCCTGTGCCGCCCAGTATCCGAGCCGAAGTGTCGCCAACCACACGCGCCCTTAGAGGAGAACAACTAAGAGGTCCTACTGCTTAAATGTTCTAAGGCTTGACAGAAAGCGAATTCTTTGCTCGCCTAGATTGGAATCAACCCACGGATGAGATTTGGTAAGCCGCTTATCTTGTCGAAACTGATTTGATTTGCGCTTGTTTCCATCGCGGTGATCTCGTCGCGGGTAAGTTGCCAGCCTGTTGCGCCAGCACTGTCTTCCACGTCGACCGGTCGTTTTGCGCCGGGTATTGCGACAACGTTTTCTTTGCTTATCAACCAATTTAATGCGACTTGTGCAATGGTCTTCCCATGCGCGTCTCCGATATGCCTCAGGACTCTATGTACTTGATCAAATCTGGCAAGGTTTCTCTTGGAAAATCTAGGACTCGCACGTTGGACAAAGCTGTTTGGGCTTGACCCTGCAGTGTACTTGCCAGTGAGAAGGCCTTTCGCCAACGGACTATAGGCGATGATCGTCACTTGTGAAGCGAGCGCGGCAGGGCGAAGTTCTCGTTCTATTCCTCTATCAACTAGGTTGTATTTCATCTGATTTGAGGCAAGTTCAATTGGCTCCAGGGCCTCCTGTGCCGCTTTCATCTGTTTTGCATTGAAGTTACTAACCCCTACACATCGCACCTTCCCAGTTTCCACGAGTTTTTTCATGGCTTTCATAGTGTTTCTAATAGGCACAAGGTGGCTTGGCCAATGGATTTGGTATAGGTCGATTACGTCAGCCTGCAGCCTGCTCAGACTCTTCTCTGCCGATCGTAGGACCTTACCATAACTCAGATTCCACGGCCACACTTTTGTGGCAATTATGACTTGACCGCGAAAATCATGGATTGCTCTGCCAAGGATTTCTTCAGATCTGCCATGGCCATATATTTCGGCGGTGTCTATGAAGTTGATTCCAAGTTCCAAACCTTTTTGAAAAGCTGCTTGAACGTCCCTCTCTGAATAGAGCTGATTCCAGCCCCACTCGCGACTGCCCCATTGCCATGTCCCTAATCCTATGACTGAGACTTTGATTCCCGATCTTCCCAGTTCCCTGTAGTCCATTTGATATCGCTCTAATTCGTTGCTATCGAACCGCGGACTCTAGCGTCTTGTTCGATCCAATTGAATGCGGCGAAACCCGCAAGGAGCATAATGAGGGCAACCAGAATGCCCGACACGTACTCCAGACCTTCAGGAAGGATAGTAGGCGTAAGGAGCGCCGCGTGTCGCATTAAGTCGATGAAATATGTGAAAGGAATTGCTAGTGACACGTAACGGAACGGCATCGGGATCACAGTAACTGGGAAAAGGGCTCCGGTTAAGATCATGTAACCGAAAAATACCAAATTGGAGAGCGTGTTGTATGATTTCAATTTCATTGTTAAACCGGCGAATAATAGGCCGAAGCCAATTGACCCTACTTCAAACAGGCCTAATGCAAAAGTGAAGAGTAGTGGCTGGTAAAGGGGCAATGGGCCGCCGCCGAAGAGATAGAGAAGGCCTGTTGTATATCCTACAACAAGCAGATCTGTCACGAAAATTCGCGCCCATCGTCCCATAATTAACGTCAATCGATTGGCAGGCGCGAGGAAGAACTGTTCCAATGTTCCCGCCATCTGCTCATTTCGTACACTCTGACCTACACCCCAGATAGTTGTACTAAATAGAACTATGAAGATGAAACCGAAGAAAAAGAAGCTGAAGCCGTGATATTCTGAAGTCTGCGTGGTCGGCGCGAAGAGGGTAACGCCCACGGCGAAGAAGAAAAACCATAGTGGAGTACTTACCAAGTCCCCGATGAGCCATGCAGGATAGCGAATGTACGATCGAAAATCCTTCATGAAGGCGGCTTTGAACTCTTCTGCAAGCCGCTTAAGTCCGTCAATATTTTGATAGTTCACCGGTAACACTCGCGTCCTTCTCTAACTTCTTGAATACAAGGTACCCGAGGGTTGGATATACGACAGCCAACGCCAGGAGTATGAAGATGCTACCATAGAGACTCACTAAGGTTTGATTTGCGAGAATGATCTGCCGCATGTTGCTGATAACATAGGTCTGGGGCAATAGGCTGGAGAGAAATTGTACCCAGAAGGGAAGAATCGTAACAGGATAATATGTGCCCGTCAACGTTCCGAAGATTAGATTGACCATTTGAGTGAAGATGTATGGCTCCTTAAACTTGATAACGAATCCAGAAAAAAAGAAGCCTAGACCGAAAAGGGGAATCAACCCAATCAACAATATCAAGAAGGCTTGAAAGAAGGCCAGGTAAGCTCCGGGCATCGTGAAGGCGAGAGTTGCTCCAACAACCACCAAGAAAATCGCGGTTGTTATCGCGATATCTGTAAGGCTTATGCCTATCAACAGTGTGAACCGATTCACAGGCGCCAAAAAATTCTGCTCCAGAGTTCCCTTCATCTGTTCGTCTCGTAATGCAACACCGACGTCCTCGACGACGACCCAACTTGTCATCCAAACGGCGCCACCGAGCATCTCGTACACTAAGACGTTACTGGTTCCAGTTCGCGTGGCGAAGTTTAGGGCCGCGTTGCCGCCACCTATGAAGCGTCCCATCCCGAAGATTAGCATCGTGAAAAGAAAAGGGAGCATGAGGTAAATTAGGAGAGAACCCGGGTAGCGAACGTAGTGTTTCATTCCCTTCCAGAAGATTGCCGCAAGCACACCTAGAGTGCCCCTGAGTCCAGAGACCATTCTCACTAGTCTCTCAGACTCCTTCCGGTTTCTGATATGAATACGTCTTCCAACGTTGGTTCGATGAAACTCACTTTAGTTATGGAGACTTGCTTGCGTACTAAGAATTCTAAAAGTCTGGGCAGAACCTCCTTTCCCTTCTCCACATGAATTCTGAGCATTCCTCTGTTATCGTTCGAGTCTCCTGTAGAGAGTGCGACTTTCAAAATTTCGCTGAACGATTGAAGAGTGTTAGCGGTTTGGTCCGAAAGGTTGACTGCTTCAATCTCAACGATATCATTGCTTTTCACTTTCTCTTTGAGTTCTGAAGGCGAACCTAAGCGCACAATTCTTCCATGATCGATGATCGCCACTCGGTCGCTGAGGACGTCAGCTTCGTCCATGTTGTGCGTGGTCAGGATTATGGCATGGCCCTCTTTCTTCAAACTTCTAATTACATCACGGATTAGGCGCGATGATTGGGGATCCAAGCTGGCGGTTGGTTCGTCAAAAAGCAGGACTGGAGCTTCGTTCAGAAGAGCTTTGGCAAACGAGAGTCGTATTCTCATTCCAGTCGAATAATTCTCGACAATGGTATCCTCTCGATCTCCTAATCCGAGAAGTTGAAGCAGGTAATCGATGCGAACTTTGACATCAGAGTGTTGCAAATGGTAGAGTGCAGCGAAATACTCCAAGTTCTCTCGGCCAGTCAGTTTCCAATATAGGGTTCGTTCACCGGTCAGCATTACGCCGAGGTTCTGACGGACTTTCTGCGCATTTTCGACGATACTAACTCCGTTGATAAATGCGTCTCCAGATGTCGGCGTTATCAGGGTACAAAGCATCTTAATCGTAGTCGTTTTACCTGCACCATTCGGGCCAAGAAGCCCAAAGATTTCTCCCCTGGGTACACTGAAGCTGATGTCGTCGACCGCTACCAGAGTTTTCTTCCTCTTCCGAAGAATTGGGCCCTCCTTCGTTTCGAAGCTTTTCGATAACGATCGCACGTCAACAGGATCCATGGCGCATCGACAGATCTTCAGAATATCGATGCACCTTTCCGTTCCTAATTAGTATCATGGAATCTTAGAAAGTGACCATCGTCTATTCAGGATCAAAGAGTTCGGCGCTTCCTGATATCAAGAGACCAGAAGGTCTGAGATACTGTTTCGAACACTCAAGAAGTCTTTGACGAATCGGTCTCTTATGAGCTTAGATGTAGGGTGTTACAGTGTGGCGGAAATCGCGATTAACAATGTGTCGTAGTTGTCTGCGCAGCTTTTCATCTAGTTCGGAGTGCGCGCTCGAGACAGCTTCGATTGGTCGAGGAGATTGCAAAATAGGACCATGCAGAATCGCTGGGACATTTGCCGCCTCGTTTGACGCTACCGGATTTTGTTTGAGGATACGTGATGCAAGGTCTGACATGCTAATTGGGTCGTCTATGACACTCGCCAGTTCCTTCATCTGATCAGCGCCTATCGGCCGTAAGCCGAAGTACATTTCTTCAGTAGCGCCGGGTTGAGGCATGTCACGAAGTCTGGACCCGAGTCCAACAAACTTGTATGGATTGACTTGATATTCTTTCAGCTGCCAAGCTTCAGTTCCGTGAGAGATGAGAAGGTCATAGAATCCATGGCCGTCTCTGCCTGTTAACACTCGCCAGCCTTGAGGGTCTCTATCGTATAGGCGGGCGATTTCTGCCCTTATCTTGTTTGAGTCCAGCAACGGCAGATACATCTTACTCGTTTGCGGTAATTGGGGGAATTAAACCTTGCAGCCTAGCTTCATGAGTTCATATTAATGTCGCGGAATTTACGTGTCGTGAGCATCATTGAACACGAGATCATACCCTGCCGTGAGGAAAATGGAGCAAGAATAAGCATGAAAATACGCGCTAGATCGCGGGCAGCGAGACGGTTTTCAGTTCATCCTGCTCGTATTGCATGGTTACATGAGTGGGTTTCAGTGCTCGCTTGAAGGTCTCAAGTGTAGCCCACGGATCGCTATCACAACCGCACGTGGCACAATCAAACTCTACGGTTCGGTGCAGCACCGACGTGTGAATTGTCAGGTGACTTGTGGTAATGAGCGCGTTGATACTGACTCCTCCTCCCATTATGTCGTCTGTCACGCGATAAACGAGAGGATTCTGTGTTTTGGTTTTCGCCAATTGCATATGCGCATTGCGAATTCCTCGCAGCGCGACGTTTAGCAGCAGCCTGTCATCATCAAGGAGATTTAATCGACATCCGTGTAGTGTTGCCACTACATGCCTGTAAGCATAAGGTCTAGTTGACAAATTTTGTACTCGAGATCCTCCGTTAAAATTTCCGATCTTCCAATAACGTTAATAAATTCACATTTAAGTATTACTCAATTTCTTTTTGGCAGTCGCGGAATTTTTTCTTCACCATTTTTTTCCGCGTGATCACAAATTTCGGTGCGCAGTCCCACACAGAACCAGAATGTTACACTGAGAACCGAAATCGTATTTCTGATTTGAAATGAAAGATTGCAATTTCATGGCGAGTGAATGAAATCTTCCATAACTCGCATAGAAGGGTGACTAGATTGATTGAAACGCGCGTTCATGAGCGAAGCGCATGGATGAGTTTGCCTGTGACAACATTATTCATGTTACCCATCTTGAATCTGGTCACCCATAAGTCAGATTTTTTATAAAAGATCTCATTGAGTTCAGTTAATGGTTGATGATCTTCACACGCTTCGCAGACTCCAAGCACCGAAGAATTATCCGCTTCAATCCTGAACTTCGTTACCATCTTGCAGGACTGACAGAAATCAAAGAACATGAATCCGTTAATGACCCTCATATTATTTTCACGGGGGATCGACGTTCATGAAGAAGATAGGATGGGTAATCGCTTCAGTAGGAGTTGCTCAAATTCGAGGGCAATTCTTCTTATGTAGAGCAAAAATCTCTTGACTATTTGTTTCGAAACCGCATTTTTCACAGACTAGTCGTTGACCTTCCTTTTCAAACCTGGACATCACGAATAAGCAACCCTAGACACGTCCGTGACTTCTCACACAAATACTTTATCGCTTCATTCAATTCGTGTGTCTTCCAGACGCAGATGCTATTGGATCGACAGAAATACACTGTATCCGACTCATTCTATTCGCTGCTAGCAAACAATGATTCTACTCCAGTTCTAATCGTAGATAACCGTACCGCTCCTCGGAGAACGTTTTTGGTCAGATACGTTAGCGCGGCCGTTGGCGAGGGTGCTCGTTTGATGTTCAAAGATGAACTCACGGGTTACGATTATGAGCAGCAAGTCACCTACCCAACGCAGAAATCGCGACTAGATTATCTGCAGACTTTACTAGAAAGCTGCGCGTTTGGATCGCTCGAGACCTTGTCTAATGTTGAAATTGGAAATTCAAAGAATCAAGCACTCAACGTAAGAGTGATAGCTTCGAAAGACTTGGTTACAGCTTTGATCGGTTTGTATCAATTCGCATGGTGAATGGTCGAGGGGATATACGTTGAATAAACTTGCCTTGCTCTTAGGTACCGTACTTGTCCTGGTTGCTGTGGCTGCTTCGCCTATGCCGCTTCAAACTGTTCTGCATAATCCGATTCGCACCATTGTAATCTACCCGAACGTCCTCTTTGCGATTCCATTGATCCTGCTCGGATGTCTTCTCCTATTGTATGGACTCACAGCTGAACAGAAAGGATTAAGACAACTCTCTCATTAATTCGAATTATGTTGGAGTACCCTAACTGAAATAATTTTGGAAACCGCTAGTCCCGAACGCAACAGCGTAGAAATCACTATTGTGGGACCTGCAATTACGAGCAAGAGATTCGACGATAGAACCTCCCCAATACATAGCATTACAATCCCTATGAGGAGAGTAGCGTCTAATGCTCTTGTCTCGAAGAATCTTCGACGAAAGGGAAATCTTACCCTTATCAAGCCCAGTGGAAGGCCCAAGTATAGTGCACCAATAAGGACGCTGGCGAACATGCCGGATATGAATACAGCAAACTCAGGATACCATGAAGTGGCCGAAAAAATGCCCGAGGCAACGAAAAGGATTGCAATAACGGGATATAGTAAGAGCTTCATTCCTAATCGAGCGACTGCGTGAGTTGTTAGGTAGCTGGCAATGTAGGGACTAAACGAATAGTACCACGCGTTGAAGACTAGCATGAACTTTGAACCGGCTGCAGTGCGTTGGATAGAGTTGTCCCGGAAACTTCGAAGAAGCTGAACTTCGGGACTTAGCTCCGAACCATATGTCGCAGTGGCGATAACGCACTTGGGACTGCTTGGGACAGGAATTGTACTCGTGCTGGTTGAGGCAGTGACTAAGATGCCGACATTTGCCGAATGAATGAGCGGGCCGCTCGTGCCGGTTACTACCAGGGTGAATGAACCGATCGAAGCTGAAGAATTGGCGCTCACAATCAGCGTTGAGTTTGCAACGGATTCTGACGCTGGAGTTACTGGGCCGGGCAGACTGACCGAAATACCCGAAGGGGCTAGGCCCATCCAAGAAAAGCTTAGACCAACTGTAGAATTGAACTCATTATTCGAAATCACACTGATGGTCGATGTTCCATTCGAGCCTTGATTAATTGAAATTGAGGGTGGAGTAGAGGATAATGTGAAGTCGGGCACAGCTGGTGTCATGGACGTGATTCTTGCAATCTTGTTTGCGGCTGATTCGATAACCCAAGTGTTACCTGAAGAGTCAACAATTACATCATGCGGCTGGCTCGCCCCTAATGGGTACTCCGTAAACTGCCCATTCACTGTAGCAAGTATCGGCGTGGTAACAGGAGTAGCCACAATAGAGGATGCGTTGGCCGACGGGGAGGCTGAAGGT
>Ga0335069_10012344_pt1 | contig 12024 bp, 9 predicted proteins | sample Lox_Sample_11_FD_206714 | JGI IMG/M metagenome (GOLD analysis project Ga0335069, IMG submission 206714) | Soil microbial communities from Loxahatchee National Wildlife Refuge, Florida, United States - Lox_Sample_1.1 | ecosystem: Environmental > Terrestrial > Soil > Wetlands | place: USA: Florida...
CCGAACGAAATCGCAGAGCTCCTGGAAATCCGTTTCCGTTTCTCCGGGGAAGCCGACGATGAAGCTGGTTCGTATGGAGACGCCGGGAATGGTGCGGCGCACGCGGTCGAGGAGCTTCAGGAATACGCCGCCGGAGCCGCCGCGCTTCATGCGCTTTAGCACGGAGGCGCTGGCGTGCTGCAACGGCATGTCGATGTACTTCGCCAACGAGGGATGAGCGGCGATGGTATCCAGCAGCTTCTGGGTCACCTTGTTGGGGTACGCGTACAGGAAGCGAATCCACTTCTCCCGCTCCGTCTCAACCTGCGCGAGACGCTCCAGAAGCAGCGCCAGACCGTTGGAGAGGCCCAGATCCTCGCCGTAGCAAGTGGTGTCCTGGCCGATGAGGTTGATTTCGCGGACGCCTTTCGCAAAGAGATTGGCGGCCTCCGAGATGACCGATTCGAAACGCCGGCTGCGGAACGCGCCGCGGTACTGCGGAATCACGCAGAAGGTGCAGGGATGGTCGCAGCCCTCGGCGATCTTCATGTAGGCGTAGTGCCGCGGCGTGGCGAGCACGCGCGGCGTGAGGTCGTGGTAGAGGTACGGCGCGGGTGCGCCGGCAGGAGGCGCCTCGCCTTCGCAGAGCGCTACGATGCTTTCCAGCTCGTTGGTTCCCACCAGGGCGTCCACTTCCGGCAGGTCCTTGCGTATGTCGCCGCGGTAACGCTCCACCAGGCAGCCGGCCACGATCAGCTTCCTCGCCGCGCCGGTTTTCTTGAACTCCGCCATCTCCAGAATGGCGTCGATGGATTCGCGCTTGGCCGGGTCGATGAAGCTGCAGGTGTTGACCACCAGCACCTCGGCCTGGTCCGGACTGGGAGTGAGTTCATGGCCCTTGGCGGCAAGCAGGCCCATCATCACTTCGCTATCGACAAGATTCTTGGGGCACCCCAAGCTGACAAAACCGATTTTCAAGGCAGTATCCGGAACGAAACGTGGGTTATGAATACTAGGATAGCAGGGGCGCGGCAACCTCACTGGCCTCGGCGCCGCGGCCGTGGTCCGGCCTACATGTATTCCGGAACCGGTATGCCCAGGATGGCGGCGACTCGTTCGAGTTGGCGGCGGAAGAAATCCGTCATCCACAGGAGGAACACCTTCTTCTCGCGATTCTCTTCGTGGATGATCGGGTACTGGTGGTAAAAATTGTTGAACGCCTGGGCCAGGGTGAAGGCGTATTTGGCCACGTGCGCGGGCTCGCCCGCCGATACGGCGCGGTCCACGGCGGAATCCGCCTTGGAGGCGGCCAGCAGCAATTGCCAGAAATCCTCGGATTGCAATTGCCGGGCCATGGCTTCGGGCGAAAGCTCCGCGGCGAAATCGGGCAGTTTCTCGCCGCTCTCCTCCAGCTTGCGGAGGATGTTGCGCGCGCGGACCGCGGCGTATTGGAGATACGGGCCGGTTTCGCCCTCGAAGCTGAGAGCCTCCTGCAAGTCGAAGGCAATCACGGAATTTCGCGTGAACTTCAGCAGGAAATAGCGCAGGGCTCCGATGGCGATCGCGGAGGCGATGCGCCGGCGCTCCTCGGGCGCGGCTTCCGCATGGCGGGCGTCCACTTCCTCGAGCGCCTTGGCGATCAGCGTGTCCATCAAGTCGTCGGCTTTCACGCCCAGGCCCTTGCGGCCGGAAACCTCCACGTAGGGCTTCTTGCGGTCCTCGTCGGAGAGCGGAATGCCTAGATCCGCGCAGCAGCGCGGCGAAAGCGCCACCATTTCGTAGGAGAAGTGCACGGATTGCCCGGCCTGCTCTTCGTAGCCGAGCGCGCGCAATCCGGCCGCGACGACGTCCTGCAAATACGATTGCCGCGCGTCGATGACGTTATAGACGCGCGACCCGCGGCCGAAGTGGCCGCGCTCCGCCGAAGCGTCATCCGTTGTGATCCAAAGGACGCGCCCGTCCGCGTAGGCCTGGAGCGGCCGGTAATAAAAATCCTTGCCGAGCAGGCCGAACTTCCAGAGCTGATAGGCGATGTCCTTGCCGACGTAGGTGACCGTGCCGTTGGATCGCACGATGACTTTGCCTTCCTCGGAAAGCCCCGGCATCACCCAGCAGCCGGTGTTCTTGCCCTCGGTTTCCAGGTAGATGGCCTGGCGTTGCTTGAGCAGCTCGAACGCCGACGCCCAGAAATGCAATTGCAGAATTTCGCTCTCGCGCGGAAGGACGTCGTACTCCACGCCCAGCCGCAGCATGGTTTTGAGATGCGCCTGAACGATGGCGTCCGCCACCGCGTGCGCCAGTTCCGCGACGCCGCCTTCGCCGGCTTCGATGGCGTGCAGGGTGGCCGCGCGCCATTCGAGGGCCTCGGGATGATCCTTGTAATAGGATGAGGTGCGCGCGTAAAGATCCCAGCAATAGTAATCGAAGCGCACTACGGGGTCCGCGATGAGGGCGCGCACATCGTCCGCGGTCTTGTTCTCCAGGTAGTGAAAACCCACGGCGACATCCGCCACCTGGACGCCCGTATTGTCGATGTAATTCTGAACTTCCACGCGCTGGCCGCGGGCGCGCATCATGCGCACGAAGGTATCGCCCAGCGTGGCGTTGCGCAGGTGTCCGATGTGCGCGGCCTTGTTGGGGTTGATGTTGGTGTGCTCGACGATGATCTTCTCGCCCGCCGCGGCGGGTTCTTCCGCTTCACCGCGCAGCAAAGCGGCGCCATAGGCTCCGCGGTTGAGGCGGATATTGAGGTAGCCGCCGCCGGCTACTTCCAGAGCCGCCACGCCTTCGATGGGGCCGACCTCATCGGCCAGTTCGGCGGCGATCTTCTTCGGCGCCTGGCGCAATTGCCTGGCGAGTTGAAACGCGGCGGCCACCGCCATTTCGCCGAACTCGCTCTGCCGCGGCTGTTCCAGCGCCAACGCGAGATCCACGCCGTAACGGGCCTGAATGTGCGCTTGGAAGGCCTTTAGGACTTGCTTTTCAATGGAATGAAACACGGGGAAGATTTAAGTATAACAACGCGCCGCAAATTGGCGATGAGCGGCGGCGCTTGCGGTATACTGACCCCCATGAACTACTACGGCGCAAAAGATCTGGCTCGCAGCTTTCGAACGGTCCGGGGCAACACGATTACCATCGCCAGCGAAATCGGCGAAGAGCATTATGGTTTTCGCGCGACGCCCGATACGCGGACCGTGGCGCAGGTCTTGATCCACATCGCGAACGTGCCCAAGCTGCAGTTGCAGCTTCAGGCCGTGGAGCGCGTCACCACTCTGGAGGGCTTCGATTTCATGGCCTTCCTGGGACCCGTGCTCGCGGATGAGCAGAAGCCGTATACGAAGGCGCAGATCCTCGAAAGGCTGAAGACGGACGGCGAGAGCTTCGCGCAGTGGCTGGAGACTCTGCCGGATAGCTTCCTGGGGGAGATCGTGACGATGCGCGCCGGCATGGAGCCGGCCGAGAAGACGCGCTTCGAAATGATTCTGGGCGTGAAGGAGCACGAGATGCACCACCGCGCGCAGCTCATGCAGATCGAGCGCATGCTCGGGATCACGCCGCACCTGACGCGCCAGATGCAGGCGAGGTTCGCGGCGCAGACGGCGCGATAAGCGGTTCCCGCGCGCCGGCGCCGTAGGCCACGGCTAAAATGCGTTCTTTGGCCTCGCCGGGTGGCGGGAACCTGCCCAAAGAGCTTTTTCCCGCGCGGGCAGGCTGCTAAGCGCGGGGAGTCATAATCTGCGGGGCCTACGGTTTCCTTACCAGAAAGACGGCCACTTCCGCCGTCAGGTTGGGCAGCAGCGTCAACCGCCGCCGGCCGGCCAGGAAGTAGCGGCGCTCCACGACCAGGCCCTCCGCCGCCGCCAAATCCTCAAAATCGTGGACGGTGAGGAAGTGGATGTTCGGCGAATCGTACCACTGGTGCGGAAATAGCTTGGTGCGCGGCGCGCGGCCGCTGGCCAGCATGGATAGGCGCATGCGCCAGTGGCCGAAATTGGGAAACGCCACAATGGCGCGGCGTCCCACGCGCAGCATTTCGGAGAGCACCTTGCGCGGATGGCGGGTCTCCTGCAGGGTCTGGCTGAGGATGACGTAGTCGAAGGCCAGCTCCGGGTAGTCGGCGAGCCCTTGGTCGATATCGCCCTGGTACGCCGAGACCCCGCGCGCGATGGCGCGGCGGACCTTCTCGCCGGAGATCTCCACGCCGCGCGCCTGGACGTTCTTGTTTTCCGCGAGCCACTGGAGCAGCTCGCCATCGCCGCAGCCGAGGTCCAGAACCTTTGCGCCGGGGTCGATGATCTCGCTGATGATGGCGTAATCGCGGCGGCCCAGCAGCTCCCGTACGAAACCCTGCTTCCGCGGCGGCGCGTCGCTCATCGGACCTTCTCGAACGTGCTAGCCAGGAAGCCGCTCACGAGTTGGCTCTGTTCGGCCACATCCACAAGGAACGAATCGTGGCCGTAATTCGATTCGAGATCCACGTAGGCCACGTCGTGATTCATGCCGCGCAGGGCGCTCACGATCTCGCGCGACTGGTAGCTGGGGTAGAGCCAGTCCGAACTGAAGCTGATCACCAGAAAGCGCGCGGTACATTTCTCGAAGGCGGCGGCCAGGGATCCGCGCCCGGCGGCCAGGTCGAAGTAGTCCATGGCCTTGGTGGTGTAGAGGTAGGAATTGGCGTCGAATCGGCTGACGAACTGGTTGCCGCGGTACCGCAGGTAGCTCTCCACTTCGAAGTCCACTTCGAAATCGAAGCCGAAGGCGTCCTTGCCGCGCAGACGGCGCCCGAACTTCTCGCGCATGGAATCGTCGCTCATGAAGGTGATGTGGCCCACCATGCGCGCCACGGCGAGGCCGCGGGCGGGCGGCTGCTTGCCGTAGTAATTGCCGCCGTTCCAGTCCGGATCGGCCATGATGGCCTGGCGGCCCACTTCGTTGAAGGCGATCTGCTGGGCGCTGTGGCGCCACGTCGTGGCGATGGGCAAGCAGCAGACCACCCGTTCGGGGTAGTCCACGGCCCATTCCAGGGCCTGCATGCCGCCCATGGAGCCGCCCGCCACGGCGAGCAGCCGCTCAATGCCCATCGAATCGATGAGCATCCGCTGCAGGCGCACCATGTCGCCGATGGTGGTCACGGGAAACGTCATGGCGTAAGGGCAGCCGGTGGCGGGGTCAACGGAGGAAGGCCCCGTTGTGCCGTTGCAGCCGCTCAGCACGTTGGAACAGATCACGAAGTACTTGTTCGTGTCGAAGGCCTTGCCGGGGCCGATCATGTTGTCCCACCAGCCGGGCTTGGCGGTCTCGTGGCTGATGCCGGCGGCGTGGGCGTCCCCGGTCCAGGCGTGGAGAATCAGGATGGCGTTGCTCCTGGCCGGGTTCAGCGCGCCGTAGGTTTCGTAGGCCACTTCCACCGGGGCTACCGTGGCGCCGTTATCGAGCGTGATGGAATCGAAGCGGGCGGTGTTGACCTCGACAATCATGCGGCGAGATTTTCATCATAGCAGTCTGTAGCAATCGGGCCTCGCCGCGCTGACCGCGCGCTGACCGCGGGCCGGTGCGGAGGTCATGCCGCGGACCGCTCTCGAGGTTTCCCCTGATGGAGCTCTTGAAGGGCGTCTATGCGCGCCCGCAATTCCGGTAGAATCGACTATCGGTGGAAATCTAGCGTTCCGAAGCGCCCGATGGATCACCCCGCTCGTCTCGATGGCCGGCGCAGCCCGGCGGACATTCTCGAAAGCATCGCCGACCCGGTGGTGGCGTTCGACAAGGAGTTCCGCTATACCTACGTGAGCAGACGCGCCGCCGAGGCGCTGGGCATGACAGCCGAGGAGATGCTGGGGAAGTCGATGTGGGATCTATTCCCTGGCGACGCCGACACCGGCTTTCAAGAAGCTTGCCGCCGGGCCTGGGAATCGGGCCGGCCGGTGATTGTGGAGCGCCGCTCGAACGTTCTCGGGACGTGGGTGGAGAGCTACATCTACCCTTTCCAGGATGGCGCCTCCACGCAGTGGCGCGATATCACGGAGCGCAAGCGTACGGAGCAAGCTCTCGCGGCCCAGCACGAGCTGCTGCGCACCACGCTGCGGAGCATTGGCGACGCGGTGGTGGCCACGGACGCGGCGGGCAGGATTACGCTGTTGAATCCGGCGGCCGCCCGGCTGACGGGCTGGACGGAGGAGGAGGCGGTGGGCCAGCCTTCCGCCGCCGTGCTGCGCCTTGTGAGCCAGCGGACGCACGAACTCGCGGACGACATCGTAGCCCAGGTTCTGCGCGAGGAACGCGCGGCGCCGCTGGCGGACGACATGGCGCTGGTTTCCCGGCAAGGGCGCGAGATCCCGATTGAGGACAGCGCGGCGCCCATACGCGACGGCTTGGGGCAAGCGGCCGGCGTGGTGCTTGTTTTCCGCGACGTGGAGGAGAAGCGCCGGGCCGCCGAAGTCCTCCAGGAGCGGGAAGCTTTCCTGCAGAGCTTCTACGACAGCGCGGGCGTGATGCGCGGCATTGTGGAGATTGACGGCGAGGCGATTGTGCACCTCTCCTGCAACAAGGCGGCGGCGGAGATGTACGGCATCGACGCGAGCGAGATCGCCGGGAAGACAGGCATGGAGACCGGCGCCTCCGCCGAAGCGATGCGGGACTGGCTGGCTCTTTACCGACAAAGCCGCAAGACCGGCCAGGCGGTTTCCGCCGAATACGCGCGGCGCGATGCGGCCGGGCGCGACCGCTGGCTGCTGGCCACGGCGAGCTATTTGGGCGACGGCTCGCTAGGGAGGCCGCGCTTCGCTTATACCATTCTGGATCTGACGGACCGCAGGGGGGCCGAGGAAGCGCTGCGCGAAAGCCGCGCCAAACTGGAAGCGGCGCTTGCGAGCATGACCGACGCGGTGTTCATTGCCGATAAAGAAGGGCGCTACGTCGAATTTAACGAGGCCTTCGCGCGATTCTACCGATTCGCGGGCAAGGACGAATGCGCCAGGACGCTGACGGAATACCCGAAGCTGATGGACGCGTTCCTGCCGGATGGCTCGGTGGCGCCGCTGGACATGTGGTCCGTGCCGCGCGCCCTGCGCGGGGAGACCGCAACGAACGTGGAGTACTCGCTGCGGCGCAAGGACACCGGAGAGAGCTGGGTGGGCAGTTACAGCTTTGGACCCATACGCGACACCAAGGGAGAGATTGTGGGCGCGGTGGTGGTGGCGCGCGATATCACCGAACAGAAGCAGGCCGAAGAGCGGCTGCGGCAGGCGCAGAAACTGGAGAGCCTTGGGTTGCTGGCCGGCGGCGTGGCGCATGATTTCAATAACCTGCTAGTGGGCATTATCGGCGGCGCGAGTCTGGCGGAGGAATTGCTGCCGGCCGATCACGAAGCGGTCTCGCTCATCCGCTCCGTGGTGAAGACCGGAGAACAGGCCGCGCACCTCACGCGCCAGATGCTGGCCTATTCCGGGCGCGGCCGATTCCTGCTGGAAGCTTTGAACCTGACGCAGATGATCCCGGAGATTGTGGATCTTGTGAGGACGTCGATCTCCAAGAAGATCGCGCTGCATCTGGATCTGGCGAGCGAAATGCCTTCGATTGAAGCGGACCGCGGCCAGGTGCAGCAGGTGTTTATGAATCTCACGCTGAATGCGGCGGAGGCTATTGGGAGCCATGACGGCCTGATTACCATCAAGACGGGCGTGCGGCAGGTGGATGAGGCGTTCCTTCAGGCGCACCCCGAGTGGCAGACGCTCCAGACGGGGCCGTTCGCTTACCTGGAGGTTCGCGATACGGGCAGCGGCATGGACGAAGCCACGAAGCGGAAGATCTTCGACCCTTTCTTCTCCACCAAGTTCACGGGGCGCGGGCTCGGGTTGGCGGCGGTGGCCGGCATTATGCGGGGGCATCGCGGCGCGGTGATTGTGGAGAGCGAGCCGGGCCGGGGAAGCATGTTTACGGCTTTCTTCCCGGCGTCGGCCGCTCCCGCGGGAAGAGGCGCGAGCGTGCCCGTGCGAACCGCGTTGCGGGGTTCCGGCACGGTTCTGATTGTGGATGATGAGGCGGTGGTGCGGGCGATGGCCAAGACGGCGCTGGAGCGCCACGGCTACGCGGTGCTGATAGCGGACGGCGGGGAGGCCGCGGTGGACTTGTGCAAGCGCCACCCCGGCGAGATTGCCCTGGTGATTCTAGACCTGAGCATGCCGCGGATGAGCGGGGAGGAGGCGCTTCCCGCTCTGCGCCGCATTCGCCCGGACATCAAGGTGCTAATCTCTAGCGGGTTCAGTGAAGCCGAGGCGATGTCCGTGTTCGCCGGGCAGCGCGTCTCGGGGTTCGTGCAGAAACCGTACACGGCGACGCGCCTTGCCGAGCGAGTCAAACTAGCGCTGGCTTAAGGGAGAGCGGGCCGAGTCCAGGTTCCCGTGCGCCGGAGTCACACGGGGATCCGGCTGCGTGATTCGATGAGTCAGCGGCCTCGGCCCGCGCCTGGTTTGAATACGGCCCGCGTTCGCGGCCATGCGTGCGAAGCGCGCGGCGCTCACCTGCCACTGGCCGCCCTTGCTAACATAAAGAAACGCCATTGATTGAGACTGTTCCAGACATCCTGGCCCGCATTGTGGCCAGGAAGCGCGAAGAGCTTGCCGAGGGGCCGCGCCAGGTTGCGGATGTGGAAGCGCGGGCCGAGGCGCGCCTGGCCGGACGACGCGATTTCCGCGCCGCGCTGGCGGCGCGCACGCCCGCCATCATTGCCGAATCCAAGAAAGCCTCACCGAGCAAGGGCGCTCTCTCCGCGGATTATGACGCCGCTCGCAATGCGCGAGCTTACGAGCGCGGCGGGGCCGCGGCGTTGTCGGTTCTCACGGACAAGGACTTCTTTCAGGGCAGTCTGGCGGATTTGGAAGAGGCGCGAGCGGCCACGGCGCTGCCCGCGCTGCGCAAGGATTTCACCGTGGAGGAGTCGCAGATTGTGGAAGCCGCCGCTCACGGCGCCGACGCCATCCTGCTGATTGCCGCGATCCTCACGGAGCGCGAGATGCGCGATTTCCGGGAAGCGGCCGTGCGCTGGCGGATGGCGGCGCTGGTGGAAGTGCACAACCGCCGCGAGCTGAGTGCAGCGCTGGCGTCCGGCGCGGATCTGATCGGCGTGAACAACCGCGATCTGACTACCTTTGAGGTCACGCTGGAAACGTCCCTGCGGCTGGCGGAGCATTTTCCGGCCGGCGTGCTTCGCGTAACCGAGAGCGGCATTCATGAACCCGGCGATATCGCGCGGCTGCGCGCGGCCGGTTACACGGCGTTCCTGGTGGGCGAGCATCTGATGAAGTCGGGCGACCCCGCGGCGGCTTTGGCAAGGCTGGCGGCGGCATGATCCTCAAGGTCTGCGGCATCACCAACCAGGAAGACGCGGACGCCGCCGTGGAAGGCGGGGCCAACGCCATCGGGTTCAACTTCTATCCGCGCAGCTCGCGCTATGTGGAGCCGGAGCGCGCGGCGTCCATCGCGACGGCGGCGGGCGTGCGCAGGGTGGGCGTGTTTGTGAATGAGCCGCGGGAGCGCGTGGAGAAGCTGGCGCGCCAGGCCGCGCTGGACGTGGCCCAATTGCACGGCGTGGAATCGGACAAGGATTACCCGTCCGGAATGGCGGTGTGGAAGAGCGTCAACGTGACGCCGGATCTGGACCTGTCCGCGTTCCATGGGGGCGCGGCGGAAGCGCTGCTGTTCGACGGTCCGGCCGGGCATTTATACGGCGGCGCCGGCAAGAGCTTCGATTGGAGCAAGGCCCGGGGACTGGCCGTGCGCGTGATTCTGGCGGGCGGGTTAGACGCTACCAACGTGGCGCGCGCCGTGGAACTGGCGCACCCGTGGGGCGTGGACGCGTGTTCGCGCATTGAGAGCGCTCCCGGCAAGAAGGACTTGAGAAAGATGAAAGAGTTTCTGCAAGCGGCCCGGGCGGCGCTGTTGGCGTGACGCCGCAACCGGATTCCGGCGGGCACTTCGGGCCCTACGGCGGGCGGTTCGTGCCGGAAGTGCTCATGGCGCCCATTGAGGAGTTGGAGAAGGCATACCTGGCGGCGCGCGAAGATCCCGCGTTTCAATCCGAACTGGCGGAGCTTTTGCGCAACTATGCCGGGCGGCCTACCGCGCTGTGGCCCGCGCGGCGGCTGAGCGAGGCGCTAGGCGGCGCGGACATTTACCTGAAGCGCGAGGACCTGCTACACACCGGCGCGCACAAGATCAACAACTGCCTGGGCCAGGCGCTGGTGGCGCGGCGCATGGGCAAGCGCCGTATCATCGCGGAAACCGGCGCCGGACAGCACGGCGTGGCCACCGCCACCGTGTGCGCGCTGCTGGGCTTGGAGTGCGTGGTCTACATGGGCACGGAGGACATGCGGCGGCAGCGCCTCAACGTTTTCCGCATGAAGCTGCTTGGCGCCAAGGTGGTGGGAGTGGATTCCGGCAGCCGCACGCTGAAGGATGCCATCAGCGAAGCCATGCGCGACTGGGTGACGAACGTGGGAGAGACCTATTATCTGCTGGGCTCCGCGCTCGGGTCGCATCCCTATCCCATGATGGTGCGCGATTTCCAAAAGGTGATCGGCATGGAGGCGCGCCGCCAGATGCTGGAAAGCGCGGGCAGGCTTCCGGACGCGGTGTTCGCCTGCGTGGGCGGCGGTTCCAACGCCATCGGTATTTTTCACGCCTTCGCGCCGGACGCCGCCGTGAAGCTTGTCGGCGTGGAGGCGGGCGGCCGCGGGGAAAAGCCGGGCGAGCACGCGGCGCGCTTCCGGGGCGGCGCTCCGGGCGTGCTGCAAGGCGCGTACAGTTATCTCTTGCAGGATGAAGACGGCCAGGTGCTGACCACGCACTCGGTTTCCGCCGGTCTGGATTACGCCATGATCGGCCCGGAGCACGCCTGGCTGCACGATCTGAAGCGCGCGGAATACGTGGCGTGCTCGGACGAAGATGCTCTGGCCGCGGCGCGGCTGCTCTCGCGCACCGAGGGCATCATCCCGGCCCTCGAATCCGCCCATGGAATTGCGGAAGCGGTGCGGCGCGCGCCCGGCGCCAAGGGTGAGACGTTCCTGGTGAATGTGTCCGGGCGCGGCGATAAAGACATCGACATCTATCGCGAGAACATTCCGGAGTTGGACCAGGCGGAGCTGGAAAAGGCATGACGCGCATTGGCCAGCTTTTCGAACGCCTGAAAACGGAGCGGCGCAAGGGGTTGATCGCCTACATTACGGCCGGCGATCCGGCGCCCGAGCGCACCGCGGACCTTGTGGAAGCCCTGGTGCGCGGCGGCGCGGACCTGATTGAATTGGGCGTTCCGTTCTCCGACCCCATCGCCGACGGCCCGGTGATTCAGCGCGCCGGCGAGCGCGCGCTGGCGGCCGGGACCAGCCTCAAGGCGGTGCTCGAAATCGCCGCCCAGATTCGCGCGCGCTCGGACGCGCCGCTGCTGCTGTTCACCTACCTGAATCCGGTGCTTCGGTACGGCCTCAAGCGCCTTGCCGCGGAGGCAGCCTCGCACGGCGTCGACGGCTGCCTGCTGACGGATGCTTCGGTGGAGGAAGCGGGGGATTACGCCGCCGCGATGCACGCCAGCGGCCTGGACACGGTATTCCTGGCCGCGCCCACCAGCACGGAGCGCCGCCTGCAACTTGTGGCGAAGTATTCCACGGGCTTCGTCTATTTGGTTTCCCGCACGGGCGTCACCGGGGAGCGCAGCGATTTTTCGGCGTCGGCGGGAGCGCTGGTGCGGGCGGTTCGGGCGGTCACGACGCTGCCGCTGGCCCTGGGTTTCGGCATTTCCACGCCGGAGCAGGCGGCCGAAGCGGGACGGCTGGCGGACGCCGTGGTGGTGGGCAGCGCGTTTGTCCGGATGATCGAACGCAACGCGGATAATCCGTCGCTTGAGATTCAGCTCGAATCCTTCACGCGCGAATTGAAGCGCGGACTGGGAGCGGCGGAATGAACCAGGAGCAAGCGCGCCGGAAGTTGGAAGAGTGCCGCATCCTTATCGATGAAGTGGACCGCCGCTTTGTGGAGCTGCTGAATGAGCGGACG
>Ga0335069_10012345_pt1 | contig 12024 bp, 7 predicted proteins | sample Lox_Sample_11_FD_206714 | JGI IMG/M metagenome (GOLD analysis project Ga0335069, IMG submission 206714) | Soil microbial communities from Loxahatchee National Wildlife Refuge, Florida, United States - Lox_Sample_1.1 | ecosystem: Environmental > Terrestrial > Soil > Wetlands | place: USA: Florida...
CTTCGCTGAGCGCCAGACGCTGCAGGATCGAACGCTCGCGCGGCTTTTCCACGAAGTCGACCACCGTGCCGAAGCCGTCGATCTGCAGGAGGCCGAACTCGCCGGCGTCGCGCTCGGTGACCGGCGTCGCCGCCACGGTGATGTCGGCGCGGCTGTCAGCGTGCGCCTCGAGGATCTTTCGGAAGTCCATGATGTACAGCTGGTCGCCGGACAACACCAGGATGCTGTCGGTGCCGTGCCGCAGGAAGCGGTGAATGTGCTTGCGCACGGCGTCGGCGGTGCCCTGGTACCAGTCGGTGCTGGCTTCCGTCTGCTCGGCCGCCAGGATCTCGACGAAGCCGCGCGAGAAGGGGTCAAAACGGTAGGTCTGGGAGACGTGGCGGTTCAGCGAGGCTGATTGAAACTGCGACAGCACGAAGATGTTGCGCAGGCCCGAGTTGATGCAGTTGCTGATCGGGATGTCGACGAGGCGGTACTTCCCCGCCAACGGAACCGCCGGCTTGCTGCGTAGCTGCGTGAGCGGGTTGAGGCGCGTGCCCCGCCCACCCCCAAGTATCACCGCAACGACGCTGTCCACACCGCGTAAGATAGCCGACGATGGCCGCACCGTCCACAGGCACACACCGTGTAAACGGCCTCATTCAAGAACAATTCACAGCACGGCGCAGAGCGCCGGGACCGTCGCTTCGATGGTGACGATGGCGACGAGCAGGAAGGATTCCGACACCCCACCGAGCCAACGATGCGCCAGCAGCCGCATCCCCAGGGTGAGGGCGGCGACGCCGACGATCACCAGGATGCCGAACGCGTCCGCAATCGTGAAGACCACAGCAAACGTGAAGACGCTAGTCAACGCAAACTCGCGGAAGCTGATCGCCGCGTTGAACTTGCGCCCCGGAGCGGCGGCGTCGCGAGCGCCCGTGGCCAGCACTACGATGACCCAACGCGCCAGCATCGGGGCGAAGAGCAGCGCCACCGGCCGCGCCGAGCTCACCGCCGCGATGCTGACGAGCTTGACCAGCAGCGCGCCCGCGAGTCCGACCGCCGCGGGCCAGCGGTGACCCGCCGTCGCCCACGTCTCCCGCACCGTCGCGCCCCCGAGGGCCTCCCACACGCCGACCAGCACACTGGCCAGCAGCCACGGTGGCAGGCGACCCACCAACATGGCATTGCAGGCCGCCAACACGCCCCCCACGCCCAACCCGACGAGTGGGAAGAACAACGTCGCGCGCGCGTAGGCCACGCTGCGCGGCGCGGGTCGCTCCCAGGGCACGCTGGTCAAACAGGCAAGCGCTGCCAACAGGTCGCGTGCCTGCGGTCGAGGCGGCCGCGTGGCCGGGGGCGGCGTATCGTCGGGTGCCGTGGCGGCGTCTCCTTCCTCGGTCATCCGTCGGGGCTCAGTACCGCATTTCGCTGCCACACTCCACGCACCGACGGCTGGACGCAATTTCCCCCGTCTGCGGCGTCTGTGCTACAGAACGGCGCCGACAACGGGGGAGCGATCGGAGAGCTGTGGGAGATCAGTGCGCAGATGACCGGGCTCTCGAGCGAGGATCACTGATGGAATGGAGGACCCCGGACCGAGAACGGAGAACCGGCAAACTGCGAATGTGGTTGGCCGCGCCGTTCGTCATTCCCGGTTCTCGTTTCCGTGTTTTCCGTTCTCCTTGTGCGTCCTCACGCCATGCGTCAGGTCGCGCACCAGCGGCGATGGCGTCGCCACGCTGGTCAGCCACAACTGATGCACGGCACGGGTGGCGCCGACGTGCAGGAGCCGCCGCGCCGCCGGCGTGTCGGGGAAGCTGCTGCTGCTGACTTCGACGAGAATGACGTAGTCGAACTCCAGACCCTTCACCTGCTCGATCTCGGTGACCTCGACCCCCGGTGCGAAGGTGAAGTCCTGGTTCTCGACGCGGCGCAGCCGCGGTACCTCACCGTTCATCAGCCCGCGATGGTACAACGCGCTCAGCTCGCGCGACGGCGTGAGCACCGCTACCGATGCCAGGCGTTCCTTGGATGACAGCTCCTTCAACGCGTCGGCCAGGAACGCCACGCAGCCGCCATGGTCGGTGAAGCGGAAGAGCTCGACCGGCGGACCGGAACGCGTAGTGATCAGCGGCACGTCGTTTTCGCGGAGATCACCGAGGACGGCGACGGCGAACTCGGCGATCTGACGCGAACAGCGGTAGCTGATCTGCAGTGTGCTCACCTCGGTGCCTTCCAACCCGAGATCCTTGAAGAAGGCAGCCCACGACGTGAAGCCGGCATCCTGCACGAGATGTTGCTGCGTGTCACCCGCCAGCGTGATGCTCTGGCGTTCGTCGAGACAGCCGAGCAACACCCGCACCTCCACCGGCGAGAAATCCTGCACCTCGTCGATGGCGATATGGCGATAGCGCAGCGGCTGGTTGCCACGCCCGGGCAGGGGGCCGATGCGGAGCTGCCAGGCATGCAGCAGCAGCGCATCGTCCTCCGGGTCCAACTCGGCCGTCACCGTCTGATCACCCTCCAGCCATGCCGAGAGCTCCTGATAGCGATCGCGACACCAGGCGGCGGCGCGGCACAGCTCGTCGGTGGTGAACGCGTCCGGGGCCACCTGTGCGAACACCTCTTCAAGCAACGCCGCCTGGTTGAGCACGCTGGCCCAATCGTCGAACACCTGTGCCGGTGTGCCGCGGCCGCTGACCCGCGCCACCTGCCGCTCCAATGCCACGAGGAGACCGGGATGCAGCTTGAGGCGTTGCACGAGCGCCGGCGTGTCCTCGCGCGTGGACCGCGGCAGCTTGGGAAACAGCCGTCGCGTCTGTTCGGCGGCCCACTCGTGGAAGGTGCGCGCTTGCACGCGCTCGACACCGAGGGCGGGGAGAACGTGGCTGACGTAGTCGCGCAGCGCCGAGGAAAACACCACGACGAGGGTTTGCGCGGAATCGATCGCCGCATCGTCGTATGCGAGGTAGGCAATGCGATGCAGCGCGACCGTCGTCTTGCCCGAGCCGGCGGTGCCGCGGATCACGACGAAGCCGGAGGAGGGCCGAGTGATGAGGGCGAACTGCTGCGGGTCGATGAGGCCGGCAATGTCGGGCAGATGCTTGTCGGTGCGGCGGTGGCGACCTTCGAGGTCGGTGCCGAGACGGCGGTGGGTGCCTTCGCCGGCGGAGTGGGCCCGCAACGCCGCGCCTTCGCCGCCCATCAGTTGCGCGGCCTCGACCAGGCCCTTGTGCCAGCCATCCGGCGCCTGCGGGTCGGCCGAGAAGATGCCTTCCGGTGCATCGATCCGGTGCAGCGCCTGGTTGCGAATGGTCACCGTGCGGCGGGCGGCGACCGTGCCGGTCATGGTGCGACCGGCGATCTCCTCCTCGTACTCTTCACCCTGCTGATAGCGGTAGAAGATGCGCGAGATGGGCGCGTTGCGCCAGTCGACGATGCGTACGCCGCGCTGTAGACGCGTCGCCTTGCCGAGCAGGATGTCGCGCTCACTGCCGTGTTCGCGCAGCCGCAGATGGGCAAAGTACGGCGAGTTGCGGTCGACCTGTGGCGCTTGGCGCGACGCCCGGAGCTGTTCGAGCAGCGCCGACTGCCGATTCCATTGCTCCAGTAGCGCCGCCTGGTCCTCGGTCTTCTCGCCCTCGGTCATCATCTCACGCAGGCGCGTCAGCTCTTGTACCAGCGAGGCTTCCGACGGTGGGGCGACGGCCGGCACGTCGTTGAGCAACGTCGTGACTTGGTCGAGCAGGGCCAGTTCTTCGGTGATGATACGGTGCATACGAACGCCCATCCTAGCCGGCGCCGCGCTCAGCCGGAAGATCTTTCTGCTACCGAAACAGAGAGGGCGCCGACCCGCCTTCCCGAGCCGTCGGCGGCTCGATATGCTCGCCGGCAATGCCCGAGACCGAGTCGATTCGACACCAGTTCGTGCAGGCCAACGGCCTGCGGTTCCACGTCGCGGCGTGTGGAGACGGGGATCGCCTGGCGCTCTGCCTGCACGGGTTTCCGGAATGCTGGTACTCCTGGCGTCATCAACTCCCGCTGCTGGCGCGCCTGGGATACCAGGCGTGGGCCCCCGATCTGCGCGGTTACGGGGAGTCGGACCGTCCGCCGCGGCGTGAGGACTATGCCATCGAGTCGCTGATGCAAGACGTGGCGGGATTGATCGACGCCGCCAGACCGCGCTCCACCGTGCTGCTGGCGCACGACTGGGGTGCGATCGTCGCCTGGTACGTGGCAATGCGCCGGCTGCGGCCGCTCGACCGCCTGGTGATCATGAACGTGCCGCATCCGGCCGTGATGGAGCACGTGATGCGCGGCTGGCGGCAGCTGGCGCGCTCGTGGTACGCGTTTTTCTTCCAGATCCCGCGGCTTCCCGAAGCGCTGTTGCGGCTCGACCACTACCGCGCCATCGGTGATGCCTTCCGCAACATGGCGGTCGACAAGCGCCGCTTCCCCGACGCGGTGCTGCAGGTCTACCGCGACAACGCAGCGCGCCCCGGCGCGCTGACGGCGATGATCAACTACTACCGCGCCTTGATTCGAGGCGGTGGCGCGACGCGCCAACGAGCGCTCGGCTACCCTCCCATCGACACGCCGACGCTGATGATCTGGGGCGAGCGCGATGCCGCGTTGGGCAGAGAAACGACCTACGGGACCGACGCGTTCGTGCCGCATCTGACCATGCGCTACCTTCCCGATGTCTCGCACTGGGTGCAACAGGAGGCGCCGGAAACGGTGAACGCCATGCTCGAAGCCTGGTTGGGCGACCGTCCCGTGCCCACCACGGCAGAGCTGACGCCGGCGGGAGGGGGGCGATGAATCCGTCCAGCGACCTGCCGGGCATGCCGCTGCGACCGCTGGGTCGGACCTCGCTGGTGGTGTCACGCCTCGGGCTTGGTCTCGCCGCCTTGGGGCGGCCCGGGTACATCAACCTCGGGCACGCACAGGATCTCGGCGGCGACTACGACGTCACGGCGATGGCCGAGCGGACGGCGTCGATGCTCGATCTCGCCTGGGAGGCGGGCGTGCGCTACTTCGATGCGGCGCGCTCCTACGGCCGCGCCGAAGAGTTTCTGGCGGGCTGGCTGCGCCGCCGGCAGGTCGATCCGGCCGCGCTGACGGTCGGCTCGAAATGGGGATACACTTACACCGCCGGCTGGCGAGTCGACGCGGCGCAACATGAGGTCAAGGACCACTCCGTGGCGGTGCTGCGCCGGCAATTCGCGGCGAGCCGCGCGCTGCTCGGGACGCACCTCGATCTGTACCAGATCCATTCCGCCACGTTGGATAGTGGCGTGCTCGACGACCGCGCTGTGTTGGCGGAGCTGGTTCGCCTGCGCGCCGCCGGCCTCGCCATCGGCCTGACCCTGAGCGGGCCGCAGCAGACAGACACGTTGCAGCGTGCTCTGGAGATCCACGTCGACGGGGTGCGCCTCTTCGACGTCGTGCAGGCCACATGGAACCTGCTCGAGCCCTCCGCCGGCTCCTCGCTGGAGGCGGCGCATGCGCTCGGCGTCGGTGTGATCATCAAGGAGGCGCTCGCCAACGGGCGGTTGACGGCACGCAACAGCGACCCGACCTTTGCCGCGCAGCGGGCGGTGCTCGAAGAGCTGGCGGCGCAACTGCACACGACGTCCGAGGCGCTCGCGGTTGCTGCAGTCCTGGCGCAGCCTTGGGTTGATGTCGTGCTCAGCGGTGCAGCCACCGCGGCGCAACTCCGCTCGCACCTCAGCGCGCTCCAGGTGTCGTGCGATCCTGACCGCATCGCACCGTTGCAGCGTCTGGTGGAAGCCCCGGCGGCATACTGGGCGATCCGCCGCCGCCTGTCGTGGAACTAGCGTCTGCGGCCCGAAGTCCGGCCTCGCTAGAAGTCGTTCTGGTCGACGACGTCGATCTGCAGCTTGGTAGAGTTGTTCGACATGTCCGCGTCGCCCGATGGGCCGATCGCGGTGAGGGTTGCCGTGCAACGCGCCGGCGCCAGCGCGCTCGCGGTGGTGAAGCTGGCGGCGTTGATGGTGATCGGGACGACGCCGAGGCGGGTGCGCCGGTTGCGGACGACCGTCGAGCCGAACGGCACATTGATGGCTGCCGGAAACTCGGGTGCACCGACGGTGCCCGGCGGGCAGTCGCCGTCCGAGGCGACGACGTGGACGGCGTGGCCGGCGAAATCGCTGAAGTCCGCGTTGCCGACGCGCGGCCGCAGATGCTTGACGCGCGCCATCTGCCCCTTCTTGAGCGTGATGGTGAGGGCCTGGGCGCTGTCGATCACAGTCTGATGGACGGTGTGCTGCTGACGGTCGTTGCGATCCGTTACGTTCAGTTCGAGGGTCGTCACGGCATTCTCCGGAGTCGGATCGGCGTTCCCGGACAGCGCGGCCGCGGCATGGAGCACCAGCGTGCAGCGGTGCGGTGACTTGGAATTGAACGTCGTAAACGCGTTGCGAGCGATCAGGACGGTCATGGTCGCGACCTTGGTTGCTCCCGGCGCAACGAGTGCGACGTTCTGTTGACCGGGTGCGATGCGATCGAAGTCGGGTTGCAGCGCGACGGTCCCCGGGGGGCAGTCCCCGTCGCTGGCGCTGAGTTGGATGGGGTGACCGTTGCCCTCAGTCCCCGACTTGGCGTCGGCGTTGCTCACGCGGACGCTCAGGACGTGCGTCGTAAACGAACGCCCGCGACGCAGCTTGATGCGCAGCGGGCGCAACGGCCAGACGACCGAATCGTGGAAGGACGACGGCGTGTTGGTGGGCGTGAGCGTGGGGGTGAGCGTCGTCGTGGCCGTCAACGTGGCCGTCGCGGTCGGCGGTGTGGGTACCCCGGTTGGCGTGATCGTCGGCGTCCCGGTGATGGTGGGGGTCTGCGTGATGGTCGGGGTCTGGGTAATAGTTGGGGTTTGCGTGATGGTCGGGGTGAGGCTGGGCGGCGGTGAGGGTGTTGGGGTGTCGACACAGGGGCCAGGGAAGCTCTGGCAGCCCATGAGTGGATCGCACACATCGGTGGTGCAGGGATCGCCGTCGTCGCAGTTCTCGAGGGCGCAGAAGGCCGAGCAGCCGTCGCAACTGACCGGCGTAGCCGCGCTGTTGTCGCAGGTTTCGGGGAACTCGACGATCCCGTTGCCGCAGGTCGGGCAGGGCAGGAGGCACGCCGCCTGGCTCAGGGTCGCGCAGGTATCCATCGGGTTCAGGCTGGGCGCCGGCACCACACCGCCGCTGCGCACCGACGGCGACTTTCGTGTCGGATAGTAGAAGGTGTTGGTCCCGTCGGACCCGTTGACCGTGACCGTCGACGCGGCCAGCACCGCCCCCGTCATGGTGAGCTGCTCGTGGGCCGTGAGCGCCGTGTCGCCGCCGTCCGGCCCGCGCGTGGTGATCTTGCCGAGGCTGGTGACGGTGAGGTTGCAGGCTTCCATGTCGACGGCGCCACCGGCGCCGCAGCCGTCGAGATCGCAGGCGCCGCCACTGACATCGATGGTGCTTTGAATCGTGAGGTCGCCCGAGGCGGTGAGGCCGGCATCGACGGTCATGTTGCCGCCGACACCCTCGGCGGCGCGCCCGCTGTCGTCGACGACGTTCGCGAAGGTGACGTGGCGTTGCGCGCCGATGGTCACGTCGCCCGCGGCCCCGCCGCCGCTGGCGTCGAGGGTCCCTTCGTTGCTGAAGTCGGCGTCCGTGTCGATCTCGAGGTCACCGCCACCGCCGAGGATGCCGTCGCTCCGCGTGGAGACGGTCGCCCCGGCCTGCACGTCGACGCGGCCGCGCGCGATGAGGGTGACGTCGCCGCCGTCGCCGTCCGGCACCGCCCCCTCCGCGGCAATGTCTGCGGCGACGATGAGATCGCCGAACAGCGCTTGCACCGTGATCACCCCGCCGAAGGCGCCGCCGATGTCGTAGCTGGTACCGGTGCCGCTGGCCAAGATGGTGTCGAGCACCTGGAGGCCGGTGCCCGCCGTGACGGTTACCGTGCCGCCGTTCGAGCCGCCGACGTTGCCGATAGCGCGGATGCCGCGCACGACGATGTCGCTGCCGGCCGTCACCGTCACGGTGCCGCCGGCGCTACCGGTGACGTCGAGGAAGTCGCCGAGATCGATGCGCCCGGCCGCGGTCACGTCGATGGAGCCGCCGCCGTCGGAATTGATCCCGCCGGTGGCGGAGATGACGCTGCCGGTGGCGCTGACGATGTCGCCGTCGCTGCGGATGCTGACGCCGCCGCCGGCGCCGATGCTTGACAATTGATCCGCATCCATGCGGCCATTGATGGTGACCGTGTCTCCGGCGTCGATGGCGATCGTACCCGCCGCCGCTATGCCTGAGACGTCGATGCGGGACTTCACGGTTGGCGACTTCTGCATGGTGACCGGCCCCGTCGTCTCGATGCTGATGTTGCCCCCAAGGTTGCGGGGTGGCGACGACTGCTGCCCACGGCCATCGATAAACGCGCCCGGGGCCATCACCAAGCTCTGGGCCAGCAGGGTCACCGATCCCGAGCCGACCGTCACCACGCCGTTGGCGCCGATGGTCAGAGCGCGATCACTGAAGTCGAGGAGGCAGCCGTCGTCGATCGCGAACGTCTTGGTGATGGTGCACGGACCGACGCCGCCGGGGCACCCGGGGTCCTGGGCCACGATGTCGGCGGCCGTGCAGGCGGACAGCGCTTGTGCGCCGCGCGCGCAGAGCCAGCTCAACATCAGTGCACCGAGAAGCCTCCGCCGCATTGTGCTGCTCCTCCACCGACGGAAGCGAAACGCTGCCGCCTCCGAGGCAGTGTCCGTTCGCGCCTCAGACAAAGGGTCTTCTTCCCGCGTGTAAGCTAGCCCAGTGCAACAGTCAAGCTAGGCGTTGCCGGCGGGAAGACGGCGATCGATTCGAGGGGATGCGACGGAATCGTTCAGATCGTCGCCTGTCGCACGTGTTGCGGTGGCTGGGCGGGGAGGGACAGGGTGAAGCGGGTGCCGCTGCCGACCCGGCTGTCGACGGCGATCTGCCCGCCCAGCGCCTCGGTCAGCCGCTTGACGATGTGCAGGCCGAGGCCGACGCCGCCACCGCGCGGTGGGCCGCTGTTTCCCTGACCGAAGATCTCGAAGATGGTCGACAGGTCCTCTGGAGCAATCCCCGGCCCGGTGTCGCTCACGGCAAACCGGATCCGGCCTTCCTGCGGACGCGCCTCGGTGTGCACCGACACCGCTCCAACGTCGGTGTACTTCAGCGCGTTGTGGATCAAGTTGCGCAAGATCATTTCGACCTTGCCGCGGTCGCTGTGCAGCACCGCCTGCGGATCCGCCACGCCCCATTCGAGGGCGACCCCCTCCTTGCACCAACTGTTGGGGATGCTGACGCGCAGGCTGTTGAAGACCTCGGCGAGCGTGCACGGTTCCAAGGTCAGCGCCAACCCCCGGGCTTCCAGCCGATTGAGATCGAGCATGCCTTGAATCAGCTCCAGCAGCTGCGCCGATTGCTGCCGGATGCGTTCCAGCGGTTCGCGTTGCGCCGGGCTCGGGTCGCCGAACGTGCCGTCGCGCAGCAGGTCGGCGTATCCGATGATGACGTTGAGCGGCGTCCGCAGCTCGTGGGACACGGTTGCGACGAACTCCGACTTGACGTTGCTGGCGGCCCGCGCTTCCTCCATGAGGCTGGCGTTTTCCAGTGCGATCGCGGCTTGGTGGGCGATCGCCGCCAGCAGCCGACGTTGCACAGCGGAGGGTGTGCTGGTGGCGCCGCTGTAGCAGCAGCCGAGCATGCCGATGACCTGGCTGTCGCGGACGATGGCCTGGACGAGCGCCAGCGTGACCTGCCAGCGCTCGAGCATCAACGCCGGACCGGGTTCCTGCTCGGCGCCGCGTACGAGGTCGGCGGTGCCGGTGCGTTGGAGCGCGGCGAAGAACTCCGGCGCCCCCTCCGGATAGAATCCGAGTGCCTCCATTTCGGCGGTGACGATGCCGGGGGCGTTGCTGAGCGCGGCGATGCGAAACGCCGGCTCATCGGGGTCGCGGCGATAGAGAAACGTCCAATCGGCGCCCACCGCTCGACGCGTGTGGTCGGTGAGTTCCTCGGTCAGGGCCTGCGGGTTGCTCAGCGTCGCGTTGAGCGCCCGCGCCACCTGGAGCAGGGCGGTCGAGAACTCCTGCTCGTCGCGTTGCATTGCTCCGGCGCGCTCGATGGCGGCGGCGTGGGAGAATGCCGCAAAGCGGTGGCGGTCGAGCAAATGTGCCCCGAGGCTGGTCAACGCCACGGCGGTCGCGGCGGCGAAGAGGCCGTATGGTATCGGCAGGGCGGGGGCGGCGCCCATTGCCAGCGCCAACGGATAGCCGATCAGCACGCCGGCGCTGGCGGCGGCCTGACCCCTGAGACCCCACGGATACATCACCACCAGACCGGTGAGGAGCAAGCAGTGTCCGAGCACGCAGATCTCCGCGTTGCCGTGGGTGCGCGCGAAGTAGGCGCTGATGCACAGGCCGAGCGCGTTGGTCGAGAGGACCGTGGCCCACCAGGTGGCGGGCGGCTTGAGCTGCACGAGGACGATGGTGGCCAGACAAATGAGCAGCTCGAGACTGCAGGTGGGCAAGAGGGCGGCACGCCGCGCCGGGAAGTAGATCCATTCCAGCGTGCATGCCGTGCCGATGAGCAACACGAACAGTCCCAACGCCGGCCCGACGCGGGTCGCCAGCAGCGCGTCCGTGTCGAGGCGATACGCCGCAACCATCCGCTCAGGCGCGCGTGCTGCTTGTCCCGTCTGCTCCACGAAGCCCCCTCCCGAGGTCTAGCCGCCACTGGACGCCGGAAACGCGCGTACCCGTACACCGAAGCCCACGACCGCTGCAAGCGCGCCGTCGCCACCCTGCACCCCCGCCACTCGTGCGCCCCGGGGTGCGTTGCGGCTCCACCAGCGGTGGCTTATAGTTCGAGACCGTCGATGCTCGACCCCCAGACAGAGAAGACCATCAAGCAGGTGGCGGAGCAGGTGCGGTCGTTGTTCGGTCAGGAGCTGGTGTGCCTGGCCCTCTATGGCAGCGCCGCCGGCGAGGACTTCGTAACGGACCGCTCGGATCTGAACTTCGCCATCGTGGTCGAGCGGCTCACCTTCGCGCACCTGAAGGCACTGCACGAGCATCTGCCGCGTTGGCACAAGCGTGGTGTCGCCACGCCGCTGTTGCTCGACCGACGCTGGCTGGAGCGCAGCCGCGATGTCTTTCCAATGGAGTTCCACGACCTCAAGGCACAGCATCGGATGCTGTACGGTGAGGAAGTGTTCGCCACCTTGCCCATCGACAGTCGCCACCTGCGGTACCAGGCGGAACACGAGGTACGCGGCAAGCTGCTGCGCCTGCGCGCCCTCTATGCCGAAGTCGGTGCCGACCGTAAACGACTCGAAGCGTTGCTGCTCGATTCTGTAAAGACCTTCCTGATCATCATGCGCAACGTCATCCGCCTGCACGGCGGCGAGGGACGCACGCCGTATCTGCAGGTGCTCGACGCGTTCGAAGCGCATGCCGCGGTGCGGTTCCCCACGATGCGGCACTTGGTACAGGTCAAGCTCGGCACCCAGCAGTGGAGCGACGGCATCGACGCAACGTTCAGCTCATACCTGGACGAGGTGGAGCGCCTCGTCGATCTTGTCGATCGGCTGCCCGTCGGACCGGCAGTCGCCGCCCGTTGAGCTCGCTATTGCGCACGATGGAACGGCAGAGCGGCGGGCGGCGCACCTGGCGGGTGCTCGGGTGTCTGGCGGTCGTCGTAGGGGCGCTCGCACTCCGGCTGGCGCCGGCGCGAGCGGCGGAGCCGACCGCGCCGATCCAGCGCGGCTACGTGTCGGACTATGCCGGTGTGCTCGATGCCGCCACCTCTCGCGACCTGGAGGCGCTCATCGCCGAGCTTAAGGCCAAGACGGGTGCCGAGATCGCCGTCGTGGTGGTGCAGTCCACCGCCCCGCTGTCGGCCTTCGAGTACGCGATGAAGATTGCCGAGGCGTGGAAGCCCGGCGCCGCCCGCAAGGACAACGGCGTGGTGTTTTTGGTGGCGGTGCGCGACCACCAGCTCTACATCC
>Ga0335069_10012346_pt1 | contig 12023 bp, 9 predicted proteins | sample Lox_Sample_11_FD_206714 | JGI IMG/M metagenome (GOLD analysis project Ga0335069, IMG submission 206714) | Soil microbial communities from Loxahatchee National Wildlife Refuge, Florida, United States - Lox_Sample_1.1 | ecosystem: Environmental > Terrestrial > Soil > Wetlands | place: USA: Florida...
CGATCGTGAAGATCATGCCCGGCTTCAGCTCGACGCCGGTGCCCGGGCGGCCGTAGTGGACGACCTGCGGATCTTCGTGGAACACCGTGCCGATGCCGTGGCCGCAGTACTCGCGCACGACGCTGTAGCCCTGCGCTTCCGCGTGCTTCTGGATCGCGTAGCCGATGTCGCCGAGGCGCGCGCCCGGCTTGACCTGGTCGATGCCGAGCCACATGCATTCGTAGGTGGTCTGCACCAGGCGCTTCGCGAGGATCGAGCCTTCGCCGACGATGAACATCCGGCTCGTGTCGCCGAAGTAGCCGTCCTTGATGATGGTGATGTCGATATTGAGCGCGTCGCCGCTCTTGAGCGCCTTGTCGCCCGGAATGCCGTGACAGATCACGTCGTTCACGGAAATGCAGCACGCCGCCGGGTACGGCGGGTAGCCGGGCGGCTGGTAGTTGAGCGTCGCGGAAACCGTGCCCTGCACGTTGACCATGTACTCGTGGCAGAGGCGGTCGAGTTCGCCCGTCGTGACGCCCGCGACGACGAACGGCGTGATGTAGTCGAGCACTTCGCTCGCGAGGCGGCAGGCGACGCGCATATGCGCGATGTCGTGTTCGTTTTTGAGCGTAATAGCCATCGATGTGTGCCTGGAATGCGGTGAATTAAACAATTATCGCACCTTATGCGGGGCCCTGCAGCCCCGGGCGCGGCGCGGGCGCTGGTTTTTGCGGATTGCCGCCGCGCGCGGCAAAGCGGCGGGCGACTTGAGAACGGCAAACTCGGCATGCTATACTTATCGGCTAAGTCGACACTGCAATGTCGGTGATGCTCCATTTTGAAGTGGTGCACCCGGCGGCGGTGAGAGGCTTGCGGCACGGGCATTTGCGCGTGCCGAATCGCAAGCCGGCGCAACCAGGGTGCCGGCCGCGCGAACGAAGGCGTTCGCGCGGCGGTACGGCGGCCGGCTTAAGACCTAACCCTCGTGGAGAATTGATATGGCAGTAACGATGCGCCAAATGCTGGAAGCGGGTGTCCACTTCGGTCACCAGACGCGCTTCTGGAACCCGAAGATGGCACCGTTCATTTTCGGTCACCGCAACAAGATTCACATCATCAACCTCGAAAAGACGCTGCCGATGTTCACCGACGCACAGAAGTACGTGCGTCAGCTGGCGGCGAATCGCGGTACGATCCTGTTCGTCGGCACGAAGCGCCAGTCGCGCGACACGATCGCCCAGGAAGCACAGCGCGCGGGCATGCCGTACGTCAACGCACGCTGGCTCGGCGGCATGATGACCAACTTCAAGACGCTGAAGGTGTCGATCAAGCGCCTGAAGGACATGGAAGCGGCGGTCGAGGCGGGCGAGCTCGAGAAGATGAGCAAGAAGGAAGCGCTGCTGTTCGAGCGTGAAATCGCCAAGCTGCAGAAGTCGATCGGCGGCGTGAAGGACATGGGCGGCATTCCGGACGCGATCTTCGTCGTCGACGTCGGCTACCACAAGATCGCCGTCACCGAAGCGAACAAGCTGGGCGTACCGGTCATCGCCGTGGTCGACACGAACCACTCGCCGGAAGGTGTGGACTACGTGATCCCGGGTAACGACGACTCGAGCAAGGCAGTCGCGTTGTACGCTGAAGGTGTCGCGGACGCGATCCTCGAAGGCCGTGCGAATGCGGTCAACGAAGTGGTCCAGGCAGTGCGCGGCGACGACGAATACGTCGAGGAAAACGCGTAACTGGCCCCGAGCCGGCGCAAAAAGGGGGCTCTCAACAGGCCCCCTTTTTTTAAGCGTGTGCGCCGGACCGTAATCGCGCCGCGTGGGCGGCGGGTCCGGAAACGAATGTCGGCCGTCCGCGTCGAACTGCGGGCGGCGTTGTGAATACAGACTCAAGGAGCGAATGATGGCGGCAATTACCGCAAGCATGGTGGCAGAACTGCGCGCAAAGACCGATGCACCGATGATGGAGTGCAAGAAGGCGCTGACGGAAGCCGACGGCGACATGGCCAAGGCTGAAGAGCTGCTGCGCGTCAAGCTCGGCAACAAGGCGAGCAAGGCGGCATCGCGCGTGACGGCAGAAGGCGTCGTCGCATCGTTCGTCGGCGGCAATGCCGGCGCGCTCGTCGAACTGAACTGCGAAACCGATTTCGTCGCGAAGAACGACGACTTCAACGCGTTCGCGAAGCAAGTCGCCGAGCTGGTGGCGACGCAGAACCCGGCCGACGTCGCCGCGCTGTCCGCGCTGCCGCTCGACGGCAAGACGGTCGACGAGGTGCGCCTCGCGCTGGTCGGCAAGATCGGCGAAAACGTTTCGATCCGCCGCTTCGTGCGCTTCGAGACGTCGAACAAGATCGCTTCGTACCTGCACGGCAGCCGCATCGGCGTGATCGTCGAGTACACGGGTGCGGAAGAGCAGGTCGGCAAGGATGTCGCGATGCACGTCGCGGCAATGAAGCCGGTCTCGCTGTCGTCGAACGACGTGCCGGCCGAGCTGATCGAGAAGGAACGCCGCGTCGCCGAGCAGAAGGCCGCGGAATCGGGCAAGCCGGCCGAGATCGTTGCGAAGATGGTTGACGGCAGCGTCCAGAAGTTCCTGAAGGAAGTGTCGCTGCTGAACCAGTCGTTCGTGAAGAACGACAAGCAGACGATCGAGCAGATGCTGAAGGCGGCGGATGCTGCGGTGCACATATTCGCGCTGTTCGTCGTCGGCGAAGGCATCGAGAAGCGCCAGGACGACTTCGCCGCCGAAGTGGCCGCGCAAGTCGCAGCAGCAAAGCAGCAGTAAGCATCAGTAGTCAAGCAGCATCCGCGGCGAACGTCCGTTCCGCCGCGGCCGGCGGCGCCGCCGGCCGGTCCGGGAGTCCGGCCGGGTCGGCGGCGCTTGCTCGAATCAGTATTTCGCCCCTACAGTTCGTGGTTGTCATCCTCTCGTCGCTCGGAAGCCCCTATGTCCAATGCCTATAAACGCATCCTCCTCAAACTCTCCGGCGAAGCGCTGATGGGCGATGATGCCTTCGGCATCAATCGGCAGACGATCGAGCGGATGGTGGCCGATATCGCCGAAGTCGTGCGTCTCGGCACGCAGCTCGCGGTGGTGATCGGCGGCGGCAATATTTTCCGCGGCGTCGCCGGTGGCGCGGCCGGCATGGATCGCGCAACGGCCGATTACATGGGCATGCTGGCAACGATGATGAACGCGCTGGCGCTGCAGGACGCGATGCGTCACGCCGGCATCGAGGCACGCGTGCAGTCGGCGCTGCGCATGGACCAGGTCGTCGAGCCGTATATCCGTCCGCGCGCGATCCGCCAGCTCGAGGAAGGCAAGGTGGTGATTTTCGCCGCCGGCACCGGCAACCCGTTCTTTACGACCGATACGGCCGCAGCGCTGCGCGGCGCGGAAGTGGGCGCCGAGGTGGTTCTGAAGGCGACGAAGGTCGACGGCGTGTACTCGGCCGATCCGAAGAAGGACCCGTCCGCCACGCGCTACGCGACGATCAGCTTCGACGAAGCGATCAGTCGCAACCTGCAGGTGATGGACGCGACGGCATTCGCGCTGTGCCGCGACCAGAAGCTGCCGATTCGTGTGTTCTCGATCAACAAGCCGGGGGCGCTCAAGCGCATCGTGCTGGGCGAGGACGAAGGTACGCTCGTCCACGTGTAAACTCTCGCGGATGCGGGTGTCGCGCGGCGTGCTGCGCACGCGCGCAACCCGCGTCGTATTGAAAGTTTGAAGGTTCGGAGGTTGAAATGAGTGTCGCTGAAACCAAGAAGGGCGTCGAGCAGAAGATGCAGCGCTCGATCGAAGCGTTCAAGAACGATCTGGCGAAGATCCGCACGGGCCGTGCGCATACCGGTTTGCTCGATCACGTGCAGGTCGACTACTACGGTTCGATGGTGCCGATCTCGCAGGTGGCCAACCTGACGCTCGTCGACGCGCGCACGATCGGCGTTCAGCCGTGGGAAAAGAACATGGTCGCGAAGGTCGAGAAGGCGATCCGCGAAGCCGACCTGGGGCTGAACCCGGCGACGTCGGGCGACCTGATCCGCGTACCGATGCCGCCGCTGACCGAAGAGCGCCGCCGTGAGCTGACGAAGGTCGTCAAGGGCGAAGGCGAAACGGCCAAGGTCGCGATCCGCAACCTGCGTCGCGACGCGAACGAGCAGCTCAAGAAGCTCGTGAAGGACAAGGAAATCTCGGAAGACGATGAGCGCCGTGCCGGCGACGACGTGCAGAAGCTGACCGACAAGCACGTCGCGGAAATCGACAAGCTCGTGCAGAGCAAGGAAGCCGAGATCATGACGGTCTGACGACCGTCCTCGCGCGCCGCCTTCTTCACGCATCATCGTCTCAACGGTCATGACCTATACCAGCTCTACTGTTCGCGTGCCTGACGTCGCCGCCGTGCCGCGTCACATCGCGATCATCATGGACGGCAATGGCCGTTGGGCGACCGAGCGCCGCTTGCCGCGCGTGGCGGGGCATACCCGCGGCGTCGACGCGGTGCGCTCGGTGGTGGAGACCTGCGCGCGCGCGGGTGTCGAATACCTGACGCTGTTCGCGTTCAGTTCGGAAAACTGGCGACGGCCGACCGACGAAGTGTCGTTCCTGATGCGGCTCTTCATCACCGCGCTCGAGCGCGAGATCGGCAAGCTGCATGCGAACGGGATCCGCCTGCGCGTGGTCGGCGATCTCGACCGCTTCGAGCCGCGCATCCAGGCACTGATCCGTCGCGCCGAAACCAAGACGGCGCGCAACACGCGCCTCACGCTCACCATCGCCGCGAACTACGGCGGCCGTTGGGACATTCTCCAGGCGACCCGCAAGCTCGTCGAGCAGGCGGTTCGCGAGGGCCGAGAGGTGGAGGTCAGCGAAGCGACTTTCTCGCCCCATCTCGCGATGGCCTATGCGCCGGAGCCCGATCTTTTCATCCGCACGGGCGGCGAACAGCGCATCAGCAATTTCCTGCTGTGGCAGCTCGCCTATACCGAGTTCTACTTCACCCCCAAATACTGGCCGGACTTCGACGGCGCGGCGCTTGCCGGCGCGCTTGCGTCCTACACCGACCGCGAGCGCCGCTTCGGCCGCACGAGCGCGCAGCTCGATTCGCAGTCGCAAAGCGCCGACTCCTTTTCATGCTGAAAACCCGTGTCATCACGGCAGTCGTGCTGCTGGCGGTCTTGCTGCCGGTCACGCTGTTCGCACCGCTGAGCGCGTTCGGCGCGTTGATCGCCGTCGTGCTGGTGTTCGCCGCTTGGGAATGGGCGCGCCTGCTGAAGCTCGGCGGCGTCGGCCCGGTCGTTTATGCGGCTGCCGCGTCGCTCGCGCTGTTCGCGAGCACGCGGCTCGGCGTCGGCGCGAGCGCGTCGCGCCCCCTTTTCGAGGCGGCCGGCGTGTTCTGGCTGCTGGCCGGGCCGTTTTCGTTGTGGCGCAAGCCGCAACTCGCCGAAGGCGTGTGGCGGCCGTTCCTGCTTGCGTCGGGTCTCGTGATTTTCGCCGCATGCTGGCATGCGCTCGTCGCCGCGCGCGCGCAGGGCGTGCCATTCGTGCTGTCGCTCCTCGTCGTCGTCTGGCTGGCCGATATCGGCGCATACTTTGCGGGCAAGGCGTTCGGGAAGCGTAAACTGGCGGTGTCGATCAGCCCCGGCAAGACCTGGGAAGGCGCGGCGGGCGGCTGGCTGGCCGTGATGGCCGTCGCGAGCGCCGCGATGGTGGCCCGGCTGTTCGAACCTACCCTTTTTTCTGCCTTCGCCGTGCGGTACGGCATGCCGGGGGCATGGGCTGCGCTGACGTTGCTTGTCGCGTTTAGCGTGATCGGCGATCTGTTCGAGTCGCTGCTCAAGCGCCAGGCCGGCGTCAAGGATTCGAGCGGACTGCTGCCGGGCCACGGTGGCGTGCTCGACCGCGTCGATGCGTTGTTGCCCGTGTTGCCTCTTGCGATGCTGTTGCTCGGTTAAACCTACACTTCTCTTATGCAAAAACGTCTGACATTGCTCGGCTCGACGGGCTCGATCGGAGACAGCACGCTCGATGTGGTCGCGCGGCATCCGGAGCGTTTCTCGGTGTACGCGCTGACCGCGCACCGTAACGGCGACAAGCTCGTCGCGCAGTGCCTGCAATTCGCGCCCGAGGTGGCGGTGGTCGGCGATGCGCAGACGGCCGCGCACGTCGAGGCGCAACTGCGCGCCGCCGGCAGCAAGACGCAGGTCGCCTACGGCCAGCAGGCGCTCGTCGACGTGTCGAAGAGCGACGGCTGCGACACCGTCGTCGCGGCAATCGTCGGCGCGGCGGGCCTCGCGCCGAGCCTCGCGGCCGCGCGCGCGGGCAAGCGCATCCTGCTCGCGAACAAGGAATCGCTCGTGATGTCCGGCGCGATCTTCATGGACGCGGTGCGCGACCACGGCGCGATCCTGCTGCCGGTGGACAGCGAGCACAACGCGATTTTCCAGTGCATGCCGCGCGACATCGCCGAGCACGGCGGCATCTCGAAGATCATCCTGACCGCGTCGGGCGGCCCGTTCCGCACGCGCGAGCCGTCGACCCTCGTCGACGTGACGCCGGACGAGGCGTGCAAGCATCCGAACTGGGTGATGGGCCGCAAGATTTCGGTCGATTCGGCGACGATGATGAACAAGGGGCTCGAGGTGATCGAGGCGCACTGGATCTTCGGCCTGCCCGGCGAGCGGATCGAGGTGCTGATCCACCCGCAGAGCGTGATCCATTCGCTTGTGTCGTACAAGGACGGCTCGGTGCTCGCGCAGCTCGGCAACCCCGACATGCGCACGCCGATCGCGCACGCGCTCGCGTTCCCGGACCGTGTCGACGCCGGCGTCGATCAGCTCGATCTCGCGCAGATCGCGCAACTGAGCTTCGAGAAGCCGGACTATGCGCGCTTCCCGTGTCTCGCGCTCGCGCTCAAGGCGCTGGCCGAGGGCGGCATCGCGAGCGCCGCATTGAACGCGGCGAACGAAGTGGCGGTCGAAGCGTTTCTCGAGCGCCGGATCGGTTTCATGGCGATCGCGGCGACGGTGGACGCGGTGCTCGGTGCACTGCCGAACCGCACGCCTGACGGCCTCGACGACGTCCTCGCGGCGGATGCCGAGGCGCGCCGCCTCGCCGCCGCGTTTATTGCGAAAGCGCCCGCGCCACGCGTGGAGCGCACTGCCTGAATGAGGTGCTCATGAACGTGCTGGTTGAACTGATCGCGTTTGCAGTGGCGATCGGCGTGCTGGTCGTCGTGCATGAGTACGGTCATTACCGCGTCGCGCGGTGGTGCGGCGTGAAGGTGCTGCGGTTCTCGATCGGTTTCGGGCAGCCGGTGGCGCGCTGGGTCAGCAAGCGGACGGGTACCGAATGGACGCTCGCCCCGCTGCCGCTCGGCGGCTACGTGAAGATGCTCGACGAGCGCGATCCGGGGGCCGCCGGCGTGAAGCCGGAAGAGGTCGCGCACGCGTTCAACCGGCAGCACGTCGGCAAGCGGATCGCGATCGTGTCGGCCGGGCCGGCCGCCAATTTCCTGCTGGCGATCGTGTTGTTCGCCGCGGTGTTCGCGTCCGGCGTGACCGAGCCCGTCGCGATCATCGCGCCGCCGGCGGCCGGCACGGTCGCCGCGCAGGCGGGCTTCGTCGGCAACGAGACCATCGTGTCGATTCGCGACGTGCGCGCAGGCGACGTGCGAGGCGGCGACACGCAGACGGTGCGGTCGTGGGTGGATCTGCGCTGGAAGCTCCTCGGCGCCGCGTTCGACCGCAAGGAAGTGGTGCTGGGCGCGCGCAGCGGCGGCGTGACATCCGATTTTCGCATCGACCTGCGGCATGTGTCCGCGCGCGATTTCGACGACGAATTCATGATGCGCGTCGGCTTCGAGCCGGGCGGCGGCCAGCTGACGGTGGCGTCGGTACAGCCCGGCAGCGCGGCGCAGCAGGCGGGCCTGCATGAGGGCGACAAGCTGCTGGCGCTCGACGGCCAGCGCATCGGCGGCGCGTCGGGCTTCATCGACGCGGTCAAGCGTCATGCGGGCAGGGCGCTCACGCTTAAGATCGAGCGCGGTGGCGTCGCGCAGGCCTTGACGGTCGTGCCGCAGGCGCAGCGCGACGACGAGACCGGGCGGCCGGTCGGCCGCATCGGCGCCGCGCTCGGGATGCAGACGCCGAGCGTCGACGTGCGTTACGGGCTGATCGAGAGCGTGAAGCTGGGCGTGCGGCGTACCTGGGACATTTCGGCCTATTCGGTGCGGATGTTCGGGCGGATGATCACCGGCGACGCGTCGTTGAAGAACTTGTCCGGGCCGGTCACGATTGCCGATTACGCGGGCAAGAGCGCGCGGCTCGGTCCGTCGGCGTTTCTGTCGTTCCTCGCCCTTGTCAGTGTTAGCCTCGGCGTGTTGAACTTGTTGCCGATTCCCGTTTTGGACGGGGGGCATCTGTTATATTATCTGGTTGAAGCCGCGACCGGTAAAGCTGTATCGGAGCGTTGGCAACTGATTCTGCAAAGAGCCGGGTTGATCTGCATCGTCGTCTTGTCGGCGATCGCGCTATTCAACGACCTGGCTCGTTTAATCCATTTTTGACGCGTCAGGCGGCGGCCATGCGGCAGCCGCCTGATCCGATGCAGCTAAATATTGGGGATCCACGTTGTTCAAACCTCAGCGCTTTGTACCTAAGACAGTTGCGGCCGCGGCGCTTGCCGCACACGGCCTCGTGGCGCATGCAGCGGCACCGTTCGTGGTGCAAGACATCAAGATCGAGGGCTTGCAACGCGTGGAACCCGGTTCCGTGTTCGCGTACCTGCCGGTCAAGCAAGGCGACACCTTCACCGACGACAAGGCCTCCGAAGCGATCCGCGCGCTGTACGCGACGGGCTTCTTCAACGACGTCCGGATCGCGACGCAGGGCAGCGTCGTGATCGTGCAGGTGCAGGAGCGCCCGGCGATCGCGACGGTCGAATTCACCGGCACGAAGGAATTCGACAAGGACAACCTGACGAAGGCGCTGCGCGCGGTCGGTCTCGCGGAAGGCCGCTACTACGACAAGGCGCTCGTCGACAAGGCCGAGCAGGAACTCAAGCGCCAGTACCTGACGCGCGGCTTCTACGCGGCCGAGGTGACGACCACGATCACGCCGGTCGACGCGAACCGCGTGTCGATCCAGTTCGCGGTGGCCGAAGGCCCGAGCGCGAAGATCCGCCAGATCAACTTCATCGGCAACAAGGCGTTCAAGACGAGCACGCTGCGCGACGAGATGCAGCTGTCTACGCCGAACTGGTTCTCGTGGTACACGAAGAACGACCTGTATTCGAAGGAAAAGCTGACCGGCGACCTCGAAGCGGTGCGCTCGTACTACCTGAACCGCGGCTACCTTGAGTTCAACATCGAGTCGACCCAGGTGTCGATCTCGCCGGACAAGAAGGACATGTTCCTGACGGTCACGCTGCACGAGGGCGAGCCGTACACCGTGTCCGGCATCAAGCTTTCCGGCAACCTGCTCGACCGCGAGGCGGAGCTGAAAAAGCTCATCAAGGTCAAGCCGGGCGACCGTTTCTCGGCCGAGAAGCTGCAGCAGACGACGAAGGCGATCGTCGACAAGCTCGGCGAGTACGGTTACGCGTTCGCGACCGTCAACGCGCAGCCGGAAATCGACCAGTCGACGCACAAGGTGAACCTCACGCTGGTCGTCGATCCGAGCCGCCGCGTGTACGTGCGGCACATCAACATCGCCGGCAACACCCGCACCCGCGACGAGGTGGTACGCCGCGAAATGCGCCAGCTCGAAAGCTCGTGGTTCGATTCGGGCCGCCTCGCGCTGTCGAAGGACCGCGTGAACCGTCTCGGCTACTTCACCGACGTCGACGTGACGACGGTGCCGGTCGAAGGCACGAACGACCAGGTCGACGTGAACGTCAAGGTCGCGGAAAAGCCGACCGGCGCGATTACGCTGGGCGCGGGCTTCTCGTCGACCGACAAGGTGGTGCTGTCCGCGGGCGTGTCGCAGGACAACGTGTTCGGCTCGGGCACGAGCCTCGCGGTCAACGTCAACACGTCGAAGAGCTACCGCACGCTGACCGTCACGCAGGTCGATCCGTATTTCACGGTCGACGGCATCAAGCGGATCACGGACGTCTACTATCGCACGTATGAGCCGCTCTACTATTCGACGAGTTCGAGCTTCCGCATCATCAGCACGGGCGGCAACCTGAAATTCGGCATCCCGTTCTCCGAGACCGACACCGTATATTTCGGCGCGGGCTTCGAGCAGAACCGCCTCGACACCGATGCGAACACGCCGCAGAGCTATCAGGATTACGTGACGCAGTTCGGCCGCGTGTCGAACACCGTGCCGCTGACGGCCGCGTGGTCGCGCGATGCGCGTGACAGCGCGCTGATCCCGAGCCGCGGCTACTTCACGCAGGCAAACGTCGAATACGGCGCGCCGGTCGCGAAGATCCAGTACTACAAGGTCGACATGCAGGCCCAGTACTACTACTCGTTCGCGCGCGGCTTCATCCTCGGCATGAACCTGCAGGGCGGCTACGGCAACGGCATCGGCAACCCGTACCCGATCTTCAAGAACTACTACGCGGGCGGTATCGGCTCCGTGCGCGGTTATGAGCCAAGCTCGCTGGGCCCGCGCGATTCGAAGACGAACGACCCGATCGGCGGCTCGAAGATGGTCGTCGGCAACATCGAACTGACGTTCCCGCTGCCGGGCACCGGCTACGACCGCACGCTGCGCGTGTTCACGTTCTTAGACGGCGGCAACGTCTGGGGCGATGCGCCGGGCGGCACCAGCACGGGCGCGAACGGCCTGCGCTACGGCTACGGCGTGGGTCTCGCGTGGATTTCGCCGATCGGTCCGCTCAAGCTGAGCCTGGGCCTCCCGCTGCAGAAGCACGATGGCGACCAGTACCAGAAGTTCCAGTTCCAGATCGGGACGGCGTTCTGACCGAACGGCTCATGACAACAGTATCGAGAGGGTAATTTTGCTAACCGGTAAGTTTTCGAAGCGAGTAATGTGCGCGTTGTCCGTCGCGTTTGCGCTGGGCGCGTCGGCGGCACATGCGCAGGACGTCGCCCGCATCGCGGCGGTCAATTCGGATCGGATCCTGCGCGAGTCCGCTCCCGCGAAGGTGGCGCAGACGAAACTCGAAGCCGAGTTCGCGAAGCGCGACAAGGATCTGCAGGACATGGCGCAGCGCCTGAAGGGGATGTCCGAGTCGCTCGACAAGAACGGCGCGTCGCTGTCGCCGTCGGATCGCGCGCTGAAGCAGCGTGATCTGTCGCAGCTCGACACGGATTTCCAGCGCAAGCAGCGCGAGTTCCGCGAGGACCTGAACCAGCGCCGCAACGAGGAACTGGCGGCGGTGCTGGACAAGGCGAACAAGGTCATCAAACAGATTGCGGAGCAGCAGAATTACGACCTGATCGTGCAGGAAGCGGTCTACGTCAGCCCGCGCATCGACATCACCGACAAGGTGCTCAAGGCGCTCGCGTCCGGCTCGACGAACTGAACGGAGCGAACGACGAATGGCATTGACGCTTGAGGAGCTCGTAAAGCGGTTCGGCGGCGAGATCGTCGGCGACCGTCTCTGCCAGGTCGGGGGCCTCGCGCCGCTCGATCAGGCCGGTCCGCAACAACTCGCGTTCCTCGCGAATCCGAAGTACCTGGCACAGGTCGAGTCGACCCGGGCGGGCGCGGTGCTGATCGCACCGAAGGATCTGGAGAATCTGGGCGGGGCCGCGAGCGGCCGGGAGACCGGCCCCCAAAATTTCATCGTGACGCCGAATCCTTACGCGTATTTCGCGCGCGTCGCGCAGATGTTCATCGACCTTGCCGCGCCGCAGCGCTCGGCGGGCGTGCATCCGAGCGCGACGATCGATCCGGCCGCGCAGGTCGCGGCGAGCGCCGTGATCGGCCCGCGCGTGACGATCGAGGCGGGCGCGGTGATCGAGGATGGCGTGCAGCTCGACGCGAACGTGTTCGTCGGGCGCGGCACGAAGATCGGCGCCGGCTCGCACCTGTATCCGGGCGTGACGAGCTATCACG
>Ga0335069_10012347_pt1 | contig 12022 bp, 11 predicted proteins | sample Lox_Sample_11_FD_206714 | JGI IMG/M metagenome (GOLD analysis project Ga0335069, IMG submission 206714) | Soil microbial communities from Loxahatchee National Wildlife Refuge, Florida, United States - Lox_Sample_1.1 | ecosystem: Environmental > Terrestrial > Soil > Wetlands | place: USA...
GCGGCGGCCACCTGCGCGAGGACCTGTACTACCGCCTGAACGTTTTTCACATTCACCTGCCGCCGCTTCGCGAGCGCCGGGACGACGTCCAGGCGATTGCCGAAGCTTTGATTGGCGATTTGAACCGGAAACACGAATGCAAGGTCAGCGATTTCTCGCCGGCTGTAGTGGAAATTCTCAAGGGCTACACATGGCCCGGCAATGTGCGTGAACTTCGCAATGTCCTGGAACGGGCGGTGATTCTGGCGGGAGAGGGCACGATCGAGACCAGCCATCTGCCGTCATTCCTGCAGCCGCGCGCGAACTTTTCGCCCGTGGTATCGCCGGCCGCCGCCGGTGGGTCGCCCCAGCCGATCGAAGACCAGAATTCCGTCCGGTTCCAGGTGGGGACCACGGTGGAAGAGGCGGAAAAGGGGCTGATTTTGCGGACGCTCGAGCATACCCGCAACAACAAGACCCGTGCCGCGGAGATCCTTGGCATCAGCCTGAAGACCTTGCACAACAAACTGAAGGAATACGGCTCTCGAGACGAACCCGTCGGCGCATAGCCGGCGGTTTTCCGTGCTTTTTTGGGGAGGACGGCCCTACCGGCCGGTGTGCAGATTGTTGTGAATGGCGTACAGCGCCAGCTCCAACCTGTCGGAGACGCCCAGTTTGTCGAAGATGTTGTGCAGGTGGTTCTTCACCGTCTGCTCGCTGATAAACATCTTCTCGGCCATTTCTTTATTTTTAAAGCCCTGAGCCACCAATGCGACGATTTCCCGCTCGCGCTGGCTGAGCGGAGAGCGTTCACGGTCGCGCGTCGCCGCGGGCATCGGCGGGGGAGGCGCCTCTTCGGCGGCCACGAACTGCCGGATGACGGCTGCGGTGGTATGAGAATCCAGCCAGATTTCGCCGGCATGGACCTTTCGGATGCTCTTGATCAGAAGTTCGGTAGCTGTTTGCTTGAGAACAATTCCCGACGTGCCGAGCTTCATTGCCTGAACGAACTCGTTCTTATCGTCGGAAGCCGTCAGCACGATGACCCGGGTCTTGTTCCGCGCGGTCTGCAGCTTTTGCAGCGTGGTCAGCCCGTCGAGCCCCGGCATCTTGAGGTCGAGCAGCAGGATATCGGGTTCCAGTTGTTGCAGAATATCAAGCACCTGTCGTCCATCCTGTGCTTGTGCGACAACCTCGAAGTCATCTTCGAGGGCCAGCAGTTTGCAGAGACCGTCCCGGAAGATCGGATGATCGTCCGCCACCACGATTCGAATCTTGGCTCTTGTCTCCGTATCGATACCCGATGCTGTCGCGTTGTTCTCGGACATACAGTCCCCGCTACTGGATCTCATTTTAAGGTTCTAATGGTACCAAGTCAAATCCAGCTCTCGCATTCGTTCAGTTCCGGTCCTGAATAGACCCGAAGTTCCACGCCCCCTGGGGTTACATCATCTGCTAAGGTGAAGAGAATATGAGCGAAGAATTGGCCGAAGTTGATTTTCAACGGTACTGGCGGCGACTGCAGCAACTTGGGCTTAACGCTTATGAGGCGCGATCTTACCTGGTGCTCCTGGGGCATCCCAAGTTCAAGGCCCTGGAACTGGCCGCCCGAGCACACGTCCCGCGGCAGAAAATCTACGAAGTTCTCGACAGCCTGGTGGAAAAGGGGTTCGCGCAAGTGGTTCAGGAGAAGACCAAGCTCTTCTCCGCGGTCGAACCCAGCCTGGCAATTCCGGGCTATCTGGGCCGAAAACGGCAGATTCTGGAACAGGAACTGACTGACAACGGACGCGCGGGCGCCGGCCTGATCGACGACCTGAAGTCGCTCTATTCGGAAGGGCAGGGAGGTCGCGGGACTCTTGATTTCCTGCGAATTGTAACGGAACCCGCTCAAACCGCGGCCGAGTATCGCCGCATGCTCTCGGAGGTGCGGACCGAATACCTGGAGTTTTCGCGGCCGCCCTACGCTGTGGATCCGCTCGATGAACGGCTGGTGAAGCAGGCTGCGTCGAATGGGGTTGCCTGCCGGTTGCTGCTGGAAGCCGCGTCGCTCGACGATGAGCACCGTCAGCGCCTGACCGAATACATGGCCTCCGGCGTGGAGGTTCGGCTGGCCGAGTCGCTACCCATGAAATTGGCCCTCTTCGATGGCCAGCGCGGAATGGTGGCGCTACTCGATCCGGTAATCACCAGACCCACCTGGACGGCCGTGGTGTTTTACCACGAGGGGATGGGCGAAGCGATGAAGGGGCTGTTCGAAGACCACTGGCGGCGTGGGCGGAGCCTCGACTAGCGGCGTTTAGCGCGTCCCGCCGGCAACGCCGCGCTGTTTGCGCGTGAGGATCTCGCGGACTGCGTAAATCCGGCGGTCCTGGCTTTCGAAGTAGGTCCGCATCATCATCTCGCCGATTAGGCCGGTGCTGAACATCGAGAGCCCGCCGAGCAGCAGCAGGGCGCCCAGAATCATCAGCGGGCCGTGCTCGATGATGATATCGGTGCCGAACAGTTTGCGGATCGCCAGATACACCATGATGCCGCCGCCGGTGGTGGTTCCGGCCAGCCCCAGCGAGCCGAAGAAGTGCATGGGCCGAGTGAAATACTTCAGCAGGAACTTGATCGTGAGGATATCGAAGAGGACCCGGAACGTCCGGCCGATTCCATAGTGCGAGTCACCTGCCGAACGGGGCGTGTTGCGGATCGGCACTTCGGCGATGCGGGCGCCGTAGAAACTCGCCAGAGCCGGAATGAAGCGGTGCAATTCGCCGTACAGGTTGACGTCCTTGAGGACCTCGGACTTGTAGGCCTTGAAGGTGGTTCCGAAATCCCGCAGGCTCACGCCCGAAGCCTTCGCCATCATCCAGTTGGCGATACGCGATGGGATTTTGCGCAGGATGGCATTGTCCACGCGATGCTTGCGCCAGCCGCTGGCGATATCGAAGCCCTCGTCGATTTTCTGCAGGAGCGCCGGAATGTCTTCGGGAGCGTGCTGCAGATCGCCATCCATGGCGATGATGACGTCGCCCTTCGATTCGTGAAAGCCTGCCGAAAGGGCCGCGGTCTGCCCGAAATTCCGCCGCAAGCGGATCACTTTCAGGTGGCCGTCGGTCTCCACCAGATTGGCCAGCAACTCGAAGCTGCGATCGGTCGATGCGTCGTCCACGAAGAGAATCTCGTACGGCCGCTGAAGTTGCTCCAGGACCGCGGTCAGGCGGTCGTACAGGGGGAGGATGGAGTGCTCCTCATTGTGGATCGGAATGACGATAGACAGCATCGAAATTACCAGTCTAGCACCCCCGAGTCCGGTTACTGGCTGGTACCTGTGTTATACTTCGGCGCTCCGATGGATCGTATACCCTTTCAGGTGACGGTGGCAGCCGAATCCTATGATGCGATTCACCGGATGCCGGTTTCGGTTCTCCTCGATAATGTGCGCAGCCTTTATAACGTGGGAGCGTTTTTTCGCACGGCCGATGCCGCGGGCATCGAAAAGCTGTACCTTTGTGGGATCACCGGCCGGCCGCCGAAACGGGCCATCACAAAGACCGCCTTGGGGGCGGAAGAGACGGTGCCCTGGGAGCACACCTGGGAGCCACTGGAGGCTGTGGAGCGAATGCGGGGCCTCGGTTACGAGATCGCCGCGATCGAGACCAGCGTCCATGCCGTCGACCTCTTCGACTGGAAGCCGCGCTTCCCGGTCTGCCTCCTGTTCGGCCACGAAGTGGAAGGAATCCGCCCGCAATTGGCGGCGAGCTGCGACACCCACGTGCGGATTCCCATGCTCGGCAAGAAGCATTCGTTGAACGTCGCCACTGCCGGCGGAGTTGTGATTTACGAACTGTTGCGCAAGTACCGCGATCTGGCGCCTGCGCTACGATAGGAACTTGGCACAGCCTCTTCCCCGCCTCCGCCTGGACCTCGACTTCATGCCGTCTCCCTCAACGGAGCATCCGGGGCTCTTCATCCGCGACCCGTTCCGGTTCTCCGATGCGATGCTGATCATTCCGCCGGTACTGGTGGAAGCTCTTGGATGCTTCGACGGATCGCAGACGTCACTCGACCTGCGTGCGGCGCTGGTACGGCTGACCAACAGTCTCGAAGTCGGCGACATGGAGAAGAACCTGGTGGAGACGCTCAGCGCCGCAGGGTTCCTGGAGGACGAGCAGTTTCACCGGATGCGCGACGAACGGCGCCGCGAATTTGCCGAGCAGCCCGTCCGCACACCTGCCCACGCCGGTTCGGCCTACCCGGACGATCCGGATTCGCTGCGCGACACCATGGAGGGCTATTTCGCCGGAGACGGGCAGCCGCCCGCATCGGACGGCGTGTTCGCCATTGCCGCGCCGCACGTGAGCCCGGACGGCGGCTGGCAGTCCTACCGCGATGCCTACCGGGTTCTGCGGCCCGAACATCGCGAGCGTACTTTCGTGATCCTGGCGACCTCGCACTACGGCGAGCCCGACCGTTTCGGCCTGACCCGAAAAAACTTTTCGACGCCGCTCGGAGAAGCAGTCACCGACCAGCGGCTGGTGGCCGAACTGGAGCGCGCGGGCGGCGCCGCGGTTCACATGGAAGATTACTGCTTTTCCTTCGAACACACGGCGGAGTTCCAGGTGGTCTTCCTGCAGCACATGCTCGGTCCGAATGTGAAGATACTGCCGGTACTGTGCGGCTCGTTCGCCCGCAGCATTTATCAGGGCGGCGATCCGGAGGATAACGACGGTGTGAAGCGCTTCCTGGATGCCCTCGGCGAGATGAACGACAGGGAAGGCGACAATCTGTTCTGGGTGCTCGGAGTCGATATGGCTCACATGGGGGCTCGCTACGGCGACCGTTTCCAGGCCGAGGCCAACCAGGGCGTGATGAGCGCGGTTGCCGACCGCGACAGCCGCCGCATCGAATGCATCACGCGGAGCGACGCCGCCGGATTCTGGGACCTGGTGCGTGAGAATCACGACGACCTGAAGTGGTGCGGCTCCGCGCCGTTCTACACGTTTCTCAGGTCCGTTCCCGGCGCGCGCGGCGAACTTCTCCGCTACGAACAGTGGAACATCGACGAGCAGAGCGTGGTGAGCTTCGCGGGGATGTCTTTCACCCGATCGTAGCCAGCACTTCGCCCGCTGTCACGGTGTCCCCTTCGCGAGCGTGCAGAGACAGCACCTTTCCGGAGCGAGGCGCTTTCATTTCGTTCTGCATCTTCATGGCTTCCACCACGACCAGGCCCTGGCCTGCTGCTACCGCCTCGCCGGCCTGAGCGAGGACTCGCACGACCTTGCCAGGCATCGGTGCGGCGACCGTCGCCACGCCGTCGGTGGCGCCTCCGGCGGTTCTCCTCGCGAAGCGGCGCGGGTCCCGGACGTCGATCTCGAAGCGGAATCCGTCGATGACCACGACCATCCCGGCGGGCGTTTCGGTGACGGCGGCTTCGTAGCTCACGCCATCCATCAGGATTGAGTAGACTCCCGGCTCGGCCATCTCGACCTCTGCCATGCTTTCGGCGCCGTCGCCCAGGCGGAAGCGGCAACCGGGCGCGGGGCTGAGGATTTCCATGCGCTCGCCGGCGCCATTGATGGTCAGTGCGAGCTTCATCTCAGCAGGTCGCTCCTTCCGGTATCGAGCCAGCGCGAGCACCCGCCGGGGCGGGGCGTTTCGGCCGGGCCGCGGGCCGCCGAGTGGATCGCCGCCGCCAACGCTGCGGCGGTTCGCACGCCCGGCGGCGGCTGGGGCGCTTTGTGGCGCGCGAAGAACTCGTCGATGAAGCCGGTATGCAGATGGCCCGCGAGGAACTCCGGGTCCTCCAGGATCTGGCGAAAAAAGCCGATATTGGTGCGGATGCCTTCCACGTCGTACTCGCGAAGAGCGCGGATGGACCGTGCGATCGCCTCCGGCCGGTCGCCTGCCCAGACGGCAAGCTTGGCGAGGAGCGGATCGTATTCCATGGGGACGGTCCAGCCCTGGTACACGCAGCCATCGAGGCGGACTCCGGGGCCCATCGGCCGGGAAAGGCGGGTGAGCGTACCGGGATAGGGCAGGAAGCCGTTGAACGGGTCTTCGGCATAGATGCGGCACTCGACCGCGGAGCCGCGCCAGGCGATGTCCTCCTGGCGCAAAGGGAGCCGCCCGCCCGCTGCGATTTCGACCTGCAAGCGGACGAGGTCGAGGCCGGTAACCAGCTCGGTGACCGGGTGCTCGACCTGCAGCCGGGTGTTCATTTCGAGGAAGTAGAACCGGCGGTCCTGGTCCACCAGGAATTCGACGGTGCCGGCGTTGTAGTAACCGGCGGCCCGCGCGGCCCGTATGGCCGCTTCGCCCATTTCGTGGCGCATTTCCGGGTGGAGCGCCACCAGGGGGGACGGGCACTCCTCGATCACTTTCTGATGGCGCCGCTGAATCGAGCATTCGCGCTCGCCGAGGTGCACCATGTGCCCGTAGCGGTCGCCGATGAGCTGGATCTCGATGTGGCGGGCGCGCTCCACCAATCTCTCGACGTAGATTTCGGGGTTGCGAAAGGCCCGTTCGGCCTCGCTGGCAGCGTCGCGCAGCGCCGATTCGAGGTCGGCCTCACGGTCGACCCTCCGCATGCCCTTGCCGCCGCCCCCGGCCACCGCCTTGAGCAGGATGGGGAAGCCGTGGGAGCGTCCGAAGTCGCGCGCCTGTTCGAGCGTCACGCCGCACTCGGTGCCGGGCAGCACGGGTGTCCCGGCAGCGAGCGCCGTGCGCCGCGCCGCGGTCTTCGACCCCATCATCCGGATGGAAGCCGAGGAGGGTCCGATGAACACGATGCCGGCGTCTTCACAGGCGGCCGCGAAGTCGGCGTTCTCGCTCAGGAAGCCGTATCCCGGATGGATGGCCTCGGCGCCATGGCGGCGGGCCGCGTCGAGAATCCGGTCGATCCGCAGGTAGCTTTCGGATGAGGCCGCGGCGCCTACGTGGCTGGCCTCATCCGCCATTCGTACGTGCAGGGAGGTACGGTCGACGTCGGAATAGACCGCCACGGACGCGATGCCCATCTCGCGCAAGCTGCGAATCACACGGACGGCGATCTCTCCGCGATTGGCGATCAGGACCTTGCGGAACATGTGCACCTGAATTTTAGCAGGGCGGGCGAGGCGGGCTGAGGGGCGGACGGGTTCCGTTCCGGTCCCCGGGGCCTATTGCCAGGCCTGATAGAATTGAAATGTCTCTATATGCCCCTCGAATCCATGCAAGGTTCGCTCAAAGAGCGAGGCGTCCGCTTGACGCGCCAGCGGCAGATCCTGCTGGACCTGATCGACAAGACCGGGCAGCACCTCGATGCCGAGCGCCTGTACCAGCTTGCCAAGGAGCGGGACCCCAAACTCAATCGCGTCACTGTCTATCGCACTCTCAAGATGCTGAAGGCCGGCGGGTTGGTCGACGAGCTCGACCTCATGCACTACGGAGGCGATCAGCACTACTACGAAACGCGGCTCAAACAGGAGCACGCCCATGTAATCTGCCTGCGCTGCGGCAAAGTGGAAGAGTTTTTCGGAGAACCGCTGCAGCGGCTTCGCAAGCAGATCGAAAGCCACTTCGGGTTCCAGGTCCTGTTGGCGCGTACCGAAGTGGGCGGCTATTGCGCACACTGCCAGACACTGCGTGCCCGCGAAGTGGAGGATGTCCGCAACTCACCTCCGGAAAGCGCGGGCGCGGCTGGGCGTACGGCCAAAACACCGCGCCGTTCGCGCACGCGTTCCGCCTGATGGATGTCGCCGCGGTGGCGCCCGCTTTCGAGGCCGCGTCCCTCATCGTGATCGATCCCAATGGCCACCGGACCAGGGTGCCGGTATCACCGTTACCCTTCCGGATCGGGCGGGCGCCGGATAGCAATCTGATTTTGCGGGACAGCCGCGCTTCGCGCACCCATGCCCGCATCTTCCTGGATCATGGCGAGTATTGGATCGAAGACTGCGAGAGCCGCCACGGCACTTTTGTCAATGAGCACCGCGTCACGCGGTCCGTTTTGCACAATTCGGATCGCATCGACTTCGGGACGCAGGATTCCTATCAGCTTGTTTTTGCCCTGGACGGCGCGGAACTGAAGCGCCTGATGGGGCAGGTTGTCACCAGCGAGAAGACGCCGGCGCCGGCGGGAGTCGGTGGCGGGCTGGCCAAATTGCGTGCAATTCTCGACTTGGCGCGCACGCTGCAGAGCTCCTTTTCGATCGACGACGTGCTCGGCTCGGTGGTGGATACCGCGCTGGCCATTACGGGAACCGAACGCGGATTTCTGCTGTTGCGGGCGGGCGCCGCTCTGGAGATCCGGGTCGCCCGGAACCGCCAGGGGCATCAGCTTCTCGAAGGCGACTTGCGCGTGCCCCGGGAAGTCATTCACCGCGCGCTCCAGCATCGCCGCGAACTTCTATCTATGAACTTCGATCCTTCGGGGACGAAGGACACGCTGGCGCAGAACAGCGTTGCCGATCTCGAATTGCGGAGCGTAGTGTGCGTGCCGTTGGTTCGCATCCGCACCGGCCAGAGCGACGCGACGAGTATTCTGGCGGCGGACAACGAGACCGTCGGCGTGCTTTACATGGATTCGCGGTTGGGACACGCGGACATGGCGGGCGGCAACCGCGAACTGCTTCAAACCCTTGCCATCGAGGCTTCGACGGTGCTCGAAAACGCCCGTCTGCTGGAAGAGGAACGGGCCAAGCAGCAGATGGAAGAGGAGCTGCGCCTTGCTCGAACGATCCAGCAGAGCCTGCTTCCGGGCAAGTTGCCGTTTGACGGCTGGCTGCGGGCGGTCGGTAGCAGCGTCGCTTCTAAGCTGGTAGGCGGCGACTATTTCGATGTGATCCGGGTCAATCCTCACTGCTGGTCGGTGGTGGTGGCGGATGTGTCCGGCAAAGGGGTCGGCTCGGCCCTGCTCGCCTCCCTTCTCCAGGGGGCCCTGATTACAGCCAGCGAGCACCCGGAAGCCCTCGGCAGGCGCCTCGAACGGCTCAACAGCTTTTTACTCGATCGCACCGGCGGAGAGAAATACGCCACGATCTTCTACGCTCTGCTGGATCGCAGTGGCCGCCTGAGCTATGTGAACGCCGCACAGTGCCCGCCGCTTCTGGTCCGGCCGGGGGGTGCACAGATTACGCTCGAGTCGACCGGTATGCCTGTCGGGCTGATCGAACCGGCCGAGTTTGCCGTGGCCGAGCAACGGCTGATGCCGGGTGACAAAGTGGTTCTATACAGCGATGGCGTCACCGAAGCTCAGAACCTGACGGGCGAGTTCTTCGGAAAAAAGAGGCTTCACGATTTGATTGCGGCTCATTCCTCCGAGGGTTGCGTGGAGATTCATCGGGCGATTCAGGAGGCTGTGACCGCATTCACGGAAGGGGCGCCGCAGTCGGATGACATCACCGCGGTGGTGCTCGAATTCGTACCCGAAGGCTGAAACAGCTGGACGGGGGCACGTTCTCCGGCCTGCTGCAGCTCCTCGATCTTTCTTGGAAGAATCCGGCAGATGCTATCGGCAAGCGGCATCAGCAGAACCGGTTGAGCCGGGCATCCTTCTTCTTGCGTGATGTTGATCCAACAATTGTCACCGAGATTGAGGCGAAACTGCCAGAACGAGGCGTTTCGCTCACGGTCGGGCGCCGTAGTAAACCGCTTCGGTCCCAGCCGTGCCGTCATGTGGCTGTAGCCGAGCGAACTGCCCGTGCGTTCGAGCGCCAGCCAGCACTGCTCGATGGATCGGGCAGATGCGAGCGACCGCTCCAGCAGTTCCAACTGAACATGCCCGCTGAGCATGGGGCGGAACACGCCGGAAAGAAAACGCCTGGCCGCATCGAACTCCGCGTAGCCAAGGTATTGGACGCCGGCCCAGGCGACTAACGCGAAGCAGACGATCGCCACACCTGCCAGACGCCCTCGCACCACGCTCTGCAAAAGTGAGAGAAGGGCCGCGATGCCGCAGATGCCGTACAGCAGTAGAGCGACGCGCCGCGGCGAGAGGCCGCGATCGAGAAGCCGGTGATGGATGTGGCCGCGGTCTCCCGCGAAGATCGGTTCATTGCGCACGAAGCGCCGCACGATCGAGAGGCCGACTTCGAGCAGAGGGAGCCCCAGGGCAAGGGCGGGCGCGGCCATTCCCAGCATGGTGGCCGACTTCTGGCTCCAGATGACGCCGTAGGAACCCAGCAGGAATCCGATCAGCAGGCTGCCTGAGTCTCCAAGGAAAATCGAAGCGGGGTTGAAGTTGTAGCGCAGAAATCCAATCAGACATCCCGCCAGCGGAGCGGTCGCGATGCCAAGAGCAACATCGCCATGCAAAACTCCAGCTATCAGAGTGGTCAGGGTGGCGGTTAATCCGACGCCTGCCGCCAGTCCGTCGACGCCGTCGATCAGATTAAAGGCATTGGAGCAGAGCAGCAGCCACCCGACCGTGAGCAGGAGGCTGTATAGCGGCTTCGGAGTCATCCCTGCCACGCCCGCGATGCGTACCCCTGCTTCCCATGCCCAAACGGATGCGATGGTTTCGCCCAACAGTTTTTGCCATGGTTTCAGGTTGACCCAGTCATCCAGCAAACCGGTGAGAAAGATCACCCCGACCGGGGGAATCACACTCCAGATCATTGAGAGCTGGGATTGCAGGAAATCGCCGCCTCTGAGCGGAAGCAGCATCAGGGTGGCGTAGGCGCCGAGGTAGGAAAGCAGGATCGGAACGCCGCCGGTGCGGGCCACGGTGGCCCGGTGGATTTTCCGCCCGCCATCCGGACGGTCCACCAGCCCCAGTCGCATCGAGAGATCGCGCATCAGCGGCGTCAGCGCGAGGCTGAGAAGGAGCGCGGTGATCATCAGGATGGCCAGCGAGTACATAATCCCCCTGCACAGTTACATCGACCCTACCGAGATATTTCTTTAGTAGGATCCGGTTGGACCAGGGCTTCGATCATTCCGGCCAGCCGGCCCAGGTAGACTGAATTGTCGAACTCCTGCCGCACCAGTTCTCGTGCCCGTTCACCCATGGCTCGAGCGAGTTGGCGGTCGCGGAGGATCGTACCGACGGCTCTCGCCACGGCAGCGGCATCCTGCGTCGGCACCAGAAGTCCTGTGACGCCGTCGAAGACCACGTCAACCACGCCGGTCGTGTGGGTAGACACCACGGGCTTCCCGGCTACCGCCGCTTCGAGTAAGACGCGTCCCAGCCCCTCCCGGTAGGTGGGAAAGACGAAGACGTCCATTAGCGAGTAATAAGGGAGCGGGTCCGGTACGTAGCCCAGCCATCGAATTCCCGGGTCGGAGCGGATACGCTGCTCGGTCGCGTGATCGACCGGATCACCCGATTCGAAATCACCGAGCAGGAGGAGCCGGACGTCTTTTCCCTGGGCTCTCAGAAGGCAGAAGGCATCAACCAGTTCGCGGATGCCTTTGTCCTTCGTGAGACGGCCGACAAACCCCATTACCGAAGAGGTTTCCGGTATGCCGCAATCCTTCCGCGTCACCGTGGCAGCCGGGACGGATTCGGGCTCGAGCGACAGTCCCTCACTGACCCGATCGCCAAGCACTGTTGTTTTTGCGGGAGGCGCAAGCCCGTCGCGGATCACTGCTTCTCGAACACTTCGGCTGATGCAGATCACCTGGTGTGCGCATCCGCATGCCAGCTTCTCGGATGCCATCAGGAGCGATCTCATCCTGCCTCTGGTGGTCTCATATCGCAACCCGCGAAGCGTGTAAATGCGGTGAGGAACCCCGGCAAGCCAGCCTGCAAGTCCGCCCAGCAGCGCCATCTTCGGTGTGCTCATATTGCAGATGGACGGCCGGAGTTTTCGGAGAATACGCCAGATCTGGATGAGAGCTCGAAAATCACGGTAGGGCGCGATCTCCCTGTCGACTGCCACAAAGCGGTATTCCACGCCTTCGATCTTCGGATCGGCTTCACCGGGCGGGGCTACCACGACGACGTGGAACCCCCGGTTCTGCATCGTCTGAATCGTCTGGGGCAGGAATTGCCGAACGGCGAACATCGTGTTCATTCCGAAAACCATGATCGGCCGGCTCATGGCTGTACTCTCCCTGATTTTTGGAAGAC
>Ga0335069_10012348_pt1 | contig 12022 bp, 15 predicted proteins | sample Lox_Sample_11_FD_206714 | JGI IMG/M metagenome (GOLD analysis project Ga0335069, IMG submission 206714) | Soil microbial communities from Loxahatchee National Wildlife Refuge, Florida, United States - Lox_Sample_1.1 | ecosystem: Environmental > Terrestrial > Soil > Wetlands | place: USA...
CTGTCCGACCAGGACCTGGACCACCTCCGCGACATCATGACCCGCGTCCGCGACCACAGGCGCGCCCAGCCACCCCGCTCCGCGGCTCCCCGCAAACCCCGCCCCGCCCCCGCCCAGGAATGCTAAGGACCTTCGGCCGCGCCGACCGGGCCGTAGGACGGTAGGTGCTGGCGTAGCCGGACGTGACCATTGAGCTGGTTATCCGGCGCCGGAGCGCCCGGCGCAACCGGCCGGAGGAGCAGGCGATGGCTGTCCGCGCACATCAGATCCCCGTACCTCACCCGCGCCAGGATCGCCCCGGGTCTATGCGCTGGTTCGCCCTTGCCGTGCTGTGTGTCTCGATCCTGATGGTCAACCTGGACAACACGGTGCTCAACGTCGCGCTGCCGACCCTGGTGCGGGATCTGCACGCCACCTCGAGCCAGCTGCAGTGGATCGTCGACGCCTACATGCTGGTCTTCGGCGGGCTCCTGCTGGTCGCCGGGAGCCTGGCGGACCGGGTCGGCCGCAAACGCACGTTCCTGGCCGGCCTGGTGGCGTTCGCCGGCGGCTCGGCGTGGTCGGCGTTCTCCGGATCGGTGGGCGTGCTGATCGCGGCCCGGGCCAGCATGGGCGTCGGCGCGGCGCTGATGATGCCGTCCACGCTGGCGATCATCACCGATATGTTCCGCGATGGCGGGCAGCGGCAGCTGGCCATCGGCCTGTGGGCCGGGACCAGCGGACTGGGGTTTGCCCTCGGGCCGATCGTCGGCGGTCTGCTGCTGGCTAATTTCTGGTGGGGGTCGGTGTTCCTGATCAACGTGCCCATCGCCGCCGTCGGCCTGCTGTGCGCCATCCCGCTGGTCCCGGACTCCAAGAACCCGGCCGCGCGGCGGCCCGACCTGGCCGGAGCGGTGCTGTCGATCGCCGGCCTCGGGCTGGTGCTGTGGTCGATCATCGAGGCGCCGGTCCACGGCTGGTCATCCGCGCTGGTGATCGGTACCGGCATCGCCGGGCTGGCGGTGCTCGCCGGTTTCGCCGCGTGGGAACGCGCCAGCTCCCACCCGATGCTGAACCTGCAGTTCTTCCGCAGGCGGAGCTTCTCTGCCGCGGTCGGCGCCAACGGACTGGCCCTGTTCGGGCTGGCCGGAGCGCTGTTCGTGCTCACCCAGTTCCTTCAGTTCAACCTGGGCTACTCGGCCCTGCAGGCCGGAGTCCGGATGCTGCCGATCGCGGCCACGATAGTGGTGATCGCCCCCCTGTCGGCCGTCGCGGTCCGCGTGGCCGGGACCAAGCTCACCACGGCCGCGGGCCTGCTGCTGATCGCCGCTGGCCTGTGGCAGGTCTCCCATTCCTCGGTCACCTGGACCTACACCGACACGCTGCCCGGCCTGATCATGACCGGCATCGGGGCGGCCCTGGTCATGCCGGCGGTTTCCGGGTCGGTCATGGCTTCGCTGCCCCGCGGCGACACCGGCGTCGGCGCGGCCACGAACGGCGTGTCCATCCAGATCGGCGGTGCCCTGGGCGTCGCCGTGATCGGCAGCCTGCTGTCCACCCGCTACCAGGACCAGATGACCGCCGCGCTGGCCCCCTACCACCTGCCGCACGCGATCGAGAACGCCATCCTCGGCTCCATCGGCGGCGCCCTCGGCGTCGCGGCCCGGGTAGGCGGTGCCACCGGCCACCTGCTCGCCCACGCCGCCCGCTCGGCGTTCATCAGCGGCGCGGACCTTGGCCTCCTCACCGCCGCCGCCGTCGTCCTGGCCGGCTGCATACTGGCTCTGCTGACCCTCCCCGCCCGGCCTCGCCCCGACACCGAGCCCCCGGCCGCGGGCCGCTGACCATGACCGAACTGGACGCCGCCGAAGCCGACGCCATCCTGCAGCGGCACCAGGAGTGGGTGGCTGCAGGCCGCCCAGGCGCACGGTCACACGAAGACGTCATGGCCGAGTTGCTCGGCGGTGGCCTCATCACGGTTGAGCGCGTAGACCGGGTCATCTGATCCGGCGCAACACCAATCAAGCGGTGAGACGCCCCGCGGTCAGCTCAATGGGTGGGCAGTAACCGCGTGCGCTGTTAATGTTGCGCCGCAGCGACCGGTTGAGCTTGGCCAGGTCGGTCCGTGCCAGGCCGCCGGCTTCCGCGATAGCGTGCTCGCACATGAACGCCATGTCGTTCATGCATCCTAGGACGCTGCGATCCGCGGTCTTGGCGAGAAGAACGTCCTCCTTCTCCAGGTCACCGAACGTACCCGCGGGCAGCCCCTCGCGTCGCAGTTCCCGCCCGATGAGGCCGGTGATCAACTGGTGCGTGGCCCGCAAACTGGCTGCCGTCACGTTGGGTTCGAAGATTGTGAAGAGCGTGGCCGAGTGCGTCAGCAGCAGGCACTTGCGTCGCTCGAACCACAGCAGGTTCGCGTACCAGTCCTCGGGGCCCGGCATCGGCGCCGGCTGGGCGACCGGCACGCCCATGGCGGTCAGGAGCTTCTTCGTGCACCGCAGGATCACGGGCCGATCGTACGCCGGACTTGATCCGGCGGCGCCGAACCCGTCCCGGCCGAGGCGCCCGCCTTCCGCTCGACCCCGTCCGAGCGGGACGAGGCGGCGTTCCGCGGCCAAAGTGAAAGGGGCCGATTCACGCTGAAAGCGGCAGCTATCCGCGGAAACGCCGACCAGCCGCCCGCCTGATACGTCGCCGCGGGCGCAATCTCGGAGCTGCCGGTCTGGTGCGCCGGACGCCGGGGCGCGATGTCCGCGCCGCCGGATGGCTGGCGCGGACATCGGGGCGGATCGGTCAGGCGCGGGCTACGTCGATGGCGACCGGGACGGGGTTGCTGACGATGTCCCGGACGGGCGAGTAGCGGACGAGGCCGGCGAGCTCGGCGAGCTGGTTGTCGTCGAAGTCGCCGGTGACCTTGATGGTGACCTGGATCTGCTCGTAGCCGGGGCGGACGTTGCTGTCCAGGCCAAGGAAGCCGTGCAGGTCCGCATCGCCGTGGATGGTGGTCTCCACGCGGTCCAGGACGATGCCGCGGGCGGCGGCGTGGTAGACGATCGTGCCGGACACGCACGCCGCGAGGGCGTGCAGGACGTATTCGACGGTGTTGGGTGCCCGGTTCTGGCCGAGCAGGACCGGCGGCTCGTCGGCGTCCACGGTGAACGGCTGCGTGCGGGTGGCGTCTTCCTGCCCGGCGCCGTAGAAGTCCTTGATCGTCGTGCGGCTGTAGCCGCCGTCGATCCAGTGGTTGCGGGCCCGGAACTGGAATCGCGCCAGCGCGGGGTCCGCGGTGATGTGCTCGATCGTTCCGGAGAGGCGGTCGAGGTCGACGCCGTTGACGATGCTGGTGACGTGCACGGTGAGCTCCTTGCGGTTGACGTGGGTCATCTGGTCGGCGGCCTGCCTGGAGGCCGCCAGCAGAGTTAGCACGATCGATCGTGCTAAATTGAAGAGTACGACCGATCGTGCTATTATGTCAACATGACGAACGCCACGATGACCCAGCCCGGCCGCGCGCCGCGGCACCCGCGGGCCGACGGGGAGCGCACCCGCGCCGCGATCCTGCGCGCGGCCGCGGCGCTGGCCACCACCGACGGGCTGGAGGGCCTGTCGATCGGGAACCTGGCCGCCGCCACCGGCATCAGCAAGAGCGGCCTGTACGCCCACTTCGGCTCCAAGCAGGAACTCCAGCTGGCCACCGTGGACCAGGCCGAGCGGATCCTCACCGAAGAGGTCATCCAGCCCGCCCTCGCGGCTCCCCCCGGCCTAGGCCAGCTGGCTGCGGTGTGCGAGGCGTTCTTCAGCTACGTGGAGCGCCGCGTTTTCCCCGGCGGCTGCTTCTTCGCCGCCACCGCGCTGGAGATGGGCACCCGCCCCGGCCCGGTCCGGGACCGGGTCGCCGCCATCACCTCCGGCTTCACCGCCCTGCTCGCGTCCTTCGCGGCCACTGCGATCGGGCAGCACCAGCTCCCCGCCCCCGAGGACCCCGCCCGGCTCGCCTTCGAGCTGCACGCCATCCTGCTCGCCGCCGACACCAAATTCATCCTGCACGACGACCCCGCCGCCCTGGACCTGGCCCGCCAGGTCATCCGCCACCGGCTCGGACTAGACAACGGCAGCAACCCCGGCGAAAGCTGACACCCACGGCCCTGGTAGCGCGGTGTGCACGCATGTGCGGACCGGGTCTATGCTCCAGGCGACCGGCAGAACACGGCAAGGGGGACTGACGTGGCCGACGCGCTCGGGCTGGTGGCAGGGACTGTGCCCGCGACTCCGCTGAAGTACTCGGTCAGCCTGGCACCGGGTCAGTACGCGCAGTTGGACGACGTGGTGGTGACCGAGCGCGGGCTGCCCGGCCGCGGCGGCATCCAGATCGCGGGCGTGGTGACCAACGTCGAGGCGATGCACGAGGGGGCCCGGTTCGCCTCCGACGTGTTCCTGATCGAGCGGGGAGCGCTGCCGGCCGAAGTGTGCGAGGTCGCCGAGGTCACGGTGACCCGGGTCGAGCCGGAGATGTACGTGCCACCGCTGCCCGGTGCGCCGGTGACCCGCGCGGCGGGGGCACAGCGCGACTCGGCCCTGTACTTCGACGAGATGGGCTCGTTCGAGGTCCCGGTCGGAGAACTGGCTGGTCAGCTGGTGCCGGACACCACGACCAGCTCCCAGCTGGCGTCTTCGGTGTTGACCTGGAAGTATGCCCTGCTGCCTGCCAGCGAGTCGGAGTACACCGGGGTGGCGGTGGGCTGGCCGTTACCGACAGCCAGGGAGTTGACGAGCAGGTTCTGCAGCGTGCCGTCCGTGCTGTACTCATACACCTGGAAGTTCTCGGGCTGGCCAGCGAGCAGGCTGCCGTTGGTATATGCCCAGCTCAGGTGCCAGTTACCGTCAGCTGGAACGGTGAACGTCCCGGTGCTGCCCATTCCCGAGCCGGAAACCTGGCGAGGATGGTGTCCGGAGCCTGTGCTGCTGGCTGAGCTGGTGCACTTCCGGCGTAGAACTGCACGAGCGCGTTGTTCCCGCCCGTGAACACGACCGGGTTAGTGCCAGTCCGCGTCTGGCGGTCTTGTTTCCTCCGAGGGCGGTGATGATGAGGCCGCCAATGAGGGCGAAGCCGACGAAGACTCCCAAGGCGATCAGCAGCCAGCGATGGACGGGATGCTTCGGCTTCGGCTGCGGTGGTGACGGGGGCCGGATTACGGTCGGAGGTGATGCGTGCATTTCGGGCTCCTCTGAGGAGGACGCGCGGCGCCCGGAGGGGGCGCGCTGCACCTGAACCTGGAACCGTGCGAATCCTGTTCACAGGTTGTGCTGGCCCCGATGCCCGTATCTTCGTGCCGAACGGCACGAAGACGCAGGTCAAAGGTCCCTGGACACTAACCACTCAGTGCGGTGTCAAGCTCGGCGCCGGTTCCGGTCGGGCGGTCGGCTCGGCGCGGCATGGCGTCGCGGTGCTGGTAAGTCAAGGTGAGCCTGCACGGCTCCAGGCCGCCCGTCTGGCGCCGGATCGAGTTTCCCAGCGCCATGCGGTTGGACTAGGTACACAGGGTTATCCAGGTCGCGTTCGACTGGCATGGCTACCACCTGCACGCGTTCGAGACGGTATGCGGGGAGTTCGGCGCACTGGACGACGATGACGACTGGGCGGAGCGGAAGGACGAGACCACCGCCGCCCTGGCTCAGGTGGCCGCGGCCGAGAAGGCGAAGGTCGTGTACGTCTACGATTTCGGTGACGACTGGCGGCACGACATCGTGGTGGAGAAGATCGCCCCGGCCGAGCCGTGGGGCGAGTCACCGCGATCACTCGGGCTCGGGCCCGTGGTCCAGGTCGATACCTCCGGCGAGGTCGACATGCGCCAGCTCATCGCCCGGCTGGATCGGGTGTTGTCACCTGATAAAGCCGCGCCGTAGCGGATCACGGCGAAATCCGGTTGCATCCCGGGTCGGCGGCGGGTCATCGTGACCGCGTGCTGATCCGACGCGAGACCGAGCGCGACGCCGACGTCATCCGCGCCATCACGGCCGCCGCGTTCGCTCCAAGCCGGCCGCCAAGCCAGATCCCGAACGAGGCCCGGCTGATCGACGAAATCCGGGCCGGCCCCGCCTGGATCCCAGAACTGTCCCTGGTCGCGGTCACCCCCGCAGGCGAACCAATCGGCCACGTCCTAGGCACCCGGGGGCACGTCAACAAAGACCCCGTCCTCGCGATCGGCCCGCTGTCCGTCCGCCCGGACCACCAGCAAAACGGCGTCGGCAGCGCGCTCATGCACGCCGTCCTGGGCGCGGCTGACGCGCTCGGCGAGCCGCTGGCCGCGCTGCTCGGCGACCCGGCCTACTACCGCCGGTTCGGATTCGAGCTCAGCACCGTCTACCAGATCACCCCGCCCAGGCCGGACTGGCAGCCGCACTTCCAGGTCCGCGTCCTCACCCAATACCACCCCCGGCTGCGCGGCACGTTCACCTACCCCGAACCTTTCGACCGCACCTGAGCCACCATGACGCGATCCGAGCAACCACCCGAGGAAACTTTCTGCCTGACCTGCGGTCCCGGCACCGCGCTCGAACGCCAGGGCGGCCTGGTCCTGCACTGCCCCCGCTGCGGCACCCGGGAGCCGGTACCCGACTTCCCGCTCTTCATAGTCACCGGAGCCAGCGGCGCCGGCAAGACCACGATCACCGAGCCGCTGCGCCGCGCCCTGCCCGGCTGCGACGTCTTCGACACCGACATCATCCTGCAGGTCGCGGCGCTCGGCTGGGACGTCTGGCGCAACGCCTGGCTCCGGCTCGCCCACACCATCGCGCTGAACGGCCGCGTGACCGTCCTGTGCGGATCGCTGCTGCCCGACCAGATGGAGACGCTCCCGGCCCGCAAGCTCGTCGGTCCCATCCGCTTCTGCACCCTCGACTGCCCCGACGCCGTCCTCGCCGACCGGCTCCGCCGCAGACCCGCCTGGCGCGGCACCTCCACCGACGACGCGATCGCCAGGCACCAGCGGTTCGCCGCGTGGCTGCGAGCGAACATCCAGCCCTGCTACGACACCAGCCAGCTCACCCCCGCCGAGACCGCCGAACGCATCGCCACCTGGATAAACCAGAGCACAGACGATGCCGGCGCGTGAACCCGCTCCATCCGCAGGCCCAAGGTCACCCGCTGGGGGGTGATGCCGGAGAACCTCATCGCGCAGCACGCTAATGCCGTTGCAGACGAAGGGCGGAGAGGATGACAGCTGACCAGTCTCCGAAGCAGGCCGGGAAGGCGCAGGCGGTACTCACCAGGACCGTGCGGGCGGTCACCCAGCCGGGCGGAACGGACGTCGACTGGGGAAAGGTCGGTGCGGTCGGCTCCATTGTCGGGGCAGTCGCCGTGATACACGGACTCAAAACCCGCTCGTGGCGTTACCTGCACACTGCCGCCGTGGCGTTGGCGGTTGGTGCAGCGGCGGCCGGTTTTCTCAAGGCTAGATACGCCGGGGCACCACCAGCGCCGGAGAACTGACCGTGACCCCAGATCCGGGGATGGCCCGCTGAGAATACGTGCCCGCCCCTCGAGCCTCCCCGGACCCTGTTGGCCGGGAAATCATGCCGGCGGAGCCTTCATGGGCACCACGGTCTGCGTCTCCCCCCGACAGCCGTCGCGACCGTGGCGTAGTTGTCCAGGATGCCTGGCCATCCTCCTGGGCCGCTGACGCCCTGGTGAATCCCGGCGGCGCCCGGACCGTGCCGGCCGATGTTCCGGTGCTGGAGTTCGACCAGGGTCTGGCCGTCGGGCTGCTCGCGGAAGTTCACCTCGAACTCGCTGGCGCGCGAGAGGTCCGGGTCATAGACCCAGGCGTCGCCCTGCGCGGTGATCTGCCACGCGACCACGATGCGGTGCGGCGGGTCGCAGGCCAGGACCTGGCCCCACTCGCACTCGCTGCCGTCCACGCCGCGCTCGTAGTAGCGGCCGCCTGTCCGTGGTTCGAGCACGGCCTCGGCCATCTCGGCCGTTCCGATGTGGTGGCCGGGCCACCAGCTGTTGAATCCCTCGGTGAACAGCGTGAATGCCCGTTCGGCCGGAAGCAGCACGGTCACCGCGTACCGGACCGGCTCGAAGACCTCGGTGCTTGCTGCCTGGGTACTCATAGCTCCTCCTGCTGCCTGTGGTTGCCACTCTTCTGCGCGGACGCCGGTGCCCGGCCGGCGACCCGCCGGGCCTCTGCCTGGAACGCGGCCATCGCCTGACCCCACATCTGGTCGAGGTAGCCGTGGATGGCCTGCACCCCCTGATGCCGGATCTGGTAGATCCGCCGGGTGCCGTCGGCGCGGTCGGTGACCAGCCCGGCTTCCTTGAGCACCCGCAGGTGCTGGGAAACCGCGGGGCGGCTGACCGGCAGATCCGCGGCGAGTTCCCCGACGGCCTTGGGCCTGTGGGCCAGGCTTTCGAAGATGGCCCGCCGGGTCGGGTCCCCGAGCGCCGCGATGCCCGCAGATCCGTAAGTCTCCACGAACGGTAAGTTACAACTTACGGAACTCCCTGTCAAGCAGCCCGGCGGCGATGGAGCAGCACCACCGCGAGGACTCCGGCGGCGGCAGGCAGCAGGGCCAGGATGCCCCCACACCGGCGGAAATACCTGTGCACCGTACTCGGTAGTCCCGAGCAGGAACAGGGCGAGCACGGCGGTGAGCGTGGTCACCACCACGGTCAGGATCGGTGCCGAACGGCCTCGTGATTGCACACCCCGAAGCACGAGCAGCCACAGCACCGCCCCAGCTGCCGCGACGGTGTAAACGAGGCCGTACAGCAAGTTCGGATCTGCTCGTTTGCCGTATGGCGTGTATACGGCGGTGGCGTGATCGGCGAGGCTGCGACCGCCGACCTGGTCGATGACCGCCGCGACCACGAGGACGGCCGACAGCGCGACCGCCAGCTTCACCGCGCGGGCCGCCGCAGGCCAGTTCCGGGTTGCCGGTTCCGGCGGACCGGGGTCGATTCTCTGGTGTTCAGATAGTGACTGTCTCATGAAAGTGACTCTATGATTTTACTCTCAACAGAGAGTCAATGTCTTTTAGAGAGCTACTTGCTAGAGCGTGTGCCTGTCTGCTAATCTCGCCAGATGAGTGGCGGGCTTCGTGAACGCTGGCGGCTGAACGCCATGCGCACGATCCAGGAGCGGGCGCTCGACCTGTTCGACGAGCGAGGGTTCGACGCGGTCACGATCGAGGAGATCGCGGCCGCGGCCGAGGTGTCCCCCTCGTCGGTGTACCGCTACTTCGGTACCAAGGAAGGGCTCATCGTCGCCGACGAGTTCGACAGCTGGAGCCAGGAGGCGCTCGAAGGCATCCTGGACGTGAACGATCCCGTCGGCAGCCTGCTCCAGGTCGTGCTCAACTACGAAGCGACGCCGGAGCAGGGCCCATGGCGCCGGGTGCGGTACTTCTTCAAAGAGCCGTCAGTGCGCACGGCTGTATGCGCGCAACTCGACCAGGCCAGCCAGCGGATCGCCCCCTTGCTGGCGGCCAGCGGTGAGCTAACCGAGACGCAGGCGCGTGTGGCGGCCAATGCCCTGGTGTTCGGCTACTTCGGCGCGCTGGAACAGTGGTACCTGGACGGTGGCATCCACCCGATCGCGCACTACGTCGAGGAAGGCCTGCGCCCACTCCGCAGCATCTGGTCCGAGCCGAACGAATCAGGCGGCCCATAACGCTCCGCCCGCCAGGCGGCTAATGCCCATTGAGCTTCAGCCAGGCATGCAGCGGCCTGATGCGTGGATGTCCCAGCCATGTCGCTCCAGCGACATGAGCGCGGCATCCATGCGGTAAAGCTCTAGATCTCATCCCAGGGGCTGCTCTCGATGGCGGCGGCGATAACGTCGGTGAATGCCTCGTCCTGCGGAATGATCAGGTCGTCGACCCGGTCGACCGGCGCCCAGCCGCGCGAGTTGCACATGATCATCCCGTCGTACCCGGCGAGGTCCTGCACCCGGACCGGCTCCTCGGCCTGCGCTACGCCAGCCGCCGTCAGCTGGCGCCGCAGGACGAGCATTGTGATGCCGTCCAGCTTCGGCGCTTCGGGCCAGATCACCCTGCCGTCCCGCCAGAACCCCACGTTGGTGATGGTCCCCTCGGAGATCCGGCCCGTCTCGTCCACCAGCAGGCCCTCATCGAACCCCGCGGCCAGGGCGGCCTCGCCGAACTGGCCCTGGCCCCAGCTGCCCACGTGCTTGAGCCGGGCCAGCGGCCGCTGGAACCGCACCGCGGTCATCGCGTGCGGGCGGCGCGGCATGTCCTGCGGCCCGCGAACCGTGACGATCAGCCCGGCCCAGTAGCCGTAGACCCGGACGCTGGCGTCGTCCCGGCCGCCCAGAGCGTGCCGGATCCGGTCGCGGACCTCCTGCCCGCCGAGCTCCCGCCCGTATATCTCCTGGTGGGCCGCCTGCAGCCGCGACAGGTGCAGATCCAGGCCGCGTGTCCGGCCGCCGCGGACCTGCATCGCCGTGAAATGGCCCCACCCCTCATGCTCCAGCAGCGACACCGCCGCCTGGTCGGCCTCGCGTCCGTTGACCTCGATCGCGATGTGGTCACTGGGCATCCGGCAGGTCCCTTCCAGCCTGGTACACCGACACCCGGCCACTGTACAGCCCAGGATCAGGGTGCAATCCCCCTCACATGAGCTACGAAACAGCAGGTCAGCAAGCAGAGTTCCGGATTCCAGGCCGATCAGGTGAACCAGCCCCAAGCCGAAATCGTTTCAGGGTGTGGCGATTGGCCCGTCGTCCCCATTTAGCATCCTGTGCCGACGCGCGGCGAGTGTGAGGCTTGGTGACAGCAGACTTGCCCGATGAGGCAGACGATTCACCCGACCGGCACGCGGATCGCCGAGACGACCAGGGCGGCGGCGGGCAACCAATCAGGCCCGACAGCGCCGACGCCGAGACCCGCAACCGGGAGCAGTACTACGCCGACCTACGCACGGCCGTTTCCACGGAAGAATCCACCACCGTGCGGCGGTTCACGGCAGAAGAGCAGGCGGCCGCCGAGAAGTGGGACAAGGCCACAGAGGAGTCCCGCTGGATGTGGACGGAGTACCAGCGTAGGTGGCCCCCTGAGGAGCGCGTTCGGGTCGACAGGCCCAATGATGCGTCAGGTTCCTGGCTCGGCGAGGGTGGTAGGACCCTGACGGCCGAAGCCAACGGCCGGGTCGAGGCAGCCTGCGACCAAATCGCCGACCGGGAGCGAGAGACGATCTCGCCAGCGTTGTGTGCTATTGAGAGCCAAGATCCAGACAGGCGTCTGATTGGCTTCGAGGACTGCCTGAAGGGCCGCGACCGTATCAAAGAGAAGGTCTTCGATAAGATGAAGGAGTTTGTTGACTTCTCTCCAGAGGAAGCAATCGCGAGTGTTTCGGACGCGATTCGCTACACCTTTCAGTACCGTGAGACTCACTACACTCAGGGTGTCTGGACGGACATCGGACGGTTGAAGGAGCAGGGCTTCGAGTTGCATAAGCTCTGGAATGCCTGGTCTGATGAGAAGTACAAGGGTATTAACAGTCAATGGATCGAACAGGACACCGGCCAGCGGTTCGAAGTGCAGTTTCACACCCGAATCAGCTTTGAGGCGAAGCAACTGACGCATGACGCCTACGAGCGGCTCCGTATCCATCAGGCAGATAAGTTCGAGCAGATGGTGTTGGAAGCCTTCGAGAGGAAGGTCACTGCCGAGGTTCCAGTTCCACCCGGCGCTGCCGATATTCCCGACTACCCATAAAGGGATACAGATGCCAGATACGGTCACGTACTACGCCGTCGTCAACGATTTTAGCAGCCGCGAGCGGCCTGCAGGAGTGTTCCGGCGTACCTATACCGAGGACGGTGGTCGGTCCGATGAAGCGTTCACTAGGAACCTTCAATGGGAGTACAGCACGTCACTGATCTCTGCCGAGCGCGGCAACCTCGACAACGAGTTCATTGAGATCACCGAGGATGAGGCGAACCAGATCGTCGCGCGGATTCGCGCCAAGGTAACCGGCACAAGCAACGGCTGAGTGCCACCCGGGCCTCAGGTGAAC
>Ga0335069_10012351_pt1 | contig 12021 bp, 11 predicted proteins | sample Lox_Sample_11_FD_206714 | JGI IMG/M metagenome (GOLD analysis project Ga0335069, IMG submission 206714) | Soil microbial communities from Loxahatchee National Wildlife Refuge, Florida, United States - Lox_Sample_1.1 | ecosystem: Environmental > Terrestrial > Soil > Wetlands | place: USA...
TTCATGACGGGATCGTACAAGCCGCCGCGCGAGTTCAACTGGGTGGTCGGTGTCATCCTGCTGGTGCTCACGCTGCTGCTTTCGTTTACCGGGTATCTGCTGCCGTGGGATCAGCTTTCAATCTGGGCCGTCACTGTCGGATCCAACATGGGACGCGCTGCGCCGCTCCTTGGTCACGGCGGTCCGTTCCACGAAGTGCTTGGCGTCAATCCGATTTACGACGCGCGGGCGTTCCTGTTCGGCGGCGCTGAGATCGGACCCCATACGCTGCTGCGCTTCTATATCCTGCACTGCATCTTTTTCCCGCTCCTCGCGAGTCTGTTCATGGCGGTGCATTTCTGGCGCATCCGTCGCGACGGCATGTCGGGACCGCTTTAGAGAGACGTGACGATGAGCGACCTGATCTCATCCATCCTGCACATGGGAATCGTTCGCGTGCTCTCGGTTCCGCTCGCGATCGCAGGTTTGATCTATCTGATATGGATTATGGCCGCTCCGCCGAAGGATGACGGCGACGCGAAAGCGTAAACGTCGGGGACGCGATACAGGCGGTTTACAAAGATGGCTGGTGAAGCAAACAGAACAGGCGGTCCCGTTACGCAGGCTGCCGCCGCAGGAGCTCCCGCCGGTGCGCCGGCGCGTGCTGCGGGTGGAAAACGAATCGAAGTAGCTATCAAGAAGGCCGGTCGGGGCGTCGAAGAAAAGATTCACACCTGGCCGTTTCTCGTTCGAGCCGAGTTCCTGATGGCGATTTTCGTGATTGCCTTGCTGACCATCTGGTCGATAACGATCAACGCCCCGCTCGAAGAGCCGGCCAATCCCACCCGCACGCCGAATCCGTCGAAGGCGCCCTGGTACTTCCTGGGCCTTCAGGAAATGCTGGTGTTTTTCGATCCATGGTACGCCGGCGTCGTGCTGCCGAGTTTCATCATCGTCGGTTTGATGCTGATCCCGTATCTGGACATCAATCCGAAGGGCAACGGCTATTACACGTTCCGCGAGCGCAAATTTGAAATCCTGACATTCTTCCTCGGATTCCACGTGCTGTGGGTCTCGTTCATCATCATCGGGACGTTTTTCCGCGGTCCGGGATGGAACTGGTTCTGGCCGGGGCAGGTATGGGACCTCCATCTGGTCGAGGCGCTGACGAACGTCGATCTTCCGTATCTGTTCGGATTCCGCGATTACACGGCGTCGGCGATCTTCGGTCTTGGATTGATAATCGCCTATTTCGTGGTGGGTTACGCGGCCTTTTACTGGTGGGTCAGGATGCGGCCAGCCGGGGATCCGTGGTCATCCTTCCCGGGCGGAGGGCCCCAGTTGCTCGAGGCGTGGGGTCCGGTGCGCTTTGGAATCACCGGCTTTCTGTTTCTCGCGATGATTGGAGTCGTGGTGAAGATGGCGCTTCGGCACGCATTCAACATCAAGTACATCCTCGTAACCCCATGGATTAACATCTAGCGGTGAAAGGCGGATTGTTTCTCCTGGGGAAAGTGCTTGAGGCACTTGGATGCGCGGATGTGCTGTTTGCCCTGTACGTCGGAATCACGCAGCCGCATGGGATGGGCCGCGAGTTCGAATTGACCGGAATCGGAATTTTGGTTTTCGCCGTCGGGTATGTCGCAGAATACATCTCAGGACAGCAATCCTGAGCGGCCAGGGCCGGGATTGCTCGACATGATCAACCGAAACCCGCGTCGCGCTCCGATGGAAACCGGGGTCGATGCGCAATACCGTCGCGTTGGCAGGGTGGGATTTTAGATGGCAGGCAGACCGGGCCTCGATCCCGTTGAGGAGAGCAAATCTTACAGCGCACTGTTTGCGCTCATGGTGGCGCTGCTGTTGGCGCTTTCGATTTGGGCCATCTGGGACGACAACATTTCGCGTCGGCCGTGGAAGGAATACCAGGTCGAATTCGACCGCCTCGCATATCAGAAGTACATGGTCGATGCTGACGCCGAGCAAAAGAAGCTCGACGCCAACGTCGATTACCAGAAACTCGTCAAGCAGCTCGATCAGGCGCGCAACGAAGTCGACAGCGGCGCGACTGCACGCAAGCTGGAGCGTCTGAATGAGCAGACGGTTGAACTAAAGCAGATCGACGACGACAAGGATCAAGCGGTTCGCTTCACCAAGTCCTACCTGACCGAGCGATGGTACGACTACAATCACGCCATCCAGGAGAAAGAGGATTCGACTCCCTTCTGGAACGACATCCAGCGCCTCAACAAGGAGCTCGAAGGCGAGCAGAAGGATTCCAACCAGGCCAAGGAAAATCTGCAGAACGTCAAAAACGAAATCGAGCAGATAAACTCCCGCGTCACCGATCTTCAGGACAAGCTCGGCCAGATGACCAAGGCGCGCGACGATCTTATCGAAAAGGCCGGCGGCTACATGATCCCGGTCAAGTTCATGGGGCGCATCGTCGCACGGTATCCGAAGATTCCCAAAATCCAGCAAACCTCAATAGATGACTTCGATCGCAACGCCTTCGACGAGGCAGTCGCGCGCGTCGATCGATGCCAAAGCTGCCACATGGGAATCGACAAGCGCGGATTCGAAAACGCACCGCAGCCTTTCCGAACCCATTCCAATTTTGACGCGATCGTCGCAAAGCATCCCCCTGACAAACTCGGATGTACTCCCTGCCATGGCGGGCAGGGACCTGGCGTCAACTCGGTCGAGGTGGCTCACGGCGACGTCGAGCACTGGGAGCATCCGCTGCTCGTCGGCGACGCGATGCAGTCGCGATGCATCAAGTGTCACATCGATGTCGGCTCGCTCAAGAACGCCGAGGGCGAGGAGATCTCTCCCAACTGGGTCAAGGGCGAGCGACTGTTCGAGCAGACGGGGTGCCATGGATGTCATCTCGTGCAGGGATACGAGGACATGCCGAAGATCGGTCCCTATCTGAAGCTCGCGTCGGCCAAGCTCGATCGGTCGTGGACCGTGCGATGGATTACCAATCCGCACGTTTTCCATCCGCATACGCGGATGCCGAACTTCTCGTTTTCGCGCGATCAGGCCACGCAGATTGCTTCATACCTGTTTGACAGCAGCGCGAAGGATTCCGAGGAGTGGCTCAAGGGGCATCCCGCGCCGCCAGACCTCGAAGCCGCGCTCAAAAATCCGGCGATGATCGAAGAGGGCGCCGGTATCTTCGAGTCCGTAGGGTGCAAGGGATGCCATTCGATCTCTCCCGATCAGTACGGCACCCCGGTCGGCTCCGACAAGGACTTCAAGCCCGACGCGGTGCGCACGACCAAGGACTTCGCCCCCAATCTCGACGCGATCGCAGAAAAAGTGGATCCGCGATGGGTGTACTGGTGGATCAAAGATCCGCGCAACTACGCCGCGCATCCGACCATGCCGTCACTGCGCCTGAGCGATCATGAAGCTGCGGCGCTGGTCGCATTCCTGATGACGCACGGACAAAAGAAAGAAGACGCCGGCGTCGAAACGGCGCTCAAGGATCCCGCGAACGTCAAGAAAGGTGAAGCGCTGATCCGCAAGTACGGATGCTTCGGATGCCACGAGATCGAAGGGATGGACAAGGAGTCGCGCATCGGCGTCGAGTTGACGACCTTCGGCTCCAAGCATCTGGACGAGCTGTTCTTCGGAAACCATACCGATATCCCAGAAACCTGGAACGACTGGACATTCAACAAGCTGCACGAGCCGCGCACCTACGCGACCAAGGACGTCGAGCAGCTGATGCCGAACTTCGATTTTCAGGACGAGGACATCCTGAATCTGCGCGTATTTCTCGCAAGTCTGACCGACGGCAAGGTGCCGGAACGTTATCGCGCGCCGGGAACCGACCGTCAGACGCAGATCGTTCAGGGCCGGCGAACGGTGAACTACCGCAACTGCGTGGGGTGCCATATCGTCGAGGATCGCGGCGGATACATCCGTCGCTTCTATCCTCCCGATCAGGTGAATCTCGCGCCGCCCGTCCTCAACGGCGAAGGCGAGAAGGTGCAGCCGGACTGGCTGTTCTCATTCCTCGAAAGCCCGACGCCTATTCGCCCGTGGCTGAAAGTCCGGATGCCGACCTTCCGCTTCGACAACAAGGAAGCCGACACCCTGGTGAACTATTTCACGGGGTTATCCAACATTCAGGTGCCTTACATTTTCCTCAACGCAAATCTGTTCCCCGTCGACGAGCTGCAGGCGGGCCAGAAATTGATGACGAAGGATTATTTCAACTGCTTCAGTTGTCATCAGCAGGGCGACAAGAAGCCCGAGGGTCCGCCCGAGGGATGGGCGCCCGATCTCGGACTCGCCTACAAGCGGCTGAATCCGGATTGGATACCGAAATGGCTGCACAATCCGCAGGCCGTGCAACCGGGCACGAAGATGCCGTCATTCTATCCCGGCGGCCCCGACGACATTCTCGGTGGCAACGAAGATGCGCAAATCCACGCGATTCGCGATTACATCTTCTGGTTCGGCACCCATCCGGGACAATCGCTGCCGGCACAGGTGGCGAGCCCGGCGCCCTCGATCAAGGTTAGTCGACGATGAGGTTGTATCTATAAACGTCAGTTCTTCACCAGCTTGGGGCATTGAGGAGGAGACAAGAAGTCATGCGAACACTTGCAACAGCATTCAGTGCGTGCGGAGCGATCGTGATTGGCCTTGGACTCGCGATCGGCTCGGCTAACGCTGCCGGAGGCACAGTCAGCGGTACCGTCAAGTTCGATGGTACGGCGCCGAAACCCAAGCAGCTCGAAGTCACCAAGGACAAGGAAGTGTGCGGCGTCAAGCCGCATTTCGACGAGGACGTTGTCGTCGGCGCCGATGGCGGAATACAGAACGCCGTCGTCGTCATCAAGGGCGCAAAGGGCGACATGAAGCCGGGCGACGTTACGTTCGATCAGAAGGGATGCCGCTACGAGCCGCACGTGCTCGCGTTCGAGGCCGGCAGCACCGTCAATATCGACAACTCCGACGGCATTCTGCACAACATCCACACCTATTCCAAGGTCAATCCGCCCTTCAACATGGCGCAGCCGAAGTTCAAGAAGGTGATCAAGGAAAAGGTGGAGAAGCCGGAGGTCATCAAGGTCACCTGCGACGCGCACGGATGGATGCACGGATGGTGGTATGCGACGGATACGCCGTACTTCGCTGTGACGGATGACAAGGGTAACTACACGATCAAGGATGTGCCGGCGGGTAACTATACGATCGAAGTGTGGCAGGAAAAGCTCGGCACCAAGGACGACAAGGTTGACGTCAAGGACGGCCAGACTGCGACGGCAAATTTCGCGCTGAAGTAAGAAGCGAATCGAGTTTCAACAGCGTACAAGAGCGCCCGGGACCTCCCGCCCCGGGCGCTTTTGTTTTCAAACAGCGCGTTGCCCGGATATCGCGCGCATCCGCGAGGTACGGCCCTTTTAGACGACTCAGGTATTAGTCCAACGCGACCGCGGCGTCGAGAAGCTTGCACCCGACTGTGCCGCACGTAGCTCGCTGAGGAATCTTCGCGCTTCTTGTTGCCCGTTGGGCAGTTGGTCGTTTCGATTCCAGCGCCACGCTGCGACCATCGCAAGCATCAGGGTGCGGCATTCGGAGAGCAGTTGTGGATCAGCGCTCGGATATTGCGCACAAACCTCTTCGGGCAAGTATGCGAGGTCGAACTCGACTGGCCCGCGACAACACGTCTCGATGTCGATGAACACCAGCCCCTTATTCGTCTGGAGCACGTTACCCGGATGCGGCTCGCCGTGCAGGAGTTGCTCTGGGGCGCCGCGGACACTGATCGACTCGCGCACGCTTCGCAGAGTGTTGGAGAGAAGCTCACGATCCGCATCAACGAGTTCCGGAGTTTGCCTACGACTTCCGACCAGCCGTTGGGCATCAGCGATTCGATCCGTGAAACGGGGCGTAGGCAAGTCGATCTGCCGCATGCAGGCATGCAGCCGTTCGAGCGCGTGCGCGTACTCGGCTGGCGTGAAAGTTCGGGACTGTGCAGCTTCGTAGTAGGTCCACAGCGTTACCACGAACCCGTCGCGTACGTAGGGCACCGGCTCGACTCGAGGCTCAAGCGCAGCTACAGGGCTATTCCTATCCGCGAGGCGCTGAGCAAGTCCGACCTCGAACTCCGCCCACCGCCTGGCGCGCTCCTCGGCGACCCGGGCAACAGCGTCGCAGGGCAGCAGGCGCACGGTGAGTTTGTTTGAGTCGTGAAGTACGATCGCGTCGTCGACCTTCAGGCCAAGCGCTGTAGCTGCGCCCATTGCTGCGGCGATCGCACCGCGCCGGATGTTTCTTTGCAATGCCATTTAGACGAGCTAACCGCCAGCATTGTATCTTAGCAGCCTGCTTTTGATGTCGACGATTTTCTCCTCATGTCTGAGCGGGACTGGAACGGAAGTGGCGCTCCCGCTAAACATTACCGGCATGATCAAACGATTCGACGGGCTCGAGGTGGCGACGACCGATCTCGCGGACGCTGCATCGATTTATGAAAAGAACTTCGGCTTCAGAGTCGCCCGCATGGATTCCGAATCCGCGATTGTTACTGTCGGCGGGGCGGAAATCCGGCTCGCATCCGGTGCGGCGGCCGCGGACGCGATCAAAGCGGGCGGGGAGGGGATGTACGGCGTATGGCTCGAGGCCGACAACCTCGACGATGTCGCCTCGGCTCTGAAAAAGGCCGACATCGCATCGTCGCCGATCACGAAATCCGCAGGACGCCGCGTTCTCGCGATCGATCCGAAGACCGCCAACCAGGTCCCGCTCTACATCTTCGATCGCCGCGCCTGAACCAAATCGTCAGTTCAGGTTCGCGCGGCGCGCGCGCAGCATCATTGCCGACGATACGGAAATCGTTATTGCGACGATGGTGTAAACGATTCCGAAAATCTGCTCTCCGGCCGCGGTAGGAAAAGGATTACGAATTGTGAAGAGCGCGAGGTTCGCGATCACCCAGCCTGCGTACGCATAAGAGAGCGGCAGAACCCATCGCTTCATCGCCCAGATTCCCACCGCATATGCGAGAAGCACCATGCCGAACAAAGGACCGAGTATCGCGTTCGCGGTTCCTGCCGTGCGCGTGCCGAGAAATACGAAACCTGTCGTGGGTCCTTCGAGCCTGAACGGTTTAAGCAGGTCGCTGAGCGCCAGTATCGCAAACAGGACCGCATAGATGGACAGCGTCAAACTACGCTTCGAACCATTCACGGTGATCTCCTCCCCCTGTTCACACGCGTGCGTCGCTTCAGACTTCGGTTACGAACGATTCCTTTACAGCCTGTTCAAGACGTTTGGTGAGAGCGCTGCGATCGGCGCTGACGAGATTCTCGGTTGGAATCGGCTCGCCGACGACCATCCGCATCTTCTTTCCGGGAACGACAAATTTGGCTTCGCGCGGAAAGAATGCGCCCGAGCCGCTGATCGATAGCGGAACGCACGGCAGCCCCGCCATGATCGCGAGCCACGCCGCGCCGTCATTGAACGGATGGACGCTGTTGTCGTTGTATCGATGCCCCTCGGCGAAGACGCAGATAGGATAATTCTCTTTTGCCGTTTCGAGCGCCTTGCGAATCGCGCGTCCTCCATGCTGGCGATCGATAATCACATGACCGCCGCGATCGAGCGCGTAGCCGAAGATTGGAATCTTGAGCAATTCCTTCTTTGCAACGAAACGTGTGTAACCCGGCATACACGCCAGAACGGCGAAGATGTCGAAGAAGCTCTGATGGTTTGCGACCAGGACGTATGATTTCAGCCCTTTGACTCGCTCGACGCCGACGATCTCAACTTTGACGCGGGCCGTGCCGATAATCAGTCGCGCCCACAACCTGCCCAGACCGCCGATGGCTCGAGGCCAGCCGAGAGCAGCGCATGCGGCTGCCGTCGACGCGAACACGGCCGTGTACAATACGGCGAGAACGGTCGTTGCAAATCCCCACAACGAACCGCGCAACGAAGTTGAGTCGCGGGTCTGGACGGTGTCAGCGTCGACGTGATTCGACATCGCGCCTTAATCTGACTTCCGTGGCGCGTCAGAGCAAGTCTATCGCCGGGGATCGAAGCGCTGGTTTGGATCGATTCGCGCAGGCGTTGGGCGCGAATCGATCCCGGTTTGGTCGTGTTGCAATCAGAAGCTGGCCGCGATCAGGCCAAAGACTGTCGCGGACACGGCGATTGCGGCCATCGTTATCGACACCGCCCTCTGGGAAAAGTCGCGCATCGTCTCGCGGTCGCCGTTCTCCGCGACGTTCGTGGCGCTCGACGCGCACGCGATTGGTTCGTGACCAAGAACATTACCGATCCTGAGTGAACTTGCGTATGAGGCGTTCATGCTTCCGCACCTCCGTTCACGGTCGATCATGCAATGGTGATGCCACGTCGATTCTTATAATGCAAAGACTTCACTTCTCAAATCAGTTCGCGTCATGTGCCAAAAATTACGTATTTTCAACTAGTTATCCTAATTCGCAAAATGCATTTCACTTTGTCTCTCGGCAAATAAGAGATGGCATATTTCGCATTTTACGTTGAACAACTCCAGATACACGCCAATTGCGAAAATACTAGTAGCCCAAGCGTTACCTCAGGGAGGTCTAGCCACGCTCCAAGTCGACGCTTAGTTCCCTGATTGTTCGAAAAAATTAGAAGACTATTGTTAGCAAAGATTGAGTAAAAACGTTGACATTGAGCGGTAATTTGCTAAACAAACAATGCGTAAGCGGAAATTGGATAGAAATAGTTAAACAGACAGGAAGATTTTCCTACAGAAGCGATTATGCGACGAGATCATCTCCGATTCGCCAGCCGTAGGCGAGCCCTGCCCGGACAGACGATGATCGAGTACGTTTTGGTCCTGTCCGCGATGGCGATGGTTTCCGCCGGATTGTTCCGCCAACTGGGTCATCGAACGAGCATGCTTGTCCAACAGGCGTCGAGTGTGATCGCAGGTGCGGCGAATGGCCGCCACGGTCCGAGCGTGCAAGGCGGTGGCGGCGTCAACGTCAACATCGCCGACAGTTCGATGAAGCCGTAGAGCGCCTCTGACGACTTCCAACCTTTTGCAAGTTAGGCGCGGATGATCGACATTGCGACTGGAGGAGTCGTCGATGGCCGATGATCTTGCACATCTCGATGCGATCGCGCAGGCGCAGTTGGTCCGCGATCGCAAAGTATCGCCGCTGGAATTGGTCGATGCGGCGATCGCACGAATCGAGGAAGTAAATCCGAAACTTAACGCGGTCATAATCCCGCGCTTCGAGAAGGCGCGTGAGGAAGCGCGCCGGGCGACAAAATCCGACGCGCCGTTCGCCGGAGTTCCATTCCTGCTCAAGGATCTTGTCTGCGCTTCGGCGGGAGATCCGCTCCACGAAGGGATGCGCGCGCTTCGTGCAATCAACAACGTCGCTCCCGCAGACACGTATCTTGCTGCGAAGTTTCGCTCAGCCGGTTTCATCTTCCTCGGCAAGACCAACACTCCGGAACTCGGCCTGAATGTCACAACCGAACCGGACGCCTACGGCCCGACACGCAACCCGTGGAATCCCGACCATTCGACGGGAGGTTCGAGCGGCGGTTCGGCGGCGGCGGTTGCCTCGCGAATGGTTGCGGTCGCTCACGCCAACGACGGCGGAGGCTCGATTCGCATCCCGGCCAGCGAGTGCGGATTGGTGGGCCTAAAGCCGTCGCGAGGCCGCGTGTCGCTGGGACCGGAGATCGGAGATGCGTGGCACGGTTTCGCTATCGAGGGCGTCGTCAGCCGGAGCGTGAGGGACACGGCGGCAGTACTGGATGTGATCAGCGGAACGATGCCTGGCGATCCATATTGTGCGCCCGCCAAGAATTCTTCGTATCTCGAAGATACTCGTCGCGAGCCGAGGCGGCTTCGAATCGGCGTGATGCGATGTTCTCCGGCAGGGGCGCCCGAGCTTCATCCGGATTGCCTGGCGGCGGTAGATGAGACAGCACGCGCCCTGGAATCTCTCGGGCACGCGGTTGACGATTCATATCCGCCGGCGCTCGACGAACCCGAACGAGGGCAACATATCCTCGGCGTGATAGCCTGTCATACCAGGCTGTCTCTTGGTCAGATCGGTCTCCTCGTCGGGCGCGAGCTCGCAGCGAACGACGTCGAGTTCATGACCTGGGGGCTGGCCGAAATAGGGCGCGCCATGTCGGCTGAGAGCTACGTGTCGTCAATCGCATGGCTTCAGGGATGGACCCGGCGAATCGCACGATGGTGGCAGGAGGGTTTCGATCTTCTGCTGACTCCGACAATCCCTCATCCGCCGCCGAGACTCGGGACGCTCAATCCCAATCCTGCAAATGACGACGAGGTCCGAAAAAAGATTCTCGCAATCGTCCAGTTTACCCAGCCCTACAATGTCACGGGCCAGCCCGCGATCTCGCTGCCGTTAGTCTGGAACCGGGCGGGATTGCCGATCGGAGTTCAGTTAGTTGCGAAACTCGGGGCTGAGGATCAGTTGCTGCAGTTAGCCTCGCAGCTCGAGCAGGCGTGTCCTTGGCGCGAGCGCCAGCCCGCCGTTGCGGCGACTGTCAACAGCTCCTCAAAGTAGGCGTGTGCCGCGCGATGCTGTTCTTCCGGTTGTTGCACCACAGCATAAGTTCAAGCAGGGGCTAACCAAGAGACGACTCTTATGGCCTAAAGCGGCCAAGTGTGTCTCCGATCGATACACTTCGTGATGCGCTATCTGCGTCCCAATCGGGAGCAAATGGTACACATTTACCCCCATAGTTGTTAATATTCCTAGGTTTTTTCCGTTCGTTAGAGTTGTTTGCAGACGTGCAACGCGTATCATAGCTCGTCAGCAACAATGGAAACTCATTAGAATGCCAAGGCGTAAATTAGAATATATAAACGATGGCATTTGCCTTGCTCCTTGCGCGGCGCAGTCACGATTACCATGGATGCCAGCGTAAACCGTACCGCGCCCAACTTTGTCGGCAACCGCATCAAGAATCCTCATCGGCGCACCACTGCGTACGCTGAATATAACCCGTTCGCGTACGCGGCTTGGATTCGTCGCATATCTGCAGCGTCGGTGGGAATCGCGTTTGGCAGTTCAGTGGCCGCCCTGGCGGCAACAGTGATCCAAGAGGGCAATAAAGGACGAATCTTCTCGCTCCATCCCTCCGTTATGGCCCCTATTGGTCAAGAAAACCCGGCACAGATTCAACCCGCGCAGGCGAGGGCGCAGGCTATGAAATCGATGCCCTAATCTCTGCCCGCTCAAGCCCATCAATTTTGAAGGGGGGAGCGACGCAGGACGGCAGGTCCTGATGGTGGTTTCGTCAAGATTACGTGTCGTGATTCTGCTCGCGGTCGCTTTTGTTTTCGGCTTCGCCGTAAACATCAAGGCGGCTCAAACCTCCGAAGGCTCTGTTGCTGTAACCGGAAACCGTCCGGTGATTCAGCCTGAGCTTCCCCGCGGAGCGCTGGATTCATCCAAACGCCTGACGCTCGAAGCGGTCTTCGCGCTGCAAAACGACGGCGCACGATTGAACGCGGAAGCCGAGGCGCTCCAGTCAAACGCAGCTCGGGGACGCTGGATGACCCCGAGCGAATTCGCCGGGAAGTTCGGTCCTGCTCCGTCTAGCGTGGCGGATTTTTCGGATTGGCTCGTGTCGCAGGGTTTCCAGATCATCGAGAACAATGTTCTTGCCCACTATCTACGATTCAGCGGAACCGTCGCACAGGTTCAAAACGCGTTCGGTCTTACGATGGTATCGGTTGGCGCCCGTTATTGGGCGAATATCGGCGATCCGCAAGTCCCGTCGCGCTTTACCGGTCTCGTTGCATCCATCAACGGTCTGGATAACCTGCGCGCCAGCTACTCGAATATCGGCTTGGCTCCCGGCGGATTGACTCCGACCCTGAATGTCGGCGCTGCGTTGTCGCGAGAACAAGCCGATCGCGTACGCGGCCAGAGCATCGTCGGTACCAGCATCGGCTTCGGGCCCACCGATGTCCAGACGTTTTACAATGCGACACCGCTTATCTCTTCTGGGTACAACGGCTCC
>Ga0335069_10012353_pt1 | contig 12019 bp, 10 predicted proteins | sample Lox_Sample_11_FD_206714 | JGI IMG/M metagenome (GOLD analysis project Ga0335069, IMG submission 206714) | Soil microbial communities from Loxahatchee National Wildlife Refuge, Florida, United States - Lox_Sample_1.1 | ecosystem: Environmental > Terrestrial > Soil > Wetlands | place: USA...
AAGTCAACCAGAGATCCGGACCTTTCTTCAAAATCTATGATGATCCCCGAGTCACGCGAGTCGGCCGGTTCCTGCGCCGCTACAGCCTGGATGAACTCCCGCAACTCTGGAACGTCGTGCGGGGCGAAATGAGCCTTGTCGGTCCCCGACCGCATCCCCTCGATGATTTCGCAGGCTATGAGACCGAACATTTGGCGCGCCTTGACGTCACTCCAGGAATCACTGGACTTTGGCAGGTGACCGCCCGTCGCGATCCTTCCTTCGAGCGCGGGATGGATCTTGATCGCGAATATATCGGCCGATGGAGCCTGGCTCTCGATTTTCGGATCATGCTCAAAACTCTGATGGCTGTTGTCCGCGGCGGGGGCGACTGATGAGGGCAGAAAATGCGATCTGGATCCGGCGGGAACCGAGATCGGCTAATCTGGCATTCGAGTGCGCAAAAGTCGTGCTGCTTCCCCTGCCTGTACTGATTGCCTCCACATCGGTTTTGTTTCTAACTACCCTGGCTGCCATGCTGCTCCGTCATCCTGACGTGGAGTTCTACGCGATAGATCGAGTGACTTTTGGTCTCTTGCTCGCGAGCGTCGCTGCGCGTGTCGTGCTGTATCGGCAGAAGCTATCCATTGTCACTCGGGTAAGCATACCGATGCTCGCATTATCGGTGCTTGCCCTGGCCAGCGTTCTGGGGCAGCCATTCGATCACGAGACGTGGAGCCTGCTGGCATCGAAATTCCTGGTGCCCTTCACTCTATTTCATGTCGCCCAATTGGTGTTCACTCAAGAAAAGGAATTTCGATATTTTGAGACGTTCGCCGTCATTGTTCTTGCCTATTTGAGCTTCACGTCAATTGCCTTCTTGTGTGGCGCGCAGTGGCTGATTTTCCCACGATTCATCCTGGATGAGAGTCTTGGGCATCACGCCGACCGTGCCCGCGGCCCGTTATTGCAAGCAGTCGCTAATGGCGTTTCTCTGAACCTGCTCGCCCTGCTTGTGCTACACGCCTACCGGAGAAACGTGAGCCGACGACTAAGAACGTTCACCATTCTTGCTTCGGTACCGGTTGCGATCATTGCCACGATGACCCGGGCCGTCTGGTTCTCCTTTGCGGGCAGCATCGCGGCCCTGATATTCCTCTCTCACAACAAAATGAGGCGGCGCGCATGTGTCGCGTTGATCGTAGTGACGATTCTGGGCGTGGGGGTGGTCACGAGTTCGACTGACTGCGGGGCGGCCCTCAATAGCAGATTGTCTGAACGCGGGCCCCTCGACTATCGGGAAGCAGTCTACGCCGGCAGTTGGCAGATGTTCTTGGTTCACCCACTGATGGGATGGGGATTCCACGCAATGCCCGCCGCGTTGCCGCGATTCGTTAGCGGATATGAAGAGAAGTTGCTTTATCCGCACAATACCTACCTCGAGATTCTGGTGGAGCAAGGCCTCTTGGGACTTGCGTTCTATCTCTGGCTGATGTGGGAACTTTTTCGGCTAAGGCTGGGGACGATTCCACAGGCCGAGGAACACTCTTTTCTTGACCAGAACTTCCACCGGCTTTGGCCGATTCTTCTGGGGGTGTACTGGGCCAATGCGGTGGCAGTGGTAATGAGCTACCAGTTCGTTAACGGGCTGATGTTCACGATCGCTGGAATGCTGGCGGCTCAACGGAACAGGGCAACAGGTCCCGAGCTGTGCTGACTGTCGCCTATCTCGCGAATCAGTTTCCTTCTGCGGTTGAGCCTTATGTTGCTGATGAAATTGCCGAACTTCGCCATAGAGGAATTCGGGTCGTCGCGGGCAGCGTTCGCAGGCCGTCCCTCGATTCTGAAAGTCTTCCTCCGGAAATCATCTTGCAGGTCATATCAATAAGGAGCGTTCTGCAGGCCGCACGCCTCTGCTTAAAACGCTGGAGACAAATGTCGGACCTGTTCACGCGAATTTTCTTCGAGGGAACGGAAGGCTTTGGTATGCGAGCCAAAGCGGTACTGCATACGTGGCTCGGGGCATGCTTCGCCGCTCATCTGCAGAACTATTCTCCAGACCACATTCACGTGCATCACGGTTATTTCGGTTCCTGGATTGCGATGGTTGCGGCTCGTCTGCTTGATCTAGGTTTCAGCGTGACCCTGCACGGGTCAGACCTGTTGCTGAATGCTGCGTATCTCGATGTGAAGCTCGAGAACTGCAGGTTCTGTTTTACCGTCTCCGAGTTCAATCGCGCTTACATACTGGATAAATATCCCGCACTCGACCCGAGAAAAGTGTTGCTTTGCAGGCTCGGAGTTGAGCCCGGTCTGGCAAATCCTCGCGTACCCGCCCGGGGGAGCCGGTTCAAGCTCCTTGCCGTGGGCCGCCTGCACCCGGTCAAGGATCATGCTTTCCTAGTTCGGGCAGTCCAAGAGTTGGTGAAGAAAAACATCGATGTGGAATGCCAAATCGCAGGCGATGGCCCGGAGCGGCGTCGGCTGAAGAGGCTGATTCGCGACCTTCGCCTCCAGGATCGAGTTCACCTTTTGGGCCACGTTGGCCGCGATCGCATCAATTGCGTTTACGACTGGGCCGATGCGGTTGTGCTCACGAGCCGTAGTGAGGGAATTCCGCTTGTGTTGATGGAAGCGATGGCGCGGCGCCAGATTGTACTCGCGCCCAACATCACGGGCATTCCTGAATTGGTGATCCACGCCAAAACTGGTTTTTTATATAAGCCGGGCTGTTTGGCCGACTGCGTTGACCAGTTAATTCATATCTACCTGCTTCAGCAATCATCTGTTGTTTCTCATCCCCGCAGTCTCACCGTGCCACCCCAGCGACGATTGGAGTGGATACGTCATGCCGCCCGGGTCCAGGTACTGAGAAATTTCAACCGCAAGAAGAACTTGGGATCATTCACCGAAGCACTCATCGCACGAATTACTCATAAAGCAGGAAGCCTTCCCCATGCGAATTTTGTACTGCAACAAATATAACTACCCCTTCAGCGGAACCGAGGTGTACCTGTTCGAAGTCATGGAGTTAATGCGAAAACAAGGTCACGAAGTCGCCCTGTTCTCGATGGCGGACTCGCGGGGAGCTCCAACTCCTTACGACCGTCATTTCGTGCCGCATGTTGAGTTTAAGAACGACGGCTGGAAGAGGCTTAGAAGTGCGGCACGGGCAATTTATTCGCGGCAGGCGCGACGGAGTATTCGCGCCATGGTTGAGGATTTTCGACCCGATATAGCGCACGTCCGAAACATCTACCACCATCTGACTCCATCCATTCTCTGGGAGCTTAAGAAGCTGAAGATCCCGATCCTCTATCACATCAACGACTTCAAGCTTCTATGCCCGAGCTACAACCTTCTTTCACGGGGAGAAGCTTGCGAAGCATGTAAAGGGGGCACGTTTTTGCACGCGCTTCGGTCGCAGTGCTATCCGGGCGTCGGGGCACGCGGAACCCTGGTGCTGGAAGCCTACCTTCATCGATTCCTTGGTACTTATCGAAAATGCGTGGACTTTTTCCTGGCGCCGAGTAGATTCGTGCGCCAGAAATTCATAGAGCATGGATGGGACGCAGAGAAAGTTGGAGTGCTCCCTCATTTTCAGGACGTGTCTGAGCGGACGAGTGTTGCTCCTCCCTCGAATGGGGCGATTTTGTATTTCGGCAGATTATCAGCCGAAAAGGGAGTTCACGACCTTCTGCGTGCGATGGTGCAGATCCCTGAGCAGAGGCTGGTGATTGCGGGAGATGGACCGGAACGTGAAGCGCTAGCAGCTTTGGCGCTCTCTTTGAGGCTGCACAATGTGCAATTCTTGGGGCACGTGGATCGACCGGAACGCGAAGCGCTGATCGCTCATTCCCGGTTTACGGTCTTTCCATCGCATGCCTACGAGACGTTCGGAAAAACGATTCTGGAATCCTTTGCCCAAGCGCGTACGGTCATCGCCTCAGACCTGGGTTCGCGGCGAGAGCTGATTTGCCACGGAAGGACAGGTCTCCTCTTTCAAACCGGCGACGTGGACGGGCTGGCGCAGGCGATCCGGGAATTGCTTTCACATCCTGCTCAAGCAGAGAGCATGGGCCGTGCAGCGCAATCGATGGTGCGGGACCATTACTCCCCAGAGGTGCTTTACCAGAACCTGCTTGCTCTGTACGAGAGGCTGAAGGCACGCGCCAAAGCGAAGCAGAGCCAACTCGTACCCACAACGGAAAGACCGCCTTGGGAACTCGGGATGACCCGGCTCCGGACGTCAGAGATTCAGCCCACGATCACTCCGAGTTCGTCACGTCGATTGCGTGTGGCATTCATTGGGGGCCGCGGAGTTGTTTCCAAATACAGCGGCATCGAGGCGTACTACGAAGAGGTTGGCCGCCGACTGGTCGACATGGGACATGAGGTCACGGTGTATTGCCGAACCTATTTCACGCCCAACTTGGGTGAGCACAATGGAATGAGATTAGTCCGGTTCCCGACGATCCGTTCAAAGCATCTGGAAACCCTATTGCACACGCTACTAAGTACAGCACACGCCACAACACAAGGCTTCGATGTCGTTCACTACCACGCGCTCGGTCCAGCTCTGTTTTCCTGCTTCCCGCGCGTTCTGGGGAGTAAGACTGCCGTTACTGTCCAGGGTCTGGATTGGCAACGAAAGAAATGGGGGAAGCTTGCCATGGCAGTTCTCCGGTTAGGAGAGAGTGCCTCCGTTAAGCTGCCTACGGGCACCATGGTGGTTTCCAAAGCTCTGCGCCAGCGGTACAAGGACTTGCACGGCGCCGATACCTTTTACGTTCCGAACGGAGGAGTGTTGCGCGAGCCCACGATTCCGCGGAGGATCCTGGATTGGCAACTGGTCCCGGGGAGGTACGTTCTCTTTTTAGGCCGCTTCTCGCCGGAAAAAGGATGCCATCTGCTCGTAAAGGCTTTCGAACAGCTTCAGACGGATGTAAAGCTCGTTATGGCGGGCGCTTCAAGCTATTGTGACGACTACAGCCGTGAACTGCGGACGCACGCCTGTGATCGAATTCTCATGCTTGACTGGGTTTCTGGGGAAATCCTGGAAGAACTACTCACGAACGCTATGATTTTTGTATTGCCCTCGGATCTCGAGGGGCTGTCTTTGGCTCTACTCGACGCGATGGGGGCGGGCCTGTGCGTTCTGACCAGCGATGTTCCGGAAAATCGAGAAGTCGTCGCTGGCGCCGGATTCACTTTCCAGGCCGGCAATGCCGCAGATTTGGCTGATCGACTACGGTTCCTGATTGCGAACCCCGCTGTCCGGGAGGCGGCAGGGGAAGCGGCAAAAAAGCGGATCCGGGAGGAGTATCAGTGGGACAAAATCGCCGCGGGTATAGAAAAAGCGTACTTCGAAATCATGGGGTGGAGAGCCGCAGAGGTCGCGGTCGGAGATGTGCCCAAAAAAGCAGGCGCCAGGGTCACCTCGGCGAGCGAAAACACTCCTGTCGCGCGCCGCGTGAGCTAGCCGGATTACCGGCAGACTGCCTGCTTTGCTCCTTGCATTCCCTTGCAGCATACCGGCCGGTGTGTTTCTCGGCGGGGTTCTCAAGCCGCTTAGATCGCGGATATTAATATTCGAAGAAGAACAAGAGTGGGCGGGCGAATCCCGCCCTTTTTATTTACAATCGAACGTTCTTGGTTGCGACAGGCTGCACAATGAGCCAAACCCAAAGCAGGGTACCCATCATTGTTACGGGCGGGGCCGGATTTATCGGCTCAAATTTCATCTTGCAGCGCTTAAAGCATGGTTCGTGCTCGATCATAAATCTCGACAAGCTTACCTACGCCGGGAACCTGCGGAACCTGGAAAGCGTTTCGGCTGATCAGTGCTATGAGTTTATTCGTGGAGATATGGGGGACCGTGCTCTGGTTCGGAGATTACTGGAGCGGTCTCGCCCCGCGGCCATTGTCCATTTCGCTGCTGAAAGCCACGTCGATCGTTCGATTCGAGGCCCGGCGGATTTTATTACCACTAACATCGACGGAACATTTGCCTTGCTGGAAGAGACTCGCGCGTACTGGACAGCGCTAGATGCAGATGAGAAAGCCCGGTTCCGTTTCCTGCACGTTTCTACGGACGAAGTATATGGTTCTCTCGGCCCCGAAGACCCGCCTTTCTCCGAAAGCACACCGTATGCGCCCAATAGCCCCTATGCAGCTTCGAAAGCGGCGTCCGATCACCTGGTTCGTGCCTATCAGCATACCTACGGTTTGCCAACGCTGACTACGAATTGCTCCAACAACTATGGCCCGTTCCAGTTTCCGGAGAAGTTGATTCCGTTGATGATTCTGAACGCGAAGGAGGGCAAGCCTCTTCCAGTTTACGGCGACGGGATGAACGTCCGTGACTGGCTGTACGTCGAAGATCATTGCGAAGCTATCGCCACTGTGCTTCGGGATGGACGTCCGGGAGAGACTTACAACATCGGGGGCTGGAATGAGAAACCGAACCTGGAAATCGTGCGAGTCGTTTGTGACCTGGTCGATGAGTTATTGCCGCGCAAAGAGTCGCGCCGTGAACTGATCACATTCGTGAAAGACCGCCCCGGCCACGACCGCCGCTACGCCATGAATGCACAGAAGATTGAGCGCGAACTGGGGTGGAGACCGCGCGAAACATTCGAAAGTGGCATTCGCAAAACGGTCTGCTGGTATCTCGAGCATGAAGAATGGGTTCGCGACGTAACAAGCGGAGGCTATCGAGAGTGGATTGCAAGCCACTACTCTGTTTGAAAGGTTTGACTGGACCGAAAACGGGATGAAACAGAGCTCAAATTACAAAGGGATCATTCTGGCGGGCGGGTCAGGCACGCGGCTCTATCCGGTAACGCAGGCTATGGGTAAGAGTCTGCTGCCCGTATACAACAAGCCGATGGTTTATTACCCGCTCTGCACCCTGATGCTGGCGGGTATTCGCGAGATCCTGATCATTTCAACTCCGGACGATGTGCCACGGTTCGAAGCTCTCCTTGCAGATGGGAGCCAGTACGGGATCCATCTCTGCTATTGCACACAGCCAAAGCCGGAGGGTATCGCGCAGGCTTTCATCATCGCCGAGCAGTTTCTCGATGGTAGCGCTTGTGCACTTGTGCTGGGCGACAACATCTTCTATGGCCATGACCTGGCGAAAGACTTGAGGGAGGCCGCCCGCAAGAGCCTTGGAGCCCGTGTTTTCGCCTATCCGGTGCATGATCCGGAGCGCTATGGTGTGGTCGAATTTGATGAGTCGGGACGAGCCTTGAGCATCGAGGAAAAACCCCAACGACCCAAGTCGCGGTACGCAGTGACAGGGCTTTACTTCTATGACAACCAGGTCGTGAATATTGCGAAGTCCCTGAAACCGAGCGCGCGCGGCGAATTGGAGATTACTGACGTAAACAAAGTCTATCTCCAGAAAGGACAGCTTGAGGTAATGGTTATGGGCCGCGGAATGGCCTGGCTCGATACGGGAACCCATGAATCCCTGATGGATGCTGCTTTGTATATACAAGCGATCGAAAAGCGCCAGGGATTGATGGTCGCGTGCCCGGAGGAAATTGCTTACCGTTCGGGCTACATCAATGCCGCGGACGTCGAGCGGGTCGGGAATTCCATGAGGAATAGCGGCTACGGTGCCTATCTCCTCCAGTTGCTTACGGACAGGGTGTTTTGAGAACGGGCGCTAGGGAGTCGTCCGCAACCAATGAGCAGATTCAACCTGATCGAAACCTCGTTGCCAGGAGTACTCATCCTCGAACCGCGGGTGTTCGAGGATGATCGTGGATTTTTCCTGGAAAGCTACAACGAAAAAGAATTCGCAGCCATCGGAATAGCCTCTCGCTTTGTTCAGGACAACCACTCTTGTTCGCGGCAAAACGTGTTGCGGGGCTTGCACTATCAGGTCCGGCAGGCTCAGGGGAAACTGGTTCGTGCCATCTCCGGTGAAATCCTGGATGTCGCCGTAGACCTGCGCCGCAGTTCGCCCACATTCGGCTCCTGGGATGCGGTCCACTTATCCGAGAACAACAAACGCATGTTGTGGATTCCTGCCGGCTTCGCCCATGGTTTTCTGGTTTTTACGGAAAGAGCCCATGTGCTGTACAAGGCGACCGATTACTATGCTCCCGAGCACGAGCGCACCATTGTCTGGAATGACCCGGATCTGAACATTGATTGGAAACTCTCCGCAGATCCCGTCGTCTCCTCTAAAGACCAGCGCGGTATCCCTCTTCGAACTGCAGAGACATTCGAGTAATTGTGGAGAACAGAGCCATGAAAGTCCTCATTTTTGGTGCCTCAGGTCTGCTTGGGCAGGCACTCACGCGCGAATGGAAGGGAGACGAAGTTGTGGGACTCAGCGTGGAGGATGTCGATATACGGGATTCCACCAGAGTCAGAGACATCATCGAGAAAGAACGCCCAACATGGATAGTGCTCGCCGCCGCGTATACGGACGTGGACGGTTGTGAGAGTAAACAAGATCTGGCGTTTTCTGTAAATCGGGATGGGGCCGTTCACGTTGCAGTTGCAGCGAAGCAGGCGGGGTCGAACCTTCTGTTCCTGAGTTCAGACTACGTGTTCGACGGGGAAAAGGACGTGCCCTATGAAATCGAGGATAGCCGTAACCCTCAAAGCGTCTACGGGAGGACTAAAGCTGAGGCCGAATTGGCACTGCTGGAACTTATCCCGAGCTGTTGCATTGTAAGGACGGCATGGTTGTTCGGTCCTGGGGGAAAGTGTTTTCCTGACACGATTCTTAAAGCCGCGGCGACACGCCCTGTGCTGGAGGTGGTCACTGATCAACGCGGATGCCCGACCTACTCCCTGGATTTGGCGCGCGCCATCATCCGTCTATGTCACAAGGGCGCAAGCGGAATTGTTCATGTCACGAACGCGGGAGATTGCTCCTGGTTTGAATTCGCTCGCGAGATCATTCGTCAGGCAGGGCTTCCCACTGAGGTGCGCCCCACCAGAACAGAGCAGATAGCACGCCCCGCTCCCCGGCCGGCATACTCTGTCCTATCATCGTCAAGCCTCAGGCAACTTGGAGTATCGATGCCTCCCTGGCAGGATGCGCTGCAGCGTTATCTGCAGGAGCGTCAAGCCTGAGGTAATCCCCGAATTGCCACGGCTTGTCTCCGCTGTTACGATGCCCGGAGAGCGGTCCGTGAAGGCCATTCTCAACTATATCGATGGTCAGTTCATGCCCGGAGTTCGGGAATTTCCCGATACCAACCCGGCTGACGGAACTGTGATTGGCCGAGTCGCAGAAGCGGACCGCGATATTATTGAACAAGCGGTTCATGCCGCACGCAAAGCCCTTCGTAGCGACTGGGGAAGATCGACGGTGCGCGACCGCGCGGTTGCTCTGCAGCGCGTTGCCGCCGGGATCGAGTCCCGCTTCGACTGCTTCGTTGCAGCGGAAATCCTAGATACCGGTAAGCCCATAAGCTTAGCTTCGCGGCTGGACGTCCCGCGAGCCGCCGCCAATTTTCGCCTTTTCGCAAACTTAATTACCTCAGCGGGACTGGAAAGCTTCCATACGGAAACGCCCGACGGAACAAGTGCTCTGAACTATGCCATCCGCAAACCGCTGGGCGTGGTTGCCGTCATCGTTCCGTGGAACCTTCCACTTCTGCTGCTCACCTGGAAAGTCGCGCCCGCGCTGGCATGCGGCAACACCGTTGTCGTGAAGCCGTCGGAGGAAACTCCTGCCACCGCTACGTTGCTTGCGGAAGTCATCAAGGCAGCGGGAATTCCGGATGGTGTGTACAACGTCGTTCACGGATTCGGCCCAAACTCCGCGGGCGAATTTCTCACGCAGCATCCCGACATAAGTGGGATTACATTCACTGGCGAATCGCAGACGGGGGCGCTCATCATGAAGACGGTGGCACCTTCGCTGAAGCCGGTGTCTTTCGAACTTGGCGGGAAAAATGCGTGCATCGTATTCGCGGATTGCGAGTTCGAGGACACAGTTGAGGGTGTAGCGGAATCCGTTTTCCTCAATACCGGGCAAGTATGCTTGTGCGCCGAGCGGGTGTATGTGCAGCGCCCTATTTTCGAGCAATTCCTGCAGGCGCTGAAAGTGAAGGCGGAGACCCTCCGGATGGGATCTCCGACGGATCCTTCGACTGGGTTGGGTCCGTTGATTTCGATGGAACACCGCGAGAAGGTACTGTCCTACTACAGTCTGGCGCGTCACGAGGGTGCGATTGTGATTGCTGGAGGTAGTATTCCCAAGTTTGCTAGTGCCTTGGATGGGGGCTTTTACGTACAGCCCACGATCTTCAGCGGATTGCCCGAGACCGCACGATGCGTGAAGGAAGAGATCTTCGGTCCAGTCTGTCATGTTGCCCCATTCGATACGGAAGATGAAGCGATTATGATGGCGAACGACACACAGTACGGTCTCGCCTCTTCGATTTGGACGTCGAATTTGAAAAGAGGCCACAGGGTAGCTCAGCAGATGAAAACAGGGATTACATGGGTGAACTGCTGGTTTTTGCGCGATTTAAGGACGCCGTTCGGAGGGAGCGGTCGATCCGGAATTGGTCGCGAGGGCGGGGTGCATTCACTGAACTTTTATTCTGAGTTGAACAACATCTGCATCCGCCTCTAGTCGGATGCAACTGGTTACGCATGGGGAAAATCGAAAGCAAGGTTGTGCAGGACAAGGCGAAGCCTCGCGGGAAGTATCCGCATCTTAAGCGCGCCGGGGACTTCCTCATTATTTCCGGTACCAGTGCCCGGCGGTCGGACAACAGCATCGCCGGCGCGGAGGTCGATGGTTTGGGCACAACGCGGTTGGATATCCGGGAACAAACCAGAGCTGTGCTGGAGAACATTCGCGGAATCCTGCAGGAAGCGGGCGCGCAGCTGAAGGATATTGTGGAGATCACGACATTTCTGGTCAGTATGAATGACTTTGGCGGGTACAACGAGGTTTATGGCGACTATTTCGACTACGATGGTCCGGCGCGCACGACGGTGGCAGTGCATCAGTTGCCGCACCCACATTTGTTGATCGAAATCCGCGCCGTTGCCTACAAACCGGAAAAGTAGGAAGTCTTCTATGCCCTCAATCAAGGAACTCAAAGCGTTCAATCTTCTGAAGTGGATCGACGAACACAAAGATCGTTTGAAACCGCCCGTCGGCAACGCGCAGGTCTGGGACGACGGGGAGATGATGGTTACTGTCGTCGGAGGACCCAACCAGCGCCGCGACTACCACGACGACGGGACCGAGGAGTTCTTTTATCAGCTCAAAGGGAATATCTCTCTGCGAATCATGGAAACTCCTGGAAAGCCTCCACTTGAGATTCCAATTCATGAGGGTGAAGTCTTCCTACTGCCGAAGCACATGCGTCACTCGCCACAGCGGCCGGAACCGGGCAGCATTGGTGTGGTCGTCGAAATGCCGCGTCCGGAGGGAAGTGTGGACGGCTTCGAATGGTATTGTCCGAACTGCCATCAACTGGTGCACCGCGCGGAGGTAAAGCTCAAAAGTATCGTTCACGATCTGCCGCCGATCTTTGAGCAGTTCTATAGCAATGAGAGCTTGCGCACCTGCAAATATTGCGGCACGATTCATCCCGGCAAACAGTAATGCAAGTCATCGACGTACATAATCATTTCTTTCCGCGCACATGGCCCGATCTGGAAGCAAGGTACGGCACGCCGGAATGGCCGCGGATCAGGCATACGGAGAACGGTCAAGCCGAGATCCTGCTGGGCGGTCGTTTCTTCCGGCAGATCTATGCCGCTTGTTGGGATCCGGAAGTGCGACTCGCGGAGATGGACCGCGACGGGATCGACATACAGATCGTCTCCGCCACCCCCGTTTTGTTTGGGTATGAGCGCAAAGCAGAACACGCTCTGGATTGCGCGCGAATATTCAACGACGCCGCGATTGAATTGTGTTCAAACGGCAAGGGTAGGTTGAAGTCGTTCTGCCAGGTGCCAATGCAGGATATCGACGCGGCGTGCCGGGAATTGACGCGCTGCATGGGCGAGGGACATCTTGGGGTGCAGATTGGCAACC
>Ga0335069_10012354_pt1 | contig 12019 bp, 10 predicted proteins | sample Lox_Sample_11_FD_206714 | JGI IMG/M metagenome (GOLD analysis project Ga0335069, IMG submission 206714) | Soil microbial communities from Loxahatchee National Wildlife Refuge, Florida, United States - Lox_Sample_1.1 | ecosystem: Environmental > Terrestrial > Soil > Wetlands | place: USA...
AATGTCGACTAGACACACTCCCGGCAGCTGTGTTTTCTCGAAGAGCACGTCGTTCACTTCCCGTCCACAAACGGAGGCACTTCTATCGTTGTTGCTCCAGGGTGTTGCGTTTGATGCGGACATGACTGCGGTTGCGAAGTCCGCTCCAGCCATATTTCCCGCCAATAAGGATAAATACCTCGCGGGCAGAACAATCGGCAATTACTGTATCGGGCCTGACATATAACTGAGTCGAGAATGATGCCGGGCGTTTTCATTTCCTGCATTCTTCCCGTCCGCTCATTGATCAGCTTGCTGACGCGTTTCAACACGCGGTAAGTTCCTCCGCAGTAAGGAACCATCTCCGCATCCCACGACATGCCCTTGTTCTGATTGTTAGTGTTGATCGTTTCTAGAATTTCCGTGTGTGCCTTGATGCGCACCAGTTCGCCGGGCTGAAGATTGAGTGTCTGCGCGGGTGTTGGCTGTCCTTCAGGGATAACCCCGGAATGACGAGGAAATATTGATCCTCCCCAGAGTGGCCGCAGTCTGTCGTATAGCCATCGCATGGGACGACCCAATCCTATTCCGGCGTGACTCACAGCGAAGTACGCGGAATACACAAAGCAGCATAACATGCGCCGTAAACCAACATTTCCCGACCGGTAATCCTCTACGTATTGGCGAATATCCCACCATTCGAGTTGGGTCGATGCATACGGCAACTGCGTCGCCTGGCAGTGATAAGAGATGGTGCCGTCTGCATCGACACGCTGTGCAGAAGCGTACACATTGTATTCCGTGGAGCCGCAACTCTCGCTTCCAGGAACCTGGTTGCCGACTTTTTCCAATGTGTCTGAAGTAGCTGGTTTCAGCCAAGCTTCTTTCCAGAAAATCAAACAGGTTGCCTGACACCCTCCGTGAGCCTGTCCATCGCAGCGTGTCTCGAGGTGTACGGCATTTGCGACTCTGCGACCGCGAACCGGAAACACGGTATCGCAGGTCTTGTGGGCTCGTTTATAGACTTTGAATCGTTTGCCGCAAAAGGCGAACATCTCTGGCATAAACGGCATACCATCGTACTGCCCGCTAGAATCGAGCGTCCTCAGTATCTCTTCCTTACTGAGCACCTCAACCCAGTCACCTACGCGGAACCGCGGGCGGTGTGCTTGGAAGGAATATGAGCCGAGAGGTTCGGCTGGCGTGGTTTCGAGACTACTCGTCACATGACTGTCCATGAGTGTCGGTTCGGAATAGATATGTCATTTACTATGCAGAATGCGGTTCCACCTTCTTGGCATCACCACAGTCTTCAACTAAAGCATGTGAGTTGATAAGCGACAAGTCACGTTCGGCAGGAGTGAGCGGCACGGTAGGTTGGTTATTGTTTTCCGCCACAGTTACAGTTCTGGAAGTGGTGAATGCCGCTCGAGCTTTGGTGGCGCTCTCGAGAGGATTCAAAATGCCCCTGCATATCCGAGAAAATACGGCCCGGGCCAACCGAGTGCGGCTGAAACCTATACCTGCGGCATTCAGTTTGGATTTATGGTAGTCCCAGAATTGCGCGTCGCGTCGACCTCGCATCAGGCTAACGGCGAGAAAATTGTAATAGTGCGCTATCTTTCTCTTCAGGGTGGAAGTAAACTCCTCGGGTGTGAGGAAGTCTCGCCCGTGAGCGACCAGGTTGTGTAGATGGCCAGCAATGAGGGTATTTATCTCCTCAGAGAAGCTGGTAAGCGAATCCGGTCGGGTTCTTTTGAACGTGAGGACCTGATGGACAAAACCGAAATCGTAGGTTTTTAGAGTGATAATACACGCTTCCATATCGGCGTGTAGGTTACTCTCGTTGAAAAATGGATTGCCGGTCCTGATGACGTCTGAGCGGAAGAGCAAGGAATTGGCCGTTCCGAATACGTACAGATCAGCGAGAAAGAGACGGCGACACACTTCCCGGCCCGAGACGGCGGTGCTGGGATACGGCAATCCGCTCCACATTACGTCACAGCCCTGCAAAGCCAATGCGCCGACAATCGCCACGTTGGGATTCGCTTCCGCCAGTGCCACCATCTCCTCTAGACACCGCGGAAAGATCCAGTCGTCGGCAAATACCGGTTTGCAATACTTGCTGTCTGGCGATATGAGACGGAACGCCGCGTTGTGGTTCGCATTTACACGTAGAAAGTGCTCGTTGGTGACAACGCGAATGCGTGAATCGCGACGGGCGTACTGATTAGCAATATCCCCGGATCCGTCGGAGCTACAGTTGTCAAGAATGGTGCAGTCCCAGTTGCGATACGTCTGCGCGAGGATGCTATCCAAGCATTCGCTCAGGAACTCAGCACCGTTATAGACAGGAATAACGATGCTTACCAAGGGATATTCCATCGTGTCGCCCTTTCTGTCACTCCGTGCCGCGCGAGCAATAGAGATGTTTTGGGAACGACCGTTGTCATGGCATTTGCTCCTGCCGAAATCGTCGGTCAGAAGACATTTTCAATTTCGGTTGGAGCTGAAACGTTATTGCTGCTCACGACTCGTCCCAGCATTCTTCTCAGAACGTCCATGTAAAGAGCCTTCTCTCCCATTACGTACCAGAGCAGGCATATATAGATTGAGGAAAAGATGAGCAGTCCAAGCGCCAACCGGAAAAGCGGAGCCATGTGCGGACCGCATAGCAAGAGAAATACGGCGGCTGCAAGGCAGGCGACGATGCCCGAAAGTATAGGTCGGTGGAGAACTCTGACAATATCCTTGAAAGAAATCGAAGTTCCGTGAACCGACCAGATCAGGTGGGGAACAATCCACAAGATCATGGCGGACGAATATCCAAGCGCCACACCTTTTGGGCCGAACGGTAGTCCTAGAACGTATCCAGTGATTACCAGCGGAGCTATCACGAATGCGATTTTTAAACTTCGACCGACCTTGCCGAGAGAGAAGAGCAACCAACCAGTCGGATTGATCAACGCGAAAGCCAGGATGGTGGGTGCCAGTAGGCGGAAGATCGGCACGACGTCGCGCCATTTAGGTCCCAAAAAGATCGCAATCAAATCAGAAGCAAACAGGGCGCAGATCAGTGTGCAAGGAATAGTAAGCCCCAAAATGAGTGAGTAGCCTTTGAGGAAATAGTTTCGCACGCGTTGTGGATCATCCTGAACCCGGGACAAGGCCGAGAACGCGACTTCTCCAACGGCGGAGTTAAGGTTATCAGTGGGGATACTGACGAGTTGGTATGCTCTCCCGTACATCCCAATGGCGGCCGCGCCCCAATATCGACCCAGTAGAACTTTCTCGAAATTGTAGGCGACATAGACCACGATGGAATTCAAAGTGACGGCGCCGCCAAAGCGCATTAAAGAAGTGAGTCCAATACGTCGCCGGGGAAGGCCGGGCAGCCATAAGTCCGAGACCCAAAGACCGATGGTCGTAATCAACGGGATGGTGACTGCCATGGTTACAAGTGCCCAATATCCGTACCCCGCCTTTGCCATCACGATGGATGCCGCGGTGCCTGCCAGCAGGGAAACCGTGTTGATTACCGCTAGCGCAGTAAAACGCATGTCGCGCTGCAATCGCGCGGAATGTTGTACTCCGGCCGACCCGAACAGGAAGGCGCTTCCCAATACAACAGTTATCCAGAATAAGCGAGGTTCATGGTAGAAGGCGGCGACTGCCGGAGCCATTGCAACGGTCAGGATAGTAAGTGCGCCACCGACCGCAACATTAATCCAAAACAGCGTCGATGCTTGTTCCTCTGACACAGTTACACGTTGCACCGTCGCGGCGGAAAGCCCAAAATCGCGAAAAAGACCCAAGATTCCAGTGAGCGCGGTGACCATACCGACAAGACCGAATTCGCTCGGCCCCAAAAGTCGCGCCAGCACCATGATTGAGCCGAAGCGCACGAGGAAATTCACGGCCTGCGCAATCAGGCGTGAAGCCCCACCTCGAATAGTCTTTTCAGTTAATTCGTTCAATGCTTCCGTAGGGCTGGAGTCTCTACTCACGACGGTTCACAACACCATCTTGCGGCAGTAGAACGCCTCGGCGTAACCGCTCGGCGAGTTGCACTCCATGCCGCGCAGCCGCATCAGGGCCAAGAAGGTTTCCGACTGAAACCACGACTTGGAGCGCTGCGAAGCAAAGGCCGAAATCAGGTTTGCGACCTTCTTGTCCACAACTGGTTTCGACAGCGGCGCGAAAACGCTGGGGCGTCCCATATCGCCGTCGTACTTCGGAATCTCGTATTCCAGGATCATGTGGTTCCGAAACGTATTCCACGTCAGTTCGCAAACCAAGCGATGATCTTGATGCGCGTCTTGGCTGTTGTGTGTCAGGATGAGGTCGGGCGATAGCTTGTCTTTTAGTTCCTCGAAGACTCTTTTGACTTCGCCACCGACGAACGGCATGAAGCCATCCGGGAATTCATTCAGTACGGGCTGCGCAGGTGGCCAAAACAGCTTGGCTGCCGAACGAGCCTCCTCCTGGCGAACGCCCAGGGCGCTGAACACGACCCAGTGAAACAAGCAGTGCGGGTATTCCTCCGCCAAGCGAAGGATGGTTCCTCCACACCCTATCTCGATGTCATCGGAGTGTGCTCCTAGGCAGAGGACCTGAGTAATCTCGCCTGGGATAGACAGGTTCATCACTGCCCGGCCACCATTCCCTTAGGCCCTTGATCCGGTGCCGAACCATGATTCCATACCTTCCATGGAGCAAGGCTCTTGTTCAGTTCTTCCAGGCGCTGTTTGTCTTTGAAAGTGTCCATGCACTGCCAGAATCCATTGTACTTATAACCCAGCAAAGCACGATCAGTGATCAATCGCTGAAACGGCTCGCGGATCAATTCTTCTCCCGGCATGAGATACCGGAAAATGTCATTGCGCATTATAAAGAAGCCGCCGTTGATCCAGAGATTGGCGCGGGAGAAAGCGCAAATATCGGCAATCGTCCCGCCGCCATCCGCCTGCACCAAGTCGAAGCTACTGTTGGGTTGCACCATGAGCAGCGAGGCAACAGCATGACTCTTGCGGAAGGTCTCCAACATAGTTGGCAGAGCGACATCGCTTAGGCCGTCGCCGTAGTTTGCGAAGAAAATTTCTTCGCCTTCCAGATAACGTTCCACGGCTTTCAGGCGTTCGCCGATGTTGGCCGAAGTCCCCGTTTCTACGAAAGTAATCGTCCAGTCATCGATGTCGCGGTTTATGAATTGGACATTCTTGCCGCCCTGCGACCAGATGAAGTCATTCGAGATAGACTCATCGTAGTGGAGGAAGTAATCCTTAATGACGTTGCCCTTGTATCCCAGACACAAAATGAAATCTTTATGTCCGAAGTGAGCATAGTACTTCATCAAATGCCAGAGGATCGGTCGAGTTCCGATCGTAACCATTGGTTTCGGAACATCATCGGCGTAACCTCGGAGGCGCATTCCCTCGCCGCCGCAGAACAGAACCACTTTCATCTCAGCCCTCCACTTTTCTTAAAGAACTGAAACCTTCGGAATAGGAACGACAAACTGGCCGCCCCATTCTCGAATGAAATCCAACTGCGCCACGATTTCGTCTTTAAGGTTCCAAGGAAGAATGACCACATAGTCGGGTTTGGTTTCGCGAATCCGATCAGGGTGGTAAATGGGAATTCTGGTGCCCGGCAGAAAGCGGCCTTGTTTGTATGGGCTGCGGTCCACGGTGTATTCGATCAGGTCTCGCCCAATTCCGCAGTAGTGCAGCAGCGTGGCGCTCTTTCCGGGTGCACCATAACCTGCCACCTTTTTGCCCGCCTTTGCCGCACTCAGAAGGAACTCCACGAGTGCGAATTTCGTGGCCCGCACCTGCATCGCAAAGCACTCATACCCGGCGATTTCATGCAGTCCGGCGTTCGCCTCGTCGCTCAGGACTTTCTCTACGCCCGCTTCGACGGCATGCGACCGGGCGCTCGCCCGGCATGCGTAAACCCGCAGAGACCCGCCGTGCGACTTGAGTTCCTCCACGTCGAACACCTTTAATCCGTGTGCTTCGAGGATTTTGATAGTGCTGAACAGGGAGAAGTAGGAGAAGTGCTCGTGGTAGATCGTGTCGAACTCGTTGTGTTCGATCAATCGAAGTAAGTGAGGGAATTCGAGCGTGAGCACTCCTTCAGGTTTCAGTACCAGCTTGAGTCCTTCGACGAAGTCGTTCAAAGCAGGCACCTGCGCCAAAACATTATTTCCTGCGACTAGATCGGCGCAGCGGCCCTCGTCCGCCAACCTGCGGGCGAGGGCGGTTCCGAAGAACTGTACGAGTGTCGGAACTCCCTTCTCGACCGCCACCTTGGCGACGTTCGCGGCCGGTTCAATGCCCAACACGGGTATGCGTCGCTGCACAAAGTACTGCAGCAGGTACCCATCATTACTTGCTACTTCAATTACAAAGCTGTCCTGGTCGAGTCCCAAACGCGACGTCATCTTGGCGCAGTAGCTTTCGCAATGCTTTAGCCAAGAGTCTGAAAATGACGCGAAATACGCATAGTCACTGAAGATATTCTCAGGGCTTTCGAATTGCTCTAACTGTACCAGCAAGCATTTCTCGCAGACATGGACGTGCAGGGGGTAGTACATCTCTCCATGGGCGAGATCATCGACCGAAGGGTAAGTCTCGCATAGCGGAGACATGCCTAGATCGACGAAGGTGCGCCGCAGAGTATCACCGCAAAAGCGGCAGGACAGGGCAGGAGACGTGTTGGTATGGACTGAAGTCGCTGTTGTTGTCATGGAGTGATCCAGGTGGGGCGTCGTTGAGTGTTAGTAATCGTGCAATTCGGAATGAATATGGAGCATCGTGCGCTTGATTAGCGGAGTGTAGCCCTCGCGTATGCCGCGAGTAGATTCGGGACAGAGTGTTCCCATGCCAGTTCATTCTTGACACGGCATTGCCCGAACTCACCCATCTTCTTTCGCTCCTCTGGATGATCAAGCAACCAGAGAATCTTCTCGGCGAAGTCTGAAACTTGGCCGTGATTACTGCTATAAAGCGAAGCCTCCTGGGCGCTCCACCTGCCTTCCTTCAGGTCAAACTGAACGATGGGTTTCCCAAGCGCCATGTATTCCATGATTTTGATCATCGTGGAGATGTCGTTCATCTCACATGGCTTATCCGGATTGACACATACATCGGCGGTAGAAAGAATATCCAACAGGTCTGCGTCAGGAACCCTGCCGGTGAAGTTCACGGTGTCAGAAAGGTCCTTGTCCTTGACCATTTGCCGAAGTGCTGCCAGCCCCGGGCCGCCGCCCACACAGGTGAAGTGAACGTCTGTGCGACCAGATTTCTTGATGTGGTCGGCGACTTCCAGCAAAATGTCCAAACCTTCCTGAATGCTCATAGTGCCGACATAACCTACAAGGTAGGTTTTGCCATATTTGAGTTCGCGTTTTGGCAGAACAGGTCTGAACGTATGCAAGTCGGGACCATTCCGTACAACGAATACGTCGTCTGCAGCCATGCCACCCCGCTGGATAGCAATCTTCTTATAACTGCCGTTGGTAGACATGACCACATCACTAACGCGAAACGTAAGCTTCTCAAGCCAAAGCTGTACTTTGTAAAAGAAATCGTGTCTCTCGTATTTCGAGTAATAGAGCTCCGGAGTCACATCATGATGGTCAAAGATGTACTTAACTTGGAAAAGCTTGAAAGGAAGTGCGACGAGGAAGATGTTGTCCGGCGGGTTGCATCCTTGGATGACGCGGAATCCACGTCTTAAGAAGATCCACCATGCATACAACATCTCCCAAAAAATGGCACAACCGTACTCCCAAACGTATCCCAGTGCGCTGTTACCTTCTTGGGGCAGCGGGTGACGGTAGATATGTATCCCGTCCAGGAGTTCGTAACCCCTTTCGTAGCCTTTGCCTTTTGGGCAGAGAACCGTCACCCCATAACCGGCATCACGAAGCGAACATGCCTCTTTCCACACACGTCCATCGAAAGGAACGGGCAAGTTTTCGACAATGATAAGAACGTTTGTTTTCACGAGGCGTCCTAGAGCGATTTGTAGAGTGCGGCGAGTGCGCAGAGCATGGTTGCCTGGCCCCAGTGAAGGGTCGGGGTCTTGTTCACCACTCGAGGTGAATAGCGACGATAGTAAAAATATCCAGACCCGTCTTGCATGTTGTGGATCGTCCAGTTGGCGACTGCAACTGCGAGTCCTAGGCTTTCGGGGTCACGATCGCTGAAGTAGACGAGGGTGTCGATAGCTTGCGAGCTGCACTGAATATCCAAGGGAAGCGTTTTGTGGTCGTAATACCTCGGAGTTCCATCCGGCAGGAAAAAAGTATTCTTCCAGTATTGATAGCCGCTCGTCATGATCGACTCGAATTGGTTATCACCGGTGCCTTCGGCGTAGTGCTTGAACGAGTCGAGCACGTATGCGGTATGGAAATTGTCGACCCAGTGCAGGTTCTCCTTCTCTCCGTACCACCATGATGCATCGGGCCTTTGATATTGAGCTGTGTACTGCAGTGCTTTCTGGGCAACGTCGCGGTAAGCGTTGTTGCGGGTGTGTCCATAGGTACGTGCCAGGAGGCTGCCGCCCAGCACATTCGCGTTGTGAACCAGGTTCTTCTGCCCAGGTATATAGCTGATGCATGCGCCTTCGCCGTCAGGATAACGACCGAGATCCTTGAGAATGTGCTCGCAGGCGCTGATTGCGACGTCAAGATATCGATCATTCCCGAGATGATCGTATCCGTCGAGAAATGCGTGTCCGATGAGCGATGTCCAAACGACTGTAGGCGCGCCCTTGGGCAGGTAGAAGGAGCGGGACTGATAGTCGAAATGATTTCCCCAACAGATACCGCTGTAGCCAGCAGACTTATTTTCAATTAGCCATTGCAAGGCACTGTCTGCCTTTTCCTTCCAGTGCGTGTCGCCAGTTGCTTGATGTAGGCGGATGAAGCCGCGCGCCAAAAATCCCATTCCTTTTGTGGAGCGGCTCGTTTTTATGCCAAGAAGAGGACGTAAGTTGAGCGGAAAGCGGCGAACTCCCTGCAAAAGCACCGTACGCAACAGTTTCGTTTCAAAGGTGAGGGGACGCAACAGCGGGGAACTGAGACCGTCAAAAGTGTCATATGCCGAATAGTCATGCTCCACCAGCCAATTGGATAGCCGAATAATGGAGTCGAAAAGCTGCTTTTTGGCTTTCTGGTGCCGGTCTCTGCTCCCAATTTCGCTACTGCGACATGCCGGACTGCTCCCCATAGCGATGTGGTCTCCTATCATCTTATTGTTCGTAGTGGGCTGATGCGTCACCAGCAAATGCCGTCGTAGCGTCCGTCGTCGCTTGTGTTATGCGTGATCCGCACGAAATCTACGATCGAGTGGTCGTCACGCACGTTCTCAAGCACACGGCAAAACTCGGGATCTTTATTACCGATAACAATCGTCTGGGCATGTTTTAGAACGTCGTCGATCCGGTCAACCATAAGGCGGGAAATATGCGGAATCCGGTTGAGAATGAAATCGCGATTTGCGCCAACCAAGCTCGCAAGCTTCACATTTTTGTCGTAGATGCGCAAATCATAGCCTTTACCTAGAAGTCGCTCGATCACTTCAATTAGCGGGCTCTCGCGCAAGTCATCTGTGCCGCTCTTAAAGCTAAAGCCTAGAACCCCGACCTTCTTGTGTCCCTTCTCCGTAATCATCTTTAAGCCACGGTTTACCTGCATTTCATTGCTGGGCAAAATCGCGGCCAAGATTGGGAGATCCAAGTCCTGTGTCTTGGCCTTATAAGACAGCGCTCGAAGATCTTTGGGCAGGCACGAACCGCCGAAAGCAAATCCTGGCATTAGATAGGCGGGAGAAATGTTGAGCTTCTTGTCTTCGCAAAAGATCTTCATCACAATATGTGAGTCGATCTCGAGCGCTTTGCATACCGTGCCGATTTCGTTGGCGAAACCAATCTTGAGTGCGTGCCAGCAATTGTCGACATACTTGACCATTTCCGATGTTTCCATGTTGGTACGAATTAAGGGAGCATCGATATCGGAGTAGAGTGAGGCCAATGCATCCCCGCTTGCCTGGTCGAACTCTCCGATCACGGTCTTGGGCGGGAATTTGAAGTCTTGTACCGACGAGCCTTCTCGCAGAAACTCTGGGTTGTGGCAGATTCCGAATCCGCGCCCCGCCTTTTTTCCGGAAGCCTGCTCCAACACCGGAATCACCAACTCACGCATCGTTCCGGGCAAAACTGTGCTGCGAATGACGACCAAGTGCCACGTTTCTTTCTGTCTCAGGGCTGCTCCGATTTCCTCGCAAACGGCTCTCACAAAACGGAGATCAAGATTGCCATTCATTTGGCTGGGTGTTCCGACGCACACAAAAGACAGCTCTGTTTCCATGATCGCGCTCCGGGTATCAGCCGTAGCTCTCAAACATCCCGACTTAACGCTGCGTGCGATTACCTCCCCGATCTCTGCTTCAATAATCGGCGACTTGCCGCTGTTGATGAGATCGACCTTGGTTGCAATCGGGTCGACACCAATGACCCTGTGCCCTTCGGCGGCAAAGCACCCCGCTGACACTGCGCCCACATACCCCAACCCAAGAATGCTGATATTCACAGTGTGTTCCTTTTTTGTGTTGTCACAATGTCATTTGTAACTGGCAAGGAAACAGTTCGAAGTGCGGTGACTTCGGGCTTGCTCCACCGGCTTGAAAATGAAGCCGAGGCAGAACTGATAGTCACCGACCGTCGTCAGATCTAGCCGCAATTTGGTGACGTGCCGTCTCACATTCACCGAGGGTGTCCTCTCCCGGCTTTCGGTTCTCCACCCGGTACATCATCTCGTCCAGCGAGCGCTGTAGCGACCACCTGATTCTTTGAAGCGTCATCTCTGCGTGTCTGGCGGTTCGCCAGCCCGCCACCCACTTTATGCACTTGTACTTCCATTTCAGGGACGGGGGCTTGAGCTCGCCACCCAGTTCCGTTGCCAACTTGGACATCTTCTCCACTATGTCCGAGCGTTCCGGATAAAAGTAGATAAGGCAGTTCTGCAGGTATTGCACGCACGCTTGTCGCACTCGCGGCGTGTCCTCCAAAGAGCGGAGATAGCCAATATGTAGCTGCATGGAAAGCAGATGGGCGTCTCGCTTCCTGTCCGATGTGCCGACGTAGCTGAGGCTGTTCGGCACCATGCGGTAATAGACCTTGGCGCCGGGAACGAATTCCACGCCGTCGCTGGCAAGGAGGACTCGGCTGAAGTACTCGCCGTCATCATCAGACAACAGGCGAGTGTCCCACTGACCAACGGACTCCGTGAGTTCGCGACTGACCAACCAGGTCGCAGTTTGCATAAACAGGTTCTGCCCCAACTTCCGCAGCAACCATTCCTTAGGCGAAAGGTCGTGCCACAGCGCGCTCGGCACAAACTTTGCCGTGTGATAGCGATTGAGGAAAGCGCCCCACGAAGAGGAAAACAGACGACTCTTGCTCGTTGAGCGCATTGCCGCTGCCATTTGAAGAGAGATCTTGTCAGGCGACAGAAGGTCGTCAGCATCAAGCCACTGAATATAGTCGCCGCTACATAAGGCATACGCCTGATTTCGCGCGGCGGCGGCGCCTTGGTTAGCCTGGGAAACGACCTGCACCCCATACTTCGTAAACTGCTCCGCAACCGCCAGGGTCCCGTCCCGGGAGCCGTCGTCCACTACGATGATCTCTTTCCTCTCCCAACTTTGGCCGAGGGCGGAACGTAGCGTGTCGCCAATCCATCGCTCCGAGTTGTACGCCGGGATCAGTATGGAAACTAAAGGCTTCATGTTGACACCTTCCTAATACCCAACCATACCTCGTCCGATAGGTCGATACCGGGACGAGCACGGTGTAGTTCCTTCAGGGGTGCTGAGCAGAATGTCCAAGGTCTTCTCTTGTTGTAATGATAAGTGCTCCAAAATCAGGAGCTTACATTCGGAAATATAAGTGCTTATGCTTCCATGAGGCGTCTATGCCTGTTGGGCTAGGGCTTCTGTACCGTTGCTTCGTCCCCCCGGTTCCACATAAC
>Ga0335069_10012355_pt1 | contig 12019 bp, 9 predicted proteins | sample Lox_Sample_11_FD_206714 | JGI IMG/M metagenome (GOLD analysis project Ga0335069, IMG submission 206714) | Soil microbial communities from Loxahatchee National Wildlife Refuge, Florida, United States - Lox_Sample_1.1 | ecosystem: Environmental > Terrestrial > Soil > Wetlands | place: USA: Florida...
GGACACGATCACCTCGTCCCGCCGCCAGCCCGCGGCGCGGAACAACTCGCCGAAGACCACCTCGGAGTATCCGGTCGGCAGGGGCGCCTGCCCGGTCTCGTCGTTGTAGCGCGCGTCGTCGTACCGGCGTGACCGTTCACTCCCGCATCCCGCCGTAACGTTTCTTTTCGGCCGAACGGACCCGGTATCACTCCCGGCCACCCCGCACCCGATCCCTCGGCCGGCGCCCGGCCTGGTATCCCGCTACGCTCGGTCTCGTGAGCCGGTCAGCGAGCCTGGAGCAGCGGGTGGCGGCTGCGGCCGGGCAGGCGCTGGCCCGGCAGAAGTTTGTCACCCCGGTCGACGTGTGTCTCGGCATCGGCTGGCTGAACAGCAGCAACGTGGACAGCTGGCGGCACGGCCGGGTCCCCTCGCTGGACTATTTCCTGCCGGTGCAGGACGACAAGCTCACGCAGTTCTTCGAATACCTGCGGAGCTGGGCGGACGCCGAGGGCCTGGAGCCGGGCGAGGCCGACTACGTGTCCGCGACCAGGGACCGCCGTCCGCTGCACTTCACCGCGGCCGCCGTCCCCGAGACCGAACGTGCCTGGCGGACCCGCTGGATCCCGGCTGACCTCCCCGTGGCCAGCCGCGAGCGCATCGTGCAGCGCCAGGAAAAGCCACCTGACCTGGTCGTCGTCCTGCCGGTCAAGGACTGGGACTGCGCCGAGTGCGGCGGCACCGGCGACCTGCTGATCATGGACGACGCTGGGTCGCTGTGCATGACCTGCGCCGATATGGATCATCCGGCTGTTCCCCCGCTGCCCGCCCGACCGGGCCGAGGCCATCGCCCGTCACACGGCCCTGCGCGGCAGCGGCCGGGTCGGCCGTTCCGCCGCCGGGCGCGCTCTCGGCGAGCAGGCCCTCACCCTGGCCGTGGTCGCCCCGGTCCGCCACCAGGACACCGACTATGACGCCCTGCTGATGTCCGGCATCCCCCGTGACGAGGCCCGCGACCGCATCCGCCCCGCCATCGACCGCATCCTCGCCGCCTGGACATAGCGGCACCGGCGTTTCCGCGGAAACGCCGCGAGCTGACCCTCGACCGGGACTCGGCCTCGTGCCTACCTGAAACCAGCGTGATCTGGGTGGGAGGTGAGGGTGGGATTGCTGCTTCAGGCCGTCACGGCCCGGATCGTGGTCGGCGCCGGGGGAGCGGGCGGACCGGGTACTGCACAGTGAGCAGGTCGGGGCGGCCATCGCCGGGGCGGCGCCGGTGACGGCCCCGGATGGGGCGGCTGGAATCCTCCCGCCTTCAGGCAGGGGGAGGATGTCAAAATGAAGTAGAACCAGTTCTAGTTCTAGTGGGAGGCGCCGCGTCATGACTGTTGCCGGGATGGACGGGATCGATCTGTCGGCCAACGAGTTCTGGGGTCTGCCGCTCGCCGAGCGGGCGGCCGCCTTCGCCCGGCTGCGGGCCGAGCCGCATCCGCGGTTCTTCGCCGAGCCCGAGGTCCCGTTCGCCGAGCAGGGGCCGGGCTACTACGCCCTGGTCCGGCACGCGGACGTGGCCGAGGCGAGCAAGCACCCCGGCGTGTTCAGCTCGGCGAAGGGCGCGACCAGCGTCCCGGACCTGCCGGTCGAGTTCAACGAGTACTTCGGCTCGATGATCAACATGGACGACCCCAGGCACGCCCGGCTGCGGCGGATCGTCTCCCGGGCGTTCAGCCCGCGGCTGATCGCCAAGTTCGAAGACGACGTGCGGCGCGTGGCCGCAGCCGTCGTCGATGACCTGCTGGCCACCGGGCCGTGCGATTTCGTGCCGAGCGTCGCGACCAGGCTACCGCTCAAGATCATCTGCGACATGATGGGCATCCCGGATGACCAGTACGACATGGTGCTGGCCAACACCAACATCATCCTGTCCGGGGCCGACCCTGAGTTCCTCAGCGAGGATGCCGACCAGGCGGTGCTCCAGCTGCTCGGCGCCGGGCAGGCGCTCGCCGATCTGCTGACCGGCCTGGCCGCCGCCCGCGCCGAGGCACCCGGCGAGGACCTCGTCTCCGCCCTGGTGACCGCGAACATCGACGGGGAGCAGCTGACCACGGCCGAGCTCGCCTCGTTTTTCATCTTGCTGGTGGTGGCGGGCAACGAGACCACCCGCAACGCGCTCTCGCACGCGCTGATGCTGTTCACCGAGTTCCCCGAGCAGCGCGCGCTGCTCCTTGCCGACCTGGGGAACCGGCTCCCCGGAGCGGTCGAGGAGATCGTGCGGTACGCCTCTCCGGTGATATTCATGCGCCGGACCCTCACCCGGGATTACGTCATGAACGGGCAGGCCTACCGCGCGGACGACAAGGTGGTGCTGTTCTACTACTCGGCCAACCGGGACGGGGAGGTGTTCGCCGACCCCGAGCGCTTCGACATCACCCGCTCGCCGAACCCGCACGTGGGATTCGGCGGAGCCGGGCCGCACTACTGCCTGGGCGCCCACCTGGCCCGCCGCGAGCTCACCGTCATGCTGCGCGAGCTGTTCACCCGTGTCCCCGACATCACCGCCGGCGAGCCGGACCGCCTGCTGTCCAGCTTCATCAACGGCATCAAGCACCTGCCCTGTCAATTCGGCGGCTGAGCCAGTTCGGCGGCTGACCAGCCTGCCCGCCCGGCGCCATACGGTCCGGTTTCTTCCGCCAGGCTCACCGGAACTTGCCGGTGCCTGCAGGTTAGTTGCAAAACTATAATACTCAAAACTATAGTTTTGTAATTATGGCGCCGAAGCCTGAGCGCGTGTTCGGCCGGGACCAGGAGTGGAGCGGCCTGGCCGCGTTCGCAGCGAACTCCAGCCCGGGGGCGCTGCTCGGCGTGGTCAGCGGACGACGCCGGCAGGGCAAGAGCTTCCTGCTGGAGGCCCTGACCTCGGCGACCGGAGGACTGTATTTTCCCGCCCTGGAGGCAACCGAGGCGGTGAGCCTGCGGGCTTTCGGCAGTGCCCTGATAAGGCAGGGCGTACCGGTCAGCCGGCCGCTTCAGGACTGGGGCGACGCGATCGCGCTGCTTTTCGGCGCCCTGCGGGATCAGCCGCGGGTTGCGGTCATCGACGAGTTTCCGTTCCTGGTGAAGGCGAGTCCGTCCCTGCCGTCGATCATCCAGCGCGAGCTGGGACCGGGCGGATCCGGCCGGGGCAGTACCGTGAGGCTGCTGCTGTGCGGCTCGGCCATGTCCGTGATGGGCGGGCTGCTTGCGGGCCGTGCCCCGCTGCGCGGGCGAGCCAGCCTTGAACTGCTCATCCGCCCGTTCGATTACCGGGACGCCGCGCGGTTCTGGGGCGCCGGCGACCCGAGGCTGGCGCTGCTGCTCCACGCGGTGGTCGGCGGAACCCCCGCCTACCGGCGCGAGTTTGTGGCCTTCGACGCCCCGTCCGGGCTTACGGACTTCGACTCGTGGGTCATGCGGGCCGTCCTCAACCCGCAGAGCCCGCTGTTTCGCGAGGCGCGCTACCTCCTGGCCGAGGAGACCGAAATCCGCGACCCGGCGCTCTATCATTCCGTGCTCGGTGCCATCGCCGCCGGGAACCACACCAATGGCGGCATCGCCAGCTTCGTCGGCCGGAAGTCAGCTGAGATCACCCATCCGCTCAACGTGCTGGAGGACTGCGCGCTGATCGCCAGGGAACCAGACCTGTTCCGGCAAGGACGATCGACCTACCGGGTCACCGAGCCGCTGATTACCTTCTACGAGGCTGTCATGAGACCGGACTGGTTCCGCCTGGAGTCGGGGCAAGCCGAGGCCGTCTGGCGAGACCAGCGAGCGGACTTCCTCAGCCGTGTCGTCGGGCCGCACTTCGAAACCCTCTGCCGCAGCTTCGTGCTCCGCGCTGGCCCGGGCCTCTTCGGCGCGCCGCCCGGGAGCGTGGGCTCTGGCGTCGTGAACGACCGGGCGAACAGGACCCAGATCCAGGTCGATGTCGCCGTTCTCGCGCCACGCGAACCGGGACGGCGGCAGCGCGTCCTCTCCCTGGGCGAAGCCAAATGGGGTGAGGTCATGGGCGGCCATCACGTCGAACGGCTGGCCAGGGCCCGCGACCTTCTGTCCGCCAGCTATGACACCGGCGACTGCGTCCTCGCCTGCTACTCCGCCGCCGGATTCCACGACGACCTGCGGGCAGCGCGGGGCTCCCGGCTCACCCTGATCACCCTGGACGATCTTTACGGCGGATGACCTCGGCTGTCCGTGTGTCCGAGCCCGGCCGGCCCTCGGACGCGAGTAGCGTGGGGCGGCATGATCCCCCAGCCTTCCGCGGTCACCCCGGAACTCGCCGAAGCGGCGCTGAACTGCGTCCCTCTCATCCGGGCCAGGAAACTGGCCGAATGGATCGGCGCCAGCAGGCAGCTCACCGGCAGCGGGGTGCTGAAGCCGGCGCTGGCCATCGAGGCGTGCCAGGCCCTCGGCATCGAGTTGCCGCCGGGGCGGCTGCGCACGGCGCTCGACGTGGACGAGCTCATGCAGGACTGGGAAGTGGCCTGTTACGCCGGATACATCATTCCCAATGGCAGCCGCGTGCGCGCGGCCGCGCGGCTGACCGACATGTCGCCGCAGACCGTGCTGCGGTCCTGGCTGAGGGCCGCGTCGGCGGAGCTGGGACTGCCCGACGAGCCGTGCGCGGGCTGCCTGACCGTGCTCCATGAGCTGAGCCAGGCCGACGGGCCGCTGGATCTGGCCCGGCTCGCGGAGGCGGTACGGTCGCCGGAACCACCCGAGCCGGAGGATGTGCCGTGCCCCGGCTGCGGTGAGATCCACGATCCGCAAGACCTGGCTGCCATGATCGGCTACGACGAAGAAGACGAGGATCCCGACGACAGCTGGGGGCATGCCGAAGATACGGTCGTCAGCCTGGTCAGCTACGGCGTGGTCACGGCCCTGGCGTCCGTGCCCGCGGGCCCGGATGGCTCCGGCGAGCCCAGGGTGCGGCTCACGCCGCTCGGCCGGATGCTGGCCGAGTCGGTTTTCGTCGGCTGCGCCCCGCCGGCCGAAGCGGACGCCGCCACGCTGATGGGCGTGCTCGGCGCCGTGCCGCAGAAGATCGCCGAGCGGATGGCGGCGCCGTGGCTGACGGCGCGGTCTCCGGCTTCCGCGGTCACAGAACTGCTGAGCTGGGCGGAGTCGGCCGACCCCGCCCAGCGCCTGATCGCGATGGCCTTCGCCATGGGCGTCGGGCCGGAGGCGGCACCGGCCTGGCGGGAGTGGGCGGACCGACCCGGTTTCGGCGCCTACGCGCGGATTTGGCTCAGCGAGCAGGGCGAGGAGGTGCCCGAGCACCCCGGTGATCAAGCGTGGCTGACGGTCGAGGCACTCAGCGCGGCCAGCGCCGCGATTTCTCCCGAGGCCATGCCATTGATGCTCGGCGCGACGCTCGGGAACGCGGACGCCAGCGAGGCGGCGCAAGCGCTAACGCTGATGAGCGGCTCCGGTCACCCGGACGCGCCGTGGTTCGTCGAGTCCGTCGCGGCGGTCACCGGGATACGGCCGCCCGCCGCGCGGTGGGCGCTGCCCGCTGGCCTGCCCAGCGGGGACGTGTACCAGCTGAAGATCACCCTGCGCGGCGTGTCGAAGCCTCCGGTCTGGCGGCGGGCCGCGGTCCCGGCAGGCCTGACGCTCGATCAACTGCATGATGTCATCCAGGAGGTCATGGGCTGGGAGGACGGGCACCTGCACGTGTTCAGCACGCCCCGGCGGGATTACGGGACACCCGGCTCTGACCTCGGGTTCGCCGACGAGCGCAAGGTCACGCTGGCCGAGGTCCTCATCAAGCCCGGCGCCGCGATGCGTTACACCTATGACTTCGGTGACGACTGGGAACACGACATCCTGCTAGAGAAAATCCTGCCGCCCGATCCCGTCGCCCGCTTGTCCTGCCTGGCCGGCAAGGGCGCATGCCCGCCCGAGGACTGCGGCGGGACGTGGGGGTACGACAGCCTCAAGGAAGTCCTGGCTGATCCGGATCACGAGCAACACGAGGAACTGCTCGACTGGCTGGGTCTCGACTCCGCCGCGGAGTTCGATCCCGCGCGGTTCCGGCTCGACGAGGTGAACGCCAGGCTCAGCCAGCTCGCCTGACTCAGCCGGTCAGGCCCCGGATCAGGTCCGCCAGTCCCGGAGGCCAGATCACCTCGTCGGTGGCGTCCATCTCCGCCAGCGTCCACCAGTGCCAGGCGGCGATCCCGTCCGAGAGGTGCATCGCCGCCACCTCGCCAAGCCCCCGGCGGGCGACCTCGACCCGGGCCAGGAAGAACCGCTCGTGCTGCCGGACGATCGCGTCCGCGTACCCCATGGTCAGGGTGCGCTCGTGCACCTCGGGCCCGAGCGGGACGTCGATCCACCCGGTCTCCTCGGCCAGTTCCCGCCGCGCCCCCGCCGCATAGTCCTCCCCGTCGTTGAGCCCGCCGCCCGGCGTGCACCAGTGCTGCCCGTTAGGCGGCCCGTCGTCATACCGGAACAGCAGCACCCGGTCCTCCGGATCGAGCACGATCACCCGCCCGGCCCGCCGCAGCCGGGCCGGGCCGGCGGGCCGGTCGCCAGCTTCTTCCACGTAGCTCATTGTTCCAGCCCGCGAGCGCCGGAGCCCTGCCCGCCTGACCGTTGACGACCGCCACCTGGCGGGGCTGGCGGCCATACGGGCAGGCTCGCGGCGAGGACGCGAAAGTAGTTCAGGGTCCGCCAGGCATCGCGGTTGCCTATGACGTAGAGACGCCGCCGGGCGCGGCTGACCGCGACGTTGAGCAGGTTGGGGGTTTCGGCGGCCCAGTTGCGCGGCCCAGGCCGGTCGGGGTGGGTGCCGAGGATGAGGATGACCACGTCGGCCTCCTTGCCCTGCATGGTGTGGACGGTGCCCACCCATCCGTCGCGGTCTGTCCATGTGACCTCGGTGAACACTTTGCTGTATTCGGTCTTGGCTTCGGCGACGACCTGCCTGAACGGGCTGAGAACGCGGATCTGGCCGGCGGGAACGCCAGCCTGCTTGAGGCTGTCGAGGATCTCGGCGAGTGCCCGGCCCTCGGCGGGAATCCAGTGTCCGCTGGCGACGGCGGACCTGACGTGGTACCAGCTGTCGCGGCCGCGGAACGGGTCCTGGTGCCCGGTGCCGTAGACCATGAAGCCGCCGTAGGCGATCTGATTGCTGATGTCGAAAATCGGCCGGTCGCATCGCCGGTGCACGCGCAGGGGAGCACCCACCCATACGCGGTCGGAACCGTCGGGCGTCACCGCGGGCAGCCAGGTTCCGTGGCGGGCTAGCCGGTCGGCGAGGCGCTGTACCGAGGTGCGGCTCGGTGCCCACTCTTCGTCCACCCGGAACTCGCTCAGCAGCGCCTGCTGGCCGCCCCGGGGGAGCGTGACAACGGGTTCCAGCTGGAGCGGATCACCGACCACGACGGTGCGCCTGGCCCGCCAGATGGCCCCGACAGCCTGCTGCGGGGCGGCCTGCCCGGCCTCGTCGATGAGCATCCATCCCAGCGACTCGCGGCCGAAGCCGGCGAACAGCCGGTCGATGGACGCGAACGCGCTCGATACAACCGGAACGACCAGGAAGAACGTCTGCCAGGCCGCGAGCGCCACCGCCGATGGCGGCCGGCCCTTGCCGCCGAGAATGTCCGCCAGCGCGCTGAGGTTCTTGCGGATCACGGTGGCCTGGGCGGTAATGAACGCCTTGTGCAGGCGGAGGGCCGCTATGAACAGTTCGGTTCGCGCGGCGGTGAACTCGGCGTCGGCCCAGGGGGCTGACAACTCTCGTTGCGCGATCAGTTCCGCATGCCGGGTTTCGGTGTACTCGGGGCCGTCCGGAAGGTGCACGCCCCATCGATTACGTGCCGAGCCGACCTGCTGGCGCAATGATCCGGCTTCGGCGTCGAGGCGCGCGATCTCGCTCCGGGCGTGCCTTGATTCCCGCCGCGCTGCCGTGAGAAGGTTCTGCAGGTCCCTGCCGTCGCGTCGGATCCCGTCGAGCTCATCAGCCGAAGCCCGGTACCTCTCGAGTAGACCGCGGTGCTCGTCGCGCCACTCCCTGCGGGCTCGGAACCGGGTCGAGATCGCGAGGATCAACCCGGGCCTGTCACGGTGATGCTCCTCCAGTCGGTCGCGGGCTTCGTGGCAGTGAGCTTCTGCTACCCGTAGGCGTTCATCGGCAAGTCGCTGGCTTGCGGCCAGCTTCCGGCAGGTTTCTTCCGCGGCCGCGACTGCCGATGTGTACCGCCCGCGCTCGGGTTCGATCGCCGCCAGGCGCCTGATGGCGTCGGCGATAACTTGGCGTTCGCTGGCCAGGCCGCGAACCCGCTGTGCCGCGCGGCGAAACTGTGCGACGGCCGCCTGCCAGTCCACGGGCGTAGCCTCCAGACTCTTGAGGACGCCTTTCATGCCGCCGCTCGTATCGCCGTCATCAGAAGCGCCCCACCAGAAGCTCTGGGCAAAGGCGTGACGGTTGGCCAGGTTACCGAGTCTGGCGGCTACCAGCCCCCACGCGCCGTCGCCGCAGGTCAGTTTCGCCGTCGAGGTGAAATAGTCGAGGTCGTCAGCCTGGTCGCGCCACTGGGACCCGATCCCCCGTGGCCCCGGGATCTCGGTGGTGACGTTTTCAACAGCGCCGTTGTTCGCCGATGCCACCACCATCTCGAAGCCGGTCAGGCTGCGGCGCGGCGAGACGATCGTGTGCGGCATCTTGTCGGTCAGCCACGTGTGCACCTTGGTGCCGGTGAACGCCTCGCTTGGCGTCCTCAACTCCGTCAGCCGCAGGGCACGCTCCACCACGATGGCCGCGATGAGGTCCCGCAGCATGGTGGTCTTGCCGGTGCCCGGCGGCCCGTTGACGGCGAACAAGCCGGTGCTGTGCGCCAGCTGGCCGACGATCTGGTTCACCGCGAACTGCTGGCTGAAATCGAGCGCCCGATCGGTGTCCGACACCCACCTGCCCAGCGGGAAGCGGCTGGGCGTACAGCCCGCCCAGACGGCCAGCGGGGTGTCGCGAACGTCGACACGATCAGCGTCGCGGAACCGCCGGCCGCTCGTCAGGTATGCGGTCAGGCCTGCTCCCGCGCCGTCCTCGAGCAGGGCCTTGGCCACGCGATCCAGGTCGTCAGCGATGAAGCTGTTGAGGAACGACGGCTGGACCGGGTCCCCGGCCCGGCTTGCCGGTACCTTGCAGCTCCTGATCCGCACTCCGCGAGGAGACAGGTCCCCGGTGACGTGCAGGCGCGAGGCGAGTTCGGCGGTGAGTCGCTGCAGGTCGGCGCCGGTCAGCGGGCTGAGGTCCAGCCGGGCGGGCGGTACGAACGCCCCCGTCACCGCAGTCTTGACACCTTCCGCCGCCGCGCGCGTGCCGGAAGCCAGCAGCCTGGCACCGGCATCGGCCTCCGATCCGGCCAGTTTCCCGAGTTCACGGCCGTAGCGGAGCGCTTCTTCATGAAAGCCGGTTAGCCATGTGCCAGACGTCGCGGCGCTGGCAGTGCTGCCGCCGATAAACATCCGGCCGATCGCCCAGGCGCACGCCGATAGGACCGCGGACTCCTCGACCGGTCGGCCTTCCGCGTCGACGGTGCACGCGAACAGGGCCGACTGGCCGCGTACCGGTGGCTGCCGGCCACCATCCGGGGCATCGTCGCCGAACCCCCTGACCAGCGCGTCGCGTACCCGGCTCAGCTCGTAGATACCGCCGAAGACCTCATACCGCAGCACCTGACCCGGTTTTACCGGATCCGGACCGTGCCGCGAACCCGGTTCCCATGGCATCAGCTCGCCCGGCCGGAAGTCCACCACGTTCTGCTCCGCATCGGCCTTCGGCAGCGATTGCGGGCTGAATATCTCGATCGCACGCCAGAACCGCACCACCCGCGCGCCGTCAGCTATGGGACCCGTATGCCCGGCCATCTATTTATGCTACTTTCTGTCATCGTCCGTAACTAGAGAGTAGCAACATGAGAGCGCTGACCACGAACAGTTCGCGGACAGGTAAAGGTCGGCCCGCTGCCCGCATGACCCGCTAGGTGCGGGGATGCTGGCCCTCCAGCGGCCGACCGGCGTGACCTGCCCGTCAAGCGGCCGCTCAGGCGTCCAGCGGCTGCCCGTACGGCCCCCACCGCTCGCGGAAGTACCCGATGATCTTCTCCGCCTGCTCGTGGCTCACCTCTACGAGCAATCGCCGTGACCGCCTCCGCGTGCCGTTCCGGGCTCAGGTAGAAGCCGCCGCCGCTGCGGAACGACTCCGGCGGATCGCCTGGACGATCGGGCACTGCCTGGCGCTCCGCCGGCCATCGTCTCTTCAAGTCAGCCGCCTGGCCGAGGAACCTCGGCGCCTCGCCCCAGTAACTCCCGCCGGGTTCATCCCGCGTCTCCGCGGAAACCAGCGCCCGCATCGCCTCGTACACCCGCCCGCGTTCGTCCGGGTCGGGCATATCCCGCGCCCGCCGCCGGTCTGCGCCGCGATCACCATCGGACTCCACGCCGCGTTCACCCGGCTCGGACGGCAGGTCCAGCGCCACGACGGCACTCCCATGATGGCACGTTAAGTAATCAGAGAATCATCCTAGGTAACGCCATCTTTCCGCGGGCGCGATAAAACGAACGATCCGATGACGTCCGGAGCGCCGGTCAGAGATCCGCCAGGGCCAGGGCCGGGTCGGCCAGCGGCGGGCCGCTCGGCTCCCAGTCCTGGTCCGATCGGGCGTACGGATACCAGCGCAGGTCCCGGCCGAGGCGCAGCTGCAGGCGCCCCGCGGTGACCCGGTTGCCCTGGACCACCTCCGCCGCGCCGGTCTTGACCCGCAGCGCGGTCCGCGCCGCCTCGAGCAGCCCGGCCGCGTCCGGGTCTTCGGCGGCCGGGTCCCACTCGGCGCGCAGCAGGTTCAGGCCGGCGAGGCCGCCTTGCCGCCAGGCCAGCGCCTGGCGCGCGAGGTCACGCCCGGGCACCCCGGACCGCGCCGCGAGCGCTGCGAACGCGGGCGTGCCCAGCGCCCGGGCGGCCCGGCGCGCCAGGTCGGCGTCGGGGGCGAGAGTCAGCCCGGCGTCGGCGGACAGCCCGGACGCCAGCTCCCACGCCCGGCAGGCGGCATCGGCGGCCAGTTCGACCAGGTCCTCGCGCAGTCCCGGGCGCCACGGCGGCGGGTCCACCGGAAGCGCCGCCGGAGATCCGGGACGGCGCGGCGGCAGCGGCACTGCCGGGATCGGCACCCAGGGGACCGGCGTGCGGAACGCCGTCCTGGCGTCCACGCCCCGATCGCCGGCCGTCTGGGGCTGGCCGGCGATCTCCGATGCCTCCAGACCGGGGCCGGCGTTCCCGGTGCGCCCGCCACCGGGCGCCGCGCCGCGCCGGCGGGCCCGGATCCCGGCCAGGACCTGCTCGCGGGTCCGGCCGCGCAGCAGGAAGAGGGCGAACGGGTCGGCGTCCAGCGCATCGGCGATGAGATAACAGGCCGCCGCGGAATGCTTGCACGGGTCCGCGTCGTCTGGGCAGTCGCAGCGCGGCCCCACCTCGCCGCCGACGGGAAGCAGGTCCAGCCCGGCGTCGGCCGCGTCATCGGCGATCTCCGGCGGCAGCTCGCCGTCGAGCAACGCCGCCGCGTGGCCGAGGCGGGCGGAGATGGCCCCGAGTACCCGGTCCCACTCGTCATCGGCGAACCGACGCACCCGGATCCTGACCTGGTAAGGCTCCGTCTTCCTGCCCCGCACTCTGGCCCGCGCCTCGCCTGGCGCCAGGACGAGATCACCGACCGCGCCGGATCGCGCGTACTCCCGGCCGCGGGGCAGCCGGTCGGGGTCCAGCCGCGCCCGCTGCTCCAGCGCCTCCAGCCAGGCCCGTCCCCACCAGGTCCGGCCGAACTCCTCCTGCCCGCCGGCCGGGCCAGGGCCGTCGGCCGTGCCCCGCCCGGCCATGAGCCCGCTCACCAGGCCGCTCGCAGGCTGACGAGCTCGGCGAGCTCACCGTCGGACAGGTCGGCGATCCAGCCTTCACCCGAGCCGATGACGGCGTCGGCGAGCTCGCGCTTGGTCTCGAGCAGGG
>Ga0335069_10012356_pt1 | contig 12019 bp, 11 predicted proteins | sample Lox_Sample_11_FD_206714 | JGI IMG/M metagenome (GOLD analysis project Ga0335069, IMG submission 206714) | Soil microbial communities from Loxahatchee National Wildlife Refuge, Florida, United States - Lox_Sample_1.1 | ecosystem: Environmental > Terrestrial > Soil > Wetlands | place: USA...
TTTCAGGAAGCGATCCATGTCAGCCGGCGTGCCGCCGACGGCGGTCATGTACCATTTGTCGAGCCGCGCTGCGACATCGGGCATTTTCAGCACATCGTTCATGGCAGCCGACAATTTGCCGGTGATCGCGGCAGGCGTGCCGGGCGGCGCCACCATGCCCTGCCAGATTTTTGCATAGAAGCCGGGCAGCGCTTCGGAAATCATGGGAACGTTCGGATAGGCGGCGAAACGTTGGTCGCCGCCCAGACCCAGCAATTTCAATCTGCCGTCGGCAAGGTAGGGGCCGCCGGTGACCATCTCGCCGAACATCAGATCGACATGGCCGGCGATCAAATCGGTTACTGCCGGGTTGGTACCGGCATAGGGCACGTGAGTCATCTTCACCCCGGCCATCATGCTGAACAACTCGCCGGTGAGATGGCCGGAACTGCCGATTCCCTGCGAGGCGTAATTGAGCTTGCCGGGATTGGCCTTGGCGTAGTCGATGAACTGCTGCAGCGTGTTGACGGGGACTTTGGCGTTGACCAAGAGCACGATATTGGCGGCCGCCGCCACGGACACCGAGGCGAGCGCGTCGGGATCGAAATTGAGCTTAGCGTAAAGGCTCTCGTTGGCGACGAGCGGCGGCTGTGCCGAAAACAGCAGCGTGTAACCGTCGGGCTTGGCGCGAAACACCGCCTCCGAGCCGACATTGCCGCTGGCGCCGGGACGGTTCTCGACCACGACTGGCTGGCCCAAACGCGCCTGCAGCTTGTCGGCAAGAACGCGCGCGAGGATGTCGGTGCCGCCGCCGGGCGGATACGGCACGATAATCTGGATCGGCCGGTCCGGGTAATGCGCGACATCGGTCTGTGCACCGGCTGGTCCGCTCGAGGCCCAAACGGCGAGGCTGATGCCACACAGCGCGCGCAGCAAGATGCGCCGTGCAGTTCTGGCCGCGATATGGCGCGAGAAACCGCTCGCCCTTGTCATTCGCCTCTCCTCTCGATCGCGTTTATGCTTGTTGTGCTGGGCGTCCTGAAGCATCGGCTATTGGCGAGAACCTCGTCAACTGTCGTCGATGTCGCCGGTGAGGTCCTGCTGCGGGATGGTCGTGGGAATCGTGCCGTGCAATACAGGACGATCGGAAGCAGCGGCCTTGTCGTCTCCGAGATCGCATTTGGTTGCGGCGGCAATGCCGGCCTGATGGTGCGGGGCCGCCATGAGGAGCAGGTCGCGATTGTCGGCCGCGCGCTCGAGCTCGGCGTCACTTATTTCGACAACGCGCCCGATTACGGCGACGGTATTGCCGAGACCAGTCTCGGCCGCGTGCTCAAGACGCTCGGCGCCCGCCCCGTTCTCAACACCAAGGTTGAAATCCGCAAGGAGAATCTCGGTGATGTGGCCAGCCATGTCGTGCGGTCGCTGGAGGGAAGCTTGCAGCGGCTCGGTGTCGATCATGTCGACATGCTGCAGATCCATAATGGCCCCTCGCGCGCCGATCCGAAGCTCGAGGGCCGCAGCTACATACAACTGTCGCTCGATGATTTCCTGCGGCCGGGCGGGGCTCTCGACGGCATCGAACGCCTGAAGCGCGCCGGCAAGATCGCATATGCAGGCTTCATCTGCCGCGGCAATGACGGCGCGGAGGTGCGGGCGCTCCTCGACACCGGCGTGTTTCATCTCATCAACGTGCCCTACACGCTGTTCAATCCTACAGCCGGACGGGCGAAGCCGAGCGGGCTCACGGTCGACAAGGACTTCGGCGACGTCATCAGTTACGCACGGGCGCACGGCGCGGCGGCCGCGGTCTACAGTCCGCTCGCCAGCGGCTATCTGACCGACGATGCCGTCGCCGGACGGCCAAGACACGAATTGGCGCGTGCCTACGATCTCGAAACGCCGGCGTCGCTGAAACTTCGCCGCAGGGCCCGCGCGCTGACGTTCTTGTCGCGCGAGAGCGGATGCACGCTGGCGCAGGCGGCGTTTCGCTTCGTATTGATGCATTCCGGCGTAGCGGCGGCGCTGGGCGGGTTCTCGACCCAGGCGCAGATCGAAGAGATCGTCGCGGTCTCTGGCGTGCCGCCGTTTTCAGCCGATCAGATGCAAAGGCTCGAGGCATTATGGAACGCGGACTTTGCCTGATTGATCGTCATTGCGAGCGAAGCGAAGCAATCCACGGCGGCGGTGCGGGACTGGATTGCTTCGTCGCCTCGCTCCTCGCAATGACGGCGAGCGAGTCAGGACGACTCGACGACAGCGTCCTGTTGAAGCGTCGCCGAACGCGCATTGCCGCGCGTCGCGATTTCGGTTTCCTCGATGCTGCGGTGCAGTTCCTTGACGAGCTCGAGCGCGGGGCCGTAGCGATCGGCGTCGTCGTTGGCGAAGCCCTTGTGGTACATTTTCCGGAAGCCCTGGCTCAGGAACAGCTGGCGGGTCGCCCAGTCGGGCGACGTCCAGTCGCCGGGCGGCGAGCCGCTGCCGTGAAGCATGGTCCCTGGATCGCCGCGGAAGACGTTCATCGGCTCCTCGCCCTGTTCGACGCGAGTGATCTGCTCGTCGAGCTGGCGGCGCAGCAGCGCGATCGGGACGTCGGTGCGGCCGAGAACCTCCTTCGATCTGTCGGTGATCGGGCCCTGCGCGACCCAGACCAGCGCGTCCTGCGCCAGAACATAATCGAGGATCGGCTTCCCGCTCTTGTCATACATCGGCGGTTCGTACCACGGCACGTAGTCCTGATGCGGCGCCTTGATGCCGTAAGGCGCGGCGTAGACCTGATAACAGATGTGATAGGTGTGGGTGTCGTCCATCGGCACGCGGATCTGGAATTCGCTGCGCGGCGCGCCGGCTTTGCCGGTCTGGGTGTAGAATGGAAAGATCACCGTCGAATGCCGCCGCACGTGATCGGCCTCGGCGCCGAGCTCCTTTGAATAGGCGATGCCCTTCTCGAAGCCGTGTTTGGTCGGGCGCGCGTAGACTTCCTTGATGCCGTTGCCCCATTTGGTGCGCGTATGCAGCGTATGGTCGAGGCTCGCGGCGCGTTCGGCAAGCCGGCCGTCGCGCTCCAAGATGTAGCGGAATAGATGGCCGTGCGCCCAGACGCTGTGCGTCGGGTCGCCGGTGTTTTCCTGACATTGCAGCCAGTTGCAGTCGATGACGTTGATGGCGATCTGCCGCACGGCGTTGGGCCAGACGAACAGATCCCAGCGCGGCAGCGCCGGCGCCGGCAGCGGACCCATATAGGCGAAGATCAGGCCGCCCAATTCCTGCACCGGATAGGCTTTCAGCTTGGCCTTGATCGGACCCTTGTTTTCCATCGGGCGGTCGAGACATTCGCCATCGGCGCCGTAGAGCCAGCCGTGATAGGGGCAGCGCAGCCCGCAATCGTCCGGAATGCCGAATTGCATGTCGACGAGACGGTGCAGGCACCGGTCGCCGATCAGTCCGAAATTGCCTTTGCGGTCCTGATAGAGGACGAGATCTTCGCCGAGAACGCGCACCTTGCGCACGGGATTTTCGCGCAGCTGCGCGAGCGGTGCGATCGGGATCCAGTAGCGGCGCATGAGCTCGCCGCATGGGGTTCCGGGGCCGACGCGGGTCAGGCGCTCGTTGGCTTCGGGGCTGAGCATGATCTGTCACTCCCTCCTTGCGCGTTCTTTGCGCGCAATGGCGGAATGACTTTAGATCGGCGGCCGGGATAGGCGCAAGCGATTGGCGGGCGCACGAGGGTGGCCACAACGATGCGGCCGTGCGGAAAGACTTCCGCACGGCCGCTTACACGCGACGCCTAGCTCTCACTGTTGCAAGCTATAACCTGCGGCCGAAACCTCGGAAGCTGCCCGCAAGCAGCGAGATGACGAACAGCACCAGCGCCACAAAGAATACGATCTTGGCGATGCCGACCGCGGCGCCGGCGATGCCGCCGAAGCCGAGGATACCGGCGATCAACGCAATAATCAGAAGAGTAACGACAAGGCTCAACATATTTGCGCTCCCGTCTGTCGGGTTGTCGAGCGGTCAACTCGCGACGCCGGAAGCGGTTCCTCGTGCCGAGCGAGCGCTCAGATCTGGTCAGGATCGTTCTTCGGCGGGAACAAAAAGACGCCGACCACGACAAGAACGAAGAGCGTCGCATAAACCGTCGGTTCGGAATTGTGCAGTGCAGTCGCGAACACGCCGCACAGACGATCGACCTGTCCGAGCAAGGAAAATGCGGTGAACATTGCGGTACCCTCAAGATGCCCCAACCGGTCGCGGCAAATTTCGCTCGCGCCGGTGGCCGCCCGCTTGCATCGTGAACCAAGCGAAAGTATGGCCCGTGATGGAACAAAGCTGACGAGGTGGAGGACAATGCGTGCCGTTTTATCGCCACTGCGGGGTGCGGTTGCGGTCTTTGCGCTGTGCGTCGGCGCCATAGGGCCCGCGGCCGCCGAGGATTATCCGGCGCGGCCGATCACGTTGATCGTTCCTTACCCGGCCGGCGGCGGCAATGATGTGCTGGCGCGATTGGTGGCCGCCAAGATGAGTACAACGCTCGGCCAGCCGATCGTGATCGAGAACCGCGGCGGCGCCGGCTCGACCATCGGCACCCGCGATGTCGCGCGCGCCACGCCCGACGGCTATACGCTTCTGATCGCGACCAGTTCGCTGGCAATCAATCCGCAGCTTTATCCGGACACGGCCTATGACCCGGTCAAGGACTTCGCGCCGATCGGGCTGATCGCCAAGAGCCCGAACCTTGTCCTGGTGAATCGCGCGGTGCCGGCGCAGACGATCGGCGAACTGATCGCCCTGGCGAAGCAGGATCCGGGCAAGCTCGATTTCGCTTCGACCGGGATCGGCACCTCGACGCATCTCTCGGCCATGCTGTTTGCCACAACCGCACGCATCAAGATCAATCCGGTGCCGTATAAGGGCGTCGCGCCGGCACTGACCGATCTGATCGGCGGCCAGGTGGCGCTGATGTTCTGTCCGATGGCGAGTGCGGTCGGCTTCGTGCAGGCCGGCACGGTGCGGGCGCTCGCGGTGACCGGGGCGGAGCGCTCGCCGTCATTTCCCGATCTGCCGACGGTCGCGGAGGCGGGACTGCCGGGCTACTCTGCGGAACTGCACTACGGCCTGCTGGCGCCGGGCGGCACGCCGCGCGCGGTCGTCACGAAGCTGAATGCGGCGCTCAACGCGGCGCTCGCCGAAGAGGACATCAAAAGCCGGCTGCACGCCGACGGCGCCGAGCCGCTACCGTCGACGCCCGAGGCTTACGCCGCCGATATTGCGAGCGAGGAGATGAAATATTCGGCGATCGTGAAGATGTCCGGCGGCAAGCCGGAGTGACGACTTCATAACTACAAAAACCTTCCATCCGGCCCGCGGAACGGATAAGGGCCGTCGAAGCTGCCGATCGGCACGGTGTGCGTCACGACGGAGCCGAAGCCGTCGCCGGCAAACCAGGCGTGGAGATGGAATGCCGGCGGCTCGACATAGAACGATGGCGGCAGATGGGCGTCGAGGTCGAGCGCCACGGCGTGATTGGGTGCCGGGCAGATCGTGGCGGCGGTGCCGACGAAGGTCGTGAGTGTCGCGCGATGCACATGGCCGGCGGCGATGAGCCGCGCGCGCGGATGCTTGCGGATGAGCGCAGCGAGGGCGTCGGCATTGCGCAGGTTCTGCACGTCCATGTGGGTGATGCCGGTGACGAACGGCGGATGATGCAGGAACAGCAGCGCCGGCCGCTTGGCTGAAGCGGCGAGCACGCTGTCGAGCCAGGCGAATGTCATCGCATCAAGCTCGCCATGCGCCGCGCCAGGCACGCTGGAATCCAGCAACACGATATCGACATCACCGACCTTGCGCGCCGAATTGAGCGCGCCGCTCGCCTGCGCATAGCCGAGGTCGGGCAGCGCGGCGCGCATCAAGTCGCGGCTGTCGTGATTGCCGGGAATGGCGACGAACGGAATCTCAAGCGGCGCCAGTAGCGCTTTGAGATGCTCGTATTCTGCCGCGAGCGGCGTATCGACGAGGTCGCCGGAGATCACGACGAGCGCGGGGCGCGGCGTGAAACGGTTCAGCGTGTCGATGCAGCGTGTCAGCGCCGCCGCGGTATCGACCCGCCGATAGGCGAGCACGCCCGGCGGCTTGATGTGCAGATCGGAGATTTGCGCGATCAGGAGCGGAGCCGGCACTACGCGTCTCCCGGCAGAAGACGGATCGCGGCCGGATCGACGGCAAGCCCGACGCGGTCGCCGGCTTTGATGGCGATCGAATTGGGCACGTCGACAGTCATGGCCTTGGCGGCGGCGCCGCCGATCAAAGCGCGCTGCCGGTCGCCGACAAAACTCACGCTGTCCACTTGCCCCGCCAGCACCGCGCCGTCGACCGCGACGATACGGATCGATTCCGGGCGGATCATGGCAAAGACGGTGCTGCCGGCATTTCCGTTGGTAGCATGGCCGTTGACGGCGTCTTCGGCGATCGGCAATTTGCCGCCCGGCAGCGACAGCGCCGCGCCGTCGCAGGCGGCTTCGACGATATTAGCGGCGCCGACGAATTCGGCGACGAAGCGATTGGCCGGCGCGAAATAGATTTCGCGCGGCGTGCCGATCTGCGCAATGGCGCCCTTGCGCATGACGACGATGCGGTCGCCGAGCGCCATGGCTTCGGCCTGGTCGTGCGTGACATAGATCGCGGTAATGCCGAGTGTGCGCAGCAGTCGGTTCAACTCGCCGCGCAGCCGGTCGCGCAGGGCTGCGTCGAGCGCGGTGAGCGGCTCGTCGAGCAGAAGCACGCTCGGCCGCGGCGCGACCGCGCGGGCGAGCGCGACGCGCTGGCGCTGGCCGCCGGAGAGCTGATCGATGCGGCGATGTTCGAGCCCTTCGATGCCGGTCAGTGTGACGAGCTCGGCAATGCGCGCCTTACGCTCGCTGTCGCTGACGCCGCGGATTTTCAGGCCGTAGCCGATATTGTCGGCCACATTCATATTGGGAAACAGCGCATAGGACTGAAACACCATGCCGACATTGCGCTTCTCGATCGGCACTCGGGTGACATCGGTCGCGTTGAACAGCAGGCGACCGCCGGCATCGGGCATCTCGAGCCCGGCGATGATGCGCAAGAGCGTGGTCTTGCCGCAGCCGGACGGGCCGAGCAGCACCAAGGTCTCGCCGCGGGCGACATGCAGCGTCACCGGTTCAAGCGCGCGGGTGCCGTCGGCAAAGGTCTTGCCGCAGGCTTCGATGCCGAGCGCAACGCCGTGCCCGCCGGTCTGGCTACCATTTTGCGCAAGAACTTGGCTGTTTTGTCGCTCGCGCATCACCGGCCTCCGAGCGCCGCGCTGCGTGTGCCGGCAAAGAGCTGCATCGCCGTCAATAGCGGAATGATCATGACGAAAAACACCAGCGTATAGGCCGAGGCGACTTCAAGCCGCATTGAGGCATAGCTGTCGGCGAGCCCGACCGGAAGCGTCTTGGTCAGCGGCGTGTGCAGCATCCAGGTCAGGTTGAATTCGCCGAGCGACAGCGTCACCACCATCAAGGAGCCGGCGAGAATGCCGGGCCGCGCATTCGGCACGATGACGTCGCGGAAGCGCCGCCACGGTGAAGCGCCGAGCGAGGAGGCGCCTTCGTCGAGCGTCTTGACGTCGATCGCGGCAAACACCGCCATCACTGAGCGTACCATGAAGGGCAGCGTGAAAATGGCGTGGCCGACGAGGATGAACAGCCAGGAACGGCGGAAGTCAGTGAAGCCGCCATAGGTGAGCAGGAGCGCAAGCGCGATGGCGAGGCCCGGTATGGCGAGCGGCAGCGTGATGATCTCTTCGACCGCCCGCGACAGCCGGTCGTTGCGCAGATGCAGCGCATAGGCGGCAGGGACCCCGACGACCAGCGTCACCGCGAGCGCCGAGAACGCGATCAGGAAGGAGCGGAAGATGGTGTCGTAATAAAGCTCCCAGACCTGCACCACCCATTGCAGCGTCAGCCCGGACTTGATGCCGAGAAAATAATTGGCGGTGACGCCCGCGGTCATCGACAGCACGGCTGGCACGATCAGGAACGCCGCCACCAGCAGCGTGAATAAAAGCTGCGCGGCAAAGATCAGATGGTCGCGCGTGGTCTTCATCCGGCTGCCGCCACGGTATTGCCGCCGAACGTGCGGGCCAGCGCGAGAATGGCCCAGGTGATCAGGCCGAGGCCGACCGACAGCGCGGCGGAAATCGCGAAATTCGCCGACAGCGTGAACTCGGTATAGATCAGCATCGGCAGCACATCGATATCGGTCGCGAGCGTAAAGGCGGTGCCGAAGGCGCCCATCGCGGTGGCAAAGGCGATCGCACCCGAAGCGATGAAGGCCGGTGTCAGCGCCGGCAGCACGACATCGCGGATCACGCGCCAGGGTCCGGCGCCGAGTGCGCGGGCGGCTTCCTCCAGCGATGGATCGAGCTTCTCGACCGCCGCCATGATGGTGAGGATCACGCGCGGGATCGAGAAATAGAGATAGCCGAGAAACAAGCCCTCCAGCGAATAAGCGAAGACCTGCTTGTCGTTGAACAGCGCCTGCGTGATCGTTCCGATCAATCCTTGGCGTCCGGCAAGGAGAATGATCATGAAGCCGACCACGACGCCGGGGAAGGCCAGCGGAAAGGTCAGCATCGCGATCAGAAAGGCGCGGCCGGGAAAGCGATGGCGCTGCAGGAAAATTCCACTGATGGTCGCGACCACCAGCGTGGCCAAGGTGGTCGCCGCCGCCAGCAAGACGGTGTTGATCAGGGTCGAGCGATAGCGGGGGTCGAGCAGGATCGCCGCATAGGCAGCGAGGCCCTTGTCGCCGCTGGCGCCGACCACGATCAGCCGCGCCATCGGCAGCAAAAAGAACGCCGTGACCAGAATGGCGAGCGGCACGAAGCAGAGAACGATGAACGCCTTCTTGCTCATGGGTGATTACCGGCCGTCATTGCCAGCGAAGCGAAGCAATCCAGTCCGGTTATGCCGCTCCGGATTGCTTCGTCGTTTTGCTCCTCGCAATGACGACGGCGTATTCTAATGCGCCAGAGCCAGGTAGCGTTCGGTGAAGCCGTTCTGCAGCGCTTCCATCTTGGCCCAGTCCACGCTCTTGGCGCGGGCATAGTCGCTGTCGGGCAGGAACTTGGCCTTGATCTCGGCCGGCAGCTCGATCGGCCGCGCCGGACGCAGATAAGCATTGGCCCACCCGGCCTGACCCTTGTCGGACAGGAAGTAGTCCAGCACTTTTTGCGCCTTCTCTTTGTCAGGCGCGTTCTTCACCAGCGAAGTCACATAGGGGAAGACCACGGTGCCCTCGCAGGGGATGACGAATTCGAAATGGCCGTTCTCGCTGTATTTGGCGCGATAGGCGTTGAAGTCATAGTCGAACAGAATCGGAATCTCGCCGGAGACGACGCGCGCATAGGATGTCTGCTTCGGCACGATCGGCTGGTTCTGGTGCAGCTGTTTGAAGAAATCGACCGCCGGCGTCATATCGGTGTCGCTGCCGCCGAGCGCGGTGTTGACCGCGACCGCGCCGACAAAGCCGACCGCGGCGGAGGACGGATCGAGATAGCCGACCATGCCCTTGTATTGCGGCTTCAGCAGATCCTTCCAGCAGGCCGGCACCGGCACCCCGCCGAGCGCGTCCTTGTTGACGAAGAGCCCGAGCGTGCCGGAATGAATGGTGGTCCAGTAACCGTCCGGATCCTTCAGGCCCGCGGGCACCTGCTCGGAGAGCTTCGGCTTATAGGGCTCGATCAGATCGCCGGCGGCTTTGGCCTTCATGCCGAAATTGACGCCCCAATAGACGATATCGGCGACCGGGTTGGCCTTCTCGGCAATGATCTGCGACATCGACTGGCCGGAATTCTTGTTGTCGAAGGGAATGTCGTAGCCGAGATCGGCCTTGACGTTCTTGAGCATGGTGGCGAAGTCGGCCCATTGCGGCGGGCAGTTGTAGCAAATGACGTCGGCGGCCTTGGCCGCGCTGTGCGGCACGATCGCCGTCAGCGCAATGACCAAAATCGCCATAGACAAACTCTTGGACCAAGCCTGAAACCGTTTGCGCATTGCTCCGCCTCCCAAAGATCCAGTGCTTCAACGCGGTGATGCCATGATGCGTTAAAAACAGGCGCACGGTAGTATTGCAGCCCGATGACAGGCGCCGCGAAAGACTAAGCTTCTGAACAGAAGCCGCCAATAGAGCACAAGGCGAAGGCCGCCGGCGGCCGGGAATGCCCGCAGGGGGCCGAAGAGGACGTTATGAATTTTGACTTCACGAGCGAGCAGCGCGCATTCGCGGAAAAAGTGCAGTACTTCGCCCGCGAACATCTCGCCAAGGATGCGCTCAAGCGCGCGCATGCGGGCGGCTATCCGTTCGACGTGGCGGCGCTGATGGCCGCACATGGCCTGATGGGAATCAGCCTGCCGAAGAGCGAAGGCGGGCAGGGCGGCACGCTGATGGATGCCGTGATCGCCATCATGGAAGTCGGAGCGGCGTGTCCGCGCAGCGCCGACGTGGTGCAGTTCGGTAATTTCGGCCCCATCCGCACCTTTGCTGAGTATGGCAGCGAAGCGCAGAAGGCGCGCTGGCTCGGCGAGCTTCTGTCCGGCCGCATCGTCATGTCTCTCGGCATGAGCGAGACCGAGGCCGGCTCCGCGGTGACGGATCTGCAAACCAGCGCGCGGGCCGACGGCGCGCATTATGTCATCAACGGCAGCAAGGTGTTCGCGACGTTCAGCCCGGACGCACAGCTGTTCCTGATCTATGTACGCTTTGGCAGGGGACTCGACGGCATCGGCTCGGTGCTGGTCGAACGCGGCACGCCGGGATTCTCGATCGGGGCGCCGCAGGCCTTCATGAGCGGCGAGGAATGGTCGGAACTCGTGTTCAAAGACTGCCGCATTCCACAGGAGAACGTGCTGCTCGGCCCCGGCGGCTTCAAGAAGCAGATGGCCGGTTTCAATGTCGAGCGGCTCGGCAATACCGCGCGATCGCTGGCGCTCGGCCGGTACGCCTTCAATGCGGCGCGCGACTATGCCGGCAAGCGGCGGCAGTTCGGCCGGCCGCTGTGCGAATTCCAGGGCCTGCAATGGAAGTTCGCCGACATGGCAATCAAGCTCGACAGCGCACAACTACTGTTGCTTCGCGCCGCCGCCAATGCCGATCGCGGCCTGCCGTCGGCCTATGAGACCGCGGTCGCGAAGGCTGCCTGCAATCAGGCCGGCTTCGAAGCGGCGAACGAAGCGGTGCAGATCATGGGCGCGCTCGGCTATAGCCGCGAGACGCTGGTCGAATATTGCATGCGGCGCACGCGCGGCTTCCTGATCGCCGGCGGTTCCATGGAGATGCTGAAGAACCGAATCGCCGAGCACATCTTCGACCGTCGCTTCGACCAGCGCAATCGGCCGCCGGCGGCGGCGAAGTAATTATCCGCCGAGGCGTTCCGCTCTGCGGCCGCGAACGAAGCTCATCAGCAGCCAGGCGACGACGATGGCGCCCGCGATCAGCGCGCCTGCATCGAGTTCAGCGCTCGGCTTGACGACGGTGGCGAGCGCCAGCACCGCGAGGATGAGATTGACGATGAAGACGCGGCGCACGATCTGGATCACGGTGAGGCCGTTGTCGGTGGCGCGCTGATAGAAATGCGAGCGATGCGCCAGCCAAACTTTTTCGCCGTTGACGATGCGGCGAAACAGCGTGAGCGTCGCATCGGCGAGGTAATAGAGCGGCAACAGGATCGCGGCCGGCCAGTCGCCGCTGCCGGCGACGAGAATAAGGAGCCAGGCGAGGATCAGCCCGATCGGCAGGCTGCCGACATCGCCGAGAAAGAGTGTTGCCACCGGGCGATTGAAAAAGGCAAAACCGATCGTGGCGCCGCACAGGGCAAGGCTCACGACGATCGCCCATGGCGGCTGGTTCTCGAAAAAGCCGATGAGGGCGAGTGCGGCGGTGATCGGCACGACTTCCGCCACCGTCATCCAGTCGAGCCCGTCCATGAAATTGACCAGGTTGACGAACCACAGCGCGCCGATGAGCAGCAAAG
>Ga0335069_10012359_pt1 | contig 12017 bp, 13 predicted proteins | sample Lox_Sample_11_FD_206714 | JGI IMG/M metagenome (GOLD analysis project Ga0335069, IMG submission 206714) | Soil microbial communities from Loxahatchee National Wildlife Refuge, Florida, United States - Lox_Sample_1.1 | ecosystem: Environmental > Terrestrial > Soil > Wetlands | place: USA...
CGCCCGTCACGAAATCATTTGCGGCGGAAATATAACTCACTGCAATTTCCCGCTCCGTGATGATCGTTGACAGCCGGGCATCATTTGCCGTACTTGAGTTGCTATTGAAAAACGCGATCAGTTGATCGACATTATTAACGGGTCCCTGTGCGGTTGATATCTCGGACTCCGCCCACGCCTTATCAAGCAGTGTTTCCCCATTCGTGATTGCGGTAGTAGCCGTCGTAATATCGTTTAACGCAGCGGTATACGAACTCGAGGGTAGCGATTGGGCTTGAGAGATCTGGCTCTGGGCAGAATTGTATTGCGCCTGTGCTGCAGAAGTGTCAATACCCAGTGCCGATTTTTCATCGATATCAGTCTTGAGCTGGGCAAGCTGGGTATTCGCATTTGCAATCGCGGTTGCCACATCTTGGGTATTGACGACCAGTGCGGTCTGGGTATAGGGTGTCCCTATCTGGTTACCGTTGGTATCGTCCTCCCAGATCTGGATCAGTGTCTGGTTGGAGGTCTGAGTTACAGATGGGGCCGTTCCTGACAGAGTCACCGCCACAGAAACATCATCGGTGGATTTGTAGGTCAGTAAGAATCCAGTGATGGTAAGCGTTTTTGACTGAGACTGTGTGGGTGACGTCGGATTCCCATTCACATTGATAATATACGACCACTGGGGGTTTGTCAGCTGAGTGTACAGTACAAGGTCATTGGTAGTCGATGACCCGCTGGGTTCCTGTACATTGAACGAAAGATCGACCGTAGTCCCCGGTGTCAATGCACCAGTACTCGGATTTATCGTCATTGAATTTACGGTATATGCAAAAGATACTGCAGGCAGCAGGAGAACCAGCAGAGCCAAAATAATAATTAATTGTTTCAATCCCATTCTCTTCATCATCAACCTCACTCACTCGAACAACGGTTCTATACCTTCCTCGAACATAGTCGATTTCTTGTCCTTGGATTTAATAACCTCTTCTTTTGTTTCCTTGGCAATATCAAGAAGCTCCTTGATACGGGGTGCATTACCGACGGTCGCAAGCATCACCACTGCAGCAACGTACTCGCTGTTGACCGGATAGTCTCCACCCCTCACTTCAACACCGGCGATATTCTCTTCGACCCAGCTCTTGGCTTTTTCAACACCCTTCCGGTCCATCTCGTCGGGCGGCCCTGCAACGAGAACAAGTGCACGTTCCGCGGTTGAATAGTCGCAGGGCAGCGTGAGGCGGCCAAGCATCGCCCGGCGGACCAGGCCGACGATCTTTGCTGACCGGTCTTCTCCAAGGAGCACTTCCTCGTTGGCCTCCTTTTTTCCCCCAAAGGTGTCCTTGATATTCTTCTGTATACCCCCGAGGAGTCCCCGCTGCTGTTTGGTGCGGGTACTGAGCACTTCGCTGATTGCGTACCCTACGGAGGTGATACCGCCGCCACGAAGGGTATTGATGATTTCGCTGGAGTCAACGACCATCTCACCGACACCCATGCGGCTGACCTCGCCAGCACGGAAGAGGATGGAAAACCTTCTCACGACTTCATTGTTGAGTCTCTGGAATGCACTCTTTACGCTTTCGCCCTCGTTTTTCCAGGCACTGTTATCGAAGATGAAGGTGTTGTCAGCCTCGTTAACAAGCGTGGTCAGGCTGCGGGCTGCGTTGTAGGAATAAAGCCGGCCCTCTTCCGGTGCCGGGATGATGCCCAAGGCATAGACAGGTTCCCGGTAGATCCGTTTGAGGTGGCGTGCAAGTACCGGGGAACCACCGGAACCGGTTCCTCCTCCCAGTCCTGCGACGATGACAAATGCATCGATATCATGGGTTCCGCGGGAGTCCACAGCATTGATGATGCTGTCGATCTCATCAGCGGTAACCCGGGCACCGGTCACGTTGTCTGTACCGACCCCATGACCTTTGACCATGGTCTGCCCGATGAGGATGCGGTCTTTCATCTCAATGTGTTTGAGGCCCATCAGGTCGGTCCGTGCGGTATTGACAGCAATGCCACGGAAACTGTGGGTTCCGAGCTTCTTGTCCTGTTCAATGAACATGTCGACAATTTTGCCCCCCGCTTGACCAAATCCAATGAAAAAGACCCGCATCTCGTTACACCGTCCACTGGGCTGACGAGTTAATATTTTCTCTTAATTCTTTTAAGTTCTTTCTCTGTTTTAAGAACTTTAAATTCAGCAATACAAAAACTTTCTCACAAATGCCGCCTTGTTTCGTCGCGTTTTTGCAGAACGGTTCCGGAGCCTTTTTCACGTGATCCCGAATAAATAATACCGGTATCGCAGCATGAAGATAGGTATCCTCGGAGGAGGCCTGACCGGGCTGGTCGCTGCACATGCACTGGCCGGAGAGCATGAGGTTGTCCTGTTCGAGCAGATGCCGTACCTGGGGGGATGCCTCTCCTCGTACCACATCGATGATTACTGGATCGAGCGGTATTACCACCACTGCTTCTCCGGGGATACGCAGCTGTTTGCACTCCTCAGGAGTCTGGATCTGGAGGGCAGGCTTGAATGGAGATCCGGGAGTACCGGTTATTTCTCGGGGGATACCCTGTACCCGCTCACAACGCCAATGCAAATCCTGCGCTGGCCGGAACTCTCGCTTATTGACAAAACAAAACTGGCCCTGCTCACGCACCGTGCAAGAAAACTCGATCCTCTCGTTCTTGATGAAATCCCGGCGGAAAGTTTCATTCTGGATAACCTTGGTCACCGTATCTATGCCTCGTTCTTTGAACCGCTCCTGCGGAGCAAGTTCGGGAAGAACCGGAGCAAGGTATCTGCAGCATGGCTGATCAGCCGTATCGCGATCCGGTCAAACAGGGGGCTCTCCGGGGAACGTCTCGGGTACCTGGACGGCGGCTTCCACCATCTTATAGACCATCTGGAAAAATCCATTGATGCCAGGGGGGGGGAGATCAAGCTGCAGACCCCGGTAACAACTCTTGCAAAAAACAGCGACATGTGGCAGGTAAACGGTGAGAATGTGGATGTTATCGTATCCACAATTCCTCCCCAGGAGCTGGGGGCCTTATCCGGATTTGCAATGCCGGAAATCCCCTATCAGGGAGCGGCCTGCATGACCCTGGGAATTGAACGCGACGTATGTAACGGTGTGTACTGGACCAACATGAAGGATGACGGGCCGTACGGGGCGGTGGTGGCGCATACCAATTTCATTCCGCAGGAGCGGTACGGGGAGCATATCGTGTACCTGGCATCCTATTTCTGTGGCACGGTGTCCGCGCGGCTTGACCAGAAGATGAGAGAAGATTTCTGTTCGCGTTTTGGCCTTGCAGAAAAAGAGATCCACTGGAGCCGGATGGCCGTCGATCCCTGGGCCGGCCCTATCTATACGACAGGTTACCGTTCCCTGATACCTGCATGCGAGAAGCACGGCATCTACCTGGCAGGGATGTTTTCCGAAGAGAATTACCCGGAACGAAGTATGGAAGGCTCGGTCCGGGCGGGTACCCGGATCGCCGGCTGCATCCGGGAGAGGGCGCACTGATGACCGTAGCTGAAATTACTGCGATCATACCGGTGTTCAACGACCGGCCTGCACTTGAACGCGCAATTCCGGAATCCCTCTCCATCCTTTCGACAATCACCGGAGAGTTTGAAGTGATCGTTGCCGAAGACGGGAGTACCGACGGCAGCACAGAATTGGTACGGGGGTACGAGACAAAAGATACCCATGTGAAACTGCTGCATTCAGACCGACGCCTTGGACGGGGAACCGCACTCAACCGGGCAATCTGCCGGGCACAGGGCACCATTGTCTGTTACTTTGATGTCGATCTGGCCACCGATATGCAGTGCCTCCCAAGGCTCATCGAAGAGATACGAAAAGGTGCAGACATTTCTACGGGATCGAGACTTCTTCCCGGGAGCGATATCCGCCGGACCGGTGGTCGCGAGATCGCAAGCCGTTCCTATAACTTCCTTGTCCGGCACATACTCGGGAGCAGGCTCTGTGATCACCAGTGCGGGTTCAAGGCGTTCAACAAAACAAAAATTCTCCCCGTTCTCCCGGAAATACGGTCGAACCACTGGTTCTGGGACACCGAACTCCTGGTGCGGGCGCAACGGAAAGGATACAGGATTGCGGAGTTCCCTGTCCGCTGGCGTGCCGGCAAGGGAACAACCGTCAGGGTAAAAGACGTGTTCGGGATGGGTTCAGCTATCCTGCGTCTCTGGTGGCAGATCCATGTATCGAAAGATTAGCGCAATCCTGATCCCCACCCTGATCGCCGTTGGGATCATTGTCTACATGCTCTACCGGGTCTGGGACGAGCTGCTCACCGCACTGCAGCACATTGTTCCGGTCTACCTGGGGATAGCCATTATCATCTGCCTTTCCGCGTGGTGGCTGCGCGGCTGGAGATACCACCGGATCCTTCTTGGCCTCAGTTACCGGATAGGGGTCGCCTTTTCGATGGCGTGCGTCTTTGTCAGCCAGACCGTCAATCTCATTGTCCCGGCACGTCTGGGAGATTTTGTCAGGATCTTCATCCTGAAACATGATTACCAGACAACCTACTCGGAAGGTATCTCTTCAATCGTAGTGGAACGGGTCTTTGATATCATCGCCATCGCGATTCTGGGAGCTGCATCGCTGTTCTTTATCCCCAATCTCCCCAGCTGGCTCAACCTCTATATCTACATCATGATCGCTATCCTTGCGGTTGGATTTGCGTTCTTCATCTTCCTGATATTTGTGGGGGAGCTGACCACCACGAACAAGTACGTCAGGTATATCCTGACCATGCTTGATGAGATCAGGAGAGCCTCGCTCTCCCTCCGCTCAATCCTGATTCTCGGGATTTCATCCATGGTGATCTGGATACTTGACATTCTTGTCTGCAATTCGGTTGCAATGATGTTTGAACAGCAGATACCATTTGCGGTTATCGTCCTTGCTATCGTCCTTGGAAACCTGGTCAAGGCCGTACCCATCACTCCCGGGGGAATCGGGACGTACGAGCTTATTGTATCGGCGACGTTTGCCATTACCGGCGTCTCTCCCGGGGTGGCTTTCCTTATCGCCGTAATCGACGACCTTATCAAGAACCTGGTCACCCTTGCCGGGGGGATCGTTTCCATCTATTACCTTGGGGACTGGGTGATCCCGACCATTAAGTCGGCACTCTGGACAAAACTGGACGGAGGGAAGAAACCTGACGCCTGAATTCCAGGCCCTCTCCGTTGCAAGCTGGCTCCTCGTCGTAACATTTTTGCAGCTTGCGCTCTACCCGTCCCTGAAAAAAAGTCTGCGGCAATACACCTTCCCGGTTTCGTTTGGCGCGTCACTCGTCCTGTTTGCCCTCCTCACCTGGTACTGCGGCCTTGCCCGTCTCCCGGTGCAGATTGGGCTTGTTCCCTTTGCCCTGCTCTTTATCTATCACCTCTTTCGCCACGATTACGCATGGGGTGAGCTGAAAAAAGAGTGGCACTGGGAACTCATCTTCCTGGTCTTCTTCTTTTTAATGCTCACTGTCAGGTTTGTTAACCCGACAATCTCCTATGCAGAGAAGTTCATGGACCACGCGTTCCTCGCATCCATCATGCGCAGCCCGGTCGTCCCCCCCTTGGATCCCTGGTTTGCCGGGGGGACGATGGACGTGTATTATTATCTGGGCTACTGGCTCTTCGGCTGTCTGGGTATCGTGAGCGGTGTTCCCTCAGACATTGCGTTCAACCTCTCCCTGCCAACCGTTCTCGGGGTCGCTGCCGTGACCGTCTACGCAATCGGTACGCTGTTGCTCGACCGGTTCCGCTGGCTGCCGCTGCTCCTCTTCTTTATTCCCAATCCGTCGCTCTTTTACCAGCTATTCACGGGAAGCAGTATAAGTTCCGCGCTCTGGAACAGCACCCGCACGATCACCAATACCATCAACGAGTACCCGCTCTTCTCATTTACCTGGGGGGACCTCCATGCCCACGTCATCTCTATCTTTAACCAGGTCCTGCTGATCTTCCTGCTTATCTACCTCTATAAATTCTGGGATTCACTTGAATCGCGGGGAAGATGGCTGATCTGCTGCCTTGCAGCCCTCAGCCTTGGCTCCATGCCTTTGATCAACACCTGGGATGTCCTGATCTACGCGCCGATCACGGTGCTGGTCGCAATGCTGATCATCTGGCGGGACTGGAAAAAGGATGCGCAGGTCTCATCGTGGAGCCCCCTTATTGCAATACCGCCCCTCGCCATCATCATCTATCTTCCCTTTTACCTGATGCTCAGGACCAGTACCGGCGGGATCGCGATCGTCAGGACACCGTCAGATCCCTTCCAGTTTCTGCTTGCAAACGGCTGGTTTATCGCCATATTCCTGCTGTTCCTGGTAAAAGAGATCCGGGAGCGACCGTACCTTTTGCTTATCGCCGTGCCGTTTGTCCTTGCCGGGTATCCAGCGGCAGCGATAGCCGCCATTCCTCTCATCTATTTCATTGTAAAAACGGAGCACAGCATCCCCGATCTTCTTGCCATCTTCGGGCTCGCGATCCTTGTTCTCGTGGAGCTGTTCTATCTCAGGGATAACATGGGCGATACGTATTTCCGGATGAACACGGTTTTCAAGTGCTATGTACCCGCTTGGATCATCCTTGGGATCAGCTCCTGCGCCATGGCAGGTGCATGGTTGGCCCGGCCGGGACGCCTGCCGGTGATGCCGGTAAGGAAAAGTGCAGCCCTCGCCGTGCTGGTCATTGGCTCACTCTTTGTCGTTCCGTTTCTTATCCCTCTTGACCTGAACTATGGCGGCCGGACACTCGACGGGCTGGCTTATATCGGTTCCTCGCACCCGGGCGATGCGGGAGGTGTTGCTTACCTCAGGAACCTGCCCGGCGATGATATCCTTGTCGAGGCGGTGGGCGGGGACTACACGTATTATTCCCGGATCTCATCGTTCACCGGCATCCCCACGATCCTGGGTGAGCCGTTCCATGAAGATATGTGGCGCGGGGATAATACAGGCTGGTACAGTACCCGGCCTGCCGATGTCAAATCCATCTACGAGAATCCCGATCAGACGGTAGCACTCATGAAAAAATACCATGCAACCCTTCTCTACGTCGGGGACACAGAGAGAGAGACCTATAATGTCAGCCTCCCCTCCACCGGGCTTGAGCAGGTATATTCCGGGCAGGGCACGGACATTTACCGGATTTCCGGGTGAGGCTTAACCGCCCGGGTTCCCACTATGCCGGGCGGAGGATCCCTTCATGCTCACAAACCTTTATTTCTCCTCCTGATGAAATGATATGGCTGCATCACTGCTGACTGATGAGTAATGAAGGAGCAATCCGGCTCCTGAATGAGGTGAGTTTATGGCAAAAGGCTACGTAAAAACCGAGGCTCCTGAGGAGCTCCAGAACAAGGCGCTTGAAGCCCTTGAAGTTGCAAGAGACACCGGGAAGATCAAGAAAGGTTCAAACGAGGCAACAAAAGCCATCGAACGCAGCGCCGCACTGCTTGTTTTAATCGGCGCCGATGTGGAACCCGCAGAGATTGTCATGCACCTTGCCCCGCTGTGTGACGAGAAGAAGATCCCCTACATCTTCATCAACAAACAAAATGATATCGGGGCTGCAAGCGGTCTTGATGTCGGTTCTGCCGCGGCAGCGATCGTCAAGCCCGGCAAGGCAAAAGAAGTGGTTGAAGATCTCGCAAAGCAGCTGACTGCATTGAAGGCATAAGGTGCATTCATGGCTGACGACGCAACGCCCGCTGAAGTTATCGAGGTTGTCGGTTCCACCGGTATGCACGGGGAAGCGATGCAGGTCAAGTGCCGGATCCTCGACGGCAATAACAAAGGGCGCATCATCACCCGCAACACGGTCGGCCCCATCCGGGAAGGAGATGTTATCATGCTCCTTGAGACCGAGCGCGAGGCAAAGAAACTGTCAAGAAGGTGAACTTCATGGTTGAACAGCACATCTGCAGTTTCTGCGGTGCACCGCTTGAGCCGGGCACCGGTAAAATGTTTGTCAAGAAAGACGGAACGATCTTCTATTTCTGCAGCACCAAGTGCCAGAACAACCACAAGCTGGGCAGGGTCCCGCGCCGGGTTGAGTGGACCGCTGCAGGGCAGAAGGGTACAAACAAGGAGTGAGATCCACCATGGATCGCACCTTTGTGATGGTCAAGCCTGACGGTGTCCAGCGCGGGCAGATCGGGGAGATTGTCGCGCGGCTCGAGGCAAAAGGCCTCAAGCTCGTGGCGGCCCGCTTCGAGGTTCTGCCCGAGAGCAGGGTTACCGAGCAGTACCGGGAACATCTGTCAAAACCGTTCTTCCCGTCCCTTAAATCCTATATCATGGGAGGCCCGTGCTTCCTGATGATCTGGGAGGGCAGGAATGTGGTTGCCATTGTCAGGAAGATCATCGGTGCAACGAATCCCCAGGAAGCAGCACCCGGGACCATCCGGGGCGATTTCGGGATAGATATCGGGAGGAACGTGATCCACGCTTCCGATTCGCCCGAAAGCGCTGCACGGGAGATCGGCATCCACTTCAAACCGGCTGAACTGTTCACATACACACGGATTGACGAATCCATGTTATATGAATACTAAAAACCTCTTTTTACCGGAAACATCTATTAGCCATAAGGTTGGTCACTCTTTATGGTTGATGAGCTGCTCAGTTTTTCCCTCCTGTGCTTATCGTCCATCATTATTATCGTAAATCCCCTGGGAGCGACGCTGACCTATATTTCTCTGACAGGAAACCTGGAGAAAAAAACAAAAGACCAGATCATCAGGGATGCCTGTATCCTATCCCTAGCGATCCTCGTCATTGTGGGAATTGCAGGGACGCTTATTCTCCAGATCTTTGGCATCACGCTCGAAGCATTCCGGATTGCAGGAGGCATCCTGCTCTTTGGGATCGGTATGGAGATGGTATATGCAAAAACATCCCGCACAAAGCTAACGGCAACCGAGAAGTACGAATCCCAGGATAACGAAGATGTGGCCGTGATGCCGCTGGCCATTCCCATGATCGCCGGTCCCGGGGCGATCACGACCACGATTGTGCTCACCAATGAAGCAGCGGACATTTCCTCGTATGCCTGGATTTTTATCTTTATTTCGATCGGGATTGCGATCGCGATCACCTACTTTATGATGAGGCATGCTGAATATATCATGCGCAAGGTCGGCCAGCGGCAGTACCGGGTGATCAACCGGCTGCTGGGGATGCTGCTTATTGCAATTGCGGTGCAGTTTGTTATCACCGGAATAAAACTTGCGTTTCCCCTAACAGGAGCGTCATAATGTCTGAGTGGGATATGGCAACCGTGGGCCTGATCCTTGTCGGTTGCAGTATTATTGCGGCAGGACTCATCATAGCCGCCATGCTTCTTGGCTTTTTTCATTCGTCCTCGCAGTTCATGTTGCTCACGGCAATCTTCCTCATCGTGATGGGCGCGGCAGTCGTCCTCTTAGTCGACCGGAGAAGCGGGCAGGACTCCTGATCGCGAGAAAGACGGAGATTGCACCATGCGATGCTGCAGTGCCCAGGTAAGCAGTGTCTGGGAGGCCCCGGACCAGACACTGGAAACCATAGACGAGTGCTTTTTTCGCGCGGCCGGTAACGGGGCTGCACTTATCACATTTCCCGAGCAGTTTGCGACCGGGTGGGATCCCTGTTCGATAAAAAACACCGGGGACACTGCCGGCACGATAGTAACCGGACTCAAAAGGCTTGCAAAGAAGCATACAATCGCGGTCATCGGATCGTTCCGCGAGACCTCTCTGCCAAAACCGAGAAACACGGCGATCGCCATCGATTGCAAGGGCATGGTTCTTGCAACGTATTCTAAGATCCACCTCTTCACTCCCGGCAGCGAAGATCAGGCTTTTTCCCCGGGCACCGGGCTTGCAACCTTTACCCTCGAGGGAGTGCAGATCGGTCTTGCCATCTGTTATGATCTCCGGTTCCCCGAGCTCTTCCGGTTATACCGGCAACGTGGCGTCCACGCAGTGATCGTTCCCGCAGCTTGGCCCAAAAACCGGATACGGCACTGGGAGCTGTTCATCCAGTCCCGTGCGGCGGAGAACCAGATGTATGTTGCCGGGGTGAACACGACCGGGATAACCCCGGTAGACCGGTATGCGGGCGCTTCCATGACCGCCGATCCCCAGGGAACTATTATTGCACGGGCAGGTTCAAAACCGGAGCTGCTGTACTACGAGATCGATCCCCGGGTCGTGGAGAGGGCCAGAAAGGACTTTCCGGTAGAGAATGACAGGAAGGACAACCTGTACCGTTCCCTCAGGGAAAAACACCCGGGATAACAGCCGTTCTTCTGACATGCTTCTATATGTACCCGGAAAACCAATAGATGACCATGTACCATCTCGTGTGCGTTCACTGCGGTGCCACGTATCCCGCTGACGAGATCCTCTACAACTGTAAAAAATGCGGTCACCTGCTCGCGGTGAGATATCCTCTTGATACGATCACCGTAAAGCGTTCCACCTGGGCCGCCCGACCGCTCTCCGTCTGGCGCTATAAGGAACTCCTCCCGGTGCACATCGAGCCGGTCTCCCTGCAGGAGGGGGGGACCCCACTTTACCACTTAAAACGCCTCGGGGATGAGATGGGCCTTAAGCACCTCTACGCGAAGCACGAAGGCATGAACCCATCGGGATCCTTTAAGGATCGCGGGATGACCGTGGGCGTGTCGATGGCGCTCCAGCTCAAGAAGAAGAGCGTTGCCTGCGCAAGCACGGGAAACACCTCCGCAAGCCTTGCGGTCTATGCCGCAAAGGCCGGGATCCCGGCGGTCGTGCTCCTCCCTGCCGGGCACGTAGCGGTCGGGAAGATTGCCCAGGCGCTGATGCATGGTGCAAAGGTCATCTCGATCCGGGGCAATTTCGACCGGGCACTGGAGATGGTCCACGATCTCTGCCTCACGCACGGGCTGTACCTCTTAAACTCGATCAATCCCTACCGGTTGGAGGGACAGAAAACCATCGGGTTTGAGGCAATCGACCAACTGGGCTACGTTCCCGACAGGATTGTCCTGCCGGTGGGAAACGCAGGAAATATTTCGGCGGTATACAAAGGACTGCTGGAACTCAAGGCACTGGACTTTATAGACCGTATGCCAAAAATGACCGGCATCCAGGCGGCCGGATCGAGCCCGGTAGTCAGGGCAATAAAGGAGAACCTGCCTGTGGTGCAAAATGAGCAAAATCCCGAAACCCTTGCTTCGGCCATCCGGATCGGTGCCCCGGTGAACGCTGAGAAAGCACTGGTCGCGATCCGCAGGACCGGCGGGACCGCGGAGTCCGTGACCGACGAGGAGATCCTCGCCATGCAGCGCGATCTTGCACGTAAGGAGGGAATCGGTGTGGAGCCGGCGTCGGCTGCCTCGGTTGCCGGCATCCGCAAGCTCTGCGAAATGGGAGCAATCGATCGCGATGAGAAGATCGTATGCGTAGTGACCGGCCACCTCCTCAAGGACCCGGATACGGTGATCAAGCAATGCGAACCCCCAACCGAGATCGATGCGGACCTGCCCTCGCTGCTCTCTGCGCTGCACTTGTAATCATCCTCTGTGCCCCCCCGGCAGGGGCACTTGATGCCACCTACCAGGTGCTGCCCAACGCTACCTCGTATGCCGCCCGGGTGGAGATTATGGGTGCATCGAACTACATGTTTGCCGATACCGATATGCTGGGGGAGAATATCCCGGTAGCCGTTACCAACGTGACTCTGGTCGCAGAGAACGGCACGACGGTGGATTTTAACTGGACAAACCCGTGGAATGCACCCTCGTCAATCGTCTTTCCCAAGGGCAACTATACCGTTGCCTATATCGCCCCCCTAAGTAACAACCAGCTCCAGGGATCGTACCTTTCGCCCTACAATGTAACGGTGACCCTGCCCGGCGCGTACGATGTCCGCAACCCGCTTCTTGCGGGTTTAAGCCAGGGGGCAAACGTGACCCGGCTCCCGGACAATTCCACGCAGGTATCATGGAACCAGACGCTCTC